>Ga0210016_1002947_pt1 | contig 15263 bp, 14 predicted proteins | sample CryGeyCG2014_300_FD_185454 | JGI IMG/M metagenome (GOLD analysis project Ga0210016, IMG submission 185454) | Groundwater microbial communities from aquifer - Crystal Geyser CG02_land_8/20/14_3.00 (SPAdes) (version 2) | ecosystem: Environmental > Aquatic > Deep subsurface > Groundwater | place... | reverse complement strand
AGACCGTCACCGAGATCGCCGCCAGTGCCCGCGTCATGCGCGCGCTGGCCGAGCCGGTGCTGCTGCCGCGCGAACATTTGGTGGATATCGTTGGCACCGGTGGTGATGGCGCGTCCACTTTCAACGTCTCCACCGCCGCCAGTTTTGTCGCCGCCGCCGCCGGCGCGCGGGTGGCCAAGCACGGCAATCGTTCGGTGTCGTCGAAATCCGGTAGCGCCGATGTGCTGGAAGCCGCCGGCGTCCGGCTCGATTTGACGCCAGCGCAAGTTGCCCATTGCGTGCAAACCCTGGGCATCGGCTTCATGTTTGCGCCGCGCCACCACGGCGCCATGAAACACGCGGTGCTGCCACGGCGCGAGCTTGGCCTGCGCACGATGTTCAATCTGCTCGGCCCGTTGACCAATCCGGCGCAGGCACCGTGCCAGCTGTTGGGGGTATTTGATCGCTGTTGGTTGCGGCCGTTGGCCGAGGTCATGCGCGAACTCGGCAGCGAACAGGTGCTGGTGGTGCACGCCGAAGACGGCCTCGACGAGTTCTCGATTGCCGCCGCCACCCAGGTCGCCGAATTGCGCAACGGGACGATCACCGAATATCGAATCGACCCGCGCGATTTGGGTATCGCGCTCGGCAGCCTCGACACTTTGCGCGTGCAAAATGCCGACGAGAGTTTGCGGTTGCTGCGCGCGGCGCTGTCCGGCACGCTGGGTCCGGCGCGCGATATCGTGGCGATCAATGCCGGTGCCGCGCTGTATGTTTGCGGGCGCACCGCCAGCATTGCCGAAGGCGTCGCTTTGGCCATTGCCGTGATCGCGAGCGGGCAGGCCGAGCAACGCCTGGAGGCGTTCATTGCGCTGACCCAAGTGTTGGGCAACAGCGCGCCCACCCCCACTGCCCCGCCAGCGAGCCGCTGATGCCCTGTCCATTCGCCAGCACCCCAGCACCGCCTTATTACGCGGTGATTTTTGCGGCGCAACGCCGCGCCGGCGCCGATGCCGGCTATGCCCAGACCGCCGCACGCATGGCCCAATTGGCCACAGCGCAACCCGGCTATCTGGGGGTAGTGTCAAGCCGCGACGCCGACGGCTTTGGCATCACCGTGTCGTATTGGCGCGATGCCGAGTCGATCCGTGCCTGGCGCGAGCAGATCGAACATGCCCGCGCCCGGGCACGCGGCCGCGAGTGCTGGTATACCCACTATCAGCTGCGCGTGGCCCGCGTCGAACGGGCTTACGATTGGGCCGCAGCGGCACCACCGGAAGACCTGCCATGACCGACATCCTGAGAAAGATTTTGCGGCGCAAAGCCGAAGAAGTGCACGCCCGTTCGAGTGCCCGGCCACTGGCGCAGATGCGCGCCCTGGCGGCCGCGGCCGACCCGCCACGCGGATTTGGTGAAGCCATCGAGCAAGCGATCAACGCCAAGCGGCCGGCGGTCATCGCCGAAGTCAAAAAAGCGTCGCCGAGCCAAGGCGTGATTCGTCCGCATTTCGACGCCGCCGCGATTGCGCGCAGCTATCAAGCCGGTGGTGCCAGTTGTTTGTCGGTGCTGACCGATACCGATTTTTTTCAGGGCCACGATGAATACCTCCGGCTCGCTCGCGGCGCCTGCACGCTGCCGGTGCTGCGCAAGGATTTCATCATCGACGCCTACCAGCTCTTTGAAGCGCGGGCGCTCGGTGCCGATTGCATCTTGCTGATTGTCGCCGCGCTCGGTGACGCCAGCCTGCAGGAGTTTGCCGATCTCGGCATGGCGCTCGGCATGGACGTGTTGGTCGAAGCCCACAACGCCGAAGAGCTCGAACGCGCACTGGCGACGTCGGCAACCTTGATCGGCATCAACAATCGCAATTTGCGCACCTTCGAAACCAACTTGGAAACGACCCTGGGCCTGCACGACCGGATTCCCGCAGACCGCATTCTGGTCAGCGAAAGCGGCATCCACAGCGGCGCCGATGTAAAGCGCCTGCGGACTGCTGGCGTACACAGTTTTCTGGTCGGTGAAGCCTTCATGCGCGCCGACGATCCGGGCCGGGCGCTGCACGAACTGTTTTTTGGTTGAGTCCGCCGCCTGCGGACTGTGGTCAGCGTTCTGCTGCTGCCACCCTTGGGTCTTTCCACCGTTTGAGGATTCGTCGTGCGCCAACCGATCCCCCTGCCCGATTACGCGTTTGCGCCGCACTATTTCACCCACGCCCATGGCCATCGGCAACACTATGTCGATGTCGGCTCCGGCGCGCCGGTGCTGATGCTGCATGGCAATCCATCGTGGAGCTATTATTTTCGGCACCTGATCCACGCGCTCAAGGCGAACTATCGCTGCGTCGTGCCCGATCACATCGGCATGGGTCTTTCCGACAAACCGCCGGCCAGCGCTTACGACTATCACTTGGCCCAGCGCGTCGCCGATCTGGACGCCTTGCTCAGCCAGTTGATCGCGCAGGGCGCGCCGAGCCAGGGCTGGACCCTGATTCTGCACGACTGGGGCGGCATGATCGGCATGGCCTACGCCGTGCGTCACCCAGAGCGCATTGCGCGACTGGTGATTTTGAACACCGGCGCGTTTCCCAATCCGAAGGCGCTGAAACTGCCGTTCGCCCTGAAACTGGTGCGCGATTCCTGGCTCGGGCGGGTACTGGTCACCCGCTGCAATGCGTTCGCCTGGGGCGCCAGTCGGTTCGGCGTCAAACGCGCCCTGCGACCCAGCGAACGCGCCGCCTTGTTGTCGCCCTACGACAGTCCGGCGCATCGCATCGCCACACTGAAGTTTGTCCAGGACATTCCGCTCACGCCAGCCGACCGCGGCTACGACTTGGTGCAGCAGACCGGCGCTGAGCTCGGCCAGTTCGCCGACCGACCGGCGATTATTTTCTGGGGCCTCAGAGATTTTGTCTTCGACCGCAGCTTTCTCGAAGTCTGGCGCCAGAAGTTGCCGCGAGCGGAAGTACACGAGTACGCCGACGCCGGTCACTACGTGCTCGAAGACGCGCACGAGCGGATTGTTCCCGAACTGCAACGCTTTCTTGCCGAGTCCTAGAGCCGCGTTGCCGAGCCGACCGACACCGGCGCAACGCTCGATTCAGCCGACGACGTGGATTCACGGACGCCAACGCGCTGGCTACACTGTGCCGATGTTGACCAGGACCCAGGCATGATCGAGAAAAGCGAAATCGTCACCAATTGGCTGCCGCGTTACACCGGGGTGCCGTTGGATGAGTTTGGCGAACACATTTTGCTGACCAACTTTGGTCAGTATCTGGATGTTTTTGTGCGCTTGATGGAAGGCGGCGAAATCAAGGGCCGGGATCGACCGATGCAGTCGGTCACGGTCGACGGCGTCACCCTGATCAACTTTGGCATGGGCAGCGCCAATGCCGCCACGGTGATGGACTTGTTGTCGGCGATCGCGCCCAAGGCAGCGCTGTTCCTCGGCAAGTGTGGCGGGCTCAAACGCAAGAACGAGATCGGCGATCTGGTGTTGCCGATCGCCGCCATTCGCGGCGAAGGCACCTCCAACGATTACTTGCTGCCCGAGGTACCGGCGCTACCGGCGTTCAGTCTGCAACGCGCGGTGTCGACGATGATCCGCGATCTCGACCACGACTATTGGACCGGCACCGTGTACACCACCAATCGCCGCGTCTGGGAACACGACGAAGCGTTCAAGGAATATCTGCGCAAGACCCGCGCGATGGCGATCGATATGGAAACCGCCACCATCTTTGCGACCGGATTTGCCAACAGCATTCCGACCGGGGCGTTGCTGCTGGTCAGCGATCAACCGATGATTCCGGAGGGCGTGAAGACCGAGATTTCGGACAAAAAAGTGACCGCCGAATTTGTCGATCGCCACGTTCGCATCGGCATCGAGGCATTGCGCCTGATCCGGCGTCACGGCAAGAGTGTCAAGCATCTGCGCTTTGACGAATGAGCCAGCGGCTGGCGTCCGCGATCACCCAAGCAAGTGGGCCAAACACGGTGGCCTGGTCGCCATCAGCCAACGGCCAACTGCGGTGGATCAGAAACCGAGTTGCAACAGAATCAGCGTCGGCTTGGCGTTCGGATGCTTCGGGTCGGTTTGTACCCGGCACAGAAATCCGCGCTTGGCTTCGTTGGTCAGGCCCTTGTCGACGACCACCGTGGACTCGATGAATTTGATGCCCTCGGCATCGTCTTTGATCGCCGCCGCCCAGGTTTTTTTGTCGAGCTCCAAAGACTGCCCAGCCAGTTGCTCCTGCAACGCCACCACACAAACATCCACCACCGCGTTGCCGCCGCCGCAGGCCGCAAGCAGCAAGGTCGGAACCAACCACAGGCTGCCGCTCATCACTTTGCGCAAGATTGCTGTCCACATGATTCGTGCCCCCTCAATGTGTGCAAACGCAATCTAGCGCAATCAACCCAATCTCTCAATGTGCGCTGGCCGGCGTCACCGCTCCAGCCGCGCCAGCGAGGTCGCAGCCAACCGATCTGCCGACCGCCAGCGGTGCCGCTGGCACTGCTACCGTCAGCAACACGCAACCGGCCAATGGTCGGATCATCGTCGGCAGTGGCGGGCAACTGGCCTACGTCGCCAGATTCGGTTTCTGCGGTGTCGATACCTTCACCTACACCATTCGTGATGCCCAGGGGCTGATGGCCAGCGCGGTGGTCACCATCAACGTGCTCGACTAGGGCGCGCCTGCTCGCAGCCGGTCGGCGTCAGTCCGACCGGCGCTGGCGTTGCGCCAAACTGACCAGCGCCGACCCAGCGATCACCAGTCCCGCGCCGAGCCAGCCCAGCCACTCGATCTGTTCGGCCGCGATCAGGCCCGGCGCCAGCAAATGGCAAAACCAGACCGCAGCCACGCACAGGATCGGGGTCAAGGCCAGAATGATGCCAACGCGTGAGGCTTCCCAATGGGCGAGCGCTTCGGCAAAGGCGCCATAAGCTCCAATGGTGTTGATGCAGCAAAACGCCAGCGTCGATGCGTGCAGCAAGTCCAGTTGCAACAGCCGCGACGGCTGTGCCAACGGCAGCAACAGCAGTGCCGCCATGCTGTAGATAAACAGCAGCAACAACATCGACCCGAGATGGTTGAGCAGTTGTTTTTGCAGCAGCGCGTATCCCGCCCAAACCACCGCCGCCGCCATCACGATGGCGACGCCGAGCGCGTAGTGACTGGCAATGCCTTGGGTCTGCCGCGATTGATCCACGGCAAAACCGATCAGGCCGATGGCGACCAAACCCAGGCCCAGCCATTGCGCCGCCGAGAAGCTTTCGCGGAAGATCAGAATGCCGCCCAACGCCATCAGCAGCGGCGAAGCCTGGATCAACAGTTGGGCGTTGGCCGGGGTGGTGTACTGGAGACCGAACAGATAGCCGACAAAATTGCCGGTCAATAACAAGGCCGCTGCCAGCATCATCCACCAGACGCGCGCCGGTTGCCCGCGAAAACCGCCCAAGCGATGCCGATACAACGCCCACCCCAGCAAGGCCAGCGCCGCCGTCAAAAAGCGAAACCAGGTGATGGTCCAGGCGTCGAGCTCGGCCAGCGTGATTTTCAAAGCAATCGGCAACGTCGACCAGAAGCCGGCGGTAACCAACGCCAGCAACAGGCCCAAACGCCAACGCCCTGAAGTTTGATGAAGTGCCATCGGCTTAAGTGGGCCATGCTGAGGAATCGGCAGCGACACCACCGACGCGATGGCGACTGCACAAAGTCGCTGAGGCTAACATGAAGCCCCGCTCTCCCGGCCGCTCTGCCGCGAGCGGGAGCGAGGCGCACAGCAGAGCCCCTCCCCCGCTTGCGGGGGAGGGGCAGGGGAGAGGGGCTTTGGGCTTTGTCGTTTGACGGCAGATAGAGCCTGAAAGCAAGATCAACCGCCCCGCCCTCCCGGCCGCTCTGCCGCGAGCGGGAGAGCGACGCACAGCAGAGCCGGTCACCCAATTCAACGTTGTCGATTCGGCAGGATCGATGCCGGAGCAGCCGATCGGCGTCGCTGCCCACTGGCGGCGGCCGGCGAATTCGGCTTAAGCCGCAATTCACCCGCGGCGACCCACACTCAACACCAGTCAACCGGAGAGTGTCATGAAACGCTGGCTTGGTTTGTTGCTGCTTACCGCCGTGTCCGGATGCACCACTTACGAGGGCTATGGTTACCGCGACGACGGCTACTACGATGACCGTTACTACGACGGCCCCGGCTACTATCGCGGATCGCCGCGCAACGACTATCACGGCTACGGCTACGGCTACGGCTACGACAGTTACGGTTATGACGGTTACGGCGGCTACCCGGATTACGTGCTCTGGTCGGGTTACTACTCGGTGCTGTGGCCGGTGTATCGCGGCTACTACGATCCGTTCTACAGCCCGGGTTTTTTCTACGGGGTGACCTGGTATCCGCGCAGCTACTTCGGTCTGCACTACAGCGCCTACGCCTGGCCCTACTACCAGCCCTATGCGCCCTATCGCTACAGCTATCAAGACGCCTATTTCGACCATTGGGGTCAGCGCCGCGGTGACGCTTATGATCGCCGCGATCGGCGCGGCAACATCGATCCGAGCCGCTATCGCTTTGGCAGCGCCCGCAACGAGGCCGAGCGCCTGGCCAATGACCAAGCCGCACGCCGTTTGCCGGGCGCCGCACGACCGGGCGCGCAGTTTCAGCCCTACGCGGCACGGCGCCAGTTGACGCCCTCGGTACCGGGATTTGATACGCGCCCGGCCGACCAGCGCCTGCGCCCGGCAACGCGTGAGTCGGCACCGGGCTTTCGCCGCTCACAAGGGGGCGATCAGCCGCAGCGCTCGACGCTGCCACAGTCGCCAGCGCGCGACAGTCGCCGCTTTGATCGCGGCCGATCCGATACGTCCACCCCGAGAGCCGCCACACCGCAACGCGCAGGCGGCTGGGTGAGCGACGATCCCGACCGCAGCACGATGCGGATCGCGCCGACACCAGCGCCGACACGCCGACTGGGCAGCCCCGGAACTTTCGAGCGGCGCGTTGAGGCAGCGACACCGGAGACTCCCAATCGCAGCCGCGACTGGGCCCCGGCGACCACCGCACCCAATCGCCTAGCGACGCCGAACTCCCCAGCCGACGACCGCCAACGCGCCCCGCTCTATCGCTCGCGGCAGCCGCTCAGCGAACCGGCGCCAGCCTGGCCGGGTCCGCGTCGGCAACCCGCAGCAGAATCCAGAAACTGGGCGCCGCCGCCCAGCCAACCGCGCTATCAACGATCCAGCCCGGCGCCGGAGCGCGCTTACTCAGAACCCAATGCGCCGGTGCCGATGCAGCGATCCGGGCGCGTAGCACCGACTTCGCCACCCAGCGCCGCGCCCGCCCCGCAACGCAGCGAATCGGCGCCATCGGAACCGCAGCGCTCATCGCGCAAAGGCGCATCGCGGAGAGAACTCGGGCGGCAGCGCGACGACGATTAGGCGTTGGGCGTCATGCTTGACAGCCATTACAGTGTACCTACACTGTCGGTATGTCCGAATTGCGCTTCGAATGGGACGCTCGAAAGAGCCGCGCCAATAAGTCCAAGCACGGCGTTTCTTTTGAGGAAGCTCGGACTGCGTTTCTCGACGAGAGCGCCAGGGTAATCGCGGATCCAGAGCACTCTGCGGACGAAGACCGTTTCGTGTTGCTCGGCCTCAGCATCCATCTCCGGGTGTTGGTGGTCTGCCACTGTTACCGGGAATCAGAGCAAGTGATCCGCATCATCTCCGCGCGGCATGCGGATCCATCGGAACAACGCGAGTACGCAGGGTGGTTGCCATGAAGAAGCACTACGATTTCACGAAGTCGGTCCGGAACCCTTACGCGCGCAAGCCGAAGCAGCAGATCACGATCCGCCTCGATGCGGAGACCGTCGAGTACTTCAAGTCTTTGGCTGGGAACAGTGGCATCCCTTACCAGAACCTCATCAACCTCTATCTGCGTGAATGCGCCGCGGAGAAGAAGCGTTTGCAGCTTGAATGGGCCGCATGACGTCTAACCAGCCGCTCCACCACGACGCTTCGCGCGCACGCGCTCAGCGCGGGTAAGCGCCGGCGCTCGGTCGCGCCTGCGGTCTGCTGGACAGCAAATCTTCGTGCCAAAAAAAAGGCCCCAAACGGGGCCCAAAGGGAGGAGAAACCGTAGAACACGAACCAACCGGCGAACACCGGATGTAACGCACTCACTCATTCAAGGCTTGCGCACGAGATGAGCCTAAGGATGTCAGGCCGCCAATTGCGCCAAAGCCGCGTTCAATTTGGCGCGTTTGCAGGAGAGCCGCTCAACTTCCGCTTCCACCAAGTCATCGTCCCGCGCCAGCACTTGGTCCAGCGCCATTTCCACACGGCCGATCTCGATCAGAAGATCATGGTGTACTGAAACCGGGTTGAAACCGAGTGTTGCAATTTGGGCATTCATGGTGCGCTCCTTAAGACTAACCGACATCCACGAGGTGATTAAGCATGCTTCGTGCCAGCTTCCATGTATTGCCAGCGGATCGAAGCCAGCGCATCATCCCCGAGCCGCTGACGCAACGCGGCGCCGTTTTTGCGCAGCGCGTCACTCTTTCTTCCGACCGGCAGACACATTTCATGATCGAGGTCACATTTTTTGTCCGCGATTTCCGTTTCACTTCGCCGTGACACGCGCGAGCGCGCCAGGCCAACAGTCACTGGCGCCCGGCATCAAAGGTCCTGAAGGATTCCCCCTGTTCCCTAAAAGACCGCCGGGCGCCAGCCTCTCCTTCCTTGGCTGAAACTTCTCCTGTGCATGCCTGCGTTGACGCGTGCAGCCCCTGCCGCTACCGCAGCGCCACTAACTTCAGTTGCCATCAACGTCGCCGACGTGCCCAACGCAGTGCAATATCGACCGAGCAGGAACCGCGCCAGTCGCCTTGGTGCGCGCTTTGCAGGAACGTAGAATGGCGGCAAACCCGCCATGGTTCGATGTTTCAGAACGGTGGGTCGAACTCACCCTACACTTGAATTGACCTTACTTGAGAGCGCTGGGACCGATGCGATTTCCGGAAACATTCGATGTGATTGTGGTCGGTGGTGGCCATGCCGGCACCGAGGCCGCGCTGGCCGCGGCACGCTTGGGCGCGCGCACTTTGCTGCTCAGCCACAACCTGGAAACGCTCGGCCAGATGAGCTGCAACCCGGCCATCGGCGGCATCGGCAAGGGCCACTTGGTGCGCGAGATCGACGCCCTCGGTGGCGCCATGGCACAGGCCGCAGACCGCGCCGGCATCCAATGGCGCACGCTCAATGCCAGCAAAGGTCCGGCGGTGCGTGCCACCCGTTGCCAGGCCGACCGCCTGCTGTACAAAGCCGCCATTCGCTGGCAACTCGAACACAGCCCGAATTTGACCCTGTTTCAGCAGGCGGTGGATGATCTGATCCTGGTCGACCATCAGGTGCGCGGCGTGGTCACCCAGTTGGGGATCGCGTTTCAGGCACCGACCGTGGTGCTGACCGCCGGTACTTTTCTGGCCGGCAAGATCCACGTCGGCCCGGCCCAGCATAGCGGTGGCCGTGCCGGTGACCCAGCGGCGCAGACGCTGGCGGCACGGCTGCGCGAACTGGCGCTGGGGGTGGCGCGACTGAAAACCGGAACGCCGCCGCGGATCGATGGCCGCAGCATCGATTACCGCGGCCTCGAAGTGCAAGCCGGTGACCAGCCGATGCCGGTGTTTTCATTTCTGGGAACCTTGGCCGATCATCCCGCGCAAATCAGTTGCCACATCACCCACACCTCGGAACAAACGCACGCCATCATCCGTGCCGGGCTGGATCGTTCGCCGCTGTATACCGGCCAGATCGAAGGCGTTGGCCCGCGCTACTGTCCTTCCATCGAAGACAAAGTGGTGCGGTTTGCGGATCGCAGTTCGCATCAAATCTTTATCGAACCAGAAGGCCTCAATAGCGTCGAGATCTACCCCAACGGCATCTCCACCTCGCTGCCGTTTGATGTGCAGGTCGCCCTGGTGCGTTCGATCAAGGGATTTGAGCACGCCCATATCACTCGCCCCGGCTACGCCATCGAATACGATTATTTCGATCCGCGCGGATTGCACAGCTCGTTGCAGACCAAGGCCATCGACGGGTTGTTTTTTGCCGGTCAGATCAACGGCACCACCGGTTACGAAGAAGCCGCTGCCCAAGGACTGATTGCCGGCTTGAATGCGGCGCGGCTGGCGCAGGGCCAGGCGCCGTGGACGCCGCGTCGCGATCAAGCCTATATCGGGGTCTTGATCGACGACCTGATTACCCACGGCACCACCGAACCCTACCGAATGTTCACCTCGCGCGCCGAGTATCGCTTGCTGTTGCGCGAAGACAACGCCGATCTGCGGCTGACCGAGACCGGTCGGGCGCTGGGTCTGGTCGATGACCAGCGTTGGCGCCGGTTCGCCGCCAAACGCGATGCGGTGGTGGCAGAAAAGCAGCGCCTGGAATCGATCTGGGCGGCGCCGACCAACGCCTTGGGCCGCCGTCTGGCGCTCGATCTCGGCATCACGCTGAGCCACGAGACTTCGGCCCACGACCTGCTGCGACGGCCCGAACTCGACTACGCCAAGTTGCTGCAGATCGAACAACTTGGCCCCGCGGTCAGCGATCCGGCGGTCGCTTTGCAGGTCGAAGTGCAGGCCAAGTACGCCGGTTATCTGGATCGTCAGCAAGCCGAAATCGAGCGCCAGCGCCGCCACGAAACGCTGCTGATTCCGGCCGCGTTCGACTTCGCTGCGGTGCCCGGATTATCCGCTGAGGTGCTGCAAAAACTCACCCGTACCCGCCCCGATACGGTGGGCCAGGCCAGTCGCATCGCCGGCGTGACCCCAGCCGCGGTATCGCTGCTGCTGGTGCACTTGCACCGGCACGGCGCCGAGCTGGCGGCGTGAAACTGCGTTGACGCCATGGCGTCGCTGCGGCCAGCGTTGGATCGCGATCAAGCCTTGGTCGCTGCCAGAGCGTGTGGCGGCTTGCGAACGGGTGAAAATCCTTCGCAATTCCCCGCCTTTATCGATGCCGTAGGTTCCCGTCATTCCTCAGGGGGCTTCGAAGCCATTGCTGAAAATATTGATATTGACGGCGGACGGGAGCCCGGCCATGGCCCAGATTTCATTGAACGTGCCACCAATCAGGGTGGCCGCGCCGGTGGTCGAGTTGACCCGGTACAAAGCCTTGCCGGCCGCGAACATCTGACCAGTGCCCGCCGGTTCGATCGCCAAGCTCTCGACCTGGTTGGCCGGCAAATTCAATAACCCAATCAGCGTTTCCACCCCGGTGTTGCGATTGACCTGCAATAGTTCCGGATTGCGTCCAGTCGCACCACCGAAGCCGGAACTGACCGCCCATAGCTGGCCGCCAGCGTCGCAAACCATGCCGACGATGCGGACATCAAGCGCCATATGCGCCCCCACCAAAGTGCCGACGCCGGTGCTCGGATGGATGCGAACCAATTGACCCAAGTGCGCAGGAAAATCGAAGTCGACGCTGTAAAAGAAACCGTCGACCGCGCAGTAGGCCAAGCCTTCAAGGTTGATCGGGCCGACCGCGGTCGTTCCAACCCGGGTACCGGTCGCGCACGGGCCAGCGGAAAAACTGTACAGAAAAATCGGCGGGCCGCCGCCATTCTGCCATTCCAGGCCATACAGCGTGCCATTGCGATACGCCAGACCGGAAGTAAAATTGACCCCGAACACGACGTTTGGCGGCGCCGATGCACAACTACTGTAAGCCGGCGGTATGGTCACCGCTGCGTTCGCCGGATTGACGTCGGCGAGCACTGCCGGGTTGGTGAAATCAGCGAAATAAGCCTGCATACCCGCCGCCTGCAACGGGCCGACACCGGCCAGCAGGGCCAGCACCGCGATCCAATTGGTTTCCTGGTGGGGTCTCATCGCTAGGTCTCCTCGTTGCTACTGCCAGCCGGTCGGATGCCATGGGTTTTGCTCGGGGCAAGCACGACACCCAGGCCAACGGCAACATCGTAGTGAGCGCAGCGAGCGGGGCACAATCGCCGGATCCGGGTAGCCGATGCCGGGAAATCGCCGGTCAGTCCACCGAGTGCCAGCGCTGGATCAGCCGTCGTTCGTAGGCCAGTTGCACCACGGCCGCACGCGAACGTACCCGCAATTTGCGATAAATGTTCTTCACATGCGTCCGCACCGTGTGCGGCGAGATGCCCAAGTGTACGGAGATCGCGGCCTCGGTTTCGCCGCTGACGATGCGCTCAAGCAGCTCGACTTCGCGTGGTGAAAGATCCTCCTGGTCGCTGCGGCTGGGAACCGGGCGCGCCAGCGCTTGCGGCGACCGTTGTGCCACAACCGCGAGCAGCCGCCGCGCTACGGATCGTGACAGCGGTACGCCGCCCTCGTGTACTTCGCGAATGGCCTGGACAATGGCGGCCGCGGAAGCGTCCTTGAGCAGATAGCCGGACGCGCCGGCCTGGATCGCCGCCAACACGGTCTCATCGGCCTCGAACACAGTGAACATCAGCACGCCAATGTCCGCATAGTGGGCAGCCAACTCGGTGGCCACGTCGATGCCGGAGCTCTCCGGCAGTTCGATATCCAGCAAGGCAACGTGCACGGGTTGCGTGGCTTGACGCAGACGGCTGAGGAACTCGCGGGCACTGCCTGCTTCAAACGCAACCACCAACTCGGGAAAGTACTGCAAGCGCTCGACCAAACGCTGGCGGAAGCGCTGGTCATCGTCCAGAACCGCCACACCAATGTTCATGTCAGCTTCCCCGGCAGAACAACCTCAATGGTGGTGCCGTTGGCGGTTCCCTGCAACGACAAGCGTGCGCCGATTTCCGCAACGCGCGAGCGCATGCTGGTCAAACCGTAGCCATCATGATCCAGTGCCGCAGGTTGAAACACGCCGTCGTCGCAGATCGACACCAGCACCCCGGTTTCAGCGTCGGACCTGACCACCACCAGCACTTCGGTGGCGTTGGCATGTCGAATGGCGTTGCTCACCGCCTCTTGTATCACGCGAAAGAGATGGCGGGCTTGCACCGATCCCAAGGTGATCGAAAGATCGCCGGCAGCGCGGCAGCGGAGCATCGGTTTTGGCAGTACCCGTTGGCGACTATGCAGATCGTCCTGCACCTGGCCGATCAGGTCGCGCAGACAGATGCGTTCTTGTCGTAACGACGACACCGTCTCGCGCAGTTGCGACAGGGTGTGCTGCGCGTCGTCGTGCAAGTCCGCAAGATCACTCTGCAGGTGAACGAGATCGCCCCGGGACGCCTTCATGCCGACCAACTCCACCGCGGCCAGCAGCGTTGACACCTGTGCGCCAACATTGTCGTGGAGGTCCCTCGAGATGCGTTCCCGCTCTGCCCGTACACGCTGATCGAGTTCCAGAGCGCTGACGCGACGGCGAAGGGAACCGGTAGCGATGCGGTGCAGAGTAGCGACCAAAGCTCCCAGTCCGATCAGGCCCAAGCCCAACCGGAACCACGAGGTTGCCCACCACGGCGTCGGCACCAGAATGCTGACGGTCGCCCCTTGGCGATTCCACACACCATCGGCATTGGCGGCGCGGACATGGAAGGCGTAGCGGCCAGGACCGAGCGCAGGATAACGTGCGCGACGGTCCGTGTTGGCCAACACCCAGTCGCTATCGATCCCCTCCATTTTGTAGAAAAGCTGGGCGCGACGCGCATCCACATAGGTGAGTGCGGTGAAGTGGACGGCAAACCCGGCGTCGGCGACGGCCAGCGACGCGACCCCATCGACCGGCTGCCTGCGTTGCGGTGGGCCGTCAAATCGATAGCGCTCGATGGCGGTGACCAGAACGCTTGGCGCATGGGGGTTGTCCCGGAACTCGCTGGGCCGAAACCTGACGATGCCCGCCATGCCCCCGAACGTCAGCCATCCGTCCGGTCCGGCCACGGCGGCGCGGCGATTGAACTCGTCAAAGGGAAGACCATCGTCGCTGGTGTAGTGCCTGATCCATGCCGCACCTGGGCTGACGCTCAGTGGATTGTCATGGCGCAACAGGCCGTTTCTGGTGGACAGCCACAGGCTCCCGCGTTCGTCCCGCAGAATCGCGTAGACCGCTACGGTCAGCATTCCGTGATCGTCGGCCAGCGCTGCCAACGAACCAGAGGTGGGATCGAACAGGAACAAACCCCGATCACTGCCGAGCCAAAGTCGGCCGTCGCCGACGTCGGCGAGCGCCCAGAATCCTTCGCTGCCACGAAACTTGGGTGAATCTCCCAGTGCGAAGAAATGCACTCCGAGGGTCGTGGGATCAATGCGATAGACATCACCACCGGCGGTTGCCACCCAGACCCAACCGTCGGCGCTGACCAGCAGCCCGGCAATCGTTCCAGTTCCGCTGCGGCCGCTGTCGATAGCGTCGAATCGGCGACCAATCAGGGTCTGGTGATCCACTCGGAACAATCCGCCACTGGTGCCCACCCAGAGCGCGCCGGTCGCATCCTGTTGCAACGCGAAGACCGTCGGTTCCGCCGCTGTCGTTGCGGCCTGAGCAAGGCTAATCCGCCGCTGGTGGCCAGCCACGTTCACACACAGGCCGTGGCCGCTACCCACCCAGAGTCGTTCAACGGTATCGCGCAACAAGGCCCAGACTTGGTCGGGACAAGGCATCTCGGGCGCGGCCGACTGTCGGGCCACGACAACGTTATCGTCGGTATCGTAACTGACCCCATCCACGCCGCCATCAAGGGTACCCAACCAGAGCTGGTGCTCCGGGCCGCGCGCCACCGCCATCACGGCGTCGCCGCCGAGCGTCATCGCAGCCCCCGGATTCGTCGCCGCGCCGCCGATGTGCAGCCAGCGCTTGGCATACGGACTGTGAAATCGGAGGCCATGGGGAGTCGCCAGCCAGGTCAGACCCTCACGATCAACCAGGATCGACCGGATCGGCAGGGCGAGCGGGTCGTTGCCAATCCCGATCGGCGTCACCGACGTACCGCGATCATCGGTCCGATAGAGCCCGGTGCCGCCCAACCATACCCCATCGCCGAGGTCGTGACGCGCAGTAATGACGGCGCCATCGAGTCGCCGAAAAGGTTCGTGATCGATGATGCGCGGGTCGCTTGGATCGCTTGGATCGATCGGATCGATGACCGCGATCCCGGAATCGTGGCCGATCCACAGTCGCCCCTCCGGGTCCTCGTGAAGGATCACCAACCCGCGCCAAGGCAATCGCCGATGGCGGACCGTGCCGCCAGGCGACCACCAGAACAGCTGTCCCGCCTGGGTCGACAACCAGATCACTCCAGCTCGCGATTGGAACA
>Ga0210016_1002941_pt1 | contig 15275 bp, 17 predicted proteins | sample CryGeyCG2014_300_FD_185454 | JGI IMG/M metagenome (GOLD analysis project Ga0210016, IMG submission 185454) | Groundwater microbial communities from aquifer - Crystal Geyser CG02_land_8/20/14_3.00 (SPAdes) (version 2) | ecosystem: Environmental > Aquatic > Deep subsurface > Groundwater | place... | reverse complement strand
CAGAATCGGGAAATTGCCCTGAATTTATTAAGGGCCAAGCTTTGGCTTTTGCAAAAAACGAAAGAGGAAAATACCAAGAAAGACCTGAAGGGTAACTACCGGCCTGCTTCCTGGGGAACGCAAATCCGTTCTTACGTGCTTCATCCGTATAAAATGGTCAAGGATTTAAGGACCGGGGTGGAAACGGCCAGTCCCGAGGCAGTTTTGAACGGGGATTTGGATGAATTCATTGAAGCAGAATTAAAGACGGTTAAATAGAGTATTGACATTGTTGTACAATCTTGTACAATATGAGTATGAACGATTTGATTACGGTTGATGCAAGCAAGGCGAGAAATAATTTTTTTAGTATCCTTGAGAAAGTCTATTTTGAAAATAAGAGCTTTTTGATTAAAAAAGCCGGTGTGCCGTTTGCTACTATAACCAAACCCAAAGAGAAAAGCAGCGGTCTTATGAAGTTGGCCGGAACATGGAAAGACATTGATGCCAAGATAATGATTGATTATATTTATGAAGGCCGTAAAGATAGAGGTGAGTTAAAAAGAAAACTTCCTAAGATTAGTTAATGTATTTTTTAGACTCGGATTACATCATAAATTTCTTGAACGGAGACCGTAAAATCGTTGAATCCGTTTCTTCATTTTTAAAATCTGATTTAGCCACCAGTGTTATTTGTGTGGCGGAAATTTTAGAGGGACTGCTTGACGGTAAGGCGCAAAAAGAGAAAACGAAAAATTTTGTAGATTTTTTAAATCATCTTGATATTTTTGATGTAGACCTGTTTATTGCTGATGCTTATTCCAAAATTCGGAGGGAAATGCGTCGTGGGGGAAACCTGATTGATAAATTCGATCTGTTAATTGCTTGTACTTGTTTGGTTAATAATTTAGTTCTGGTAACCGGAAATGTAAAGCATTTCGAAAGAATTAAAGGGCTAAAAATCTATAAAGGTAAATAGAGTGAAATTGTGAACTCGCTACTTGCGGCAGATTTTGGGTAGTGCTATATTGGTTTTAATAGTGAATCCGATACCGAAAATGGTTAAGAAATGGCCGTACATTGCGGGCTCTATTCTGGTGGTGTTGGCCGGGGTTGGCCTGGGCTGGTTGATGTCTTCCAAATGGAAGTCGCTTTCTGGCGGGACGCAGATTAGCGAATCTAAACCGGGAGCTAAAGAAGCAGGAGTGATGAACGAAAAGCTCTACCCGGAAACTGCCGAAGGGGATTTGGAAGAAGGCGGTTTTAAGGGTGAAGGCACCTACCATTTAATCCGGCCCGGCGGAGATTCGCAAACCGTTTATTTGACTTCGACTGCGGTTGATATGAGCGTTTTTGTCGGCCAAAAGGTTCAGGTTTGGGGTAAATCTGCTTCAGCAAGATACGCGCCTTGGCTGATGGAAATAGGACGCATAAAAGTGATTGAATGATTAAATTCACCCAGGTTACCAAAACTTACGGGGAAATCACGGCCATAAGAGAAGTTTCTTTTGAAGTCAAATCCGGAGAGTTTGTGTTTTTAACCGGCCCTTCCGGTGCCGGCAAGACTACTGTTTTAAAGTTGATTTTGGGAGAGATTCTGCCCGATGCCGGCCAAGTTTGGTTCGGGACGATAGATGTCGCCAAGCTTAAACAGCGGGATTTGCCGAAATTAAGACAGAAAATCGGCTGTGTTTTCCAAGATTACAAACTTCTTAATGAAAAAACAGTAGGGGAAAACATTGAAATTGCCCTGGCGGTTTTGGGAGTGCCGGAAAAAAAATGGCCGGAAAAAGTTACTGAGGTTTTGAAAGATGTCGGCCTTTCGGACAAAAAAAATTCTTTTCCGGCCCAGCTTTCCGGGGGAGAGCTGCAGCGGGTTTCCCTGGCCCGGGCTTTGGTGGTGGAGCCGGAGCTTATCTTGGCTGACGAGCTGACCGGCAATTTGGATTGGGATATCGCTGCGGAAATCATGCAGCTTTTGGAGAAAATCAGCAAAAAAGGCAAAACCGTGATTATGGCTACCCACAATCGGGAAATTGTTGCTAAAATGAAAAAAAGAGAGATTAAACTTAAAAGGGGTCGGCTGGTTAAATGAACTTTCATCTTAAAATGGCTTTAAACTCGTTGAAAAGGTTTCCTTTTCAGGCCCTGGCCGCAATTTTTCTTTTAACCGTCACTTTTTTGGTGGTGACCATTCTTTCCGTAGTTTCCTATTCATCAAGCAAAGTCATTAAATATTTTGAAACCAGGCCCCAAGTTATTGCTTTTTTGAAAGACAGTGCTACTACCGAGACCATTTCCGCTCTTCAGCATAAACTTCAAAATGATATAAGAATTAAGGAAGTAAAGTATGTTTCCAAAGAAGAAGCCCTTTCGATTTATAAAGATGCCACCTCTGATAATCCCCTTTTGGGCGAGCTGGTCAACCCCTCCATTTTTCCGGCCAGCCTGGAATTTTCTTTGAGTGATTTATCTTATGCCCAAGATGTAATTGAAGAGGCTAAAAGTGAAGGGATTGTCGATTCGGTAGGTTTTACCGCCAGTTTGGGTGGAGAAAAGTCGTTGGGGGATGTTGTCGAAAGGTTAAGAAAGATAACCCTGTATCTTAAATTGGGAGGAGGATTCTTTACGCTTCTTCTAGTTGGAACTTCGTTTTTGATTTTGGTGGTTACGTTGGGGATGAGAATTGCTTCGAGAAAAGGGGAGATTGAAATTCTTAATCTTATCGGGGCTAAAAAGAGCTTTATAAGAAAGCCGATTATTATTGAGTCAATAATCTACGTTCTAATCGGAGTTATCCTGGGTTGGTTGATGACCTTAATTGCAATATTGTATCTTGCCCCATCCGCAGTTAATTATTTTGGTGAAATTCCGGTTCTTCCCCGCGACCCTTTGCTGTTTTTCTCTCTTTTTGGAATTATTCTTCTGGGTGAGATAGGTGCGGGAATTTTGTTGGCTACCGTGGGAAGTAATTTAGCTCTTTCCAGGGCAGGCCGCAAAAAATGAGACTAGTTAAAAGCGTATTGTTAATTGTCGTTTCTTCTGTTTTGTTATTTTTTGTAAACACTTTTGTTTTTGCAAAGGATGCTTCGGAAATTCAACAGGAGATCGAAAAATATAAACAGGAGCTGTCGAGACTGACGCAGCAATCAAAAACTCTTTCAACCCAAATTGCGCAGTTTGACGCCCAAATTAAACTTACTTCCCTAAAAATCAGCCAAACCGAGGAAAAAATTCTTCTGTTGGGAGGAAGAATCGATCAATTGGAAGGATCTCTGACGTCCCTCACCAAAGCATTCTCGTCCAGGGCTGTCGAAACATATAAAGTTGCAAAATCGGGAAGCGGATTTTTCTTTCTGATATCTTCCGAGGATTTAAATCAGGCGGTTACACGCTTTCATTATTTGCAGAAAATTCAGGAGGCAGATAGGGTGCTTTTGGAAAAACTGCAAAAAGCCCAAACACTCTATAAAACGGAAAAGAGTGATCAGGAAGTGCTTCAGGAAGAACTTGAAAAACAGAAAGCGAACTTGGATATGCAGAAAAAGGCCAAGAACGCTCTTTTACTACAGACCAAAAACGACGAAGTAAAATACCAGCAGCTTTTGGCACAAGCCTATGCGGAAAAGGCGGCAATCGAGAGGGCTTTAGTTTCGGGAGTGAAAGTCGGACCGGTAAAAAGAGGAGATCCAATCGCTTTGGTGGGTAATTCGGGTTATCCGGGCTGCTCCACCGGAAAACACTTGCACTTTGAAATCAGAAAGGACGGCTCCTGGACCGACCCCGGGGCTTATCTCTCGGGCAAAAGTGTTCAGGACGATCAGGATAACAAGGGAAATGTCAACGTCGGTTCGGGAAGTTGGCCTTGGCCGATTGAAGATACCGTCCGTCTGACCCAGTTTTACGGTCACACTCCGTACTCCTGGAGATACGGCTATTCGGGGGGAATTCATACGGGGTATGACATGGTTTCAACCTCAAGTGATGTGATTAAAGCTCCCGCGGACGGAACCTTATTTAAGTATTCCCAGATGTGCGGTTCAAGCGCCATTAATATTGTTTATATCGAGCATGGGGATAATTTGGTTAGCTTTTACCTTCATGTGCAGTAGACACAAGCTACTTACCTTCGCTTTTATCTTTATTTTATTTGTTGTTTTCCCTTCTAAAATTTTCTCCCAAGTAGTGATAAATGAGTTTAGTCCGTCTGAAGAGTGGGTTGAGCTTTATAATCTTTCTCCTGAACTAATTAACATTACCGGATGGACATTGTCTGATGAGGTTAATCCACCCAAAACTCTTAGTGGGACAATAGGTTCTTATCCGAGCGGTTATTTTGTCTATCAGAATTCAGGAAACTGGCTTAATAATGATACAGACACAGTTACACTTACGCGCGGCGATGGGACTACACATACTATTCCTTACGGCAAAAGTGGTGGGATTTGTAAACCGAACGACGGTAATACACAATCTATAGGGAGTTTATCAGATGGACAGGCGAGTGAGGACAAGTTTGATCGGTTTTCTGTTGCGACAGAGGGATCAGATAATTCTGGCGGTACATTAAATCCCTGTTCTACCCCTACGCCCGCTTCGACTCCCACTCCCACCTCAACCCCGACTAAAACACCAACGCCGGCACCGACATCAACACCAACCCCTTCGGCTACGCTCAGGGCAAGTCCGACGCCGGTAGCAACCTTAACCAAAACTCCGACTTCCCAACCCACCCAAACAAATCTGGCGCAAGAAGCCGGGCCAGTGGAGAATTTAGTTTTGGGGTTAAGGAATGAATTGAATCCAGCCCCGAGTTCATCTTCGGAGGCTGCTGAAACGGGCAGGAAATTTCCGGTTTTTCCGGTTATACTGATAATTTCAGGGTTATTGTGTATCGGTGGGGCAATTTTCGCTTTTGTCAAAAATGCTAAAAGTAATTAAATACTGGTTGCCGGTAGGGATCTGGGCGTTTTTTATTTTTAAACTTTCTTCGGGAACCGTGCCGCGGTTTTCTTCCCTATTTTGGCCGAACTTTGCTTTTATGAAGTTCGCTCATGTTTTTTTCTTCGGCATCTTGGCCATTTTAATTTACCGGGCTTTAAGGGGTTACGGAATGCCTGTAAAAAAAGCAATTATCTGGGCGATTGTGGTCACTGCCTTTTACGGAGCTACGGATGAAATACACCAGTTGTTCACCCAAAACAGGGAAGCCAGGTTAAGAGACATTGGTTTTGATACAATAGGGGCAAGTTTGGGGGTTTTAATATGGCAAAAATTTTAGTTACCGGTGGTGCTGGGTATATCGGCTCTTTCATGGTCAGATACCTTAAGGAAAAAGGTTTTAAGGTTGTTATTGCTGATAATCTTTCCTGTGGCCACAAAGAAGCTATTGCCGATTTTGACTTAAGGGTGATTGATTTGGCCACCGAAAAAAGGAAATTGGAGGCGCTTTTTGCAAAAGAAAAATTTGCCGGAGTAATCCATATAGCCGGTTTTATTCAGATGGGCGAATCTTTCGAAAACCCCGCAAAATATTTCAACAACAACCTTCTTTGCGCGTTGAATCTGATGGAGACAATGGTTAAATACAAAGTCTCCAATTTTATATTTTCTTCGTCAGCCGGAGTTTACGGTAATCCGGTAAATTTGCCCATCAGGGAGAATGATCCGAAAGTCCCGCTTAACCCTTACGGCGAAACAAAATACATGATTGAAAAAATGCTTGAATGGTACGACCGGGCTTATGGATTAAGGTTTATGGCGATCAGGTATTTTAACGCGGCCGGAGCCGTGCTTGACGGGTCTGTCGGTGAGGATCACCCCCACGAAAGTCATTTAATTCCCTTGGCTATAAAAGCGTTGTTGGAGAATAGAGAATTTACGGTTTTTGGAGATGATTACCAGACCCCGGACGGAACTTGCATCCGGGATTATATCCACGTTTTGGATTTAGTTGAGACGCACACCAAGGCTTTGGAAAAGTTGCTTTCAGGCGCTCCAAGTAACTTTTATAATGCCGGAGTGGGCAGAGGCTATTCCAACCGTGAGGTACTTCAAGCAATTGAAGAGGTGTCAGGGAAAAAGATGAAGATTGTTTATGGCCCAAGAAGACAGGGTGATGCCGACTCTTTATACGCTTCAATTGACAAAATTAAAAAAGATTTCAACTGGAGCCCCAAATATACATTGGAAGATATTATTAAAACTGCCTACTTGTGGCACAAAAACCACCCCAACGGCTATTGTATATACGCAAATTCCAGATCCGATCGCAACCCCGTACATCTGACCCGACCCCCGAGGGATATATAAAAGTTCTGCTTGGTCGATAAATCTATAAATCTATGGACAATTTAGGGCTTTGCGCCAGCCAGCCTCTTGAGCTTCTTTCTCAGAACAAAACCAGCGTTCGCCTCTCTTTTCATCTATTTGGGTTTTGGCATAAGAACCGCAACCGGGAAGGTGATAAATTTTTTCTCCGGAAGTACTGATGTTGCCCTTAATATCACAATCATTTATTGGTGTCTCTTGAATTTCAGTAGTTGGCGAAGGAATAGGACAGGCTTTCCAAAGTCCCCGTTCAGCCTCTCTGGCTTCTTTTTCCGCCTCCAGAAATTCCTCTTGGTATTTTATATCCGGAGGGTAAGCGTAAGAGCTGGCAAAGCCTTGTTTCACTAATTCAAGATTGACAAATATATCATCTACCCAAACATAGCGCAAAAGCCGAGAGTACCTGTCTCTATCGGTGATATCTTTTTCCAAACGAACCGTTTTCCCCTCGACTAACTCTTTATTCTTTTTTGAGGCTTCGATGCCAAAACACTGAACTGGTTTTCGGGGATCAACCGTCTCCGGAGTATCAATCCCCAGATAGCGGACTTTTTCTCCACCCTCAATCTCAATTGTGTCACCATCAACAACCCGGGTAACCTTAAACGATTCAGAGACAGCGGAAAGAACCGGAGTTTCTGTTGGCGGCGGAGAAGACATGGGCATCGGAGTAACCGTCGGAGCGTCTTTGCTCACCCGACCCAAAATAAAACCGCTCAAAAGAAGTAGGAAGATGACAATTCCCAAAACAAAATTCTTTTTCCAAATTTTCACTAATTAATTATATCATCCTAAAAAGAAAAGCAATTGATATAATACTTATTAATGATACTTTATTTAGTCAGACACGGAGAATCGTTAGCAAATAAAAATCTTTTTCACCACAAGCCGGAAACGCCTCTTTCAAAAAAAGGGGTAGAGCAGGCAAAAATCGTTACCGAAAGATTAAAAAATATTAAAGTAGATTTTGTTTATTCAAGTCCCCTAAAAAGGGCAAAGCAAACAGCGGAAATTATTTCAAAAAGAAAGAACTTATCTGTTGAATTTTGGGAAGATTTAAGAGAAATTAGAGTTCCAAGCAAGGTTTGGGGGAAACCGCTTGACGATAAAGAGATAGCAATAATTGATGAGCAGTCCTTACAGAGTTTCCTTATGGGTAAACGCTATTCAGATGAGGAAACCTTTGCAGAGTTGAGCGCCAGAGGTCAAAGTGTCCTTAACCACCTACTTAAAGAACACAAAGACCAGAAAGTCCTCTGCGTGTCTCACGGCACCATGACAAAAATGATAGTGGCCAGGATTCTCTTTGGAAATAAATTAACTCCAAAAATTTTTGTCGTTTTACGAAAACATTTATGGGCCAACAATACGGGAATTACAATTTGTGAGTATACGGAGAAATACGGTTGGACTTTAAATACTTGGAACGACACAAGTCATCTCTAAAAAGTCAACCCGCCGGGTTGACTTTTACGGCAGAACAAAGGAGGTGTTTTTACCTGGAATAATCCTAAAAAGATTGCCGCTTCCTTAAAAGAATCGGCCAAAAACTCCATCCGCCGCAAAGCCACGTCCTTTCAATCTGCCATGAGCATGCTTAATTTTTACGTCAACCGCGCCGGCAAAAACCTCAAACCGGAAAGAAAGAAAATTTTAGAACAGGCAAAAATTGAGTTAAGAAAATTGTATAACAAATAATCCTGTATAATACAGATATGACTCCCGAACCGGATAACGTATCAAGACTTATTAAACGATCAGTTAAAGGTCCTCTTAGATTTGACGAAAATCCTCAAGAAGTAGAACCAGACCAGACTGTACAGGTAGCAATTGTTGTTGGCAGGAAAGTAAAAGTAGAAACTCCGGAGGGTCAAGTGAAAGTACAAGGCCGAGCAAGATTGATTAGAACCCCAAAAGGCCTCATTTCCATTCCGGGCGGAGAAGGAGCTTCCATAAGTGTTGATGATTTAGGCAAACTTCTGAATAAAGAAAGCACCCTTCGAGTGCAAAGTGCCTTGCATAAAGACAGAGAAAGAAAAAAAGGAAAGCGTCAGTGTAAATGACATCCTCCGCGGACTTAAGTCCACGGTTTCCTCGTCCAAAGGAGGATGACATATCAGCGTTCAATTCATCTCCGCAGTAAACTGCGGAGTGTTCTTGAATGCTGTTATAAAAGAAGGATCCCACCGACCAAAGCCGAACTCGCGGAAAGGGCGACAAAATACAAGGATAGGAAACTAATTACTTTCCCCCTTTTCCATGAAAGGCTCGGTGAACGTCTCTTAATTGTTTGTTAGTGACGTGGGTATAAATTTGAGTTGTGGATATATTTTTATGCCCCAACATCTCCTGCACGCTTCTTATATCCGCTCCCGCCATGAGTAAATCTGTAGCAAAACTGTGCCTCAGAACATGAGGCGTAGCGTCAACCGGAAGCTTAATTTTCCTGACATATTTTTTAATCATTCTTTGAATCGATCTGGCTGTTAATCTCATCTTTTCATCAGGTGTTGTCGGATCAATTTTACTTTTATGTCTGATAAATAATGGATTGAAATGATCGTCCCTTTCGTCAAGATATTTTTTCAGCCAATCTGCGGAACGGGTAGAAAGAAAAACAACCCGGGCGCGGCCGCCTTTTCCGATAACACCAAATTCACGCCTGTTGATATCTATCTTGTCCCTATTCAAAGCAACTAACTCTGAAACACGAAGACCTGTTGAAAAAAACATTTCTAATATTGCTTTGTCGCGTTTTCCTTGTATTGTCGATAGGGAAGGGGCATTCAGCAATCTGTCCATCTGTTCTCCCGTAAGAAATTTAACCTGTCTGTCCGTAACTTTGGGAAGATCTATTTTGTCCGGGGCCATTACAGAATAATCATTCTTAATAAGCCATTTAAGAAAGCTTCTTAGGGCAATGGCATGATAGCCTTGAGTATTTCTGCCCAATCCCAAATTAGCTAAATACACCCTATATCCTCTTACTATATCCTGATTTATATCTTTTAAATTCTGTCTTATATTCTGGCTTTCAAGCCAATTATTAAACCTGCTTAGATAATGTCTGTAGTTTCTGATGGTTAGGGGAGAGGAGCCTCTCTCTACCTGAAGATATTCCAAAAACTCTTCGGCTTTCTTTCCGATCTCTGTACTATTTGATATAGGAGCAGGCATATTAAAGATACTAGATACTTAGATATTAAGATACTTAGAGAAGTATGTCAAGATTGTGCGACATAAAGGATGGTTGGGTCTTGAACAAGACTGGCTTGAACGTCTTTCAAATCCGGCATTTTACTTAGATTCGGATTAGACACCCTTCTTAACCTCGGACTGATATAATAATCAGGATACAGCTTGTTCGAAAGTAAAAACGCTGAAGCTCTGGTTAAGCTTAAAACATCCAAAATATGCAAGTAGTCATCGTCAATGTGGTGGGTTATCCCTTTCGTAGTAACTGTGTAGGCTTTAAAAACCGGGCCGGGCACATGACTATTATCTTTACTTCTTAAAACAATCTGTTCAGGATCAATCCAGGGGAACCATTTGGCAAATGTTGCGTACGTTACCTCTTGCAAGGCAGGTTTTCTTGACGAATAAACAAAGAACGGAACATCTATCTCGGTTAATTCTTTGGTAAACGTCCTGGCACCGGGCATCGGCCGGGCGTCCTTGACCATTTCCGGCTCTGTCCAGATATAAAGTTCGTAATCATAGGCTTTTTGTTTTTCCCAACCGAATTTTCTGACCAAAAAATCCTGAACCGCATACCACTCGTTAATTTCCACCGGCAATATTTTTCTTTTTAAATCAAATTCTTTATTTAATTTTTCGGCAACAAGTTTTGGAGTGTTTATCAAAACTCCGTCTATGTCAAAACCCAAAACACATTTTTGATCTTTTAAAACTTCTTTAAAAGTTTTTCTTGGTAATAAATGTTCGTTTTCCATAAGAAAAGGAGATTTTAACACAAAATTATCCCATGAGGCTAAAGGCAACCTCACCAAATCGATTTTAAGGGCTTTATATTATTAAAGACATATATCTAATCGTCCCGAAAGATTGAGGGAAATGGGGGAGAGGCTTCGGGGTATATTTGGAAAAGAATATTTAGAGGCCTCGTCTAAACGGAGGAATAAATATAAATTAGCGTATAGGTAAACAGCGTATAGCGGATAGTTATAAAACAAAAACAGCAAAAATACTCCACCCAACCGTCTGAATTAGAGTACGTCGTAAAAGAATTATTGTGCGACGACGCATAATTCACTTCTCTTGCTTTCATATATTCCACATAAACCCGTTAGTATAGCCAAGGAGGACTATACAGACCCTAAAAAAAATACCGGCCTCCCCCTTAAGAGAGAATTAACTTATTCTACCTTAATGTTTAGGGGCAGATACACTTATCCACAACCGGTGACTGTATCATTCTATATCATCCCTCGACTTCGCTCGGGATTGAAACCCTTCGGGTTTTTTTCAGTAATTTAGCAATCGTGAAAAGACTCCGTGAAAAGAGGGTACAAATTATAGGGTAATTGATGCCGAACCACTTCCCTACCTCAAGACCAGTGGGTGGCAAAAAACATGCCGGCAAAAACTAATATTCCGACGGTTAAATATTCCTTCAGCGTTTGGCTAAATAATCTCTGCTCCAGCTGGGCCTGCCCCAAACCTAACAAAACATAAACTGCCACGGTTAAAAATAAAGACCCGACTACCAAGGTTACCGGCCAGAAGGCCAAAGCTAAAGCGATTTCCCCTACCATAACGCTGGAGACGGCCGCAAAGACAAAAGGATCTGGCTTAAATTCTTTCTCCAAAGAAACACTCCAAAAACCCTGTAAAAACAACGGGAATGCCAGAAAGCCGATGGCGAGCGCCGTCCCCCAAAACGGAATTTTAAGAGAGATGATTGCATTGAAAATAAGGAACGAAGTGACTAATGTGAGTACAAATCCAACTCCCCTAGCCGCACGCAAAAGAGCAATGGTTCTGATAGCGCCAACCGTAAAAACATTCATGGTCGAATTAAGCGCATAAATCCCGAATGCATAAAAAAACACAATCGGGAGACGGGCGTAAATGCTAGCCGGCAGAAGAAACCAAAAAGTGCCGACTCCGGCGGTAAAAAGGACCGGCAAAATCAGAGTCATTAAAGTCATATTCCAACCCAATCCCTCCCATAAAGACCAGATAAAAAGCGGGGCGGTTATTAAAGAAAGACCAATAATCCCGGATATCCGAAAGCGGCTTTCCAGGAATTGAATCCCGAAAAAACCTAAGGAGAGCAAAAGCGAAGTTGCCAGAAATTTTCTACGTTTCGTCATCTAAGTTTGTAAAAATGTTTTGGACATCATCATGATCATTTAGGGCATCGATCAATCCCAAAACTTTCTTACTTAAAGAGGGGTTGGTCACCCGCTGAAGATTTTTGGGTTTTAAGTAAAGCTCGGCCGAAAGAACCGTAAACCCGGCACTTTCAAGTTTAGTCTTTACTTGGGCCACCTTGGCCGGTTGAGTATAAACTTCTATCCCATCATCCGTATCCTCCAAGTCCTCGGCTCCGGCATCAATCAATTTCAGCATCTGCTCATCGCGACTGCCTGACTTGGCCACCACCAAAAGACCCTTATTTTCAAAGTTAAAAGAAACCGCCCCCGGTCCGGCCAGACTGCCCCCTCCCCGGTCAAAAATGTTTTTAATTTCCTGGCTGGTTCGGTTACGATTATCGGTGACCGCCTCCACCATAAATCCGACCCCCCCCGGGCCAAAACCTTCGTAGGTCACCTGCTCCAAAGCCCCGCCCGCACTTTTTTCCAGAGCCCTTTCGATATTATCTTTGGGCATATTGGCGACCTTGGCTTTTTCCAAAACCATCCTTAACTTATAATTAAAGGCAGGGTCCTCTCCCCCGCCTTCCCTGACCGCAATTGAAATTTCCCGGGCCAATTTGGAAAAAATTTTGCCCCTCTGGGCATCGTTGGCTTCTTTGGCCCTTTTAATGGTTGAATAATGCGAATGCCCGCTCATACCTAAAGCAAATTATACCATCTTGACAAGCTGTTTTCCCCCTTTATACTTTTTGTAAAATATGGACTCCAATCTTGCCCAAAAAGCGGTTTCCCTAGCCCTTGAAGGCCAATGGGAAGAAGCAATCAAGGTCAATAAAGAGCTGCTTAAGGCCTGTCCGGACGATGTCGAGACCTTAAATCGGCTGGCCAAGGCTTATTTTGAATCCGGCAATATCAAAAGAGCCAAGTCAATCTCGGCCAATGTCTTAAAGTTCAATCCCGCCGACCCGATTGCCAACAAAAATCTTTCCCGCTGGAAAAGCCTCACCGAAGTTAAAAAATCCTGCCGGACCAGCCACCCAGCAGCTAATTTTATCGAAGAGCCCGGTAAAACGAAACTGGTTTCTTTATTAAATTTGGGGGACAAAAAAGTAATTGCCAAACTTAATGCCGGCGATAAAGTCATAATTACCACCCATGCCCATCGGGTCTGCGTTTTAACCCTTGACGGCAAATATCTTGGCCGCCTACCCGATGATTTAGCCGCCCGCTTAATCCGGCTGACCAAATACGGAAACACCTACCAAGTCTTTCTTAAATCCCTTGAGCCAGAAAGCATCAGGGTTTTTATTCGCGAGATCTTTAAAGCCAAAAAAATGGCCCGGGTTCAATCGTTTCCACCGGATGTAATCCGCGACCTAGAACCTGCGGATGAAGTCCCCCCCCACTTCTAAATTAACGTCAAAATCCTCTGCCCCTTCAATTGCTTTATCTTTACAGTCAAAAATAAAATTCAGTCTTTTGACTAAGTAGTCATCAGCTCCAGAAATGGCGCAGTCAAAATCTCGGGCAGCTTCTTTCTGAACCGAAGCAACTTTTACTCCCATTGTCTCAACAACCCGGCCCAAATTCTCCCCCACTCCGGAGGTGCCGGAATAATTAATAATCCGCGCTTTATAACCGGCCTGAAGCGCGGCCTTTCCGGGAAAAAGAGCCGCCACATTTGAAGGAACCCCACCGGCAAGGCGCCAGCCCCATTCCCCGTCTGCCAGTTTGGCTTTCCTCAAAAATGAGGTTTTGGTTAAATCAATTATGTCAGCAGGGCCTCTGGACATCTTCAGCCGCAGCAGCCGAAGCCTGATTCTATCCCCAAGGCCCAAATTAGTCCGGCTGGTTGCCTCATCCTGCCAAGCCACGACCGGAAAGGCAAAATTTTTCACCATCGTTCTGGCTAAAAGACCTCCGCCTAATTTTTCATTAACACCTAACTGCCAGACGCTGCCCAAACGCCAGCTGCCTAATTCACCGGCCACCTGAACCGAAACCGAACCGGGAATTTCGATATCTGTCCAAGTCGAACTTTGGGGATCGATTACCGAAACTACAATTTTCTGATTTTTGCCGTTTATCACCATCACCAGTTTTTCGCCAGAGTCCCAAAACTTGGGCCTTAGCAAATAAACCCCGGATGCAGCCAAAATCAAAAGAATAACCAAAAACCAAATGCGTTTCATCTTATTTTTTGGGACCTGGATATCCTTAAACTTCTTACCCTTTGGGCAATTTCTTCTTTTGATTTTCCCATTGAAACAAGAAGGGTCCGGGTGATAGCGATGGCCGCCTCAAACTCCGGTTGGACAACTTTATGAATTTTCATCAATTTCAATCTTTCCCAATCCTCATCCAAATGCACCCGGGAAATAATCTTGACCTTGGGGGCTACGGTCTGAACATGACCAATCAGCATTTCTTGGGAAATCCGGTCGGGAATGGCGAGAACAACTACCTTGGCATTTTTAATTCCCGCCGCATCCAAAACTTCAGACTCTCCCGGATCGCCGTAGATTACCGGAAAACCTTTTTTCTTTAAATCAGAAACAATTGCTTGGTTATACTCAATAATGACAAAAGGAGTTCCCACGTCATTCAGGGCCCGACCCACCCAACCTCCTACCCGACCATAACCGCAGATAATGATATGGTTCCGATACTCAACCCTTTCACTCAAGTGTCGATCAGACCCCACAAAATATCTATTCAACCAGGGAACTTTCAGGGTTATTTGTTTCAGGCGTTTCCAAACCGGAATAATGCTCTTAAACAAAAATGGGGTGATCAGAAGGGTGATTAAAGCCGAGGCGATGATAAGCGAGGCGTCTTCTTGCTTGATAAAATTTAACGAGGTGGCCAAAGATAAAATCACAAAGGAAAACTCTCCCACCTGGGAAAGGCCCAAAGCAATCGCCACCGACGTTTTGCCTCTAAAGCCAACAATTTGGGCGATCACAAAATCGCACAAAGTCTTGGCCAAAATCATAAAAAGAGCCAGGCCCAGAATCAGAAAGAAATGTCCGAACAAAATTGCGGGCTTGACCATAAAACCCAAAGTTACAAAAAAGACAGCTACAAAAACGTCTTTTAAGGGTCTGATTTCTGCAAAAACGGCATGCTTTTCCGAGGATTCGGCTAAAACCAAACCGGCCAAAAAAGCTCCCAGGGCCGGCGAAATTCCCAACCGGTAGGTTAAATAAGCCACTCCAACGGCAAAAGTCAAGGAAGATAAAACCAAAAGTTCGCGCGAGTTGAAAGAGGCAATTTTATGAATTAAGTACGGCACAATCAACCTGCCAAAAATTACGGTGGTAATAATTACGTAGGCAGCCTTAAAAATAGAGCTGAAGGAAAAGGATGAAATCAAAACCACGGCAGGGACAACCATTAAGTCTTGAATCAAAAGCCAACCGGTCATGGTTATCCCGTGGAGAGTTTCTGTTTCTCCCCTGTCAGAAAGGATCTTAACCACCACTGCAGTCGAAGAGTAAAAAATTCCAAAGCCGATAATCACGGCCGGGACAATTTCAAACCCAACCTTTAGCAAAAAAAGCGAAGCCAAGGAGGTAATCAAAACCGCCTGAATGAGTACCGCCCAGAAAATATTTTTAAAAA
>Ga0210016_1002939_pt1 | contig 15279 bp, 12 predicted proteins | sample CryGeyCG2014_300_FD_185454 | JGI IMG/M metagenome (GOLD analysis project Ga0210016, IMG submission 185454) | Groundwater microbial communities from aquifer - Crystal Geyser CG02_land_8/20/14_3.00 (SPAdes) (version 2) | ecosystem: Environmental > Aquatic > Deep subsurface > Groundwater | place... | reverse complement strand
TGTATCGCACGGCTCGCGAACTCAACCCGGCGCGCTGGTCCGGGGATACTCGAAACTGGTTGCCCGTCGGTGCCGTTACGCTCAATCCAGAACGCGACTCCATTATAAAGACGCATTTGGCGAGCAGTCATATTCAACCGTTGGCAGCATGACCGAGGCGACAACTACCTTGACACGCGCCGGTTTTTACTAATTACTGTCATTTCGGTATGTGCCGGCTATAAAAACGACTGCAAAGGGGAATTTAATGACTACGTGGCGGTTTGATCAAGGGAGGCTCGACTACTTTCAATTTGATGAAATTAAAGCGATAGCGAGAGCCTTAGCTACGCTTGATGGTATAGCCAAGCCACGTGCGCCTCAACCAGATTTGATTCGATCCACGTTAAATGGCGTTTCACGTTTGCCTTTCGCTCCTAATGATTACTATGTATGGAGAAACTACAAACGCGTTTTTGGCTGCCAATTACTTGCAACCGAGGTGGGCGGTAAAATTTATGCAACTGAGTTGTGTAAAGTATTAGCTAACTCGCCTGATGATGTTGACGTTGATGATTATTTGGCTCATGTCACGCGAAATTTTTATTATCCATCTCCGATTTTTGAGGGGTATACAACAGCTGGCCAGCAAATATTTCCAATAATTGCCATTGTCAAACTTCTAATTTCAGAAAATTTGACGAAATCCAAGTACAGCATTTCTCTGGATGAGATTGCTGAATATTTAATTGGCAATAATGTGACTGGTCTTGAGCCCATTTCTGATTTTGCGAAACTCAAGAAAACCAATCATAGTCTCAGTGGAGATGAGCCTAGACAACTACGTGAAATGATTAGGTTTGTTAGTCAGTTTTCTTTTTTGAAATGGAATGGCCCCAATCTATTCCTTGAGGTGTCAGACAAGGCTGAGCTTTTCGAAATCGAGAAAAGTCTTGCCCCTGGAATTTATGATCGTCAACCAGATGCGGGGAACGAAATCCTGCAAATGGGCAGCAACTTTATTGGTGACTCATTGGGATCATTGACGATTAGGCAGGTCGAGTCTATTGAGCAAGAGTTTACTGAAGGTAAGAAGGTTCGTGTAACACACCTTAGAACCGAGAGGAGTGGCCAATTAAAGCAATTCTATTTTTCAAACGTAACCCGACCTGCGGTTTGCCATATGTGTGCTGCTGACACTGCTAAGAGGTATCCATGGGCTCAGCATGTGATTGAGCTTCATCATTTACTCCCACTCTCATCGCCAATTAGAGTCGAGAGCGGAACTACATCTTTGAAAGATTTGGTTGGCTTATGTCCTACTTGCCACAGGGCGACGCATAAATATTATGGCGGTTGGTTAAAGGATAATGGCTTAAAGGACTTCAGAAACTATGTGGAAGCCAAAGCTGTATACTCAGAAGCTAAGAATAAAATTGTCCTCGCATAGTCGTTAATTAGTGATTAGTAGCTATTCTTCCCTCTCGTGGGTCACATAAACCAATTTCAAAGATGCAAAGAAAATTAAACAAAATTATCACCAATTGCCTTAGTCAAGGAATTAGCTTGCCGGCAAAGTTAAAAGAATTGGGTCTGACCTATGACGACTTAACTTACCTCGACAATTCACGGCCAGATTTCCCTAAGCAAAAGTTTCTTACTCTTTCTGATTTCGAAGAACATGACACTGAGATTCCAATGGTCAGTTTCTTTTCTGGGGCGGGAGGTCTTGATTTAGGTTTCGAGGCTATGGGTTTTTCTCATTCGCTACTGGTGGAAAAAATCCCTTTGTTTTGTGAGACTTTGAATTTTAATCGCCCTAAATGGAGCGTTCACTCAGGAGATGTTTCCCAAAAAGAGGAAATGATCTCTGTAATAAAGAAGCATATCGGCACCAGAAAAAAGTTTGATGGTGTCTTTGTCGGTGGGCCTCCTTGCCAGCCTTTTTCGATAGCGGCAAATCAAAGATTTTCAAAAGCTGGAGAGAACTTCAAAAGGGTTGGGTTCGCACATGCAACGAACGGCAATCTCCTATTTGATTACATCGAGCTGATCAAACATTTCCAACCTAAAGTATTTCTGATTGAAAACGTTCCGGGCTTAGGTGAAGTGGATGGTGGTGAGCAATTAAGAAGAGCCTATCAGGAGCTGGAAGCTGCTGGATATACAGTAAATCAACCATTGATTATCAGGGCAGCATTCCATAATGTTCCCCAGCAGCGTGTAAGGTTATTTATTATTGGCTCTAGAGGCAAAAAAACATTCAAGCAGCCGATCCCAACTGATATGCCAATGGCATGTGGATCTGTTTTTGAAATTCCATTAGGCAATGCGGCAAACCATGTAACTAGGGAGCATTCTGCAGAGTCGGTTGCTAGATATATGCAGCTTGCTTATGGCAAACGCGATCAGCTTGGGCGAGTAGATAGGCTGGATCCGTCAAAACCCTCTAAAACGATTATCGCTGGTGGAAATAATGGTGGGGGGCGGTCACACCTTCACCCATACATACCAAGGACGCTGTCTGTAAGAGAGAGCGCAAGAATCCAAACTTTCCCAGATGACTATATCTTTACTGGCCCAGTAGCTAGGCAGTTCACGCAAGTTGGAAACGCAGTGCCCCCTGTATTGGGAGCTCAATTAGCAAAAGCAATAAAAGCCAGCTACTTCTAGGCGGGAGTTTGCTCGACTGGTGTGATTCATCCTAGCTTCTTCGCCAGTTTCTGAGCATCCAAGTGAGTGTAGCGTTTGAGCATCTGCAGTGACTTGTGCCCGGAGATCGCCGCGACCTCCATTGTGTCGAGCGTTCCGATCTCAAAGAGGCGTGAAACAGCTTCGTGCCGCAAGTCGTGGTAGCGCAGATTCTTAATGCCTACGCGCTCGCAAGCGCGACGCCAGGTCTTATTAAAGCTATCTGCCGCTGCCCAGCGCCAAAAGACTCTACCGCTGACATGTTGTTTCATGCCGCTCAGCACCTCTATTGCTTTCAATGAAAGCGGTATGGTGCGCGTCTCACCATTCTTCGTCTTCAATAGCGTCGCCGTTGCCACGTTCAGCTTCACTTCCGTCCAGCGAAGGTTCAGCAGCTCAGAAAGGCGCGCGCTTGTCTCGATCCCCATAAGCACGATGGCCTCAAGCTCTGGGGATGATGTACGACACGCTTGGATGAGTCGCTCAAGCTCATCGCCTTCAAGCCGCCTTTCGCGCCCCTTGGGTTCCACAGGTCTCTTCACCGACAAGCACGGATTGAACGAGACGGGTGCAGCTGGATCTCGCTCATTGGCTGCCCAATCTATAAGGACAGACAGAAGGTTGATCTCTTTTTTGACTGTGGATGCGCTTACCTTCTTAATTGGCTCGCCGTTCAGTAGCAATGTGCCTGCGAGCCTTTGGTCTCGATGCTTGGCAATCATAATGCTCGTAATGCTGGCGAGCGAATGTTGGCCGAGGGCTACCTCAAGCATGTTCAATGCGGAGGGGAAATGCTTACCACGCTTTGTAGGTAGAATTAGTTTACGATAATCCTCAATGATTTCAGATAAGGTCGTTCGCTCTGCAGCAGCTCTATCAAAGAAGAGTCCGCGTTCAATTGCGATCTCGGTCTCCTTTGCCCAGCGTTCCGCGTCACCCTTTAAACTGAAAGTGCGGCTTTGTGAAGGAAAGCCCTTTGCCCTGACCTTGGCCTGCCACTGATAGTCACCGCGCTTTGTTATCGTTGCCATGTTGAATCCAGTGTCCCAAAATTGTCCCAAATAATAGCACAAAATACAATAAACACTGATTTCATTGGGCACACCTCCCGCCTTGTAAGCGGTAGGTCGTCAGTTCGAATCCGACAAGCGGCACCAATTTCCCCGCCTCACCCTGCGCTATTCAGTGCCGAACTTGGTATCCACCATCACGCCGATCTGTTTCAGAAATGGCGTGGGCAGCGTGCCACCGGCACAGACGATGATGCCGTCATTCTGGATCTCCGCCTCCTCGTCACCGAATTTGACGACGGCGGTTCGCGGCTTGATCGACTTGACCGCAGACTTCAGGTACAGCTTGATTTTGCCCGCGTCGATCATGGCTTTCAGCTTGTCGCGGTTTTTCGGTTTGGCACCGCCGAATGCCGCGCCGAATTCATCCCCGCGCGCGCAGAGCGAAACGGTGGTGCCGGGCTCCGCCGCCACCGCCATCGCGGCCTCGACCGCGCTGTCGCCGCCGCCGACCACGATGACGTGCATATTCCGGTACTGTTCCGGGTCGATCAGGCGATACACCACTTTGGGCAACTCTTCGCCGGGAACGCCGAGCTTGCGCGGGGTGCCGCGGCGACCGATGGCGAGCAACACGGTGCGCGTCGTGTATTCGCCCTTGCTGGTCTTGACGATGAAGCCATTGTCGGTCGGCGTCACGTTCTCCATGCGCTCGTTATAGTTGATCTGGATACCGGTCTTCTCGATGATGTCGAGCCAGAACTCGAGCAGCCTTTCCTTGCTCACTTCCTTGAAATGCATCTCGCCGATGACGGGCAATTTGACCGGCGCCGTCATGGCGACCTTGTTGCGCGGATATTGGAAAATCGCGCCGCCGAGCGAGACTTCCTGCTCCACGATCAGGTAGCGCAGCTTGTGCTGGATGGCGCCCAGTGCAGCACCCAGTCCGGCCGGGCCGGCGCCGACAATGACCGCGTCGTAGTCGTTCGCACTGCCCTTGAGCTTGGCGATCGAATCCATCGCCTGTGCGCCCTGGCTGGCGGATTTGCGGATCAGACCCATACCGCCCAGCTCGCCCGCGATGAAGAGGCCTTTGACGTTGGTCTCGAAAGTCGGATCGACTTGCGGAATATCCATGCCGCGTTTCTCGGTGCCGAACACCAGCGTGATGGCATCCTGCGGGCAGGCGGCGGCGCACGCGCCGTGGCCGATGCAGTAGGTCGGATTGATCAGCACCGCCTTGCCTTTGATCATGCCGAGCGCCTGTTCCGGGCAGGCCTTGATGCAACTGCCCGAGCCAAGGCAGCGCACCGGATCGATGATCGGGTGCAGTGAAGCCGGTTCGGTCAACCCCTGGGCGAAAGCCTCTTTCATTTGGGCGACCGAGTTTTTTTCCGCTTTCTTCCTGCGTCCGATATAGAACAGCATGATGACGGCCAGCGGAATCAGATAAATGGCAAGATCGGCAATTTGCATGGTTTAGGTTGATGTTTTATTGGGGAATTCGAGGAATGGTCATGGCGCAGTCTGAGCGGTATCAATCCGCTTCAGTTCCGGCCCGGTGGAACTAAATTGAAACGGGCGTATCGGAGTCGGCGCATTCTATGTCGGCTTCGTTTTTTAGACAAATGTCAAGCTTGCGGGAAAGACAAAGCGTGTTAGAATCCCGCGCCCATTCGGACAGTGAATTCATGACGCGAAGCAACAAACAATCGGAACACCTGCACTGGATGATCTTCATCAGCGTTGTCGGCCTGATTACCTTCGCCGGCTATTTTGTGGTCTATCCGCAGACGCTGTACAAACCCGGCGAAGAGCTGTTCGATTTCGGCTACAACCTGGGACTCATCGGCGGCCTGATGATGGTGCTGCTGTTGCTCTACCCCTTGCGCAAGCGCTGGCCGTTCCTGGAAAATTTTGGTTTCCTGCCGTTCTGGTTCAAGTGGCATATGGTGCTGGGCATCATCGGTCCGCTGTTCATTATTTATCACTCCACCTATCACGTTTATATTCCGTTCATCCATCCAACCGGCTCGATCAATGCGGCCGTGGCGATGTACTGCATGCTGCTGGTGTCGGGCAGCGGCACCTTCGGCCGTTTCTTCTACACCAAGATTCACCACGGCCTGTATGGCCGTCAGGCGACGATGAATGAGTTGCAGGCTGAGATGGCGCAGACCGGCGAGGTCAAGTCGATGTTCGAGTTCGCGCCGGGTGTCGAGCGGGCGTTGGAAGACTTTCGCGACAAGGCGAACGGCTATGCCAGGGAATCCGGCTATGGCTTCGCCAATTTTCTCAAGGCGGGGATCGAAACTTTTGGACTTGCGCGCCGGCTGCCCGGCGAGTTGCGTGCGGTGATGCAGGAAAAAGCGCGCGCGGAGCAGTTCAATGCCGAGCAGATGAAGGGCATGGAACGCTTGTATCAGGAATATCGCGAAAAGATCGTGGCATATGTGAAAGCCGTGCGCGACACGGCGCAGTTCCACACCTATGAGCGCCTGTTCTCGTGGTGGCACATCTTCCATATTCCGCTGGTGTTCATGATGGTGTTCACCGCCATCTATCACGTGTATGCGGTTCACGCATACTGATTGATCCAAAGACTTCCTATGTTGCTACGCACAATCGTTCTGGCCTGCATCGTGTTCACTCTGCCGATGCAGGCAAGTGCCAACAAATTGCTGATGCCGGGCGATGTCATCAAGGGTCACGTCAAGGAAGAAGCGAACTGCGAGCTGTGCCACAAGAAATTCGACAAGAAGGCGCAGAACCGTCTGTGCATGGATTGCCACAAGGACATTGGCAAGGACGTGGCCGAGAAAGCGGGCCACCACGGTCACATTGATCTTGAGAAAGAATGCAAGGAATGCCACGGCGAACATAAAGGGCGCGATTTCAAGGCGGCCGCATTCGACCATGACAAGTTCGATCACAAGCTGACCGATTTCGAGCTCAAGGGCAAACACGTCGTAGGCGACAAGATCAAGTGCGACAGTTGCCACAAGCCCGGCAGCAAATTCCGCGATGCGCCCAAGGTCTGTGTCTCCTGCCACCAGAAAGACGATGACAAGGCGCACAAGGGCAACTTCGGCAAGAAGTGCGAAACCTGCCACGTGGACAAGGGTTGGAAAGAAATCCTGTTTGATCACACCAGGAACACCAAATTCCCGTTGCTCGGCAAGCACCAGTCGCCGCCATTGAAGTGCGTGGCCTGCCACAAGGGCGACCTGTACAAGGACAAGCTGCAGATGACCTGCGTCTCCTGCCACAAAAAGGACGATGCCAAGGCACACAAGGGCAAGCTCGGGCCGAAGTGCGAAACCTGCCACAGTGAAAAGGACTGGAAGACCACCAAGTTCGACCACGACAAGACCAAATTCCCCCTGCTTGGCAAGCACGAAGAAGTGAAATGCGACAAGTGCCATATCGACAAGAAATACAAGGGCACGCCGACCGTGTGCGCGACCTGCCACAAGAAGGACGACGACAAGGCGCACAAGGGCCGGTTCGGACCGAAATGCGAAACCTGCCACGTCGAGAAGGACTGGAAGGAGATCAAATTCGATCACGCCAAACAGACCAAATTCCCGCTGCTCGGCAAGCACCAGTCGCCGCCGTTGAAATGTGCAGCCTGCCACAAGGGTGACCTGTACAAGGACAAGCTGCAGATGACCTGTATCGCCTGCCACAAGAAGGACGACGACAAGGCGCACAAGGGTAACTTCGGCGTCAAGTGCGAGAGCTGCCACGTCGAGGACGATTGGAAGAAGATCAAGTTCGATCATGACAAAGAGACCAAATACCCGCTGCTGGGCAAGCACAAGAAAACCAAATGCACCGACTGCCACAAGGGCGACCTGTACAAGGACAAGTTGAAGCAGGACTGCGTGAGCTGCCACCAGCAGGATGATGACAAGTCTCACAAGGGCCAGGAAGGCAAGAAGTGCGAGACCTGCCACGTCGAGGAAGCGTGGACCAAAGCGGACAAGTTCAATCACAACCGCATGTCCACCTTCCCGCTGCTGGGCAAGCATGGCATTGTCGCCTGCAAGAAATGCCACCTGGCGCCGACCTTCAAGGACGCCAAGTCGGACTGCTGGTCTTGCCATGAAAAAGACGACGAGAAAGTGCACAAGCGCCGGTTCGGCACCGAATGCCAAGTCTGCCATTCCACCCGCGCCTGGGGGGCGTGGGACTTCGATCACAACAAGACCGATTTCAAACTGGTCGGACCGCACAAGAAGACCGCCAACAAGTGCTACGCCTGCCACAGCAAACCGATGTCCGGCAAAGTGCTTACATCGACCGTCTGCGGCAGTTGCCATGCGCGCGACGACGTGCACAACGGCAATTTTGGCGACCGTTGCGAGCGTTGCCATGAAGGCAACGACTGGAAGACAGTGAAGATGGGCGCGGCAAGCCGTTAAAAATATTGGGAACCGTTCATCGGAACGGGCAATCCGACGTTTGGCGCTATGACGCCGCTGGCGGGCTGGGATAATTTGCAGGTCGGACTTTAGTCCGCCACCGGTTGATGCAGTGATGGGTCGTGTGGGTCGGACTTCAGTCCGACATGTCGGGTTAAAACCCGACAGCGTAACGCCGGGGTGGGCGGGCAATCAGTTAGTAGTGCAATTTTTGAGGAGGTGTGTCATGCAAAAAACGGGACGAATCATCGCTGGGCTGTTTGCTTGCGCGCTGGCGCTGTGGGCAGTGCAAGCGAGCGCAGCAACTGAGGCGATCGGCCGCAGTTTCAACCATATGACCACGGGCTTCCCGCTTTCCGGTGGGCACGCCACCGCGGCCTGCGAGACCTGCCACGTCGGCGGCGTGTTCAAAGGCACGCCGCGCAACTGCGACGGCTGCCATGCCATGGGCAAGCGCGTTATCGCCACGCCGAAGCCGAACAGCCACATCGTCACCGATGCGCCGTGCGAGAGCTGTCACTTCTTCGCGCATACATGGCTGGGGGCGCGCTACAACCATGGTTCCGCTGCACCCGGACAATGCCGCAATTGTCACGCTGGCCGATTGGCTACGGGAAAACCGAACAGTCATAACGTCGGCAAAAAGGCGACAGAATCCTGTGACAGTTGCCACCGTTCTTTCGCCTGGACACCGGCCAGTTGGAACCATAACGGGATGGTCGGAAGTTGCGACCAGGCTGGATGCCACGTGGCTGGGGCCAATACCTGGTACAAGGGGGTGAGTACGCCACACGCACGGACTGGTATGGCGACTTTTGCCTGTGAAACCTGTCATAACTTTTACGCTTGGCACCCCGCTCCCTACAATCATGCGGGTGCAGTCGGCCGTTGCGATAGTTGCCATAACGGTACCGTCGCCATCACCACACCAGCAGGGCACGTTTCGATCGGCACTTCGGATTGCAGTGAGTGCCATATCAATACAACGCGCTCATGGACCCCTGCCTTGGGCGGGAAACCGGCGAACCATATTCCGTATAACTCAGGGGTGACCTGTAACGCCTGTCATACGGCTGCAACGGGGCGGGTCAGTGTATCGGTATTGCATGCCTTTAGCGTAGCGACTAGCACTTGTCAGACATGCCATATAAGTCCGAATCCGTACCAAGGAAATAATCAGCAAACCAAGTCTTCACATGAGGGCAGCAGCGGGAATAACTGTACGCAATCGGGATGCCATACCAAAGGTGCTGCGAGTTATCTGAATTGGGACGAGTGATATTGGTTGGCCGCGCAAACACCGGTTAGCGCGGCCTTCGTTGCGGACCATAAACCAAACAAAATTACCTCAGGAGAGCAGCATGTCTTCAGTGTTCAAAAGATATTTTCTGGCGCTAGTCGCGCTGGCGGGAATGAACGCCGGTGTCACCCTCGCGCAACCGCTGGACGAAGTGACGCTGGAATACCAGAGTACGGGCATCGTCGCCACCATCCACATGACGGCGCCGGTGCGCTATCTGCGCCACTTTCCCTTGAATGGCGGCGCGACGCTGGAGATTTTTTACGAGCGTGTGCCGGGTGTGGCCGTCGATGAGGTGTGGAAGGACAACGAGGTGCGCCAGTCGCCCCCTTCCAAGCTGTTTCCGGCGTTCACCGTGACCACGCGCGACCAGCAGACCCAACCCAGACTGGTGATCCAGTTTGCCCGCGAAGCGAAGTTCAGTGTCGTGCCCGGAGCAGATCAGCGCAGCTTCCTGTTGACTATCAAGCCGGATCGGGTCGCGGCGGAACCTGTTGCTTTGCCGCTGTTGCCGACGGTCAGGCCGTTGCCCGCCACACCGCCCGCCGATGCCAATCTGGCTGAAAACAACCGGCAGGGTTTCGCTCTGATGACCGACGCTCGTGCGGCGCTGGCGGCAAAGAAGCATGACGCGGCGATCGAGGCGCTGAACAAGTTGCTGTTGCTGCCACCCAATGATTACACCGAAGTCGCGCAGGAGTGGGTCGGTGTTGCGCGCGAACGCGCCGGGCAGTTCGACAAAGCCAAGACGGAATACGATTTGTATTTGAACCTGTATCCGCAGGGCGAGGGCGTGCCGCGCGTGATGCAGCGCCTGGCGGGTCTGGGCGGCAAGGAAAGCGGGCCGGGGATCGTCGAGGCTGTGGAGAAGAAACAAGCCGCACGCTGGTCCACCTTCGGCGGCATCACCTCACGTTATTACACCAGCCGCAGCAAGGTCGATTCAACCACGATCTTTAACAATGTAAGCGATACCCAATCGCTTTCGCTGACCGACCAATCGATGCTGATCACGACTGAAGATGTATCGGGCCGCTATGTGACGGATGAATACGACGGTCGCCTGGTGTTTCGCGGATCGCAGACCAAGAATTTTCTGGATGATCAGTCCGGCCAGAACCGGGTGAGCGCGCTGTACGGCGAACTCAAGGGACGCACCCGGGATTATCTGGTGCGGATGGGACGGCAGTCGGCTACCGGCGGCGGGGTGGGCGGACGTTTCGACGGCGTGAGCGGCGGCTACGGCGATGCGCAGGATCTGCGCGTCAATGGGGTGGCGGGTGCGCTGGTCGATTATTCGAGCGGAACCAAACCGGTCTTTTACGGTGCCAGTGCGGACAGCGGTGCTTATTCCGCCTATCTGATCAATCAGACTGTGGAAAGCGTGCTCGACCGGCGCGCGGTGGGCACGGAATGGCGCTATTTCCAGGACAAGCGGTTCGCATATGCGCTGATCGACTACGACACGAATTTCAATGCCTTGAACGCGGCGCAATTGACGGGCACGCTGGGTCTGACCGGGATGTCGCTCAATATGATGCTCGATCACCGCAAGACGCCTTCGTTGAGCATTCGTACCGCACTGAACGGCGCCAATACTTCATCGATTGGCGATCTGCAGCAAGTGCTTTCCGCCAGCGCCCTGCGCGACTTGGCGCTGGCACGGACGGCAACCAGCAACATGGGGCAGGTCGGCGTGACCCTGCCGCTGAATAAAAAATTCCAAGTGGGCGGGGATCTGCGGCTGTCCAATACCAGCGGCATGGAGGCCAGCGGAACACTCAATTCTCCCGAAGGCTTCGTGGCGGCGATTCCCAGTCGCGGCACGGAAAAGATCGTGAGCGGGCAAGTGATCGGCAGCGGTTTGTACAAGGCGGGTGATATCTGGTCATTGAGCGGCAGCGTGGGGAGCAGCGGAACAGTGAACAGCACCTCGTTGTATTTCTACAATCACACCACGCTGGACAAGGGCTGGACGCTGGACAGCTCCCTGCAACTGTACCGGCAGACCGACCAGTTCAACGCCGTCACCACCCGTTTTTCACCGATGGTGCGCGGCGAATACGCATTGAATGAGCAGTTGACGTTCGATGTCGATGGCGGCATCGAAAGCACCAAGAATGACGGCGCCCAGGTGTCAACCAAGACCTTGCGCATCTTTGCTTCGGCCGGTCTGCGCTGGTATTTCTAGTTTTGCCTGTGGGTCGGGCTTCAACCCGGCATAGACCTGTCGGGATTCGCCATGCCTGTCGGGCTAAAGCCCGACCCACAGGGGGATGCCGGATGATCTTCGCCCCCCGCCCTGTTTGATTGCCCTGCATAGTCTTTCCTCGTCTGGTACATTCCCGCCTATCCTGTTCGGGAGGGCATCATGAAAATTCACGAGTACCAAGGCAAAGCGATCCTGCGCGAGTTCGGCGTGCCGACACCGCGCGGGTCGGCCTGTTTCAGCGTCGATGAGGCGGTCGCTGCCGCCGCGCAATTGGGCGGCAAAGTGTGGGTGGTGAAGGCGCAGATTCATGCCGGCGGGCGCGGCAAGGGCGGCGGAGTGAAGGTCGCCAAGTCGCCGGATGAAGTGAAGCGCTATGCGCAGCAGATCCTCGGCATGCAACTGGTGACCCACCAGACCGGGACGCAGGGGCAGAAGGTGCGCCGCCTGCTGATCGAAGAGGGGGCGCAGATCGCCAAGGAACTGTACGTGGGCATGGTGGTGGATCGCGTTGCGCAACGGGTGGCGTTGCTGGCTTCCAGCGAAGGCGGGATGGAGATCGAGGAAGTCGCCCGGCTTTCGCCGGAAAAGATCCAGACGGTGCGCATCAATCCGGTTGCCGGTTTGAGCGCGACCGATGCCGCCAATGTCGCGCGCAGTATCGGTGTGCCGGACGCGGCGAATGCCGGGGCGGTCAAGGTGCTGCAAGGTCTGTATCGCGCCTTCGTGGAAAAGGATGCAATGCTGGCCGAGATCAATCCCCTGGTCATCACTGCGGATAATCGTGCCATTGCGCTGGATGCGAAATTCAATTTCGATTCCAACGCGCTGTATCGCCATCCCGAGATCGTGGCGCTGCGCGACCTGGACGAGGAAGACCCGGCGGAGATCGAGGCATCGAAATTCGACCTGTCCTATATCTCGCTCGACGGCGACATCGGCTGTCTGGTGAACGGCGCGGGGCTGGCGATGGCGACTATGGATATCATCAAGCTGTACGGCGGCAGCCCGGCCAATTTCCTCGATGTCGGCGGCGGCGCGACCACGGAGAAAGTGACCGAGGCGTTCAAATTGATGCTAAAGAATCCGCATCTCAAGGCGATCCTGGTCAACATCTTCGGCGGCATCATGAAGTGCGACGTGATCGCGGAAGGCGTGGTCGCGGCGGCGCGCCAGGTGCATCTGACTGTGCCGCTGGTGGTACGGCTGGAAGGCACCAACGTCGAACTCGGCAAAAAAATCCTGGTGGAATCGGGGCTGCCCATCATCTCGGGCAGCGACATGGCGGATGCGGCGCAGAAAGTCGTCGCGGCGGCAAAAACATCCGATGCGGGGCACCGGGAATGATGAGCCATTCTCTTCACCGACAAACTGAAATGATTTCACGCGGAGACGCGGAGAACGCGGAGCCAAGATATTTCTCTCCGCGCCTGCGCGTCTCCGCGTGGGCAAGATTTGACCTATCTGTCCAAATCCACGCTCAAGGAGCATTGCCATGTCTATATTGATCGACAGCAAAACAAGAGTCATCACGCAGGGCATGACCGGCAAGGTCGGCCAGTTCCACACCCAGCAATGCAAGGCGTATGCGAACGGCGCGAACTGTTTTGTCGCGGGTGTGAACCCGAAAAAAGCGGGCGAAGAATTTGAAGGCATTCCGGTGTACGCCTCGGTGCGAGAGGCGAAAGCGGCGACCGGCGCGACTGTGTCGGTGATCTATGTGCCGCCCGCAGGCGCAGCGGCGGCGATCGACGAGGCGGTGGAAGCAGAACTCGATCTGGTGATCTGCATCACCGAAGGCATCCCGGTGCACGACATGATCCGCACGCGCTACACGATGCAAGGCAAGAAAACCCTGCTCATCGGCCCCAACTGTCCCGGCCTGATCACGCCGGACGAGATCAAGATCGGCATCATGCCCGGCCACATCCACAAGAAAGGCCGCATCGGCGTGGTGTCGCGTTCCGGCACACTGACTTATGAAGCGGTCGGGCAACTGACCGCGCTGGGCTATGGCCAGTCGTCCTGCGTCGGCATCGGCGGCGACCCGATCAACGGCCTCAAGCACATCGACGTGATGCGTTTGTTCAACGAGGATCCGGATACCGATGCGGTGGTGATGGTGGGCGAGATCGGCGGCAACGATGAAGAGACCTGCGCGCGCTGGATCAAGGACAACATGCAGAAACCGGTGGTCGGCTTCATTGCCGGGGTTACCGCCCCGCCGGGCAAGCGTATGGGCCATGCCGGTGCGATCATCTCCGGCGGTCAGGGCGGGGCCAATGAGAAGCTGGCAGTGATGGAAGAATGCGGCATCCACATCACGCGCAATCCGGCGGAGATGGGGCGCACGATGCAGAAAGTATTGAAGGCATAACGCGTGGAATTTTTGTTGATGCTGGAATCCCCCCAGTTCTGGGTGGACGTGTTCAAGATCATCATGATCGATTTGCTGTTGTCGGGCGACAACGCGGTGGTGATCGCGCTGGCCTGCCGCAACCTGCCGCAGGCGCAGCGGCGCCAAGGCATCCTGTACGGCGTCGGGGGCGCGATCGGTTTGCGCGTGGTGCTGACTTTTTTTGCGGTCAGCCTGCTGGCTTTGCCTTACCTGAAAATCGTCGGCGCACTGTTGCTGTTGTGGATCGGCATCAAGCTGATCCTGCCGGAAGAAGAGGGGCATGGCGAAGGCAGCATCAAGGCCGAGGCGAATCTGTGGGGGGCGGTGAAGACCATCATCATCGCCGATTTCGTGATGAGCCTGGACAACGTGCTGGGCGTGGCGGCGGCGGCCAAGGGTAATGTATTCCTGCTGGTGTTCGGCCTGCTGGTCAGCATCCCGCTGATTGCGTGGAGCAGCCAACTGGTGCTCAAGCTGATCGACCGCTATCCGTTCATCATTCATGCGGGGGGTGCGCTCCTCGGCTATGTGGCGGGCGAGATGCTGGTCAGCGAAACATTGTTCAAGACGCTGGTCGAAACGCGGCATTATCTGCACTGGCTGGTGCCTGTCGTGTGTGCCTTGCTGGTGCTGGGGGTTGCCCGGGTAATCGCGCGCCGCCGCGCCGGTACGGTGGCAATCAGAGACCTGGCGGATGTCGAGGTTGGCGCCGAATCACAAAACAAAGGGGACAGAATATGAAGTGGCTGATTCCGGTGGACGGTTCCGAACATTCCCTGCATGCGCTCGAACAGGCCATTAGCCTGGCCGCGACGATGAGGACAGCGCCGCAATTGCTGTTGCTCAATGTGCAGTGGAGCGTGGCGACGGTCAACGTGAAGCTGCTGTTCGATCAGCAGGTCATTGATGACTACCAGCGCGAACAGGGGTTGCAGGCTTTGCAGAGTGCGCGTGCCGTACTCGATGCCGCACAACTTCCTTACCAATACCACATCAGCATCGGCCGGCCGGCCGAGGCGATTCTGCAATATGCCGCCGCGCAGGAAGTCTCCCTCATCATCATGGGGGCGCAAGGCAAAGAGGGATTGACGCAATGGCTGCTCGGTTCGGTTGCCGAGCGGGTTCTGCGTTTATCCGTTGCGCCGGTCATGGTCGTGCGCTGATGCGCTCAAAGCATCAATAAATCAATCAGGTATGGATTGACGTTGCAAATTGTTTTAGTATCCGCCCGTCGCTTCAAGAAAAATGAATAAACGGTCAGGGTT
>Ga0210016_1002934_pt1 | contig 15304 bp, 16 predicted proteins | sample CryGeyCG2014_300_FD_185454 | JGI IMG/M metagenome (GOLD analysis project Ga0210016, IMG submission 185454) | Groundwater microbial communities from aquifer - Crystal Geyser CG02_land_8/20/14_3.00 (SPAdes) (version 2) | ecosystem: Environmental > Aquatic > Deep subsurface > Groundwater | place... | reverse complement strand
TTAACTTACGCTATAATGGATCAGATAGCCCACGCGGGCAAAATACCGGCAGAAATCACGCCCGCGCAAAAAAAACGGGCGAAAGAAATGCTCGGCCGGGCGGTCCATAAACTGAAATTTCCCGACACATATAAAATCCGGTGACATCCCGGGGCGAAATCCCGTTGGGGTGAAGTCACATCTGGGCATAAAAAAAACCGCGCCTGTCCCGACATGATCGGGAAAGGCGCGGCCAAAAGAAAACTATCTCTTTTTCTTTTTCTTCGCGACTTTCTTCTTCGCCGCTTTTCTCTTTGCGACTTTCTTCTTCGCCGCTTTTCTCTTTGCGACTTTCTTTTTAGCGACTTTTTTCTTTGCCGCTTTTTTTCTTTTCTTGCCGCCGCGGGACATTGTGGCTTTCGCTACGTCACCGTTCTTGTCAAGAAAATAAAGAAAACCCTTCTCTTTCCTCACTCCGGCGTCGGCGACTTTTTTGGCTTTTCCGCCTTTTTTGCCCGCGCGCGCCATCGGAGCGGCCCAGACGTTTCCGTCTTTGCCGATGTAATAGAGATGGTTTTTCTCTCTCTTCAAACCAAGCTTAACAATTTTCTGAGCCATACTAGATAGCCTCCTTACTTCTTTTTCTTTTTCGCGACTTTCTTTTTCGCGACTTTTTTCTTAGCTACTTTCTTCTTCGCTACTTTTTTCTTCGCTGCTTTTTTCTTCGCCATTTTTCTCACCCCCTTTTACGATATTTTTTCTAGGCTGAAAAAGTGGTCCGTTCGATGATGTAATAATGCTTTCTTTCAGCCATGAATCGATTACCTGTTTAGAAAATTTATACTGCCTGCCTATTTTTGAGGCGGGTATTTTTTTGTCCCTGATCAGCTTGTAGATCTTCGAGCCGCTGACACCTATATACTCTGCCAGCTCGGAAACATTCATTATTTCTTTTTGCATAATTAACACCTACTGGGATTCTACATCTATTGTCTTTTGTTGTCAAGTGGTAATTTCTATCGCTCCCTTTTAGTAGGTATTACTTTTGCCTCTCCCCCGATTTAGCTGTCCCGGAAACTTTTTGGAATTTTTTGATTAAGTCCGATTGAGACAATGCGTAAAAAACGCTTTCACCGTTAATGGTGACATTGAAGCCGCCCGCGCTTTCTTCTATGCCGCTGACGCCGGCCATGGTCGCCAATATCTTCAGCCTGGCTGATTCCATGAGCCCTCTGACCTCTCCGGGGTAGTCTCCGAAGCGGTCAATAAGTTCGGCGTCGTATCTTTCAAGCTGTTCAAGACTGCTGATCCTTGACAATCTCATGAGCAGCCTGAAACGCTCTTCCTGCGAAACGACATAATCCTCCGGGATATACCTTCCTCCCGAAGAAAACACAACACGGCATTCGCTGACATCCGCTTCACCTTTCAGGCGCCTGACCGCCTTCTCAAGCAGTTTAAAATACAGCTCTGATCCCACATCCTTAATGTAGCCGTGCTGCTGCGGCCCGAAAATATTCCCGGCTCCCCGAAGTTCCAAATCGCTCATAGCTATTTTGAGGCCCGAGGAAAGAGCGTCATAGTCCCTCAAAAATTCAAGCCTCTTTTTGGAATTCTTCTTCACTTCATTGTCATAGAAAAAATAGCAGTATGCTCTTTTGACACCCCGCCCGACACGGCCGCGAAGCTGATACATCTGGGCAAGACCTAAAAGCTGGGATTTTCTTATCAGAAGAGTGTTGACATTGCTTATATCCAGGCCCGACTGTATTATCACGGTAGAGATGAGAACATCGTATTCCCCATTGGCAAAAGCCCTCATCACCTCCGAAAGTTTCTGTGAAGACATGCCGGCATGGGCTGTGGCAACACGCAGGCCGGGAAACATCTTTATAAAATCATCGTACAATTTGCCGAGGCCCGATATACGGTTATACACATAAAAAATTTGTCCGCCCCGGGATATTTCACGACGGACAGCTTCTTTGAGCAGATCCTCGTTGTAGGCGCCCGTAAAAGTTTCAACCCTCATCCTCCCGGACGGAGGACTCTCTATGATTGAAAATGACAATATGCCCGAAAAGGACATAGACAATGTCCTCGGGATGGGTGTAGCCGACATCATGAGTATGTCGGAGGAAGGGTGTCTTTTCTTCAGAAGCTCCTTCTGCCTGACGCCGAAACGGTGCTCCTCATCTATCACGGCAAGGCCGAGTTTCGCGAAAACAACATCTTCTGAAAAAGCGGAATGCGTGGCGATCAGTATATCCGTGCTTCCTGAGGCAAGGCGCTCAAGTATCTCAGACCTGCGGTCGGCGCTGAATCTTGACAGCATCTCTACTTCCACAGGAAAACCTTTAAAGCGTTCGCGAAAGACATAATACTGCTGCTGGGCGAGTATGGTCGTGGGCACAACACACAGCGCCTGATATCCGCTCCAGCAGCATCTGAAAGCGGCCCTCATGGCAATTTCCGTTTTCCCGTAACCCACATCACCGCAAAGAAGATGCTCCATGGGGAAGGGTTTTTCCATTTCCGCGAGAATCCTGCGTGAAGCCAGGCGCTGATCCGATGTTTCCTCATAGGGGAAGCGCCGTATGAAATCTTTTTCCGCGGAAGACGGCTTAAAAGAAATACCGCTGACCTTTTTCCTGCGGGAGGCGGTGCCCATAATCTCCTTCGCCATGCTGAAAACATTCCTGAACACTTTTGATTTTTTGTTTTTGAAGTCATCAGCGCCGAGACGCGATAGCACAGGTCTGACTCCCCTCGGGGCTTTCCAGCGGTGAAGCATGGCGAATTCCTCCACCGGTATGTGAGCCATGCCGTCAGCATAAGAGATGGAAACATAATCTACCGGCTTTCCTCTAATCTCAAACTCGGCAAGTTTTATGAATTTACCTATGCCGTAATCCTCGTGCACAACTATATCGCCCGGTTTATAAACCGACTCAGGAGTGAATTTTTCCGGCAAAGTCTTCGGGCGGGAAGCCGAGGCGATACGGCCGCCGAAACCCAATATCTCGGCGCTTTTAAGGCATATCAGTTTATCCGGCCTTGAAAGGAATCCGCCCGATATATCACCATATATGTATTCGGCGGGAACAGCGTTTCTGAAAGTGATCTCTTCTTCAAGGTATTCCTTAGCTTCACGCACAGAGCAGAATACTTTGATCCTGAAACCAGCGGACGCGAATTCCCTGAGGTCTTTGACAAGCAGATCCATCCTGGCGCTGTAAACAGGCGCACGCCGGATACCCGTGTCAATGCCGTCGGGAGAAAACACATAAGCGGCCGCGGGGCCGCCTGCAAAAGAAATGCCGTCCGCAGCGACAAGAACGCAGGGTTCTTTGATAAAAGAAAAAATATTCTCTTTTCCTTTCGGACTCCTTACGATTTCCGCCTTGTCCGCGCTCCGGAGGCTTAGCTGGGTCGCGGGATCAAATAAATGAATGCTGTCGGCTCCGTTGACGCCGAATCGCACCCTGAACGGATGCGGCGAGGCAAAATCCCAGAGATCCATCACGGCGCCTCTCAGAGAAAATCTGCCTCTCTCAAAAACAAAATCGCTTTTCTCAAAACCCATGCCGCAAAGTTTCTTCGCGGCATCCTGCGGCGACATTTCCCCGCCCTTCATGATGCTGAAATTTTCAGCGAATTCATCCCGCGAAGGCAAAGCTCTCAAGACAGAAACAGCATCGCTGACAATTATATTTTTTTTCCTGTGGAGAAGTGATGAAAGCGCTTGCGCTGTCAATAAATCATTCTCTGTTAAAAGCGACGCCGCCTTATTTCCCATCGCCCGAAGATCGTTATAGACCGTCTCGGCCTCGGGGGAATCTTCAAACACGGCCAGGATAAGATTATGCTCTTTCAGCAGTCCTGCCAGGAAATAAGCCCGGCCTGAAGAAAGGGAGTCTCTTATCTTTTTAAATGCCTGCATTCAAGCGAAAAAGGAAAGGATTCAGTATTCCCGGGCGCCTGCGGCTTTGAGCGCGGATACCATTTTATCGTTTCTTTTGTGTTTGGCTATTTCCAGAGCATTGAGAGCTTCCCCGTTGCGGGCATTTACATCCGCCCCGTTTTTGATCAGCAAGCGCGCTGTATCCAGGCTGTTCTCGGCTACGGCTGTCATAAGAGGCGTCCAGCCTTTTGAATCCGCAGCGTTAACATCCGCGAGCATCCCTATGAGAAATTCCGCCATAGCTGTGTAATTTCTCATGGCCGCGTGAAAAATAGCCGTTGTACCGTCTGAAGAAACAGAATTGACATCCGCCATATTCTCGGCCAGAAGTACGGCCATTTTCAGGTCATTGTTTTTCGCGGCGATCATCATGGGCGTCAAATCATCCTGCCGTTCATTGGCTGAGGCGCCCCCGGCAAGAAAAAAAGAAGCGGCCTCAAAAGAACCGGCCCTCACGGCTTCGCCGAAAGGGCTGAAATCGTGCTTGTCTTTGACAGACATGTCCGCCCCGGCATCTACAATGAGCCTGACCATATCTATATTGTTCCTTGCGGCCGCTAAATGCAAAAGGCCTGAATCATATTCCGCCTTAACGGAGGCTCCGGACCTTATCAGCAGTTCGGATGTTTTTAACATATCGTTCCTGACGGCGTGGAAAAGAGCGTCCCTGCCGGAATCATCCCTTCTTCTTAAATCCGCTCCGTTTTTGATGAGCTCGGAGACGGCATCAGAGGCGCCAAGAGCCGAAGCGTGCATCAGCGCCGTTACGCCCCCGTCAAACACGGCCTCCTCTCCGCCAAAAAGGAGTTTAACCAGGCGGGGAGAATTGTTTTCCGCCGCAAAAAAAAGCGCCGTTTTAGCGGTCAGATACTCCTTCGCTTCCCTGTTCGCGCCTTTTTGTATGAGCATTTCAGCCGGCATAAAAGAAGCTCCGGCGGCGGCGTAGATGAGAGCCGTGAAACCGTCCTTATCCCGCGCTTCAATATGCGCTCCGGCGTCTATTAAGATTGACACTATATCAGGAAGATTCCTGTAAGAGGCCTCCATCAGAGGAGAAATGCCTCCCTGATAGACAGCGTTGACATCTCCGCCCGCGGCGATGGCGGCGCGGAGTTCATTCTCCCCGCCCGGCCTCAAGGCGCTAACGGGTAAACGCAAAGACGCGCAGGAAGAAAGAAATAACGACGAGGCGCACAGGAAAAACGCTTTTTTCATAGTCCCAGCACCTCACCCATGCCGTAGATACCCGGCTTTCTGCCTTCAAGCCAGAGCGCCGCCTCTACCGCGCCTTCCGCGAAACAGCTTCTTGAATAAGCCCTGTGGGACAGCTCAAAGCATTCGCCCGGGCCGGCAAAGAGCACGCTGTGCTCGCCCACTATGTCGCCGGCCCTGACGGAATGAATGCCGATTTCATCCTTTTTTCGCTCGCCGAGCATTCCCTGCCTTCCGTAAACGTCCCTAAGCTGCCGGACACTTTTTATCTCTTCAACAAGTTTCAGCGCCGTGCCCGACGGTGAGTCCTTTTTCTTATTGTGATGCGCCTCAACCACTTCAATATCGTAATCCTTCAGTTTCTCCGAGGCCTGACGCACAAGAGAAAAGAAAAGATTGACGCCCTTGCTCATGTTCGGGGCAAAAACCACGGGGAATTTCCCTGCGTATTTTCTGATTTGATCAGCTTGAGGGCCCGTAAAACCCGTTGTGCCTATGACGGCGGCGCCCTCAAAAACCGACAGATGTTCAAGTGTCGCTGCCGGAGCGGTAAAATCAATAAGGCAGTTGCATGAGGCGGCCGCCTGCTTTATATCCGCGCTCACCCTGTGGCCGTGAATGACTTTGCCTATGTCGGAAGAATCTGCCCTTTCCAAAAGAGCCCCTATTTCTATCCCCGAAGACGATAAAACACTTTCCGCGATTGCTTTTCCCATTTTTCCGGACGAACCGGCTATACAGACTTTTATCATTATGCCTCCACCGAACAAAGAGAAGCCCACAGCGAATCATCCGAGAGGACTTTCGCTATATCCGCGCCATAAAATTCCTGTACCGGCTTTAAAATTTCGGGGCTCAGCAGCCACACGCTCTTAAGCGCCGAACGCAGTGTCAGCACTCCCGCCGGAGTCATCTCTCCCAGCGGAGCCCTGAATTTCCCGGCCGGCATGCTCAAAGCGCGCATAAGCGTTTTGACAGGCACCGGGTTGCGGAACTTGTCCGTCACCTTACACTGTATCCCCTTGAACTCCTCAACGCGCGTGCTTTTGACCGTGATAACATCAAAAAGCGGTTTCAGTTTTTTATTTATTTCTCCCGCCTCGCCGTATTTGCCGGTCAACGCGGCCTCGCACATTCTGCTTATGGCCGCGGGCACTATGTTGCTCAGCACCGATATGACGCCCTTTGCTTTTATTTTCGGAGAAGCCATCATCTCAAAGGTAATGCCATCATCACCTGACAGGATCGCGAAATCCTCCGGCAGAATACTCCTCTCTATCGCCATTCTTTCCAGATCTCCGGTTGCCTCTTTGACAGCGTTGATGTTGGCATGCTTCCCGGCAAGAAGGGCCAGATCATAAGCGGACAGCTCGCATCCCGTTCTCCCGGGGATGATATAAGGGACCAGCTCTATATCGGGAAAAGCCTCGGCGAGCCTGCCGTAATGCCGCGTTCGGAGCTCGAAAGACGAGGGCCCGTTATAATAGCAATCTATTATCAGGGCCGCTTTGATACCGGCTTCCGCGGCGAATTTTACGGATTTTATGGACTCTTCCGTGGAGTTGGAACCGCAGCCCGCGAGAATCCCGCAGCGGCCGGCGGCCCGCTCAAAAACTTTTTTGTTGATCGCGCCATGCTCTTCATGGCTCACCGTTGGAGACTCCCCCGTGGTACCCATGGGGAGAAGCCCCAATATCCCTTCTTTTATCTGGAACTCCACATTTTTCTCAAGGCCTTCCCAGTCCACGCTTTCATCTTCCCTGAACGGCGTCACAAGCGCTGTCCACGCGCCTTTAAATTTCATACTCCCTCCCCCTTAATACCCATCAAACTTTTTTGATAAATTATGTTTAACCTCTTCTTCCCATACATGCGCTTGTTATCCGAATTAAACTCATACTTAACATCGCATAAAAGGTCCCTTGCGTCAAGAATTTTCATACCGCTGGTTTTATAAATATCCGGCGCCTTTCTAACAATAGAAAATGCAAAAATTATATGATATGCATCTTTCGTTATTTTAAAATCTTTGCTTGGAGATAAATAAAAACTCCGCTGAGTTGTGGCAATATTATCTATGTTGTAAGTCTTACACTCAATATAAAATGCCCTGCCTTGAATATTAACAAATATATCCGGATAACCGGCAGAACGTTTTCTTTTACTTGAAGTTTGGGGAATAGAAGCGGTATATCCATAATTTTTAAACGCTCGAATGATATAAGGCTCTGCATAATTACCCACTTCGTTTGGACGATTGGATTTGATGCCGCTTTCATTGATTTTTTTTGCCGACATCTCTATCACTTTAATTAATTCCTGTTTTTCAAAGTTGTCATAACGCAACACTTTATATCCGCACATGCTTTCAATGACCAGATATAACGGCACATTTTTAATCGGGTTCAGCATCTGCTTGATTACGTTTTCTAAGACTTGTGTGTTTTTTTGTTTCATTACAGGCTCTCCTTTTGAAAAATAATAATTCGATTTGTATTTGTGCCATTTTTATTATTTTTCACTCCCCAGCAATTGGAAGTTTTAGAAAACAATTGCGAGTTAATCATTATCCCTTTACAAGAGAACCCCGCGTTTAATCCCAGCGGGACCACATATTCTTCAAGTTTTATTTTACCTCCTCTGATTTCACCCACTTCAAACGCTACCCAGCCATTCAATTTTGTAACCCTAAATAGTTCCTTAAACACACCAGCCATAACTTGTTGCCAATCTTCAATTTTCTTAGCCATGGTTATTTTTTTCTCAACATTCTTTATATCAATATCATTAAACCAGCACCGAAGCCAATTATCTTCACCGTATTGCACAACATCTAAAAAAGGCGGCGAAGTAACCGTAAGAGCCACCGTATTATCTTGTATTCTTTTTGTCTTACGCGCATCATTGCTGAGAAACAACGCCCCCCTGCCGATTTTTTTCAATCGAGTTACAAGCTCACGATCCACATTTCTTAACAAGGATTTTGACTTGGATAGTATAATTTTTCGTATATCTCTGTATCCCGGCATTTGGTTCCGTTCTTTGTTTATTTTTTTTTGCCGTTCGGGCAAAACAGCTTGATTCGGCGGGAGCGTATAAACCGAAAAAAAACCTTTAGAGTGTCCGGTTAAACGATTGGTTGCAATCATACGTATCCAGGAATCTATATCATCAGTCTCGCCTGTGTGTTCACGATTTATCAAATACTCCCTTAATGAAATTATTTCTGCTTCGGTTTTATTATGATAGAACATTGACAAATCCATATCAGCTTTTGCGCTGTAATCGAAATCAATAGAATACAATCTTTCCCTTATTTCAATCAGCTCGGGGATAAACAGGCGAGGGTGAGATATAAGCGCGCTTAAGGGGTTTATGTCATTCGCAATAATATTTCTGTTCAGAAGAGCCGCCTCAATTACTGCCGTGCCTCGCCCGGCAAATGGGTCATAAACAACATCACCCTCCTTTGTGAGAAGTTTTATAAAAAATGCAGGCAACTGAGCCTTAAAACAGGCCCTGTACGATATTTCATGTATTGAATTTGCCCGCCTTTGCTTGGCAGTCCAAAACTCGTTTATGTACTTTATTATTTTATCGCCCCCATAATCAAAATACTCTAATTTCGTTCTTCTGGGTGCGAGAGGAAACAACTCGGCAGGCGCATCTGAAAACATATATTTTTTCAGATACTCACTGAAATTATTATCTGCAACTGCGGCCCTCATATAAGCTTGCGTATGTCTTCGCGCGCTCTTATCAAAACGGCTTTATCCCCGTCGACCATTACTTCAGCCGGCCGGGCGCGCAGATTATAATTTGAACTCATGGAATAACCGTAAGCCCCGGCGCTCCTGAGCGCGAGGAGTTCTCCCGCGTAAACATTCCGCATCCTGCGCTTTTTTGCCAGCACATCACCCGACTCGCAGATAGGCCCGACAATATCATAAACACTCTTTTCCCGTTCGGGAAAAATATTCACCGGCAAAATCTCGTGATAAGCTCCATAGATACTGGGACGCATTATATCGTTCATACCGCCGTCGGCGACTATGAAATTTTTGCGGCCTGATTTCTTGTTTGATATCACCCTCATCAGCAGAAGACCCGTGTTGGCGACCAGCACACGGCCCGGCTCTATGATAATTTTAGGCGCGATTTTTGCGGCGTATTTTTTAATTACGGCGGCGTATTTATCAAGCGTCTCCGGTATCTCGCTCTGATATTTAACGCCTAGCCCCCCGCCGGCATTTATGTATTTCAGCTCAATCCCGGACTTGGCGAGTTTTTTTGAAAAAACAGCGAGTTTCTGAAGCGCCTCCGCGAAAGGCGCCGTTACGGGAATCTGCGAACCTATGTGCATGTGCATTCCGCAAACATCAACGCTCTCAAGCGAGACCGCAAGCTTATACGCTTTGAGAGCGTCATCATAGGCCAGACCGAATTTGGATTCTTTCAGGCCCGTGGCGATGTGCGGATGGGTCGGCACAGATATTTCCGGGTTCACGCGAAAACTCACGCGGGCTCTTGTTTTCAGACTTGCCGCTATCCGGGATATGTTCAAAATATCCTCGACGCTGTCGGCGTTGAGCATCCTGATGTTCATTTTGAGCGCGAGTTTTATCTCTTCATCCGTCTTGCCGTTCCCGTTGAAAACGATTTTGTCCGCCGGCACAGCCAGTTTGCGCGCGAGAAGCAGTTCGCCGAGGGAGACGCAGTCCGCGCCTATCCCCTCTTTATTCATCAGAGCCAGAAGCGCGCTGTTGTTGTTGGCCTTGTATGCGAAACATATAAGCGCCCCCGAAGACCGGAAAGCTCTCTTCACCTCGCTAATATGACGCAAAAGAGTTTTTTTGGAATAAACATACAGGGGTGTCCCGTATTTTTCCGCAAGAGCGCTCAAGGGTATCCGCTCGGCGAACAATTCGCCGCCGCTGTATTCAAAATAATCCATATTACTTTAACCGCACACTCATAATCTTATCGCCGGGGGATATCCGCCCGGCCACATCCAAACCCTCGGTCACATAGCCGAAAATCGTGTATTCACCGTCAAGACGGGGCGCGGAAGAAAGGCATATATAAAACTGACTGCCGTTTGACCTCCTGTCCGGATTGACGCTGTCATCCATGCGCGCCATGGCAACCGTGCCCGGCACATGTTTCAATTCAGGATGTATTTCCGGCGGGAGCGTGTAGCCCGGGCCGCCGGAGCCGTTACCCCGGGGGTCTCCGCCCTGCACTATCACATTCTTCACCACTCTGTGAAAAGTTAAGCCGTCATAAAAGCCCTTTTTTGAGAGAGTCAGAAAATTGCGCGCTGTCTCCGGCGCGTATTCGTGATACATCTTTACGGCAATGATCCCTTTCTCGGTATTGAGCTCGGCAATAGTGTCCTCGCCCCTGCACGATAAAAGAGAAAGCGCTATCACAAAAACCCTAAGAAATCTCACAAAGCCTCCCTGCTGCCTTCCACATCTTTGTTTTTATCATATTTGACACTAAAATAAAAGACAACAAAAGCTCTCTTCTTTATCCGCGGGGATGGAACTGGCGGTGTATCCGGCGGAGCCGCTTTGTGGAAATGTGAGTGTATATTTGAGTCGTGCTTATCTGCGCGTGGCCGAGCAATTCCTGTATGACGCGAAGATCCGCGCCGTTCTGGAGAAGATGCGTCGCGAAACTGTGCCTGAAAGTGTGCGGTGTGATACGCCTTGTAATGCCGGAGGCGGCGCAGAGTTTTTTGATTATCTTCCACACGCCCATCCGGCTGAACGGGGCGCCGGAGGGGTTGCGAAACAGATAATCCCCTTCTCCGGCCGGCGCGGCAAGCAAAAAAGCTTTCACAGCGGAAGAAGCCTTATCGCCCATAGGGACGATTCTTTCTTTGCCTCTTTTCCCCAGGCATTTGAGAAAACCCACCTCAGGATTGACATCTTTCACCCTTAACGAGATGAGTTCGCTGATCCTCAGACCTGAACCATAGAGCACTTCCACCATCGCGACATTCCGCAAAGATGTTTTTCTGCCCCGCGCCGCCCGGTTGATAACCTGCTCCACCTCATCAATGCTCAGGACATCCGGCAGATAACTTTCAAGACGCGGGCTCCGCAGAGCGGAAGCGGGGTTGCGCTGGGCCAGGCCGTCTTCCACCAGGAATTTCCAGAAACTCCTGAGGGCGCAGATCTTCCTGGCCAGGGTGCGGGCTGAAACAGCGCTTCTTTTTTTTCTTAAAAAAGCCGTGATATGTTTTTCGCCTATATCGGCGGCGGGGATATCCAGCGTCTGAAAAAATTCTCTGATATCTCTCGTGTATGCCTGTATGGTCAGCTTTGACAGCCCCCGCTCCGAAGCGCAGTAATCGCCGTATTCGGCAAAAAGCTCCGCGGCGTTATCCATATCTTCGCGGAAAAACTACTCTTTGCCCGCTTTTTTCTTTTCGTCTTTTTTCTTTTCGGGGAAGGCTATCTTCAGGATTTCTTTTTCAAGCGCCGAGGACACCTTGTTGTCGGCCTGGAGCATTTCCACGCAATTTTCGCGGCCTATGCCCAGTTTGACATCACCGTAGAAGAATGTGTTGCCTGTTTTTTTAATCAGGCCCAGACCCGTTCCCACATCCAGCAGTGACGATTCGGGCACGATGCCTTTGCCGAAATATATATCAAATTCGCAGACTTTATAAGGCGGCGCCACCTTGTTCTTTGCCACCTTCACCTTGACCCTCGCGCCAATTATGTCTTCTCCTTTTTTGATAGACCCGATCCTTCTTATGTCAAGGCGCACAGACGAATAAAACTTGAGCGCGCGGCCGCCCGGCGTCGTGGTCGTGCCGCCAAAGCCGAATGTCATGCCTATCTTCTCTCTTATCTGATTTATGAAAACAGCCGCTGTCCTGGATTTGGATATGGCCGAGGCCAGACGCCTCAGACTCTGCGACATGAGGCGCGCCTGAAGACCCACCGTCGGGGCGCCGATATCGCCCTCAAGCTCGGCCTTGGGGACAAGGGCCGCCACCGAATCCAGCACGATAATATCAATTGAACCGCTCCTGATAAGCGTGTCTATAATCTGCAGGGCCTGCTCGCCGGAATCCGGCTGTGAGATAAGGAGTTCTTTTGTTTTGACTCCTATTTTTTCAGCGTAATCGGGATCCATGGCGTGTTCGGCGTCAACAAAAGCCGCCGTGCCGCCGGCTTCCTGGACATTGGCTATTATTTGAAGAGCGAGCGTGGTCTTTCCGCCGCCTTCAGGTCCGTATATCTCTGTTATGCGGCCTCGGGGAATGCCTCCTATCCCGAGAGCAATATCCAGCGACATTGCCCTTGTGGGAATGGCCGACACCTTGCCGAAAAATTTTTCATCGCCCAGCCTCATGATGGCACCTTTGCCGAATTTCTTTTCAATTTCAGCAAGAGCCACATCCAGACTTTTCTGTTTTTCATCTTTTGCCATTTTAGCCTCCGATTATATTTTCACAATGCCAGCGCTCTCAAAATATTTTCAACCCGCAGTGGCGTCTTCGTTCACATCAGGCCTGATGTCTTCTGCTTTTTTGGCCTCTATGAAGGCCGCCGCGGGAAATATGGTGACAATTTCGTTCTTGTTGAGATTGAGGAACTTGACGCGGTAAGACCATTTCGCTCCGCTGATAGAATCTATCTCCGCGTCGGTGACGGGAATAAACTGCCTCACGGGAGAATTGACAAAATCCGACACCCTGCCGCCGGGCGGGACAAACATTTTGCCTTTGATTTTGCAATTGCTCAGATAGATTATTACGCTGATTTCATCTCTGTCCGGCTTGTCTATCTCCCTTTCCATGCTATATTTTTATAAATTAAACGGCTTTTTAGCAATAGCGCGCGTTATTTCAAATCGAGGAGATTGTGTATCTGCGGGAGCATCCGCACCGCCGGGAAAAAGCGCTGAATGCGGCCGGCAAAAAGAACGGCCTTCTTTAAAGCTTTTCTGTCCACCCTTTTTTTTACGCTCCGCGGCTGAAGCACAATGCTTGATGAGGGAAAGCCCCGGAGGAAACGCGCGGCGGCAAGAAGATCCTTAAACTGCAAAGCGCTCCGCACGACAATTTTCAGAGTGAAGGGCGCGGGGCTTATATTCCTGATAAATTCCCTCGCGTCAGGTGAAAGCGGCAATTCGGCATGAAAAGAAATGTGTTCAAAAAGCCCTGCCGCGCCCGGAGGAAGAGGCCGTGAACCGGCGGTCTCCAGAAAGACCCGGCGGAGCGAATTTTTGCGCGGCTTAACCGCGCACAGGAGCGCGGCGAGGAATTCGCCCTGGAGCGTCGGTTCGCCTCCCGTGAGCACAATCGGCGCGGCGCCTTTTATCTTTGCTGCCACGGCTTCAACCGTCATCAATTTCCCGATGCTTTTGGCATAAAGAGTGTCGCAGTAAGAACAGGCCTTATCGCATCCGGCGAATCTCACAAACCGGCACGGAAGTCCGGCGTAAATACCCTCGCCCTGTATTGAAAAGAATATTTCGGATATTCTACCCCTGATTTTTTTGCTGTTCCCCAATTTTTTGAGCGCCGCGGTCACTTGGCGGCGAGGGCGGGGTCTTCCGCGTGCGCCTCTCTGAAGCCCTTTGCCCTGAGCAGGCAGGAATCACATTTCCCGCAAGGGCGCCGTCCGCCCTCGTAGCAGGACCATGTGTGATGAAGCGGCACTTTCAGTCTTCGGGCGAGAAGCACTATTTCTTTTTTGCTTTTTTTGAGAAGCGGCGTTTTAATGCTCACTTTCCCGAGTGACGCCTGTTTTAAAAGTTTGTTGAATTCCTTATAGTATTCCGGCCGGCAATCCGGATAACCTGAAAAATCCACGGCGTTCGCGCCTATAAGAATGTAATCCATTTTCGCCGCCTCACAGAAAGACAGCGCGTATGATATGAATATCGTGTTTCTGCCGGGGACATAGGTGGAAGGTATCCTTATCGACGATATCCTGCCGCGCGGAATTCGCCCCGCCTTGCCCAGGAGACTTGAACCGCCCCAGGGGAGTTTTATATCAACAATGCTGTAAGGCGCTCCGGCGCATTCGGCTATTTTGACCGCTTTTCTGATCTCTGTGCGGTGACGCTGATTATATGAAAAAATAAGGCAATGGGTTTCATAGCCGCGCGCGCGGGCCCAGTAAAGTGTGGTTGAAGAATCCAGGCCGCCGGAGAGGAGCACGGCCGCCTTGCGTTTTTTCATGTCCGGGAATACGACGCTGTGTTATTATCCGTTTCCGAGATCCTTATCTCTTCCAGACGCAGGCCGCGGGGCAGAAGCCGCGACAATTCTTTAAAAATATGGCGCGCTATATTCTCGGATGTTGGGTTGGTTTTCCTGAAAGCGCTCAGGTCATTGAGCATCGCGTGATCAAGAGGTTTTATCACACGATTCAGCTTTTCTTTTAAGTCGCTAAAATCCATCACCATAGCTTTCTTCAGCTTCGGCGCCGATACCTCCGCCGTCACGCCCCAGTTGTGGCCGTGCAGATTTTCGCACTTGCCCTTATACTCCCTGAGATAATGGGCCGAAGAAAAATGGTCTTTTACAAAAATTCTGTACACAGATGCGCCCTCCCCGCGGAGACTTTCATTATTTCTCTTGCCGTTTTAACAAAATGAGCGGGATCATCACTGACATAAAAATCGCTCTTTCCCCTGCCCGCGCAAATCCTCACGACGCCGGAGAGCGCTCCGGCAAGCGATGACGAATCCACGAGGCGCGTCGCCGGGCCCATGAAAGCGGCAATGGCCTTCCGCAGTATCGGATAATGCGTGCAGCCGAGGATCAGCGCCTCCGGCCGCATCCGCTTTAACGGCGCCAGGTAGATTTCAACGACTTTCGCGGCGATTTCCGTACCCGCCCAGCCCTCTTCCACCAAAGGCACAAAAAGAGGGGCGGGGAGAGATCTCACCCTGATATTTTTATTTCTTTTCATAAGTTTTTTTTCATAGACGCCGCTCTTCACGGTGAGTTTTGTCCCGATCACAGCCACGCGTGAAAAAGCGGCCGCCTCGGAAACAGCCGCGTCAATCACTCCGTAAACGGGCACGGGACAGTGTCTGGAAATACTGTCAATCGCGACAGCGGATGCCGTGTTGCAGGCGCACACTATCAGATCCGCCTTTTTCCTGAGGAGG
>Ga0210016_1002928_pt1 | contig 15318 bp, 12 predicted proteins | sample CryGeyCG2014_300_FD_185454 | JGI IMG/M metagenome (GOLD analysis project Ga0210016, IMG submission 185454) | Groundwater microbial communities from aquifer - Crystal Geyser CG02_land_8/20/14_3.00 (SPAdes) (version 2) | ecosystem: Environmental > Aquatic > Deep subsurface > Groundwater | place... | reverse complement strand
ATCTCTACTTCAGTCGATCCATACAGCCATTAGCAAGGAGAGCACGGATGGTGGAGACCAAGCGCCGAGCGCCACGAAGAAAGAGACAGATCAGTCGGGGCCTGTGCAGAATGTGGAAACAAAGGAAACTAATGAGCTGTCGGAGTCGCTAGAGCTGCTAGAGAAGGCTTATGTGACAAGATCATTCTCTGCTATCGTTACTGATTACTATGATCTAGTTGACAAGGGACTGCTCCAGCTGTAGTGACGCATAGGCTAGTTGCCACGCCTCCAGCAGTTGTGTGCTGGATAGTAGCCCTTTGGTAGCCATACGATGATGGTTAGGGCAAAGTATGATTAGGTTATTTAGCTTGTGTGTGCCTTTACGTCGTTTGGGGATAATGTGGTGAACGTCACAGGGTGCTTGATCCCAACCACAGACTGCACAGCGGTTGCCCATAAGTTGGATGGCTATGGTAGCAGCTGCTTGGTGAGAGTTCCTATGTTCCCGAAGGGCCTGTCGTTGCGGCTCGCTATAACCATGCCGTTCGGCTATACGCCAGAGAATGCTGCAGTTTACAGAACAAAAGCGTCTTCCGTTCAGTATCTCTCGTGTTCGTGCCGTAAAGACGGTCTTGCACCAAAGGCACTCCGCCTCTTGCCTGTAGCGGCGTTTCTCGGCTGTTGCAGCACATTTGCGCGAGCAATGTTTCTGCTTAGCCGCTCGACACAGCTTATAGGGAATGGGCTTTCCACATTCTGGGCACAACTTGGTGCGTGGCTGTTTCCGTGCAGTACCCGCACATTCTGGGGAGCAAAATCGCTGCGTTGTGTGGGAACGCTCGAACTGCTTTCCGCATCTTGCGCAGATTATGAGCCGTCTTTGGCTGCGCAAGGCACGACCGCATTCTGCAGAGCAGGTCTTGTGGTTTTGTGACTGATATGTGGTAAAGGACTTTTCACATATCGGACACGTTTTGGTTAGCTTAGTAGTGACCATTGTTGCCAGTATATGCTAGGAGCAAAAACATGTCAATCGTAGAGGGGAAAGGAGAGAGCCAAATGTATGCTGCCCCAGATGTGCTTAAAGCTATCTGGGCTACGGCATACATTTGAAGGGGCTCAACAATCTGCCGGATTCTGCATTCTTTTATGTGGAACCAGGGGCTAAAGACGAAACAAATCGGACAACGCCTCGCAGCCTCCGACATCTGCCCTATCGTGATGCCAATGGCAAGGTCGATCCAGCACACGTGCGGAACGCAATTGCGCGAGCTCCGCAGACTAAAGACAAGACTGGCAAGCCACTCTCTAGGGACCTTGTAGCTCGCATCCAAGCCCGAGCAAGAAAGCTCCTGGGTTCTGCCGGCAAGGGTGCGACGATGCCCAACGAAGCTGGTGAGGGCTATTGCGTCTGCAATGAGTGTGGGTACAGGGCAGAGCGCTCTTCGGGAGTGCCCTGTGAAGATAAGACCTGTCCCGTGTGTTCTACGCCACTGAGTTCAGAGACAAAGGAGGACTATGAAAAGAGCCACCGACCGGAAGTCCGTTCTGCTGTACTGAAGTTTTGGGATCGGGTTGCGAAACTAGGATCGCGACTTTGGTCCAAAGATGACTGGACTACCATTGCGAAGCATCTAATGGAAGACAGTCAGCATTCGGCCTTCTTTACAGTCAAGGACTCGCTAACGGGGCGCGGTCGCTGGGTGAGCATCTCGTCTACGGCCTTCTTGGACAAAGACTCTGACATCGTTCCACAACGAGCTTTGGAGAAGGCTGTCAATGGAGCCGTCGGTACAGATCGAGGTCCCCTGCGTTTTTGGCACGAGACAGGGGTTGACCTTGGAAGGTGTGACTTCCAACTGTGCGAAGGCTTGTGCCTTGTTGAGTCTGGCCTGTGGAACGACGACGAGATTGCCCGAGAAGCTGAGAAGTCTACAGCAGAGCATCCTGGGGCTTGGCAGACGAGCATTGCTTTTCTGTACAATCCGACTACGCTTGAGAAGGATGTTGTTGTCAATAATCATCTTGTCAAGCATATCTACAATGACATTGTGATTGTTGAACGCTCCTTGTTGCCCTCGGCGTGGTCCTCAAACTGGTTCTCTGCATTCGACTCTAAGACACGTGGAGAAATAGAAATGGATCAAAGGAAGATTGATGCTCTTGCACAGCTGGTCGGACCAGATCGCGCACAGAAGGTGGCTGCCGCAGTCGATCAACTCAATGCGCAGAAGGAAACTGACGGGGCTGTCTACAAGAGCGCGGATGGTACTCTCCCTGGTCAGGTTGAAGCAATCGCTGAAAGCCTCCAGGCAACTGATCCCTCGTCCGCTGACGTCCTACTTGAGGCTGTTAAGGCCCTGACTACTTCTTCGGGACCGTCTGTCAAGGCAGACCCTGATGCAGCGCTGAAGAGTACTGTAGCAGACTTCCTTGCAGACCTGCCCGAGAGTAACCTGAAGGCGCTTCTGATGTCTGCGATGGAGACCACGCAGGACATTACAAGCGACGACAAGACGACGCTCAAGAGCGAGGGCACTCCAGAGGTTGTCACAGAGCCTGTTGTGGCTACTGCTGACGACCCCGTAGCCGCAGCTGCGACCACAGACAAGGATACTACTATTCTTCAACTTCTTGCAGATATGAAGGAGAAGATGAGCGTTATTGAGTCTGATGTCGCTCTAATCAAGTCCGCGAATACTACTCGTAGCGGGCTTATTCCGAATGCGATCTTTGCGTCTCAGCAGCCTCAGACCGCTAATCCTGCAGCAGAGTCCGTGGTTAAGGATGCAGGTGGTACGCCTGGGGATGACACTCTGAAAAGTATGTCTGAGCAACTACAACGAGCGCTATTCCAAGTCAATGGAGGCATCAGCAATGGATAAGGAAACCCAAGACATCCTTCAGGGAGTCTTGAAGAACCTGGAACTTCTGTCTGCGCAGAATGCTGTGCAGAAAACGATCAGCGGTACACCTGATGCTCAAAGCATCTTTGGCGTCGGGGGTATCTTCTCGAACTTCGGGTTGGACAGCGCAGTCATCAACCTGTCGCTGTCGCCGAGGGGCATGAGCCGCGTGCTGCCTGCCTATGGTACGATCTACACCAACCCCATCTATCCCTACATCACGGGATTCGAGTCCGATGATGCAGCTGAGGTGAACGGTGTATGCGATGACGCCCCTGGCGGGGTTATCGAGGTCGGCCATCAGACAGCGGCGTTCGGTCGTATCGCTCGTGCGTCACAGGAGATGGAAGTCAACACCTTGATGCAGGTTCTGAATGGGCATCTGACCACGGATTTGCGCGTTCTGGGCAGCATCTTGGGTGAAGGACACCAGCTTCTGACGCAGCAGGCTAACCAGTCAGGGGACTGGATTCGGAGCATGGTCAAGACGCAGATGGTCATCGTCGGCGTCCTGTTCCAGCGCAAACTCTCTCCCATGCTCTTTACTGGGGACCCTGCGAACAACTCCGCTGGTGGGGGCTACAAGGAGTTTCCTGGTCTTGATATACTGATCTCCACAGGCAAGGTTGACGCCATTAGTGGTGTGACCATGCCCGCGTTGGATTCAGATGTTAAAGACTTTGGCTACAACGACATTGATAGCGCCGACCCCACCATTCTGCAATACGTTTCGATGATGCACTACTACCTCGGCCACGTCGCCGACCGTACAGGGCTTAGCCCTGTAGAGTGGGTGCTCGCCATGAGGCCGCAGTTGTTCTTCGAGCTCACGGCAATCTGGCCATGTCAGTATCTGACCAACCGTTGTGCGAATAGCGCTGGTACTAACGTAGCGGTTATGAACGATCAAACTAACGTTGACATGCGCGACCAAATGCGCAACGGTAGCTTCCTGTGGGTCAACGGCGTACAGGTTCCTGTGGTGACGGATGATGGGATTTGGGAGGACTCTGTTACAACAGATGGTCATCTGAACCCTGGTGAGTTCTCCTCGGACATCTACTTCATCCCGATTCGCTTCCAGGGCGCTGTGCCTGCGATCTACTGGGAGTACCTCGACTACACCCAGGCGATGGCAGAAGTCGCTAACCTTGAGGGCAAGCAGTTTTGGGCTACTGACAACGGTCGCTACATGTGGACCATGCAGCAGCTGAACTACTGCTTTAAGATTCAAGGTAAGATCGAGCCACGTGTCATTCTTAGGACGCCTCAGCTGGCTGGTCGCATTCAGAACGTTAAGTACAGCCCGCTGCAGCATCTGAGGGACTGGAACGAGGATTCCTTCTACTTCAAGAAGGGTGGTAAGGAAGAGTACAGTACTCCTCCTACCTACTACTCGGACTGGAACCTGCCTCAGTAGTGTAATCTGTACGGCGGGGCGCGGGGACCTACCCGCGCCCCACGCAAAATGGAGGGCCTGGATGGAGATACTGCTTCCGACCTATGACAAGTATAACTTTCTGATCCCAGCAAACATTGCTTGTCTACGGGACTACTGGCCTGAAAATCGTGATCGAATCGTTGTCATTAACGGCGGTAAGAAGCAGATTCAGTTATCGGATGATCAGGGTATTCAGATCATCTACACAGGGGAGGACCATAACTACGGGTCTAACCTGATAGCGGCGATTGATGCAGCTATCAAGTCTGAGCACATTCTTATTTGGCTGGACGACTACATGCTCTACCGAGTCCAGCACGATGTGGTCAATGCAGCGCAGAAACTGGTTGAGCGGCCTGAAATCGACAGTGTAAGACTGTCCAAACTATATACACCAGACTGGACAGTCTATGAAGAGGACGATAGATTCTGCTACATCGACAAGAACGCCCAGTATAGCTTCTCGCAACAGGCGGCCTTTTGGACCACTGCGGCCTTCCGCCGTAACCTACGTGAGGGCGAGAATCCTTGGGAGACAGAGCTGAACGGCTCGGGAAGGATCGAACACCACACGACGGACATGGGTATTCTACTGGGGGTGAGGCAGCCAGCGTTGGATTACCACAACGTGCTGAACAAGAACGTATTCGATGTCAATGCTGCCAAGTGGCTCTTCCAACGTGCCAGCTGGGGCAATCACCATGAGAACTGATGCCTTTCTTGCAACAACAGGTCGGCTAACTTTTGAGGAGCGAAGAGCGCTACGAGACCTAGCTCTTGAAGTAAGGGTCCTGCCGCGTCGATTCACTCCTCTCTTTGTATCAGTAGGTGTTGATACACACGAAGTAGCGACGGCGCTTAGTTGTGGATGTCCCGAGGCCAGTGTACTTGAGTTTTCGGGCGGGGTTCCATTTACGACAACGTGGAATACGTCAATAGGTATGTCCTGTGTCCCGCCTGATAGGATTCTTGATCATCTCTACGCACAGCCAGACATGATCGTGGGGCCTGAGAGCTCTGAGCAGCCGTTTGGATTAGGAACGTTGGCTGTGCTAATGGGGCAACTGGTAGCGGGTGGCTACTTGGTGCTGATTTGCCATGATAAAACTGAGAAGAGCTTTGGGGAGGCACTAGCTCTTATTAAACGAGCACCTTTGGAAGAGCTGCCTTCGGTCGGTCAGCTTTACATCTTCCGCAAGCCTGGAGGTATTGGCCGAGAGCAACCATTTGTGTCTTTTCTGACCAGAACCTACTTACGTCCTCGGCAACTGGCACTTAACATCGCTTCTATCAAGGCTCAGACGGATCAGTCCTACGAGCATATCATCATACCAGATGACATTGGCGTGGGACTACATGCTGCTAATGGAGCCTTCTTGAAGGTGAAGGATCGCATTCGTGGACAATACGTGATGATCTTAGATGATGACGACATCTTGATCACGCCTGGATTCGTCTCTAAGATGAAGCATATTGCTACCTTCGAGGGCCATCCCGACATGATCGTGTTCAAGGTCTGGCGTCTAACCGAAGTCGTGCCGACACCGCAGTGGTGGGGCGTAAATAAGCACGACGAAGAGCACAGTGGGCATCGAGTTTGCAATTGCTATTGTGTGTCACACGACCTATTTATGAAGACAATTAAGGCATTCCATCAGCCTGTGGCGGGTGATCAAGCGTGGCAGAAGGCCATGTTTGCTGAGCATCCAACTATCTTCTGGTGGAACTGTATAGTGTCCACTAACACACGTATTGGTCGATGCGAACCAGAAGGAGAACCACTCATATGGCAACAGCACTGATTCAAGCAAGATGGCCACAGATCGTTCAGCTGCTGCCCGAAGTAGTTGAGGGTCCTGGGACGATGCTCTATGTAGGAGCCAACAAGGACCGCCATCACTACATGCCCGAGTTCTACGCTGCAGGCTACAAGATCACACTACTTGAGGTATGGGAGCCGTATCTGCAGGAGATGGCCAAGAAGGAAATGGTGCGTCGTGCTGTCCTCGGTAGCGTTGTGCAGGCAGATCACCTTGAGCTTGGCGAGAGTATGTTTGACATTGCCTTTTGGTGGCATGGACCAGAGCATGTAAGTGCAGAGGATATGCCACAGGCGCTCTTTGCCCTTGAACACATCACCCGTAAGTATGTCATACTTGGTTGTCCGTGGGGCCGGTATCCTCAAGGCATCGTGCATGGCAATCCTTATGAGACACATGTGCAAACACTGCTACCCGAGGACTTTCAGAAGTATGGCTATCAGACGAGGACTTTAGGCACTCGGGACGTAATTGATAGCAACGTGCTGGCCTGGAAGAAGCTGCGGTTCCAGACACGGCGTCGATCCCACGACTTTTCCAAGTGGGCCGAAACTCTGTAAGGCAACGTTGGAGGGCCAACTGATCTATGACAGACATCAGTGTACAGCTAACACCACAGCCTAAGTTGAAAGAGGAGCACACTAGCGGTGTGGATGCTGTGGTGTACTTTATGCACAAGCTCTTGCCGAAGTTTGGCGTGCGCGTGCTAACACAGCCTACACCGCAGGTAGACGTCGTTGCAACCCATGCTTCCGCACACAACACAAGGGTAGCTCCGCATGTTCTGCACTGTCATGGCCTTTATCCCACAGGGGATATGGAGTCGCCTAGCTGGATGTGGCAGGTCAACAAGTCGATAATTGACTGCGCTGTGACTGCTGAGCGTGTAACAGTTCCGTCTCCTTGGGTTGCGGAGATGTTTGCACGGGAGATGGGTTTCTATCCTGACGTCGTTCCACACGGCTTGGCTTTGGAGGATTGGCCCGCTCGGAAGCAGCCTGCTCTACAGGATGGCAGCACGTTGCGGGTTCTGTGGAACAAGAACCGCAACATTGGTGTCTGTGATTCTTCGCCTGTCGATGAGGTCTCGAAACTGGTTCCAGCTACAGTCAAACTGCTAACGACTATTGGAGAGCCTTCTGCTCGGACGAAGGTCCTGGGTACGATGACGCACGGAGAGATGAAGCGCTTCATCTACGAATCCGATGCCTACCTTGCTACTACTCTAGAGACCTTTGGCATCGGGACACTGGAGGCTATGGCTGCTGGGCTTCCTGTGCTTGGTTGGAACTGGGGGCATACGCCTTATCTGGTGCAGCACGATGTCAGCGGCTTTATTGTGGAGCCCTATGACTACAAAGGGACTGTCGATGGACTAGAGTACATTCGGCATAACTTTGAGCGAATGTCCCAAGCGGCCCGTCAGACGGCGCTGCAATACGGTTGGGACGCAGCTATTCAGCAATATGCTGCCATCTACCGTGAGATCATTGCTAATCGAGCGATGCCTAGCCGGAGTATGGTCTCAGTGGTAATCCCCTGTCACAACTACGCCACTTGGGTTCCCGAGGCCATTGCTTCCGTTGCGGCGCAGACCTATACCAACTGGGAGTGTATTGTTGTTGACGATGGGTCTACAGATGGCTCAGTTGCGGCGATAGAGCAAGCTATACAGGGGAAGGAGAACTTTCGGCTGATTCGTCAGGAGAACCAGGGGGTTGCAGCTGCCCGCAATACTGGAGCATTTGCTGCACAAGGGGAGTTCATCACCTTCCTAGACGCCGACGATCGAATGCGCCCTAGGTGTTTGCAGCTACTGATTGAACCTCTACAACGAGATCGGCACTTTGGCGTCTCCTATGGCCGACTGGCCTTGATGAATGCTGAAGGGCGAGTGACTAAGGAGGACACCGATTGGCCTGGACCCTATGAGGCAGAGCTGCAGCTGGCTCATAAGAACAGGGTTCCGTCCTGTTGTATGCTGCGCCGCTCCGTGTTCATGCGTACAGGGGGGTTCCGACAGCATACGGCCCCTACGGAGGATGCTGAGCTCTGGTCCCGCATTCCGCTCCTGGGCTACAAAGGAGTTAAGGCCACAGAGGAACTTACCTACGACTACCGTGTGCACGGCGGCAGTGCTTCGTCGCAGGTTCGTGGTGGGGAGGAACCCGATTGGCTGGCCTGGATTCCTGCTGCGAACGGCGGAAAGATGCCCTTTGCATCGGTGATTCGCCCCACCAACAAGATGTCGCATCCGGTGATCAACTATGACAAGCCGGACATTTCAATCATCACCCCAGTTGGACCTCTCCACAAGGACCTGCTGCTCCATGCGATCGAATCAGTTGCAGGTCAAAGCTACGAAAAGTGGGAGATGGTTGTTGTCGATGATACTGAGGAGGGTAATCTCCCCGACTACGGGCCGATCCCCTATCGTGTGCGCTACCCCTGGATCAAGTGGGTACGCAATGCGAAGCACGGCAATGTTAGTGCGGCTCGGAATGCAGGGGCGCGTGCTTCAAAAGGGCGCTACATTGCCTTCTTGGACGCAGATGACTTCTTCTATCGTGACTTCTGTAAAGCGACGCTAGACATCCTTGCGAACTGCGAAGAAGATGTAAAGCTGGTCTACACAGATTGGGTGACTCTGCCCGAGGGGAAGACCCACACTGCAGAGAACTGGAATATTGACCGAATCAAAAATCACGCCCTCTTTGCCGTGACATTTGTCCACCCACGGTCGATGTTCGATGCAGTCGGCGGGTTTGATGAGGACCTTCACCTGTGGGAAGACTGGGACTATGTAATCAAGCTAGCAGTAGCAGGGTTCTCTGGCATTCACTGCACTCAGCCGCTATTTGCCTATCGCTACGACACAGGAGTTCGACGCGAGCAGAGCTTGGAGCAGAAGGATGTCCTGCTTCGTATGATACGAGCGAAGTATACAGATGTTCAACAGCATCCAAGACGTGGTTGAAGGGGCCAGAAGAAAAACCGACCCGTTGGGTTGGCAGCATCTAGAGTCCCCGATCCTATGAGCTTTGGAACTACGATACCACAAGCGCCGCCTAAGCTGGCTCCGTCGATGAGGAACGGAACTGTTCAGGTTGAGTTTCTGAAGAACATTAGCGGAGCGCGCCGTTTTGTGCTTCCGTCTAGGAGAGCGTACAAGTTTGATGCTCAGGAGCGTCTACGATATATGCCCAGAGAGGACGCCGTCGAGCTTGTTCAACGTTTTGGGGAGAGTACGTTCAGGATCGTGCCTGAACTTTAAGGAGAGCAGCTATGGCTCGGTCTGACATTCCCACACTGCTGAGTTTGGATCAGTATGCAGAAATCTTGGGTCTGGACCCGTATGCCTTCAATCAGATGTATTGTGCTAAGTTCCCGCTATCTCGCGTACAGAACTTCTTGTATTACCAGCACAATTCGATTAAGACGTCAGGCCGAGCCTTTCGTGATCTAATTGCTATGCACATCGCTGAGGCAGAGCAGCTTATTGCAGATCGCTCGGCTGTTTGGCCCGCTCCGAAGTACATCACAGACGAGCAGAAGCCCTATCTGAATCTGACGCCACGACTACTCCCTACTGCCTACCCATCCTACGGTCGTCAGATCGTACATACAGACTGGAAGATGTTCATTGCTGGCGGGCAACGAGCTGTCGTTCTCCTTGCCGAAGACGTCGATCTAGCTGTGAGCTACGAAGACTTGGATGGCGATGGGTGGGCTGAGCACATTCAATTCTCTATTACCGTAGCCGATGCTTCAGGTTATCTGCCATCGGAGATCGCCGTATTCCCTGCGGATAGTGACACGGATGAGGAGTATCGCATCCGACACGTCACGGTTAAGATCGTTGGCAACACCATCACCATTACAGGTGGGGTCTGTGTATTCATCAACCCCGATCTGTGGGAGCTGAATGTGCCGATTAACGGTGATCTGATGACGTCATATCTCGATGCAGTAGATGTCTATCGGGTGTATACTGAGAGCAACGATCTCTATCCTCCCGCAGAGTTCGGGTGGGAGGACGTAACACAGGGTACAGCCTATGCCACTTCACAGGGGGTACTTCAGCCTGTGAAGCCTAAAGAAGGTCTTGTCAATCTGGTGCCAGCAGAGTGGGATGCTACCACAGGGGCGTGGTCTCCGCAGGCCTGTGGAGTTATTATGGGCTCGCGGCCACCAGATGTGGTAAGATACTACTATCTAGCGGGTTGGGCAACAAGCCGCCAGGGTAGGATGTGCGCCCCGTTTGACCGCGCAGTCGCCGCCCTAGCAACGGCCAGACTGCCAATGCCCATTTCAGGAGGAGGAGAATCTATCGACAAGATATTCCAGTATTGGCAGGAAATGCCATCAGCAGATCGCCGTCCATCCTACCTTGAGTCTGCTTGTCCTTTTGGTCAGCAAAGGGGAGCGCTCGAAGCGTGGAGGATTGCAATCTCGATGGAAGACTTGGCAGGATTCTCCGTATAGCATAGATATAGGTAACGGAGGTTACTATGGGAAGTGAAGTCCTGCAAACAGGACACGGCAGAGTATGGATGCAGACGGGTGGCGCAGCGCCTGATAGCACAATGACCTACAAGGGTCTCGCTCGTCTGGGTGCATTTACTCTTCCTCGGGGGGACATTACCCCTGTCTCCGGCCCGTCGCCGTTTTCCTACGATGAGTTTCGAGTCATTGACGAAGTGAAGGGCGCTGTCGCGTTGCCCACAACCAGTATCATCATGCGGTTGGGCATCACAAATCCGCTTCTCACTGAGCAATGTCCTATGCACCTGCAGGCCAGATATGGGAAGTGCGAGAACCCACGTGATCCTGTAGGTGGCTGGGAACTCATCTTGGGGTACGAGCAAGCTAGGATCACAAACGTCGGGGGTGACCAACAGACCGCCCTGGAAGAAGCCGATCGTGCCGTCGTGCTGCTGACCGGCGACGTTACGGCTCGGAAGATGTGGGTGATCCATCAGTTGTCCCTGGCAGAAACTGGCGAGGCCGAGGTATTGCGAGAGGTCGCAGCCATCATTGTATCGGACTACATCTCCTGTGGAGACTGTGGGTACCGCTCTGATGGTGAGCAGCGAGTTCTCGCTGTTGTGAATGGTTCCGGTACGGGTTCTCCTGGGCTTGCTCCCGAACTGCTGTTTTCTGTGGACGGTGGGTCAACGTGGGATGAATACGATATTGACTCACTGACCGGTAACGAGCAGCCTAGTGACATTGCAGTCGTTGGCACGAACATCGTTGTTCCGAGCCAGGGGTCTATTTCACTGCATCTATCTACGTTGACGGACCCTGATACGTGGACTGAGGTCACGACCGGCTTTGTTGCCGGTGGTGCACCGAACGCTATCCACAGCGAAGACTCTGCGAACACCTGGGTCGTCGGGCAGGGTGGATACATCTACAAGATCGAGAACCCTGCCAACGGCGTATTCAGTGTGCAAGCAGCCGGTGCTGTCTTTAATGACAACCTGCTCGACATTCACGGCATCGACGCTCGCAATCTTGTCGCTGTGGGTGCTAACGGTTTGATCGTTAAGACGACTAACGGTGGGTCTACCTGGACCGAGGTTACAGGGCCTACAGTTGCAACCATCAACAAAATCTGGATGCGCACTGCGTACCGTTGGCTCATCGGGGATGCTGTTGGTCGCTTGTACTACACTCAAGATGGTGGAATCACCTGGACAGAGAACGTCTTCCCGATGTCCGGACTTGGGCAGGTCTACGACCTGGGGTTCTGTGATCATCCTGACAGCCCTTACGGGTTTATGGTTGCTTCGGATGGGACTCACGGCTACATCTTCCGTTCACTGGACGGAGGCTCTTCCTGGTATCAGCTGCCGGACTTTGAGGGGAGCACGCCAACTAACTATGCACTTACGTGCTTGGCTGTTGGCATCTCAGGGAACTACGCGATTGCAGGTGGCGTTGAGGCGTCTGGAGCAGGCGCAGATGGCATCCTTGTGGTTGCGAAGTAACTGCATGGGGGTATCAGGAGTTGTAGGGGTAGGATGGCCCTCCAGCCTCTACAACCCCTGTTCCCTAATCACACAACATACTTTTTGGGGGGCCGTCATCAATGTGGAGGGCCACGGTTATGACCGACCTAGACGGACACACACTTACGGACATTCAGAATCAGGCAGCTGTCGTAGCTGCTCAGGTAGTAGAAGAGGAGGAGCGGGAGCAGGAGATTACATCTCCGATTATGACTACGTCCTCCGGCGTTGTAATTCAGGTGCAAAGGGTTCCGACTCGTCTGATGTCGGCGATCTATCTGAAGTATCCTTTGCCCGAACCGCCTAAAATACCGATTGTAGAGGGGTCGAAAACACGCTACGAAAAGAACTTTGATGATCCTGGCTACCTACTGGAGCGACAAGGGCGGATGGCTGTACTGGCAGAGACAATCGGTCGACTTTATCTGCTCCGTGGAATGAAGATCATCAAACTTCCTGAAGGAATGCCCACCTTTGAAGAGGACACAACCTGGGAAGAGGAACTGGACGCGATCGGCTTAGGCCTGAATGAAGGTATGAGTCGTACAGAACGCTACCTACACTGGCTGGAGCTTCGTGTCTGTCCTGGCGTCGAGGATACAATGCAGATGCAGCGTGTGGCGAACTTCCTTGAGGGTGTTACTCAGGAGGATGTGGACCAAGCGATGGCCCTATTTCGAGATTAGCATTGACGGTCTGACGATAGCAGATTGGCTTGAATTCAATGGGTACCCGAAGGAAGCTAAAAGCGGACTTAGTATCCGCTACAGCATGTTGTTTGAGGCTTCGCGAGTAGCCAAGTATTACAACATGCCACCAGAAAACCTGTTCGCACTGCCACGCTCTGTACAAGCACAGATGATGGCCTACTACCAAGCTGAAAATATGCTTGGTTTGGTGAACACACGCCAAATGGAGTTGGAGGCGCGTCATGTCCCCAGTCAGGGGTAGAGGTAACTTTGCACAGGCCGGAATCGAGCTTGTCATTCTTCGCGCCGCCTCTGTAACCAGTGTGATAGGCCGCATCGCCCGAGCTATGGACACGTTGTCTGGTAAAACTGCTGCACTGGCCGCTAAGAGAGTGGAGAGCTCGAAAGCCTACAAGGAGTCTACCCGACTTAAACAATCCGAGATGCTGATGGAATCCCTCCATACCGAGTCCATCAAGCGTCAACTCTTCACCATGCAACTCCTCGCACAGGCTGCCGTAACAGCTAACGCCTACATCCGCGATGGGATAAGTACGAGTATCGAAGCTGCGAAAGCGCTAGAATATCAGAGCCTGGGTGTGGTCCGCCTTGGTCGTAACCTGGACTACACGACCAGCCAGGTTGAAAATGCGGTTGAAGCAGTTAAGGCTCAAACCTTCACGAGTACCGAAGCATACGATGCAATTGGTAAGCTAACCTCAGCCAATCTCAGTCTTGGTGAGGCGGCAAAACTAGCAGCGGCAGCAAACGATATTGCTGCCGTCCGTGGTCGGGACGCTGGCGAGGTCTATAAAATCCTCACTCAGTCTGTTGCGAACGGCACTGTTATGACTCTCCGTCAACTGGAAATAACTGAGTCGATGGAGAACGCCATGGAGACCTATGGGCGGACCATAGGCAAGACGACAGACGAGATGGATCAGCAGGACCGTGTGATGTCTGTCTTGCAACTGATCTATCAAAAGGCTAAGGACTTTACAGGTGCCTATGCTGCCGCTCAGGATACCCTGGTAGTCAAGCAGCGAGAACTGGCAGTTGCGACGCAAACTCTGCGAGAGGAGATGGGCGAGCGATTCCTCCCTGTTATGAAGGATGGAGTGTCCATTGTTCTCAACTTTGTCAAGAAGATCAGCGCACTTCCCGACGCGACCAAAGACCTCATCGCCAACGCAGCAACTGCGACTACAGTCTTTCTTGGTATTGGCGCTGCTGTAGGTACAGTGCTGCCTGTGATCAAGCTCTTCGGCACTGCTCTCGCCGCTGCTTTTGGCATCGGAGGGGCTACTTTCAGCCCTGTTGCGTTAGTTGGCCTGATTGTAGCAGCGGTTGCGATAGGTGGTCTTACGGCGGCATTTGCGGCGTATCGACGAGAGCGTGAGCGCCTTGCTAAAACCGTTAAGGACACGCCAACTGAGGAGCTCAATCCACCGGTCCCTGTGCTGACAGGAGCAGAGCTCATTGCGCGGCTATTCGAGATGAGCGTCAAAGCTACTGAGAAAGAGATTGCTGCCGTTGAGAAGGACATCAGTGTATGGGAGCGCCGCACTCGTCGTATAGAGCTTGGGCAACACACAATCGTGCTGGCACTGCGTGGCGTAGCGGATGAGATGTATCGGCTGGACTCAATTGAGATTTGGCTGGATAAGAAGCTCAAGCCAGCTGAATATGAGCTTATGCGTATCGAAGCACAGCAGACTCTGATTCTCATTCCGCTGCAGCGTCAAGAACGTGTGCTGCAACGTCAATACAACGATATGCAGGACATCAACGATGCAGAGCAGAAGCGACTTCAGCATCTAATCAAGCAACTAGAGAAACGGATAGAAGCTGCCCGAGCTGGTTTAGAGGTTGAGCGTGACCGCCTCTCATTGCTCAACCACGAGATGTTCATGGAGGACCTGCACAACCGCATCCTCAAGCAGGTTACTTCAGGACATGCGCTTGAGTTGCGCGGGCAGCGGGATATTCAGGCAGACATTCTTGCTCAAAAGGAAAAAGAATTTGATAAACTGCAGAAAGAGGTCAAAGCCGAGCGTGAGCGCCTGGACCAGCAGCAAGAGATAGCAGACACTTTACTGCTTGCTGCTGAAAAGCGCTTGAAGGCTGTGCAGCGGGAGATAGAACTTCAACAGGAGAAGGTAACCTTCCAGCAGGAAGAGCTTCAGATGGAACAGGCGCGGCAGGTTGAAGGCCGCATCTACCTTATGCAACAGCGAGATATACAGGCAGAGATTACTAGGGAGTATGAACGGCAGAATACGCTTCTCGATCGGCAAGCTGACGACATCCAGCATACGATCAAACTGCTGAATCAACAACTAGGTGACCTTAAAGAGCACCTCGAAGAGCAGCATAAGTTCAAAATCGACTTTGATCAGGCCCAAGCAGCACTTGAATCTTTTCCTATGATCATAAAGAAAGGGGAAAAGCAGATAAAAGACT
>Ga0210016_1002921_pt1 | contig 15334 bp, 15 predicted proteins | sample CryGeyCG2014_300_FD_185454 | JGI IMG/M metagenome (GOLD analysis project Ga0210016, IMG submission 185454) | Groundwater microbial communities from aquifer - Crystal Geyser CG02_land_8/20/14_3.00 (SPAdes) (version 2) | ecosystem: Environmental > Aquatic > Deep subsurface > Groundwater | place... | reverse complement strand
GCACCATCATCGCCATGGCACACAGCCTGAATCTGACCGTCATCGCCGAAGGGGTGGAGACAGAAGAACAACGGCAGTTGCTGCGCGATAACGGTTGTACCCACTACCAGGGCTACCTGTTCGGCAAGCCCGTGCCGCCAGAACAGTGCGTGGCGTTGCTGAAGCGGGTTGATAGATGATGCGATTACTGCCGATTTTAATGTTGCTATGGTTGGGCGGATGCGCCGTGCAGCCGGTCGCACCCGTGGTTCAGCCCGCGCAGCCGGAATCCGCCTCGTTTGCGATGAATGGGCGCATTTCTATCAAACACAACGGCGCGCGTGATTCGGCTGGGCTGCGCTGGACGCATCAGGCGCAAAGCGACGAGATTTTGTTGCTCACCCCGCTGGGGCAGACGGCGGCGCGCATCTATCGCAACGCTACGGAAGCGATGCTGGATAACGGCGACAGGCATTATCAGGACAAGGATGTCGAGTCGTTGATGATGCAGGTGCTGGGGTGGCGGATGCAGTTGGACGGGCTTCATCATTGGGTGTTGGCGCTGCCCGATGGAGACGATGCGCTGGTCGAACGCGATCCGCTGGGGCGTCTGGCCGTGTTGCGCCAGCAAGGCTGGGAAGTGCGCTATCTTAAATATGCCGACAAACAAGCCAATAGCCTGCCCAAACAGATGCAGTTGTCGCGTGAGCAATTACAGATAACGCTGCTGATAGACGAATGGGAATGGAATCCAAAATGAACGATAGAATATACTAGTCATGCGAGGGTTCTCACAACCTGCCAGTGCAGCAACTCGCAAAATCGTGAATAAACTTATTGATTGCAAGAGGGTGTAGTTATGCTATTGGAGGATGAATCTAGGGTGCATATTTCAGAACATGCTCATTTTGATATTGAGGATTCGGATAGCAGGCAAATGCCGTTGGATATAAAAATATCTGCCAGCGAAGTAACAGCTAGCAGGGCACAGGTTTACCAGCAGGATGTCATTGAGTTTTTGTCAGGGCTGCCGAGCGAGAGTATTGATCTTATTGTCACCGATCCGGCTTATTCAGGTATGAATCAGCATTTGAAGCTGGGTAAGGGGAGAATCGTCGGCGAATATAACCAGAAGGGTATAGACGGAAAATGGTTTGCTGAATTTCACGATACGCCTGAAAATTATCGGCTGTTTTTGGAGCAGTGCTTTAGAGTTATGAAGCCTGACAGGCATATTTTCATCATGTTTGATTCATATACGATGCTTACTTTGGGAGCCGTGGTTAGAGACTATTTCAATGTGAAAAACATCATTACCTGGGATAAGGTGAACATCGGCATGGGGCACTATTTTCGTCGTCAAACGGAGTTTATTTTGTTTGCCAGCAAGGGGAAACGGCCCATTTCTCGACGCGATATACCCGATATATGGAAAATCAAGCGTTTGCACAGAGCGCCATATCCGACTCAAAAACCGGTCGAACTATTTGAGGCGATGATTGCGTCCAGCAAGTCCAAGGATGACGCTGAATTTGTGGTTTGCGATCCTTTCGTTGGTTCTGGAAGTGCCGCAGTAGCAGCCTTACGTCAGGGTGTCAGTTTTATCGGGTGTGATATTTCAGCAAAGTCGATAGAGCTCTGTCGTGACCGAATTAATATCTATGACATTGAAAAGGTTGATATTTATCAGGCAAAGCCCGCCTACAATCCTGAAACGCAAAAGAAATTTTGGTAACTGCTATGGGCAGTTCATTAACATTGGCTGAGTAAATAATGGCAAGTCTGACAAAATCAAAAACAATTTTTGCATTTACCTCACCGCGAACGATTGAGAAAATTATTCCCGAGATTGAACTTTTGGGTAATCATTTTTCCGGAAAGATATGGAAAGCAAACGCACAGCTTCAATCAGACTATTTTGAGGTGTTGTTTCGGTCTGAATTTTATGAGGGTGAAACCTACCCAAATAATCCTGCACTGGCGGCAAGAGATCGGATTACTCGTGCGCCAAAAGCATTGGGTTTTGTTGATTTAGAGACGAATATTGCGATCACAAAGCCCGGATTAGCGTTGCTTGGCGGTAAGCGTGTCGATGAAGTGATTACACGGCAATTATTGAAATTCCAACTGCCCTCGCCAAATCATACGCAATCAACTTTGATAGATTTTGCTGTAAAGCCATACCTTGAATTGTTGCGACTAACCAGTGAATTGGACGGTATTTCGAGGACAGAAATTGCTATTTTTTTTCTTCAGCTTACCAATTTTAAGAAATATGACAAGGTCAAAAAAATGATCTTACGCTTTCGTGAGCAATCCAAGCAGAACAAGATAAATAGAAAAGCTTTCGTGGAAGCTCAATTTAATGCGCAAATAAAAATTATTTATGCTGATGAAATTCATGCCGGGATCACCAGCACGCGCCAGAGCGAGGACAATTCGCTTGAGAAATTTATAGCGACAAAGCGAAGTAATATGCGCGATTATGCCGATGCATTTATCCGGTATATGCGCGCCACGCAACTTGTCACCTTTAACGTTCAGTCAAACAGGTTAAAAATTTCTGAATTTCGTCAATCTGACGTTGATTATATTTTGCTATCAATTAAGCCAGAGCCGGAGATTTTTTCGGATAAAGAGGCGTTTAGAGCATACCTGTTTGACGAAAACCAGCCTGTTTTATTGGTAGATGATCGAAAATTGCTGGGGCAAAAACTCAAGATTCATGGCATTAGTGCTGCTGAGTTGGTGAATGAATCCATTGAACAATTGAAGGATCGCATTGATTTGATGGAGTTTTTACTGTCTGGTGAGCAAATTGAAGAAGCCGAGAGAGCGCTGAAGGACTTTGGACGTATCGCTGAACTGGAGGCTGTATTTGAGCAGATAAGTAATAGGGAAATACCCGATGCACCACTTTATCTGGAATGGAATGTATGGCGTGCGATGGTAATGCTTAATGATGCTATCAGGGTTGAAGGGCATTTCAAACGTGACCTTGATGGAATGCCATTGAATAGCGCGCCAGGTAATCGACCGGATATCGAATGTAACTATGAAGATTTTAATTTAATCGTTGAAGTAACGCTTTCGTCAGGGCGTAAGCAATTTGAAATGGAAGGCGAGCCGGTCGCCCATCATTTCGGGCAAATAAGCAAACTATCGCTAAAGCCGACATATTGTCTGTTTGTTGCGAATAAATTAAATCCGGGTGCTGTAGCGCATTTTTTTAATTTGAACCGATTTAATACGTCAGCATATGGCGGTAAGACCAACATTGTTCCAGTTGAATTATCAGTTTTTAGAGAGATGTTGCTAAGGGCAAGGGATGAAAATCTTCAGGATTCGAGATACCTTAAAAAGTTCTTGAATTTCATGGTTGAGTTCGGACGACATGCTGAAAATGAAAACGTGTGGATAGACACCATTCGTGAATATTCAAAAAATTGGTGCAAGGTGAGTCCTCTTGCAGATGCAATTTGAATCTAATCTATCCAAAATATTGCTTAAGTCATATGGATATGAGCTGCTGATGATATGAAAATTACCTGTCCTGCACCCGCCAAACTGAATTTGTTTCTGCATGTCACGGGACGGCGCGACGACGGCTATCACCTGTTGCAGACTTTATTCCGTTTCATTGATTTGCACGACACGCTGCATTTCAGTTTGCGCGAAGATGGCGCGGTGCATCGCTGCAACGCGGTGGAGGGAGTGGCCGAAGAACAGGATTTGTGCGTGCGCGCCGCGCGGCTGTTGCAAAAAGAGACCGAATGTCATCTTGGGGTGGATATAACGGTGGAGAAACGTATCCCGATGGGCGGGGGCTTGGGGGGCGGCAGCTCGGATGCGGCGACCACGCTGATCGCCCTGAATCGCTTGTGGTCGCTGGGGCTAAGGCGTGAACAGTTGATGCGGCTGGGGCTGCAACTGGGCGCAGATGTGCCGGTGTTTGTATTTGGCGAGAACGCTTTTGCCGAGGGAGTGGGCGAAAAATTACAGGCTTATCCCTTGCCGGAAGCCTGGTATGTGGTGTTATTTCCACCCGTTCATGTGCCGACAGCAAAAATATTTACGCATCCTGAGTTGACACGGAACTCGCCTTCGATAATAATGCGCGCCCTCAGAACAGAGCCTCTGCGAAATGATTTGCAAGCCGTGGTATGCGATCTTTACCCGGAAGTTGCCGAATATATTGCCGCGCTGGGTCAATATGGGAAAGCGATGATGACAGGTTCAGGCGCTTGTGTATTTGCCGAATTCGAGAGTCGCAGCGAAGCTGAAACAGCTTTGCAAGCATTGCCAGCCGCTATGCAGGGCGTGGTAGCGCAAGGTTTAGCAAGGCATCCGTTGCATGATTGGGTGCTTGAGTAAGTTATTGGGGAGTCGCCAAGTGGTAAGGCAACGGGTTTTGATCCCGTCATTCGCAGGTTCGATCCCTGCCTCCTCAGCCACACTAAGGGCACACATGTGCCCTTTTCGTTTTATTTTAAGGGGTTGATGTGTCCTACGATAGCTTGATGGTATTCACGGGTAATGCTAATCCCAAGCTGGCCGAGGCCGTGGCACAACACCTGAATATCAAGCTGGGCAATGCGACCGTTGGCCGTTTCTCCGATGGCGAAGTGATGGTTGAGCTATTGGAAAATGTGCGCGGCAAAGATGTGTTTGTGCTGCAATCTACCTGTGCGCCAACCAATGATAGTCTGATGGAAGTGATGGTCATGGTGGATGCGTTAAAGCGCGCTTCAGCCGGGCGCATCACCGCAGCGATGCCGTATTTTGGCTATGCGCGTCAGGATCGTCGTCCGCGTTCAGCGCGTGTCGCGATTACCGCCAAGGTGGTCGCCGATATGCTGACGGGAGCGGGCGTTGACCGTTTGCTGACGATGGATTTGCATTCCGACCAGATTCAGGGTTTCTTCGATATTCCCGTGGACAACATCTATGCGACCCCGATATTGCTGGCAGACGTATGGCGGCAAAATTATCCCGATTTGATGGTGGTTTCCCCCGATGTCGGTGGTGTGGTGCGTGCGCGTGCGCTGGCCAAACAATTGGATGCCGATCTGGCCATTATTGACAAGCGTCGTCCACGACCGAACGTATCCAAGGTGATGAATATCATCGGTGAAGTGTCCGGTCGCACCTGTCTGATCATGGATGATCTGGTGGACACGGCGAACACCTTGTGCGAAGCGGCCAAAGCCTTGAAGGAAAAAGGCGCTGCGCGCGTGCTGGCTTACTGTACTCATCCGGTACTATCGGGCCCCGCGATTGAGCGCATCAAGAATTCGGCGATAGACGAGCTGGTGGTGACCGACACCATTCCCTTGTCGGAGGAGGCGCGTGCGTCCGGCCGCATCCGCCAGTTGAGTACGGCAGAATTGCTGGCGGAAACCATCCGCCGCATCAATAACGAAGAATCAGTTAGCTCGCTGTTCACGGAATAAAATTTTGCGGCAGCCATGTTGGTTGTCGCACACAGGAGTCATCTGGTCGCGGATGAGTCCATTTTTGGAGAAGTAAAATGACAATCGAAATTATTGCAACAACACGCAACACGCAAGGTACGGGTGCGAGCCGCCGTCTGCGTAAGACCGGCCGCTTGCCAGGCGTTGTTTATGGTTCGGGTAATGCCATCGCGATTGAAATGGATCAGAACGATTTGTACTACAAGTTGCGTAATGAAGCATTTCACGCCTCTGTACTGAAACTGAATCTGGACGGCAAGACCGAGTCCGTGCAATTGCGTTCCTTCGTGATGCATCCGTTCCGCCAGCAAGTACAACACATTGATTTTCAACGCGTTGATTTGAATAAGAAAATCCATATCAAAGTGCCGTTGCACTTCCTGAACGCAGACATCGCACCGGGTGTCAAGACCGGCGGCGGCAAGATCAGCCACGTCATGACCGAGCTGGATGTCACTTGCCTGCCCAAGGATATTCCTGCCTTTATTCAGGTTGACCTGTCGGCGATGGAATTGGGACACTCGATTCACCTGGGCGACCTGGTTCTGCCTAACGGTGTTGCCGTGTCCGCACATGGTACGCATACCGCTGAAGCGGTTGTGGCTACCGTGCAAGTGCCGCGCGGTGCCATTGAGGCCGCAGCCGAAGCTGAAGCTGCAGTGGCCGCAGCCCCTGCCGCTGAAGCCAAGAAATAATAGGGCATCGCCTCTGCAACCCGCCACGGCTGACACCAGCATGGCGGGTTTTTTATTTTGGCTATGTCACAGTTAAATAGTGGTGGTCACGCAAGCCTTATGAATACTAGGCAATGATAGCCACCATAAAAACGCAAGTTATTGATTATTAAAGACAATATAAATTATACATTTAATTTCAACAACTAACGATGACATAGCCTTTATTTTTGAATGATGACTAAGATACGATTGATTGTCGGCCTGGGTAATCCGGGACGCGAATACGAAACGACCCGCCATAACGCAGGGTTCTGGTGGGTGGATGAACTCGCGCATCGAGAAAAACTGTCGTTCAGGAGTGATGCCAAGTTTCACGGTGAAGTGGTGCGCGGCCAGTTTGAGGGACAGGAGGTGTGGTTGCTCAAGCCGCAAACCTTCATGAATCTTTCCGGGCGTGCCGTCGGCGCGCTGGCGCAATTCTACAAAATCGCCCCTGCCGAAATTCTGGTAGTGCATGACGAACTGGATTTGCAGCCCGGTATTGCGCGCCTGAAGCTGGGCGGCGGACACGGCGGACACAACGGGCTGAAGGACATCATCGCGCATCTCGGCACGAAAGATTTCTGGCGCTTGCGGCTGGGTGTCGGTCATCCGGGCGACCGCGCCGAAGTGGTCAATTATGTGTTGAATGCGCCGCGCCGCGAAGAACGTGAGTTGATAGAAGAAGCGATGCAGCATTCTTTGCATGTCGCACCGCTGGTGATAGCGGGAAAAACCGAAGCGGCGATGTTGAAGTTGCACAGTAGTTGAGGACATAGAGGTAGGTTGGTTTGACCCGATAAGTCGGGGGAAAGCCCAACCTGCACACCGATTCATAAGTCTGATTTTTATAGAAAGCATAACCATGAGTTTGAAATGCGGAATCGTCGGCTTGCCTAACGTAGGCAAATCCACCCTGTTTAACGCTTTAACCAAGGCGGGTATCGCGGCGGAAAACTATCCGTTCTGCACCATCGAGCCCAACGTCGGCATTGTCGAAGTTCCCGATCCGCGCATGGCTGAGCTGGCTAAAATCGTCAAGCCGCAGCGTATGCAACCGGCTATCGTCGAATTCGTGGACATCGCGGGGCTGGTGGCGGGTGCCTCCAAAGGAGAAGGGCTGGGCAACCAGTTCCTCGCCAACATCCGCGAAACCGATGCCATCGTCAACGTGGTGCGCTGTTTTGAAGATGAGAACGTGGTTCACGTCGCCGGTCGGGTTGATCCCTTGTCCGACATCGAAGTCATCATCACTGAGCTGGCGCTGGCTGACATGGCGGTGGTCGAACGCACCCTGCAACGCGAAGGCAAAAAGGCCAAGTCGGGCGACAAGGATGCCATCAAGATGGTGGCGGTACTGGAAAAGCTGCTGCCGCATTTGAACGAAGGCCGTCCCGCACGCACCCTGGGCCTGTCCGATGATGAGAAGGAAATCGTCAAGCCGCTGTGCATGTTGACCATCAAGCCCGCGATGTATGTCGGCAATGTCACGGAAGACGGCTTCGAGAATAACCCCCACCTCGACCGCCTGCGCGAACACGCGGCCAAAGAGGGCGCGCCGGTAGTCGTGTTGTGCGCGAAGATTGAAGCCGAACTGTCCGATCTGGAAGAGGCCGACAAGCTGGAATTCCTGGCCGATCTAGGCTTGGATGAATCCGGTTTGGATAAACTGATCCGCGCCGGTTACGACTTGCTGGGACTGCAAACCTACTTTACCTGCGGCGTAAAGGAAGTGCGCGCCTGGACGATACACAAAGGCGACACTGCACCGCAAGCGGCGGGCGTGATCCACACCGATTTCGAGCGCGGCTTTATCCGTGCGCAGACCATTTCCTACGCCGACTTCATCGCCTGCGGCGGTGAAGCGGGTGCCAAGGAAAAGGGCAAGATGCGCGTCGAAGGCAAGGAATACGTGGTGCAGGACGGCGACGTGTTGAACTTCCTGTTCAACGTCTAGGAGTCTGTCGGACTTGAAGAATCGTAGCGAAAATTTGGCTGGGCGAGGGCAGATTTTGCTGGTTTCGCAGGTCAATAGTTGTTCTATTGACCAAGAAAGCGGTGAAATCTGCGCCGTCCAGGCGAATTTGCAGTAGATTTCCTTTAAGTCCGACAGACTCCTAGCCCGCATCAGCCTCACCCAAAATCCTCGCCCATCCTGTGATGGCGGGGATTTTTTACGTTTGGGGGGGCGAATTCCTGCATAATCTACCCGCTCAAATAACGGCGCAGCACCAACCAGGGATAAACACGCATGGCAATCAAAAAATCTGAACTGTATAGCTCTTTATGGCGCGGCTGTGATGAACTGCGCGGCGGCATGGATGCCAGCCAGTACAAGGATTATGTGCTGGTGCTGTTGTTTGTCAAATATGTGACGGACAAATACGCAGGTCAGCCCGATGCGCTGATTGAAGTGCCTGAGGGCGGCAGCTTCACCGATATGCTGGCACTCAAGGGTGATAAGGAGATTGGCGACAAGATAAACAAAATCATTGCCCGCCTTGCCGAGGCCAACGACCTCAAGGGCGTGATTGACGTTGCCGATTTTAACGATGCCGACAAGCTGGGCAAGGGCCGTGACATGCAAGACCGCTTGTCTAATCTGGTCAGTATCTTCGATTCACCTGGGTTGAATTTCAGCAACAACCGCGCCGAGGGTGACGACATTCTGGGCGATGCCTATGAATACCTGATGCGCCATTTCGCTACCGAGAGTGGAAAATCCAAGGGGCAGTTCTACACGCCAGCGGAAGTATCTATCATCATGGCGAAGGTCATCGGTATCAATGCCGCCAAGAGCCAAAGCCAAACGATTTATGACCCGACTTGCGGGTCGGGTTCGTTGCTATTGAAAGCAGCGGACGAAGCCAAAACAGGTGTCACCATCTACGGGCAGGAAATGGACAACGCCACCGCCGCGTTAGCCAAGATGAACATGATTCTGCACGACAACCCCACGGCAGAAATCTGGCAGGACAACACGCTGTCCAGTCCGCACTTTAAGGAGAAGGACGGCACGCTCAAGCTGCATGATTTCGTGGTCGCCAATCCGCCCTTTTCGACCAAGGCATGGAGCAACGGTTTCGATCCTGCCAACGATTTGTATGAGCGTTTTGCCGATGGCATACCGCCCGCGAAGAACGGCGACTACGCTTTTTTGCTGCACATCATCCGTTCGCTCAAGAGTACCGGCCGTGGCGCGGTGATTCTGCCGCATGGCGTGTTGTTTCGTGGCAATGCCGAAGGTGGCATACGCCGCAACATCATCCGCCGTGGCTACATCAAGGGCATCATCGGTCTGCCTGCCAACCTGTTTTATGGCACGGGGATTCCGGCGTGCATCATCGTGCTGGGCAAGGAAAATGCCGCAGCTCGCATGGGCCTGTTCATGATTGATGCCAGTAAAGGCTTCGTCAAGGACGGCAACAAGAACCGCTTGCGCCATCAGGACATCCACAAAATCGTGGACGTATTCAACAAGCAGCTGGAAATCCCGAAGTTCTCGCGCAGGGTCGGCGTGGCGGAAATCGAGGCGAACGACTACAACCTCAACATCCCACGCTACCTAGACAGTTCCGAAGCGGAAGACCTGCAAGACATTGCCGCGCACCTGAAGGGCGGTATTCCGAATGCGGACATCGAGGGGTTATCCGCCTACTGGCAAGTGTTTCCCACCCTGCAAACGCAGTTATTCGAGCGTGGCACACGAGCGGGCTACAGCCAGATGAAAGTAGCAGCGGCATTCGTTAAGCCCACCATTTTCATGCACCCCGAATTCGTCGCCTACACGCAAGCGGTCAGCGAACTGTTTCAACAATGGCGCGCGAACAACATCTCCCGGTTGAAAGGAATTTCGCAGGACACGCACCCCAAGCCGTTGATTGAATTGCTGTCGGAGGATTTGCTACAAACTTTTTCATCTGTGCAACTTATTGATAAATATGATGTTTATCAGCACCTGATGAGCTACTGGTCAGACATCATGCAAGACGATGCCTACCTGATTACGGCAGACGGCTGGGAGGCTGGCAGCGATGCCCGCAACGGCCTGATACCGCCATCACTCATCATTGCCCGTTACTTCGCCGCCGAACGCGAAGCCATCGAGCAACTGGAAGCCCGTCGCGATGCCATCACACGCCAGATGGAAGAGCTGGATGAGGAACATGGCGGTGAAGAGGGTTTGCTGTCTGATGCCAAGAACGACAAAGGCAAACTCACCAAAGTCAGCGTTGCGGCACAACTGAAGAAAATCAAAAATGATGCCGATGGTGCAGACGAGCGCAAGTTACTCAATGCCTACCTCGCCCTCATCGAGCAAGAATCTGCCGCCAACAGACAGGTGAAAGACGCGCAGAAACAGCTCGATGCTAAGGTCGCGGCGCAATATGCCAAGCTCAGTATCGAGGACATCAAGACCTTGGTGGTGGATGACAAGTGGCTCACCACATTGGCGGCTGACGTGCAGACCGAGCTTGACCGCGTATCGCAAGCCTTAACTTCCCGCATCAAACAACTTGCCGAACGCTACGCCGAACCGTTGCCGCAACTCGCAGCCGATGTTGCCGCCCTCTCTGCCCGCGTCGAAGCGCACCTGAAACAGATGGGGTTCCAGTTATGAGCCATATCGAATCCAATTGTGGCGAATTCGCCGCAGTTAAAACCCTCAAATTCGGGGGAATTAAAAAGCGGAATGGAGCGAATCCATGACCAAGCCCAAAAAATCTGTCATTGAAGTTCAAGGCACGGATATTTCTGTCCTCTCTAAATCCGACGTGGACTTTATTTCGCTCACGGATATTGCTCGTTATCGCAACTCGCAAGAGCCTTTTTCCATTATCAACAACTGGATGCGCAGTCGGAGCACGATTGAATTCCTTGGGCTTTGGGAGAAATTGAGTAATCCAGAATTTAAACCTCTCGAATTCGAGAGGTTTAGAAATGAAGCGGGAAGCAACTATTTTGTCCTCTCGCCACAACGATGGATTGAAGCCACGCAGGCGGTTGGTATTACCTCCAAATCGGGACGCTACGGCGGAACCTACGCGCATCGCGACATTGCTTTCGAGTTCGCCTCTTGGATCTCTGCCGAATTCAAACTTTACTTGATTAAGGAATTCGACCGACTCAAAGACGACGAAAACCGCCGCCTGTCCTTGACCTGGAATCTCAACCGCACACTTTCCAAGCTCAACTACCGTATTCATACCGATGCCATCCGTCAGCACCTGATACCGCCTGAGATTACGCCCGCCCAAGCCAGCATCACCTATGCCAGCGAAGCCGACCTGCTCAATGTCGCTCTGTTCGGACTGACCGCCAAACAGTGGCGCGATGCGAACCCTGCGCAAGATGGCAATATGCGCGACCACGCCACACTAGAGCAGTTACTCGTACTAGCCAACATGGAAGCGATGAACGCGGAATTCATTCACATGAATTTGCCACAAAGCGAACGCTTGGGGTGTCTCAACCAGATCGCTATTCGGCAGATGCACATTCTCACCGTGGCACCGGTTAGGCAGTTGCTTGGCGAAAGGCCGGACGAGAGCGGCGCATGAGCGACTACGATTCGCTCCTCCAATCCATGAGTGCGCTTGCCGAAGAAATGCGGGGATTGAGTGCCCTTGCTGTGGCACAACACACACCCGTGGTGGGGGCCATCATTTCCACTCGCTGCCGTGATGCCCAATATATTGAGCGCACCCTCGATGGCCTGCTCGATTTCTGCGGGTATGATCCTGCACTGCAACTCTACCGTCGTTTATGTCGTTACTATTGGGGTATAGACCCAGCGGCCACGGCATCCTATGTCGAGGCATATCGAATGACTTGGGATTCTGAAGAAAATAGAATAATGGATAATAATCAATTAACTACCGAAAATTCTTCATTGAAAGACGGCTATGAGCACAATTAAACCGTTGCCACTTGAGCAAGACATCGAAACCAAGGCGGTGCTGAAGAAACTCGCCCGTGCGCATCAGGCATTGGCTGAGTTGAAAGGTGTGGTTGCCAGCATTCCCAACCAGAGCATCCTCATCAGCACGCTCTCTTTGCAGGAAGCGAAAGACAGTTCCGCGATTGAAAACATCATCACCACCCATGACGACCTGTACCGCAGCGACAGTGCGACACGGCAGTTTGTCACCGTGGCGGCGAAAGAGGTGCATAACTATGCCACCGCCTTGCGCAACGGTTTCGAGCAGGTCAAGCGCACCGGACTGCTGACTAATAACGACATACTCGAAATCCAAGCCAGTATTGAGGAGAGTCGTGCCGGTTTCCGCAGGCTGCCCGGCACTGCGCTGAAAAATGACCTGACGGGCGTAACCGTTTACACCCCGCCGCAACACCCCGATGAAATCATCGCGCTGATGAGCAATCTGGAACGCTTCATCAATGAAGACGCGTTGTGTGACTGGGACGTGCTTACCAAAATGGCGGTCATCCATCACCAGTTTGAAAGCATTCATCCCTTCTATGACGGCAACGGTAGAACCGGGCGCATCATCAATATCCTGTACTTGGTGCAGCATGACTTGCTGGGCAGCCCTGTGTTGTACTTGAGCCGCTACATCAACCAGAATAAGGCCGATTACTACCGCCTGCTGCAAGCTACCCGCGACACGGATAACTGGGAAGACTGGCTATTATTCATGCTCGAAGGTGTCGAGCAGACTGCCTGCCAAACCACCGCTCTGGTGCGGGACATCAAGCTGCTCATGCAGCAATACAAGCATCGCCTGCGCAATGAATTACCCAAAATTTACAGTCAGGATTTAATCAACAACCTGTTCCGCCACCCTTACACCAAGATTGAGTTTCTGGCTGCCGAGCTACAAGTAGTGCGGCAGACTGCCGCGCGTTATCTCGATGAAGTGGCGGCTTTGGGTTTGCTCAGCAAACATAAAGTTGGCAAAGAAAATTACTACCTCAATGACGCGCTGTCGCAGCTTTTACAAAATATCAGTGTCCCGCCGAAAGCTCAGCTATGAAACCTAACGTGTGTCTGAAAACGGAATTTTTTAACATGAGTCGCGAAACGTGTTACCGAAATAGCGGTTTCGTTAACACGTTAGCTGCGACGTGTAAGCAAAACAGCGGTTTCGGGTACACGTTCAATCCCTCATACACACGAAACAGCGGTTTTATGGGCATGAATGGTGGATGCGCTGCGCTTATCCACCCTACCGCCACCCTGTTTTTCGTAGGGTGGATAAGCGATAGCGCATCCACCAATAGGCTCACCGCATGAGTAGCTATCACCGCACCCATTTGGCGGGAGGCTGTTATTTTTTTACCGTCGTTACGTTCAATCGCACCCCGATTTTTATCAATGAAGCGCGCGTCGAAGTGTTACGGCAAGCCATACGCAAAGTGATGGCGACGCGCCCCTTTGAGATTGATGCGATGGTGATATTGCCCGAACACCTGCACTGCATTTGGCGATTGCCCGAAGGCGATGCCGATTATTCCGCACGCTGGCGTGAAATCAAAAAGGCAGTATCACGCCAAATTAGCACCGCCACCAATGCCCGCAATGAGCGAAACGTGTGGCAGCGCAGATTTTGGGAGCACACCATTCGCGATGAACAAGATTGGCGCAACCATCTGGATTACATCCATTACAACCCCGTCAAACATGGTTTGGTCAGCAGCCCCAGCGATTGGCCGTGGTCGTCGTTTAGCCGCGCCGTTGATAAGGGGTGGTATGAAGCATCATGGGGCGGCAGCGAACCGAGCCTGTTATTAGGAATGGAATACGAATGAGGATGAATTTTTATGGCTTGATTGGTGGATGCGCTGCGCTTATCCACCCTACCGCCACCCTGTTTTTCGTAGGGTGGATAAGCTATAGCGCATCCACCAAAGCGACCAGCACGGGAGCGCAACGATGACTGCCATGAATCGTATTCCGAGCGGATACAAGGTGAATGGTTGCGGAGCAACCAGAGAGAGTACCCTGGGGTACAAGCAGACCGAGGTCGGGGTGATTCCAGAGGATTGGGAAGTTAAATCGCTGGGTGAATTAACGACTACCGTTGCATCAGGGTGTTCAAAATCCAATGCAACGTATGGCAACTATGCCGTTCATGGTTCAACTGGTGTAATCGGTTATAGCAATACCTCGGAATATAAGGGAGATGCCGTGTTGGTTGCCCGTGTCGGGGCAAATGCAGGGAAGCTGAACATCGTTTCGGGGGAATACGGCGTAACGGATAACACCATCATCGTTCGATTTGGAAGTGGCTCTTGCTTGCCATTTTTTTGGCGGCAGATGGAGAGTAAAAATCTCAACCGTCTTGTCTTTGGTTCTGGTCAGCCACTTATCACGGGTACACAACTCAAGGCTCTTGCTGTTTGTGTGCCACCCCTCTCCGAACAACGTGCCATCGCCACTGCGCTATCCGATGTGGATGCGCTACTTGCCGCACAGGACAAGCTCATCGCCAAGAAGCGCGACATCAAGCAAGCCACCATGCAGCAGCTCCTCACCGGCAAACAACGCCTGCCGGGGTTTAGTAGTGAGTGGAAGGTGAAGCGATTGGGAGATGTGGTTGAAATCAGGAAAGGACAGCTCATCACTGAGAAGGATGCCGTAGCGGGAGATGTTCCAGTTATTGCCGGTGGTAAGAAGCCCGCCTATTTCCACAACCAACCTAATCGAACTGGCAAGACGATTACAGTTAGTGCATCGGGAGCAAGTGCAGGCTACCTTGCATTCTTTGATACGCCTATTTTTGCCTCAGACTGTTCTACCATTAGCGAAGGTGTAACGTACTCGATTGAGTTTATGTACTACCAGCTATTGCTAAATCAGGAAGTAATTTACAAGGCTCAAACAGGTGGAGCGCAGCCGCACATTCACGCAGTAGATTTGATGCCGCTCGAAGTTGGTAGCCCCAGCATTGCAGAGCAAACCGCCATCGCCGCTGTCCTCTCCGACATGGATGCCGACCTCGCAGCCCTAGAGCAACAACGCGACAAAACCCGCGCCGTAAAGCAGGGCATGATGCAGGAGCTACTCACCGGAAGGATACGACTGGTGTGAAACTGATAATAAGTTATACGGCCATTGGCGTATACGATCGTATAAATGTGAATAAATTGTTATAAATGAAATTTCTACGAATCTTTATCATCGGCTGTTGGGTGGATGCG
>Ga0210016_1002914_pt1 | contig 15348 bp, 21 predicted proteins | sample CryGeyCG2014_300_FD_185454 | JGI IMG/M metagenome (GOLD analysis project Ga0210016, IMG submission 185454) | Groundwater microbial communities from aquifer - Crystal Geyser CG02_land_8/20/14_3.00 (SPAdes) (version 2) | ecosystem: Environmental > Aquatic > Deep subsurface > Groundwater | place... | reverse complement strand
CTCAAGCAGGCATAAGAGATGAGATAAGAAACGTAAAGGCAGAGATTGCCGACCTTAATAAAGAATTAAAAACTCAACCCAAGCTCAGCGCCCCTGCCATTCTGAAGGCAGAATCTGTGGCAGCTGAGAAGGCTAAGATTCAAAGAAAGCCTGTTAATCTCACTACCTTTAAAGGAGACAAAAGTGAGCTTAGTGTTAATATAGAAGTGACAGCAGAAGAACTAGAAAAGATTCTTGCAGATGAGGGTATGCCTTCTGAACTTGAGAGTCTTGAGGAGTTGATTGAACGAGAACAAACAGAACTTGATCTTGAAGAAGGAGAGATTGGTTTACGTTCTCACTTAAAGGATGAAGGAGATGGAAGTTATACTCTTGACTCCCTTGGCTTCCAACAGATATATGAAGCAGGAGCAAAAATACTAAAAAGGTCTCCTACTGCTCAGAATGTAAATAGAATTGGAAGAGCAGTATATCTTCAAGGGTATAGAAAGCTTGGAGAGTTTACAAAAAAGATAAGAGAAATCTCTGGTGAGTCTTGGGATAAAGCTAAGAAATTTGTCAGTCGTGCTTGGCTTGCAGCAAAGAAGTTTAATAAGATGATTGGAGAAAGAGGAAGTATTACCTTAGCTGAATTTGATCCTACTAAAGGACTTATAAATTCTGTTCTTAAAGATATAAGAAAATTAGCAGATGAGTATCTTGGAGAAATTTCTACTAGACTTGGGAATATAGATCCATCCTTAAAGCACACACTAAGAAGATTTGAATTTTATCGAGGAACAAAATTTACTAATCGAGTAGATCGTATATTACCTCTAATTAAAGCTACAGAGAAGATGACAAAAGAGGATAGAAGTAGCTTTGATATTGCTAGAAAGAATGGTGATCCTGTTGAGTTAAAAAGAATTGTTACTAAGTATAAGATTGGAAAGGAATATCATGAACAAAGACTTCTTCATACAGAGATAGAAAAAGAAGCAAGGGATGTTGGTTATAAGTTTAAGCATATTCCTAATCATCATCCTAGAGAAGTAAAGAATGCATCTGGACTTCTTGACTATTTATACAAGACTGATGATTGGACTACCTTTGATTATATAATCAAAAAGAAAGAAGCAGAGTTAAAAAGGTATTTGACTGATGATGAAAAAATTAAGGTCATAAATTCATTGCTTAGAGGATATTCAAGTGGTGAGATTAAATTGTCTATTCCTGGTCAAGTTAAAGCTCGTACTATTAAAACTATTACACCAGAGATAGATAAGTTTTATGCAGACTCTAATAGTGCATTGATTAGATATATCAGTGATATGACAGATGCTATCGAAGCACGAAAGATTTTTGGGAAAGGTACAAAGAAGCAAGCCAGTATAGACTTAAATAATACGATAGGTAGTTATGTACTTAAACTCTTGAAGGAAAGAAGGATTAAGCCAAGTGAAGAACGAGAGATAACTAGAATACTTAAAGCGAGATTTAATGCAGTTAGTACAAGTGGAGTTATAAGTTTATATAAGAATGCTTCTTATATAGATACAATGGGTTCTCCTGTTTCAGCAATTAGACAGATAGGAGACATTGCTTGGTCTTTATATGAAACTGGCCTTATTAGAACAACAAAAAGTGTTGGGAAAGTTGTTGTTGGTTATGCACCATTTACTAAAAAAGATCTTGGAATTGAGAGAATAGCAGCTGAATTTAGTGATATGTCAGCTATTAGTAAAGCTGTAGATGTTATTTTTAACACTATAGGCTTAACCAAAATAGATGCTATAGGTAAAGAGGTACTTATAAGTAGTGTATATGATAAGATATCTAATCAAGCTAAAACAACTAAAGGTAAAATAGAATTAAGGAAAGAATTTAAACCCATCTTTGAGGGAGAAACTGAACAACTAATCCAAGATCTTGAGAATAGTAAAGTAACTGAAAACGTAAAACTTTACTTGTTTAACAAACTTTCTGATATGCAACCAATCTCGCTTTCAGAAGTACCTGAAAAATATTTGGTAGGTGGAAATGGACGTATCTTCTATATGCTTAAAACATTTACTTTAAAGGCTTTTGATATTTTTAGAAGAGAATGTTTTCAAAAGATAAGCACTAAAGGAGAGAGACTTCAAGGACTAAGAAATCTTATAAGACTTACAGCATATTTTTCTGTTATGAATGCTTCTGCAGATATGATTCAGGATCTACTTCTTGGAAGACCTACTGAGCTTAGTGATCTTGTTGTTGAAAATATATATAGATTATTTGGAGCATCAAGATATACTGCATATGGAATAAGCAGAAAAGGACTTGGAACTACTTTAGCAGAACAAATATTACCTCCGTTTAAAGCTATCAATGCAATAAGTCAAGATATAAAAACCTTTGGAGATGAGAAAGGATTTGAGATAACACAATCTATTCCTGTAGTAGGAAAGCTATATTACTGGTGGTTTGGAAAAGGTGCAAAGAAATTAGAGCGAAAACAACATAAAGAGCGTTTAAAAGGTAGTCTAAGAACTCCTGGTAGCCTAAGGAAATAAAGGAGATCAAGTGATGCCTAATTTTAGTAGTCATGATGCTATTCCTCCTTTTGACTGTAATACCAAACAACACCTTTTTCTCCTGTAGGAGATACAAATCTTCTTGTAATCTCACCCCTTTTCATGGCTGTACGCATTACATTATCAAATGCAACTGAATCTACATCCCTCCAGATCATTCCCATTAACTGTTGCTCTGATATTGCTTTCCTTGCATTTATTATTTGTACTACTGTTTCAACCTCATTTGAAATCAAGGATTTCCCTACTGCTTTAAAGGCATTGCCCATAGACTTTTCAACTTCTTCTATATTCTTTATTGCTTTAGTTATATCATTCCAAGTTATAATCAAATCACTTGATCTGGAAACAGATAGAAGCATTGCAACTTTAAGTATTGTTGTAGGCTTTCTTGAATACCAAGCATTAAATGACTTATCTTTACATAGTCTATTCTCATCTTGATCTTCATACTTGTCATACCAACTTGTCCATTGTCTTCTCACTTCTATATCCATAGTAAAGGTTCCAGATAATCTACTTATAAGATACAAGTCCTTCCTTAGTTTTCCTTCAAGTATTCTATCTTCTTCAGTTTTTTCTGGTATAGCCTCCTTTCTCTTTCTTTTATCTGCCCATATAAATAATACTCTTGAAGTAAAGCCCTCTCCAATAGCAGATGCTGGTAAGGAAGTAGCTAAACTTGTTGGTGTAGTTGCAGCAATAATTGTAAGAAAAGAAGGAGGTAAGTTATTAGTTCCACTATGTTTGGTTCTATATTTCCATGATTTGAGACAGTCATAGAGAGTTGTAAGGATAGTAAGCATCCTTGTATTCTCTTTTTTATCTCCTAAGAAGGATTCAAATTCTTTTGATACAATATAAATAGAAGAATGTCTATGTATCGTTCCATCTTTTAATGGATCATCTATTGCACTGTTTTCTAAGTCATCAAATAGAGCAGGTATTGTAGTTGCATCAGCACTTATAATTATATCTGGAATGGATTCTACAAACTCAAGTCCAAATAGTATTGCTTGTGTCTTTCGAGCTACTCCTGGTTCAGCAACTAATACTATATAGAGATTTGGGAAATAAGTAAGTCTTCCTAATTGTAAATAGGTTTTTCTTCTTAGTGCTGCTGATAATATAGATAAGGCTATCCATTTATCGAAGATAGCTGCTGGCTCTGTTTTGGCCATGTATAGTTGATAAGCTTCTAACCAGTCCTCTGTATGTCTCATTATAAGTCCTCTTAATAGTATGTTGACCAACCAGAAGCTGAAGTGATTTTATCTTTTCTTCAAGTTCCTGTATTATACTGTTTAAGTGATAAGTACAATTACCTAATGCAGCTTCTTCTAAAGGAGAAGTATCCACTATTAAAGGAATAACTAATACAAGATGTGTTCTAATTATTATGAAGTCATTATCTTTTAACATATGAACTACTTGAAGTTTATTTACCTGAGGTTGAATAACTTTTAGGGGAAGTACTATGTGGGATAAAAGATTTTCTCTTATCTTCTTTACAAGGTATTCCCTCTTACTTATTGAAGATACAGCATAAATGTGTTTTTCTTCGATTGCTTAAATTCCCCCCTTCAATTTTATTTAGGCAGGCAAATTGTCCAAACAGTACTGTGCTCTTTTATCTTATCATAGTTGAAAGTATCTATAATAGTATGGATGTCTTTATAGGCTTTTGTTGATATATCTATTACAGTATATTTATCATCTTGGTATTTAATCTTTGATAGGTATATCATACTTTCTCCTTTCAGAAGCCGAAGTTTTCCTTATCAAACTCACGCCAATCTATATCCTGTTCTTCCATTTCTCCCCAAGATTTGCCCACAGAAAAGTCTACATCAATATAGAAAGTTTCATCTCTAAGAGTAATAGGTATAATCATCTGTTTTCTTAACTCTTTCATTGCTTCTTGTTCTCTTCCTTCAGGACAGAGGACATAAAGAGCATCGTGTAATTGTAAATAACCAGTAAGCCAATCTACATTATAGTAAACATCTTGAAAGGCTTTATTAAGTAAGTCTCCTACTGTTGACTGAGGTATATAAGAATAGCCACTTCTGAAAAGGTCATCTCCCCACCAAGCGAGAAACTTATGGGATCTTCCAAAGAGATTGTAAAGAGTTCTTCCTTGCTGTAAGTCCTGCTGTATTCTTGTATACCACATCTTTAATTGAGGATTCTTCTGGTGATAGATAGTCATCAATTGCTTAGCCTGTGCCAATTTAATTTTGAGTTTTGTTGCAAGTACAGCAGGCCCGGCCGCATAGCTTAGTGCGTGTCTAAGGGTTTTACCAATCTCTCTATGTCTTGGAGTTACTTTATCATCAGTTATTCCAAACATCTCTTTGGCAGTAAGTATATGAATATCATAAGGTCTTCGTTGACTTTTAGGAAGCCCAAAAGCATTCTTGAACATATCTATCAATTTGTAATCTCCACAAAGATGAGCAACAATAACAGCCTCTGCTTGTACATAATCTGCTTGAAGAATGCTATATCCTTCAGGAGCAATGTACATCTTTCTAACAGCCTTTGGGATATTTTGAAGATTTCCACTTCCGTAAGGAAGAATAATAGAAGCAGATGAAGACCATCTCCCAAATGACTTTCTTCCTTCGTCATCTGTTGATGTACCAGTAATATTATAGGAAGTATGAACTGTATCATTAGAAGATAATGTTATATCAAGAAAAGAAGATATAAGTTTACTATTCTTCTTATAATCAAGGATTAGATTGAATATAGGATTGTCTCCAAGTTCAATAGATAGTTTACTTAAAGCATTTGAATCTGTTGTCACTACTTTTGGATTATTGATAGACTTTCTTCTTTTATACTGAACAGGGAACCCAAGATCCATATAAAGAAGTTGTTGCAATTGTTTAGGACTATTGTAGTTGACATCCTTTCCTACTAATAAATCAAGTTTCTTCTTTTGCTCAATTACTTTTTCTTGTATCTCCTTCTTTAGCTCATCCCTTATTGTTATTCCACACTTAATTCCCTGTAGTTGCATCATTAAGGAAAGATCAATGCTTTTTGATTCAAAGTCATAAGTCTTCTTCGATCCTGTTCGTAGCAGTTCTGCTTCTAATACTTCAGCAATTCCGAAGGTATTTGCTGCATCACAAACATTATAATATAGACTGTCATTTCTTGCTGTACCTTTCCAAGGAGGAACATCTAAACAAAGAGATGCAACAAATCCTAAGTCTCTTGGAAGTTCTGGCCATAGACAATGTGCAGCTATAAGAGTATCCATCCATAGATTTTCTATTAAGATATGGTGGTTATACCATAAAACTCCCTTGTCGAAAGGAGCATTATGCATTGCTACTCTCTTTTCTTTTAGAAGAACAGCAAGGATCTGCCACAATCTTAGTTCATCTGCTTCTTGTAAGTTACTTAGTTGTGTGGATATAGCTGAATAAGGACTGCTTGCAATACCAAGGATTGTTATATGACTTCCTGGTAGTTTACCATTTGTCTCTATATCAAGGGATATTCTATCCTTGTTCTTATCTTGAATAAGTTCTTCCATATAAGAAACAAAAGAAGCAGAACTTACTCCAGGAAGTAGAATTCTCTTGTCTACTGGAAATTCTCCTGAGAATGAGTGCCTAATTGCTTTTCTTATATCCATTACAGTAGGATAGAATGTCTTCCATTCATTATTGATATGTTGAGGATGATAAGTGGGCAGCACCTTTTTCCCAGGGACAAGAGAGCAAGGTAAAATGTAACCTCTTAATTCTCCTACCTTCTTTTCTCCAGTTAATGCCCATAATGCTGTTACTCCAAGAGCAACAATTATATTGGGATTATAAAGGATGATCTCTTTCTTAAGTAATTCAATCCATTCCCTTAGTTTAGGTTTGGGAATAGTACAACCTTTATCCTCGAAGTAAAAAGAGATCTTATTTCCTGGGGGTCTTTCTCTGGCTACATTTGTAATCAAGCATTCTGCACGAGATATCCCTGCTTGTGTAAGTACTTGATTGAGTGTTCTGCCTGCACCAAATGCTCTCATGTTCATGAAGGGCTCTCCTGTTAGGTCTTCCTCCTTACCAGGGGCTTCTGCAATTAGCATTATTTTTGCATCCAAAGGTCCAACTGTTCTACAGAGCATCTTTTATTCCTCAGAAAAATCAAAAGTATCTACATCAATGGAAGGAGGTATTACTGCAATAGTATTAGAGTCTTTGTCAGGTTTTCTTAACTTACATCCTTTAATATCTATAATATCTTTCTTAATTTCTTTGTTTGTCTTATTCCAGATAAACTTTACAGTTCTGTTCTCTGCAACAGCTTTATTTATTGCTTCTTGGATACTCCAGATCTGTTCATATTCAGCAGGCTTCATGAACTTACCTTCATGCAGTTTATTTTCATGTTCTACTGCTTCATCTAAATCTATGAACTCTGCTCCATCATCTGTTGTTCTATAGTAGAATGATGGCTTCCCTGGAATCTGAATTAGATATTTGACTGGACGAATAGACATCATTTCCTCCTAATCCTGTTTAGTCAATTTCCATTCTCCCTTAGTTGTAATCAATACATTTATTCCTTTGTCCTTACATTCTTTATCAAAAGCAAGTTGAGCATAATGAGCGATCTTTAACAAGTCTCGAAGTTGTTCAAGTTCTCCTCTTTGTCCCTTCCCATATCTTTCTGTATACTTTCGTATAGCAAGAATGCAAGCTGCAGGAGTCCAAGACTCTACTTGATCATTTGGAGTATCCCCAAATTGTGCTATTGTATAGGTCTCAATGTGATCACTTACAAGGTCCGCAAAAGCTAACCAATCAGTTACTCGTCCCATCAGGTTCTCCTCTCTTCACTAAAGTAATAGGTTTCTTCATCTTATCAATTTCTTCTTGTGTGTTGATCTCCTTCTGGCATCCAACACAGATAAATATAGGATTAGATGTCAGGAATCCAGGTTGTCCTGTAGGACTATACACAGCAGGAAGTATCTTCAATCTTTGAGCTACAAAGAAGGTCTTTGATTTACAATGACAAGTAAAGTCTTCTAATTCATCTATAGTTATATCTTTTTCCATTAGATTTTACCTTTCTTAAGTGCAGACATTCGAGCTGCAGCAGAGGCATAAATTGCTTGATCTTTTTCACATCCTATTGATAACATCTTCATTTCAAGAGCAGCTTCTATTGTTGATCCTGATCCCATAAAAGGATCATAAATATAACTTCCTGGATAACAAGTTCTTTGTATTAAGTCTTTGAGAAGAAGAACTGGTTTTTCTGCTTGATGAACTCTAATAGAAGGAAGGACAGGATCACATTGTATCCAGTCAGGACGAGCTACAGTAACCAATCTTGACTGATCTTTTCTTGCAAATAGAATCATTTCATAACAGGATGCTGGCCAGTAATCAGGAATGTTACATTGCCCTATTCCTCTCTTAATCCAAATAATAGGTTTCTCTCTTGTTATCCAACCTGCTCTATTACACTCATCTTTAAGCCACCAAAAGTGAGAGGGAGCACAGAAGATGTAAAGATGTCCAGTATCTTTTGTGACTCTGAAAGATTCAACAGTAAGTAATCGGAGTAGATCTTTTGCATTCTCTTCACTATCATCATACTGAACTCCAGTCGTTGTTATTTTACCTCCAGTTAATCCTCCTATTGAAAAAGCTATCTCATGGATGTCTATTCCATAAGGAGGATCGGTTAAGATAAGATCAATAGATTTATCTCCAATTCCTTTAATGTGATCTTTGAAGTCTCTGTTTACTAAGACAAATTCTTTTGTCCTTTTAATTATTTCTTCGTAAGAAGATAGAGCATCTAGTTGAGATGCTACTCTCTTCATTCCTTTAACTGCTCTTTTGATATCGATCTTTGTTTTACATTCGGAAAGGATAGGAAACAGTTTGATTGCTGCAGCAAGATTCAGGTCTTCAATAATTGAAGCAGAAGATTTGCCGAGAAGATTAGCTGTATCAGCAATAGTATGGCCTTTAACTTCTTGAGGACCAGGCTTAGCTTCTCCATGAATTTTTTGTTTCAGGCTATGAAGCTCTTCAACAGCTAATACTTCTTCGGCAGATGTAAGGTTTTTACGTTGAAGATTTTCTTCAATTTCTATTTCTTTTAATAAAAAACTATCTATGGTTTCCTTGAAACAAACCTTAGCTTTAAATCCTCCAAGAATACAAGCAGCTAATCTTCTTCCTCCTGCTATCAATTCGTAATCTTGGTTAATAAGTATAGGAAGTAACTGACCATATCTTGTAATAGAAGCAACCATGTCTTCGATCTTTCCCATTTCTTTTCTTGTACGAGGAGCATCTTTGCAAATCTTAATAAGCAAAGGATCAATTTCAGTAATCTCTGCAGTATTCATGTTTATATCCATCAAAGTTCCTCTTCTTCTTCAGGTTTATTTGCAAGCAATTTAAGTTGCATGAAGTCTCTCTTAGTCAGCTTAAGTAGCTTTCTAACCGTCTCTTCTTCGGGAGAAAGAGATATATCAACTTTTGATATATCTCTTTTGATTAGAGTAGGAACAAGATCTATTGCCCTTCTCTTTCTGTAAGAAGAAACAAATTCAAGTTGTTCTGCTTCTGATAAATAGAAAAAGTTTGGATAAAGATCTTCTAATCTCATTTAACATGCAGATACTTTACGTACTTCATTTCGTACTCTGCCCTCCCATTCAGATACAATAACATCAATAATAACTTGAAGACCAATCCATGTTTGCTCTGTAATAGATTGAGCAATTATTAGAGGAGTAGACATATCTATTTCAAGTTTTCGGCTGTAGTCTTCGAGCATGTTAATCTTGCTCTGACGCTTTGTCTTTTTGCCATCCTTACTAAGTTCCAGTTCATCACCTGACTTTGGTAACCAGTTTCTCCACTGAATATAAACACCATCTACTATTGTCTCTCCATCTGACATGAGAGCATTAGAATCTACAATAACTCCTGTCCAAACAATAGCAGATTGCTTTGGATCAAAAACTACGTTCACTACATTAGCTCTGTATGAGCCATTAGGGATTAAAGGATCAGGTTTATATTCATCTCTTACATTGAAGTCGAGGTCTCCAAGGGATGCTTCAACATCTTCTCCTGGGAATTCCTCTGTACTTGCACCTTCTTCATAATTATTAACTCTTTGCTTTACCATTTTTCATTCCCTCCTTTTTGTTTTTGATTGCTTTCCTTTTCTTACCTGTTAGATAAGCCATTACCTCTGCATAATCATTCTCTATAAGATCAGGTAAGAGTCTTTCCTTTCCTGATAATCTGCTCCTTCCGTGATACCAGCCAATAGGTACTGTTTGCAGATACCACTTAATCTCTCCTCCCTCCCTTCTTGTTGTGTGATAATATACTTCATCGAAGTATCCAGGTATCTTTACAGGAAGTTGTCCAGTCAGCATTGGCCTTACACTTATAATTGCTCCTGTTTCCTGATCCTTTTCCGTTTCTAAATGACCAATGAAGATAATGTTTGCTGGAAGATCCATCAACCTTCTTAATTTTCCTTCCATTAGATTACGAACAAGTTGATAATGAACATTCCACAGTGGTCCTTGTGAGGCACTTCTCTTTGGATCAAGTTGCAAAGCTTTGTCCATACAAACATCAGTCATTGCTGTTAGATCATCTACAACAATAGTTTTGTATTTCCCTTCTTTTACATCTTTGCTTATTTCAGGGAGGAGCTTCTCAAACTTGTTCCATCCCAAGACACTAATATCAAATTGTTCATAGTCAAAGTCCTTTCCTCTATAGGACTGTATTCCATTAGCAAAATCAAAGACAAAACCTGGGGTAGGAAAGCTTGCTGCAAATAAGCTTTTCCCCGTGCCTGGATCTCCAACAGAGAAGACCTTTAAATATTCGGATGTCACAGTAACGTCCTTTGCATTAAGCATGTTTGCCTCCTAAATACTTATCCTTTGACCTAAGATTATTATCTGACCACTTACCAATAATAGAATATATGAGATTGGATGCTTTGTTAAGGATTTCGATCTCTTCACGAAGAGAAGAAGTTGAATGTATGAGATTGTCTAATTGACGAAAAGCAGCCAGTAAACATGCCTTATTCCAATTTCTTTCTCTTACCCATTTTTGTGCTTGTGTTCCCATTTCTATTCCTCCTCATTAAGTACATTCCAGTGCTGTATCTTATACCCTGTTAAGTTAAGGTCTTCAAAGGATCTCTTTTGATCACAAAGTCTCAGGTATTCACATGATCTATTGAACTGATTATAACAAGAGTCATATTGGATTGGCCAGTAGTCATTTTCCATGCAGAACAGTATATCCTTGTAAGTAGAAATAAAACTCTTCCTCCAATCAATAAGATCTTGTTGGCTATAAAGTTGTGGGATTCTTCTAAAATCTGTTTTGAGATTACCATATTGACCTGTTGTTTTAGATTTATAAGAACTTGCAAAAGCGAAAGAGATTAAGAATCCTTCAAGCATTTCAGCATCCATAGGTGTTTTGGTTTTAGATACCTCTAATTCTTTTTCTGTGTAATAGTATCCAATGAACTGAGCACTTCTGTTTAATTGATTACTTGCTTTGTCAAGATTAAAGGAGGTTGTCTTATGATCACAACCCCAAATCCTTCCATCCATCTCTACTTCAAGATCGATTTTTCCTGTAAACATTAGCAATGGCTTTCCATCAAGCAATCTATGTTCTTCCAATATCTTTGGAATAATAGGGATCTCGAATTTCTTTTCAGTAGAAATTACCTTAATGTAATTCTCATCATTAACAAAGTAATTGAGATAGGACATAAACATTGTTACACAATTCTCAAAAGTCCTATAATCATCAGCCATAAATGTTCTTTCCTTAGTTTCCCTATCCCAAATCTCTTTGCCTCTCATAATTCCTGCACTAATTGCAGCATCTTTTGTTTTCCATCCAAAGGTAGCAATGTGCTTATAATATCCCTCTTGAATACCATGCCAAGTTTGGCCAAAACGAAGAGCTGTATTTCCACATTCACTTTGAAGTCCATTGATGATTTTCAAGAAATACTGCATCTTACATTGCTCAGCAATCTTTCTTCCTGAGTTATCAAGTTGAATCTTGTCCTTCATTATATCCTCCTTTTGTTTCTATTCCTCTCCATGTTTTTGTAATCTGGGGAGGAACAGCATACCCAATTCTCCATTGCATCTATTATGGCAACCAATTCTTTCATTTCATTAACTGTCATTACTACCCCCTCTTTAAATTTAGCTTCTATTCCATTTAGCTTATCTACCATTTTGCCCTTCTTTTAATTCCTAAAAAGGAGGCAGTCGGCTCAGAACTAATATTTACCGAATGGACTGTCTTCATCAGTACACTGCCTCCGAAAGAGATATATCAAATTCTGATATATCTGTTTAGGAAATTAAGGTCTCTTTTATAGCAGACCCAACTGCCGCAGTAAAGGTTCTGCAACTCTCTTCTCTTTATCAGAGAGAGCGGCGAACTTCTCCAGAATACCTTTCTTGGAAACCTTTTCTCCTGCAGGGGCTCTGACTGACCAATCACCAGCAGCCAGACCATTCCAAACTTTCATGATGGAATCAACTGCAGTTTGACCCTCTTTGCCTGCTGCTGCATCACCAAGTTTGCTGGCCATTCCAAAGGGTCCCAACTTTGCCTGAATTTCAGGGGGTAATTTAGTAAAGTTAAATACCATTGTCTTATCCAATGAGATTTCATGGATTGTCAGAACTGTTCCTACGATTTCCTTTGTTAATTTCTTTCCTTTGGCCATTTTACAATCCTCCTTCTTAGTTTGTTGTAAGTTAAGTTAAAATACTTCAAATCCGCTATTAACTATTTATCCCATTTAGGCCCTCCTTTCTTCTTAGTACATAGTTCTTCAATATTTCAGGAACTAAGTCCAGACGTAAATTGATGTTTCTTTCCAAGGCCTCTTTTTCTTAAATAGATTTTCTGCTGCTTTCTGAGACTTCATTACTATTCTCTTTTATGTAGTAATTTAGAGCTACTCGCAGAAGATCTTTTAGGGTAATTTCTTTGCTTATAGCATAATGGGCTATCTTTTTATACTCTTCTTGAGTAACAGTTGTCTGCATGTTCTTCATTGTCATCTCCATTATATCATTATATCATAATTGGAGTATAACATATAATCATACAGTTGTCAAGAACTTTTTATAGTTATCAAATTACGTTTGCTTTATAAGTTCTTCTCCTCTTCTTCTGTAAGTCCACCAACATTCTCAGCAATTTCATCTTTTGTGAATCCATCCTTTTTCATAAGATCAATAACCCTTCTCCTGTTTATATCGATTTCTACCTTCTCATAAGTACCATCTGTTTTCTTTATAAGACCAACCAAAGGGGCAATGAGTTTCTTTGTAATTGTAACCCAAAGTCTTTTGTCTTTATAGATTTTTGCAATTTGATATGTTGCAGCATCAACAGAGTTAAGCATCTCATATTCCTTCTTCTCTTGTTCAAATGTCTTCCATAAGGCAACCTGTGATGTTTTATCAACAACTTGTATAAACAGGACCTGATCCCAATCAAGTTTCTTTGCTTGTTCAAACCAAGCTCGTGTAATGTCTGACATTATAATATCTCAATAAAAACTGGTTCACGAGGAATGCTATCCTTTGATAGTTCCTGGTATTTAATACTACACAATTTTCCTGTTAAACTTTCTTTAGCCTTCCAAAGTTCTTTTCGTTGTTTGCATGTAAAACCTGTCCCAACCTTAAATTGTTGACTTGTAAATCTGTTGGTCTCATCTATTCCTATGAGAATTAAAGCACCAAGTTGTCCTTTAGGTTCATTATGAATGCTGTATTCTTCAATACTTCCTAAGATTAAATAAAGGTCATTCTTTCTTGGCTTAAACTTCATCCAGTTTATGCTTCTTTTACGTTCATATATAGACATAGGATGCTTTAAGACAAAACCCTCATATCCCTGACTTATGTATTCCTTTAGATGTAAGAAGATGTCATCTATTGTTGAAACAGTGTTATGAGATATAACTTTTATTATTTTACTTTGATGTTGACTGCAAAAGGCTGGAAGGGTATCAATTCTTTTTTCATATCTAATATCTTTATAAGTAGGAATATCAAAGATGTGATATTGTAGATTTTTACCTTCCTCAGGAGCACCCCATTTTGTTCTTACTAATCCAGATATCTTTGAGTGTATCATTCCATGACAATATATTTCACCATCAAGTTCTACTCCTTCACAGTTTCCAATTATACTTTTGAGTTCTTTGTTTATATGGGGTACTGATGTAATTAGTATTCCAGTTGAACTATAGAGATTCACTTCTTGCCCAACTTTTGCTATACATCGATCACCATCCAGTTTAGGCTGGATAATTGCTTTGCTTCCCCACTGCAAGAATCTCTTCTCTTCATAAGGATAGCATAGCATTACTTGATCACGTTTCCTCATAATTATCCTTTCATTATGTAATCTACTAATTCTTCTTTACTCCACTCAAGCATGACCTTCTTGCATTGTTTACAAGCATACATTTCTTTAGACATTTCTTTATATTTTACTGGGATTCCTTTGCAAGGAATACTTTTTAAGGCAGTTCCTTCTCTTTGCATAAAAAAATATTGTCTTGTAATAGCCTTACAACGTCTACAGGTAGTAATAACAAGTAAATTATATTCCCCATAAACATTATCTAAGTTAATTCCAAGCTTCTTCGCTATACTTTCATCGGGCGTGTTGCTTCCGTTCTCCGCAGAATTGCGATTGATAGCTGTTTCGATTTCATCTCTCAATGCATTCATTTTATCTCCTTTCGCCTAACAAGGCATTTCAGTGGATGACTAAAAGCCACCACCACTGAACTTATCGTTATATTTCTGCTAATCAACTTCTCCTGCGTAAAGCCCCCTATTGTACTCTCTTTCAATAACATATCGATCTCTCTTTTTGTTTTCTTTGACTGGCGTATCCAATGTAAATGCCCATTCTTGAACCTCAACCTCCTTTTGATTCCATGATCCTCCAACTAATTTAACTTTTGTCACCATAATCTCATCTCCTTCCACAGCTTTTATCACTTCGGTCGCTTTCATTCTGGCAGAAACAGCAAGCTGGGATGGAAGATATGCTCTTGTGACGGCATATGTCTTGTTATGCAGACAAATTATGACAATCTTACTTTTCCCATATCAGTTTATAATTTTTACTAAAATCGGCAGCCTCTTCGGGAGTGTCGAAAGAAATAAAATTGTTGCTTTTTTTCACATAGCCATAAGCCTCTTTAGGATCGTATTGTGTGAGTTTTTTTCCGTCCCACAGTACGGTTGGAAAAACATGATATTTTTTGTCAACTTTAGTCCATGCCATCATATGGGTAGCGTAGTTCCCATTCCCAAGGTCAAGCGTAGGGTATCTGTCCTTGTTAAGAATCCGATCCACAAAAGACTTGCTCTTGTTCGCTTGCAGTATTTGGTTAATTCTTGCTTTGTCCATTTGATACCTCCAGTAAAATGTATAACTAGTCACTTCAACAGTTCGTGGCCCGTAGCTGATTATGGCATTAGGCACCAGTCCCTCCTACTTTACCCGTTCTATTCCCATATCTGCTTCACATAACACTTCAAAAGCTTTCTTCTCTTCTTCTGTTGGCATCTCATCCTCCTTTCTTTTGTTTTGCATAGCGTACACACTCTGCTATTGCCTCAATCCGAGTTAAAATTCTTTGTTCTTCCTTTATGTCTATGTCGGACCTTAGCAGGCCAAGTGCTTCAACC
>Ga0210016_1002912_pt1 | contig 15350 bp, 17 predicted proteins | sample CryGeyCG2014_300_FD_185454 | JGI IMG/M metagenome (GOLD analysis project Ga0210016, IMG submission 185454) | Groundwater microbial communities from aquifer - Crystal Geyser CG02_land_8/20/14_3.00 (SPAdes) (version 2) | ecosystem: Environmental > Aquatic > Deep subsurface > Groundwater | place... | reverse complement strand
ATTGTGACGCCCTCTGGTGCCTAGCAGTTAGACAAGAAATCATCACATTGCAACATACAAAAAAACCCGCCTGTCACCCTGCTACAAGTATAGCAGGGTCAGTGGGTTTTTTCTTTTAAATTTTCTTCCCAATCCGCACAAACAATTTCTCCAATCAAACGTCTTCATTTCTTAACCTATTTCACAAATTCTGTCTGCTGCATGATTTCCCTGAATCTAAGGATCCTGGCATCATTCGGCTCAAAAATGAAATACTTCACATCTTCTTGCATTTCTGGCAGTGAGAGAGCATGGATTTTTTCCAGGATACGTTCTTTAAGCTGCTGCGGTGTAGTAATATGAAGTTTTTTGAGGATTTTCCAGTCAGGTTTCTTATTATTAGCAGAGATAAAACAAATATCATACATATCTCTTCATTTGTGTCTGTTCAAAAGAGCATTGATTTTCATAGATAAGAGTTGCGGCAAATCTGCAATAGATATCGTAGTAGAAACCTCAAATTTTTCAAGCAAAATTTTTTTTGGCTTATAGCTGAATCATTGCGAAATCGTATCGACTTTAATCATTATTTTTTCTGTTTCCATCGAAGCTAACTTATTGTCAAAAAGAATCTCCGGTATCTTAATGATACAATGAAAAGCTCATTTGTAGATATGTCTTATTTCAACAGTGTATCCTTCCTGTTCAAGTCTTTTTTTGATAATAGTGGTGATTGCTTCAAATTCTGATGGCGTCAGACCTCGGTTATCAAAATCCAGATCCTCGGAGAATCTGGTATTTCCATATCACATTCTCAATGCAGTTCCTCAGATGAAGCAGAGTTTTCTCGATTCAGGACAGGAGAAAATGTAATCCAGTATTTTATATTGTAGATATTCTCTCAAAATATCTTTTTCGCGTGATTGTAAAAACGGTGGATAAGAAGACTTTATATATTCCAGATTAAGCATTTCTCTGCACATAAGAAATAAAATCAGTCATTTGCTTTTGAAATTTTAGTGAAGGATATTGTTTGAGGTATTTGTTAAATCTTTTGATATCAGCTTGTTCGAGAAATTCATGACAGTCGAATCTGAGGTCCTCAAAGTCTTTTCCCATGTTGAGATAGGGCTTAAAATAAAAGAAATCCAGGACCGCCTTTTCTATATCAGCTATTTTGTAAGTCAGATTACCGATTTTCTTCAAAGTATAGCCAAACATCAAGTTTTCCTTGATTGAGCGATAAATAAATTTTCCAAAAATCGTATTAAAGTGTTGGGTCTTCTTGCTAGAAATCGAGGTAACAGTAAAAACTCCTTCAGGGATGAGATGATAATATGAAAGCGCCATTTCAAGGGAAACATAAGAAGGTTCGTAAATTTTATTAGCAATATAATAAAGAATATCTTCATGCACATGGACATCACCAAAAATATACCATCACTTAACGATAGGTCTGATATATCATTTTTTGATCCGGTTGATGATATTCAGCTTTAGAAAGCCGACTTCATACTTCCTGATTTCATCCAGAGAGACAATCACTCTAGACCTGAATTGCTGATAAAATGACTGATAGTTCATTTCTCAAAGATATATAAAACTATACCTACAAGAAATATAATCATTTCTCACTAAAATGCAAATCTTTTTCTTATCGTCGAAACTTTAAATTATTTTGCCAATTCGACTGAATATTCTCTCCAGAAATTTTTTGTGTCCCCTTTTTCCCCCTTTTAGAAAGTGGGAGGTATCCTCTGGATGGGGGATTTTGGGAAGGGTACCTTTAGTGTAGGGATTTGTTGCAACCATCAACACCAATGGCACAACGATTCAAATGACACTGCCGGCAATAATATCCGTCGGCCGATGAATTCCGCCTGTGATCCTGCAGAACGACATGATCAGTGAAAATACAAAAAGCGGAATACTTATCAGGACGAATCTCTTATCTTTTTTTCTTATTCCCCAAAGCAAGGTAGCCATAGCGACAGACATAGACACTGCCGCATGATCAGAAGGGAAACTGCTCGATGGCAAAAAGTTATGCAGAATGGATTCAGTTTTTTTGTCTATAAGTCATAGGATAACATCAGGTCTGACCTTAACAAAAATATATTGGATAAGGAGATTCACCATCACAGCCACCAAGACAGAAAACCCGATAAACAATGCAGCAATTTTATAATACAACACTCCGCGTGATTGCAACCTGTCATTGCGAGCGAAGCGTGGCAATCTGAAAGCAATCTGTGGGAGGTTTGCCCGGAAATACAAAATCACCAAAAAGACTGGATACGTAAAAACGAACAGATCAGCCAACTTTGGAATCCAAAAAATAATAGTCTGACTACTCATCATCCAAGTATTCAAAGAGACCAACAAATCGATTCCCCATTGCGGTTCTACGATTGTGAACATAAACATCAATTAAAATGTAAAATAGGAATTCGTAAGTCATTCCGGCGTTATCGCCGAAGGCTGGAACCGGAATCTAAGTCATTGATTGATAATAGTCACAATACTTCTTCAATTTACAAGTTCCACATTTTGGATTTTTCGCAGTGCACACATATCTTCCAAAAAGAACAATAGCATGATGAGCAAAATCCTTGTATTTTAGCGGAACCAATTTTTCAAGTATTTCCGAAGTTTCGTTGGGTTTTTCAGCATGAAGAATTCATCGTCTATTTACGACTCTATGCACATGTGTGTCCACCGCAATTACTGGCAAATTCCAAAGCGTATGTCCGATCACCTTCGCAGATTTGATGCCAATTCACGGCAACTTCATCAATTCTTCAAGTAATTTGTGTCCCTTGTCAAAGGGAAGGGGACCCTTTGGGGTAGGGATTTGAAGCCCCCTCAGAGGGGGTTTGGGGGTAGAAAGAATTCCCGCAAGCTTCCGGATGTTTTTCGCCTTCGTCTTGTAATAATTTACTCATGAAACTGCCTTTTCAAAGGCATCATAAATTACCTGTTGAGACAATTTTCAGCGCGAAGCTTTTATCGCGAGCTTTGGCGAGCTTTTATCGCGAAGCTTTCAACGTGGAGCATGCAGTCATTTCCAATCCAAGAGATCTTTAGGAGTCTTTATATGCTCAAACAATTCTTTCGTGACTTTATTCACTTGTTTATCAGTCGTCTGCGCAGACAAAATAACTGCAATCATAAGCTGAAAAGGAGTAGAGTAGTCAAGCTCCGTCTTTGGATCAGGATATAATTTTCTTAAAATTTGGAATATATGTTCGAGTTTTTTATTTTCTATCATCTATATTCTATGATCTAAATTCAGGGTCGGCAGGAATCGAACCTACGACGTTGGATTCGGAGTCCAACATTATACCATTTAACTACGACCCTATAAATACATAACGGCATTGTATATAATGTATTCGCACAAGATATCAATCCAAATCTCTAATTACGCCGAATTTCATAGCTGATATTCCCTCTGCCGATGCATTCCTTGATCAATCTTTCATTCCTATTGAGCGTAGAAACTCAACTTTTTATCTCCAAAAACACTATTTTCTTCAATTCTCCCTGAGAAAGACCGTCAAAAACCAGATAATCGATACCCTTCCCCAAAAAAACTAAATCCTTGTAGTGATAGGGGAAATTGGGCAATAAAGGGGCTATTTTCTCATTTACATGCCCCAAAACGACAGAACGGGACCTATCTACGGCATTCTGCCTCTGACCCTTTATTTTGATCAAAAAATACACCTTGGCGACCAAATATCACACAAAACATCAAATCACAATTCACATCATAATAAGCACCAAATTAGTATTCATAACAATCATTTTATATATAAAGCACCGGCGTAGAGACGAACCATGGTGCGTCTCATGTTTAACAGCGAAAAAGAGTAAAATGTCAACCCAAATATTTGCAATATTTTCAATTCCGAATATAATTAAAGAGCAAATAAAAACAAGTTTTATCGCGAATTTATCTGCCTCTGGCAGACAGAGTGAGCTTTTATCGCGAAGCGTTTATCGCACAAAGTGCTTTTATCTATATGTATATACTTTATGGCAAACATCGATTACAAGCAAAGATTGGATGATGCGATTCTGCAATCAGATGTAGTGAAAATTTTTGATAATCTTTTGACGATCGCCGTAGAAAAAGGTGCATCAGATATTCATATCGAACCACTGGAAAACTATTGTAGGATAAGGATCAGAATTGATGGCATCCTCGAAGAACTCGTGCAATATCCCAAAACTCTTCATGAAAGCATCGTTTCCAAGTTTAAGATAGAATCCGGCCAGATGAGGCCAGATGAAAAAAGGCTACCGCAAGATGCGAGAGTTTCTGCAGTAACGCAGACGGATAAAGAAGTCGATCTCCGTGCAAATACTTTCCCTACCGTACGAGGCGAAAAACTGGAAATGCGTATTGTGGACAAATCACTTAAGATCCCACCATTGGAAGAATTATGACTAGAAGGAAGTAATTTAAATATCATCTACAAAAATCTGAGCTTCCCAAATGGAATCATCCTTGCGACAGGACCCACAGGATCAGGCAAGACGACGACATTGTATGCGTGTCTAGATTATGTGAATACGTCAGAAGTGAATATCATCACCTACGAAGATCCAGTGGAAAACAAGATGCGTGGACTCAATCAAGCGCAGATCAGAGCAGATATCGGATTCACTTTTGCGAGTGGATTAAGATGAGGACTGAGACAAGATCCTGATATCATCATGGTATGAGAAGTTCGTGATAAAGAGACCTTGGATATGGCGATGGAATCGGCCATGACCTGACACTTAGTATTCTCTACTATTCATACCAATTCAGCTGCAGAGACAATCACCAGAGTATACAATTTAGGTGCGAAACCATATATGCTTGCAGGTACTTTCAATCTTGTCTTGGCAGAAAGACTTGCCAGAAGAGTATGCGAACATTGTAAGACCACCAAATCAGTGCTCGACGATCCGAAATTTGCGTATGCAAAAGATAGCTTCAAAAACTTTAACGCAGATCTGCTCAAGAAAGAAATCCTAGCAAGAAATATAAGCCAGGAACAACGGGATACCTTTATCCAGAAAGGCATCATAACCGTAGGCACAGGGAAAGATCCCAAAACGGGGGAGACGTGTCCGATATGCGGATGATTGTGATACAAAGGCAGAATCTGATTATTCGAGCTTATGGATTACACGGAGGAATTGAAAAATATGCTCCTCAATGGGAAATCAGTATTTGAGATAGAGAATCTCACTCTCCAAAACGGAATGATCAACCTAGAAAGAGATGGTATATTCAAAGTCATCAAAGGGATAACAACACTTGATGAAGTATACAGATACGTCAAAACAAAATTCCAAGACAGCTACACTACCATGAAACAATAAATCTTTTATCTATAATCTATTATCTATCGTATATGAGCGAAATCATTGAACAGAAAATAATCAAAGCCGACTTCTTCCAGAAGTTGATTATCAAATTGAATGCGCCGAGCCTGGCAGTCAAGACAAATTTTTTCAGATTATTGGCCTTAGCGGAAAACGCAGGATTGGGAATCAGAGAGGCATTGATATCCATAAAGAGATCAGAGACCAACAAATGACTTTTGATTATTATAGATGATTTGATCAATCAGCTCACGCAAGGATTACCTTTTTCACAAGCGTTAGCAAATCATGACTACATATTCAAACCAGACGAAATTGCACTCATCCAGGCAGCAGAAACCATTGGTAACCTGCCAAAAGTACTTGGAGAAATTGCAGATGAATTGGAAAATACGCAAAGGATAAATCAGAAGATTAAGAAAGCTGCAACCTATCCGGTAATTCTTTTGATATTCGCCGTGATAGCAGTGGTAATATTATTGATTTACGTGATGCCGACAGTTGTCGGACTATTCCCGACACAAGAAAGCCTGCCTTCTATCACCAAATTTATGCTGGGGATATCAGGATTCCTCAAAATCTACCGATTTCTTCTTACTGCAGGGATCATAGGATTGGTGTTGCTTTATAAATTTTCATACCGTTTTGTCCTTCCATTCAAAATAGTCATCGACAAAATCATGATCAAACTGCCGGCAATCTGAGGAGTGACAAAAACATTTCACATGTACAGATTCTCAAATCTTCTAGGTCAGCTGTACGGCGGAGGAGTAAGCCCCGTACTTGCGCTGCAGCTCCTAGGAAATATCTTCAACAACTTTCATTACAAAAAAAAGGTATTGGAGATCAAAGAAGATCTAGAAGCTGGATTTACTTTCGCAGAATCTATGCAATGATCAAATCTCTTCGACCAGATATTGATACAGATTATCCATGTAGGTGAAGAGACAGGAAATATAAGCGAAGTACTCAAAAAGATGTCGTATTTTTACCGCGATTTATTACAAACAAAAATAGATATCCTGATGTCATTCTTGGAACCATTCATGATGGCGTGAATTGCAGTCATCATAGGTATGATAGTCGCGTCAATTTTCTTGCCTATGGCCGATTTGGTGAATGTCATACAATAAAATTTAAAATTACTACAGGCGCATGAAAAAAACAACGAGCAAAAAAAACAACGAATTATTGGCAATAGTCTATCATCTGATAGTAGCTATTGCTATATTTTTTCTCGTCTATGCGCTCAACAATTTTACTCATGCCGCATCTGGAAATCTCACCATCATCAACGAGCCAGTACAGACATCCCGAAACGTCGGGACGTCTCAACAAGCGGTCACCTATGAAGACCTCAGTAGCAAAAGTTTTAAACTCATCATCCTTCACATAAAAATCTGAACTAGTAAGGGCAATCTGGATGTCTTGAAACTCAATATTGACAACGATATATTGGAAACCATAAACGATGCTGAAAACCTGGTGAGGGAAGACATCATAGAAAATCTCAAGAACACAAGTAACAAGACAGCGACGCTGAATACATATCTACAAAATATGGATACTACGCTCAACAAAGGGAACTTTTTCATTATGATTCTGGATCAGGATGTCAGCACTCGCACCCAACAAATGAATGGGTGCATCGCAGAAAAAAAGATTTCCGATCAGAATTATTTCACCAGCATAAATTATTATGACCAGCAATGAATGATCGAAGCGCTCAAAAAATCGACGACATATAATGCGTGCATAGCACAGACAAGATTGGAGATAAATGCCAAGACAGCTATCGTAGAAAAGCTGAAATTCTATTATGGCCTCCTCAAGACCAAATACGATTTCTTATCGTTGAAACAAGAAACCATACTAAAAAATATAAATGTGCTGGATGCAGATATCCTGCAAGAGCTCGATACAATAAACACTACACTCAATACCTATAATTTCTAATTGAGACGCCGAAAGTTCCAAAGAACTTTAACGTCGAAATTATCCAGCAAAGCTGGATAATGTTTCTTGAAGTATAATAACAAATCACTATCATCAGAGCATGGATCAGATTCTATCAAGTAATAAACAGACAAAACATGGCATACTGATACTCTATATAGCATTGTGATGAATGATACTTTTTCTCGTAAATAAAGCGCCGATACGAGATACCTTATATAGTTTTTATACAGGCTACGAAACCACTAATTCCATAGAAACATACTCATGAATCACAGATCTGCCGACAGAAGTACAGGAACAGATAGATGAAATCGAATCTTATCAATTTTTCAAAGAACACAACTATCCTGAAGCGATCAGGGCGATCACCTGACAGAGCAGTAGGAGCTATTACAACCTTGGGACGCTTAAGACGCTCCGAGCATACAACCAAGCCTTATGAAGCACGCTTTCATGACTCCAAAAAGCGAGATATCTTATCGCAGATGCCTACAAAGATTTTGATACCGCAGAAAAGATCAAACTCAATGACACACTAGATACCTATATACAAGTGAACAAAATACTTTCACAAAAACTTTGAACCGTTATCCAAGTAAAAACATGTTATGGAGAATATAGCGCGATTATCGAAGCATTGCAGGGATTCACAAGTCAGTTGAATGATACAAAATCTTTACTTGCAGATGAAGAAAAAAAGATAGATGCCAATAAACGCATAGATGCAGAATGTCTGCAGAATCTCAAAAACATCAACACAGCGAGTCAGATACAGCTTAATCAATTACAGCATCAAATAGAGGGATACGATAGGATATACAAATCTGATTTCGTTGACAGCATCAACCAGCCCATCGGCTGTCTAAACAGCAATATGACAGACATCGGACCTGCGATAGATGATGCACAGAAATCAGTGAACGAATTCACGGACAGTCACAAAAATACCATAACAGCGCTCGGCTCTCAAGACCAAGACATCATAAAAAGCCTCTGCGACTTTTCAAAAAATGATGCTCAGATAAACGAGCAGATAGATAATTCGCTTAGCGAACTCCTTCAACAATTGCAAAATAACTTGGATCAGAAACAGCAACAAAGCCAAAAAAACAGCGACGAGAATGAAAATCGTCAGACATCATCTGAAAAGAATCATCAGACACCTGCCCTCGAGACTTCGGGGTCCTCCGATGATATACAATACAAAAATGTCTTTGAAGAAGATGAGCTGAAACTTCTCCAACAGATTGACACCAACAACAAATCGCTCATCCAGCAGATACAAAACATCAAATGAGCGGGCAGATATAATGCGAAATCTTTACTCAACAAACTCTTTGAAGATTTCTATGGTGAGACATCGACCTTTGAAGAGATTTTACAACCAAGTAACACACAATCTAAACGATAGGCCCGTCATTGCGAGGCACGAAGCAATCTAGCACAAATACTCATTTTACGCCTTTTACTTTTTTCACTTCTTTTACGTTTTGATAGCATTCAATTTAGGAGGACTCGAAGTCCATCGATACGGCATATTCTATTTCGTCAGCTTTATTGTCTGATATTTCTTCCTGAGATATATAGGCAAGACAAAGCTTTTTAAAAACAGACCCAAGCTTCAGAATATATTGGAAAAGGGGAGTGAGGACATAATTCTGTATGCATTATTGTGAATCCTTATAGGAGGAAGATTGTGACATATACTCATCTACGGTAACGGATATTATTTCTCTCATCTAGGAGAAATGCTTCAGATATGGAAAGGATGAATGTCTTTCATCGGAAGCATGATAGGAGTCGGCGTAGCTTTCCTCATATTCAGAAAGATCAAAAAATTGGATCGGACAGAATTCTTATTGCTCTTTGATTGTATACTCGCTATAGTGCCTTTCGGCATCATGATAGGCAGACTGGGTAATTTCTTCAATCAAGAACTCTATGGTATTGTGGTGGGACCCTTGCTACCAAAATTATGATACCCATTATTTTCCATCCTCAATGACCTGCATGTCTTCCATGTGTATCCAGCAGTTGATGAATTCCTCAGGATAAATACCAATTTCCTCTCCATGTTTTTTGAAGGATTCGCAATTCTTGTGGTTACGCTAAGCATCATGTATCACTGGATCAAAAACAAAAGATATTGCACAGGACAGATAGCAGGAATCTTCCTCGTAATGTATAGTACCATCAGATTCGTATTGGAATATCTCAGAGCTGACAGCCAAGAAGAATTCATAGGAATGCTGACCAAAAGCCAGTGGTTTTTCGTGTTTTTCTTCTTACTGGGCCTATTTTTCCTACTGAGAAAATATATACTGAGACGCCATAAAAATACGCCTCGATCCAGCAAAGCTAGGAAACTTCTGAGTATTTTTTAACGTCGAAGTTACAGGACGCTGCGGAAATTGCAAATTTCTAAAGCAGTTCAGTATATATTTTTACACAGAAAATAATTTTTTGAAATTAAGATGCTCTATGATTTTGAGGAAAGTTCATAGAGGAACACTGGTTCTACGAAAACCAGGCATATCAAAAGATATGATGATGTTTTTACGTTGTTCAGACGTGAAAGCTTCATAGACGTCTTGTTTTCTATCGAAGTAATAGAATCCGAACAAGGCAAAAACCATAAGATCCTGATAATTATTTTTTTGAAAATAGCCAGATATTATGTCTTTTTCTTGATTGAATCGGTCTCGATCATATCCTTTTTCTTCCATTAATTTTCTCAAATGACCCTTGGCAGTATTATGTTCTGCAAGCTTTTCATTTTCTCTATCATAAGTAGAATAGACTTCATCAGCATTTTCTGTGCTTATTTTTTTTGCGGCATACGTTTTAGCATCAGATGCAAAAGATTTTATTTGATGCGTTACAGGCTTCAATCAGTTTCTAATGAATCTCAAGGTTTTGATATAGTGCGTCAATCTAATCGCTTCTTCTTTGGGAACGTCAGGGATATTGATAGTGTATTTGGCGAAAAAATGAGCTTTTGTAATCGTGATATCCTTATCCTTATCGGCGTAAAGCCGGAATAAATGATTCGCGTATTTTGAATCAAAAGATCACGACGCAGCGTCAAAAGAATCATACAGCTCATCTTTAGTCTTCGTGACTTCTGCATTCCTCCCGAATTCGGTAATCATCAGCACTCTTCCCAATCGTTTTCTTGCTGAGCGTTTGATGTTCTCTGAGGGAGGATTCTCAGTGTTTTTCGTGGGATTTTTAGCAGGATTGATTTCTTGACTCTTCTTGTCCATCATGTATGGAATTGAGTAAAACGAGATGAGATTATACTCATTAGAAGATATTTGTCAAGTTAGAGACCAAACAAAAAATCTTGGTGTAAACCAAGATCTCATGATTCTGATTTTTTTAAATAATGAAATAACTTACCTTCTTAATCAATGCCTTGATCCTGTCGGCAAAGACAGGATCCACTGATTGCGCTATCTTGTACAGCCTATTTATACTGCTATGATGCTTATTCTTTCTCAAGATCTTCTCTCGCACGGTCAGATCGAGGTCATCCTTACGTTCTCTTATCGTTCTCTTCACCAATTCTGTTACATAGCCGGTATTGATCAGCCCAGGGTTATAAAGACTCTCCAAGAGCGCTAATTCAAGATCAGCGATGAAAAATACATTCTTTCCGATGGTGATTTTTTTAACAAACTTATAAAAAAAGCTAAACAGGTTTTCCTTGGCAGTACCATATCTTTTGAAGCAGATCTGCTTCATAAACATGATGATTTCATTGGACTGTTTATAGTTATTTACTATGAGTAACTCGTCCGGAATAGTGAAGGAAGAAACGTTTAATTCCAATGCTTTGAGTCAGCCAATATATCGATTGGACTTGAGGAATTCATTACAATGTTGCTTCACAATAGGCCGATAGAACATATCCAGAATATGTTGTTGAGTCAGCTCAGTTTCTGGACGCTTCACAAGAAACACATTCTTTTTGACGTTATACAGATATCCTCTATTCTTTAGGTAATATATGAGCTTATACATTTTCTGATTAGCAAAATCTTCATCGACGACACGCTTGAGAATCTGCTCGATTTTGGAAATATTTATGAGTCTCCCCATATGCTTCATCAAACTTTTAACAATGATGTCGAAATACTTATTGGCCATAATACAGTCAAGAAGCCAAGAATAAAAACAATTTTTTCAAACAACTCTTACAAAAAAAATAATACATTTTTTCCACATAAAATCAAACGATTTTTCTATTGCATTTAAAATTTAAAACAATATCACCTAGGCCAACGAAATATTCCTACGATAGGTGTTTGTACTTTTTACTTTGTATTTTGTACTATTTATGATCATCCAATCCTCATTGCTTACGCCGCAAAACCTTATGCAGAAGACCATTCACATAGACAATATCAAGGCTACGTTCGTATGTATCAAGGAAAATTTTTATGACATCGTATTGGAGATCAATTCCAATAAGTTCCTTATAAGCATGGAAACTATCGCAGATACCATAGAACAATTTGAAATCATAGCCGTCAAAGGATTCATAGAGCTTTCCAATAGGATCATCATCATAGTGAAAAAATTAGTTGAACACCTCCGGTACAGACTTGACTAACAAAATCCCTTTAAAAAACCTAGCAAAACACTAAAAAACAGTCTGAAAGGCTTGTTTTTTTGTTTTATCCCGCACGCCATTATGTCAACAGAAAGCGAATTGCTCGTCAAAGAATATTCCAAAAACCCCATCAACAACTTCAAAATGAAGGATGCAACTATCCACCAGCATGAAGGTAATTTTATCTGTGGAGACGATATTGTTGTCTACCTCAAGATAGAGGACAAAAAGATAAAAGAATATAGTTTTGACGGCAATTGTTCAGCCATTACGACCGCAGGAGCGAGCTACCTTTCAGAGCTTATCGTGGGGAAAGACATCACAGATATCCTCACTTGGAACTACCAAACCATGCTCGACAACTGATTTGAAGTATCCCCCAGAAGAAAAAGGGCGGCAGTAATAGCGATATTGGCAGCAAGAAATGCAATACATATCTATCTCAAAGACGGCAAAGTAGACAATTTTGATGATCTCATTGAGTAAGTCGAAAGTCTATAAGGTCAAAGGTCATCAAGTCAGCAGATTGGACTTTATAGGCCTTGGACTTTGGACTTTCGACTAATTTGATTTCATGACCCGATTGGACGATTTTCGACAAATCTTCAACAAAAATGACAAAAACCTGTTAATAATTCGACCGTCAATCCCGCAATATGCGAGTTGGATGCGAGAATTATACCGACAAATGGACAGTCGGTAATAGCCACAAAAAATGACCTTGAAATGACTAGACAATTTGGTATATACTTCTCAGCAAACAGCTGAGCTCTTTAAAAATCCACCTATATAAAAATGAAAATAGTGAAGCATTTTATCGTAAACATAGCGATAAGTTCGGTAGTTCTCTATGTTATAGCCAACTACATACCAGAGCTTTGACTCAAAATCACATCCCAATACAAGGATATTTTTATAATATATTGAGTATTGTGAATATTGTTCCGATTTATCATGTCACTCTTGAGACGTATAATTCAAATGCTTGCATTACCAGCGAAATACTTCACATTATGACTATCCTCATCAATTATAAACCTGTTTATGTTTTACTTCTTTGAGCAGTTTATAAATTATCTGGACGTGGGCATTCTAGTACAATTGGGGACAGTAGTACAGACATTCATACTGTCACTAATCATCACCACATTATATTTTGTCATTAGAAAACTAATATAGTATGCTTTATTTAATAAAAATCATATAAAAAATGAAAAAATGAAAAACGGTTTACCTTCGGGTTATCATCATCATCTTTATCTTGATACGAGTTCCTTACTTTCAATATGTAGCGGTAGGACAACAAGCTATGATACCATTCTTTGGAAGTATGAAGGATTTCACAGGGATATATCCTATTATGCTCTTTCTAGGGATAGTAGAAGGATTCCTTATCACGATTTATGTCCATTCTCTTATCAGCGATATGAAGAAAGATGAACCAAAGAAGTTCGACCTGTAGTAGCTTTTATATTGTATTTACACGGACATGAACAACAAAATCTACAACATCACCAGAGAGAATGCAGCAAAACTTCTATGAATATCTACAAGAACTATCGATAGATATATCAAAAACGGGAAGCTTTCTTACAAAAAAGTAGCCAACAAAGTGCTTTTGGAAAGGACTGAAATCAGTATGCTCAAGGAAGATTTCTCAGCATTACATCAAGAACTCGACACAGAGATTGTCAACACAAGAGCAACTGAAACGCCTAACGTATCTACACACAAACCCTGAAGTATGGAACACGTCATCGATCAAAAACTCGATAAGTTCGTGCTTATCTTCAAGGAAAAAGATAAGATGTTGGAAGAAAAAAACAAAGTCATCTTTATGCTCCAGCAAAGAGTAGGGGAGCTAGAAACCAAAATCCAACACATGGTGGCACTACCTGACTACAACAAAGAGAAGCAAGACGCAATCTTGGAAAAAGAAAGATTGGAAGCTAGAATAAACGAGCTCAAGGGCAATGTGAAGAATGAAAAGATAAAGAACCTGATCTTCATCTGACTTGCCATTGTCTTCATCCTTATCGCCGGCTTTTTCCTCATCAAATAAATTTCAATTGACTTTATGGCCTTATAGACTTTAGACTTTAAAGACCACTGACGGGTTTTTCTTATAATAGAAAAAATGCGCAAAATAGGTTGACTTTACATAGTAAATATGTATAAAATGAGCATCCAACTTCGTTTCATCATTAGTCGCTTTATCGTTTCATCGCTTTTATGGCTAAAGACTGGATTATTGTACGAATGATATTCTCGGGAGCACTCATACTATTCGGTATATTGCATATGATTTATACCGTCTTTTCCAGTATAATAAAACATAGCAGATTCAAAAAAGATCTTCACAGCATCAAACACTTTGATGTGCAAAGGATAGTAGAGGAGTCATTGCAAGATTCCGAGGATTCCATAGACAACGGCACTATCAAGAAAGAAGTAGACACACTTCTCAAGGACATCTATTTCAATCTATACAATCAGCATAAAAATTCTCAAGAGATCCAAGAAAACTATTCTGAGATAGAACTATCGATAGATAATGTCCTTGATAGCAACATCCTCAATATCATCGAAGAGAAAGACAGATTGCTCCAAGAGAAAGATAGGATAATCGTCATGTTGGAAGAGAAGAATGAGAAATTCATCAATGACACTATCACAAAAATTTCTTACATCGTAGAATCGAAAGACCAGCTACTCCAAGAGAAAGACAATAGTCTGATGCAACAAGCAAAAAAGATAACTGAGCTGGAAAACAAGATACATCAATTCCTCAATGGAGGAGGCAAAAAAATCTGATTCATTCTTCAAGAGAAAGATAAACTCCTCAGAGAGAAAGACACCATAATTCTAGCTCTTCACAAGAAGCTACAATGAGGAGAGAATAGTCATATATCAATTTCACAACCACAAATTGTCTCCCTTGACAAAGGGAGAAGGAGCGAAGCGGGAGAGGGATTTGTCAAAGAACACATCAAGCAAAAATATTACTACAGCGAACATTTCGTGAATGTGAATGGATAAGACGTATGCTCTATTTATTGTTAGTTTATTTGTAGACAGCTGCATAAGTTATTATTTTTCGAAAAAACTCAAGAAACGAATGTTTCAATTGTCTAATTTTTGATAATAACTTTGTAGAGAGTTGAATTTAGTATTTTTTTCATATTGTTTTATTAGACTTAAATTCATCATTCTCCCTCCACTTTCAATTGTGCAAAGTGAAGACACAAAACCGTAACTTTTTCCTTCTTTAAAATATTTTTCCGTTGGTAATTGTCATGACCAATATTCTAATTTATCTAATGATTTTAAAAATTTTTTGTAACTTCAGGTATCAATTCAATCAGGAAGTTTTTTAAAACGTTCGGGTAAATTTGGTCAACCTAAACTC
>Ga0210016_1002904_pt1 | contig 15395 bp, 18 predicted proteins | sample CryGeyCG2014_300_FD_185454 | JGI IMG/M metagenome (GOLD analysis project Ga0210016, IMG submission 185454) | Groundwater microbial communities from aquifer - Crystal Geyser CG02_land_8/20/14_3.00 (SPAdes) (version 2) | ecosystem: Environmental > Aquatic > Deep subsurface > Groundwater | place... | reverse complement strand
TTATGAAGTTTCAAGATTTAATAAAACTTTACGAGGAAAGTTATAATTGTTAAAAATTAACCATTGATAATTTATGGCACAAACCCAACTAATAAAAAGGGAATTAGAAAAAATTTATAAAGAGAGAAAAAGTTGGAACGGAGCAAGAGGACCATTTACCAATGAAGCAATAAGTTTTAGAACATTAATTTTGATAAAGCAATATACTCTTTACAAAATTCAGGATGCGAGAAAAGAAAAAGATAAAAAGAAAGAGGCTTTTAATTTGGAGATTTGTAAAATAATTGATAGATACTTAAAAAAACATGACTTTTGAAGAATTAACAAAGCTTTACGAAAAATACAGACAGAAATATAAGGATGAGGCGTATAAACATATCTCTGAATTATTCGATGAGGCGAAAATAATTTATAAAAAAGATTGGCTGAAAAAACCAAGCCCTGGTAAAGATTTTGAACAATCGTGGAAACCGTTTAAAGGACATAATTTAGAAAATTTAATTTTGTATATTATTCAAAAAGAGATAGAAGTTTTAGAATTAAAAGTAGTAAGCGGTAGTAAATTTGAGAAAATAAGACCGGAAAATCTTACAAAAGAGTTAAGCAGGGTGAAGCGTAATGTATCTGTTGACTTCGGCGAATTCGGACTACATCTACCAGATGTGGATTTAGTAATTTATGACCCTCAAAATTGTGAGGTAATTGCAATTTTATCAAGTAAGACAACATTAAGAGAAAGGATTGCCCAAACCGGCTATTGGAAAATTAAACTTTTTAACAACGCCGCTACAAAAAATATTAAAGTTTTCTTTTTTACTCTTGATGAGGATGGGGATTTATGTCTTAAAAAACCAACTAAAAAGAGTCGGGCGATAGTTGAAACAGATATAGATGGAAGTTATGTTATGAGTGAAGAAGAAATTGAGGAGAGTAATAAAGTTAAAAAATTTGATAAATTTTTAATTGATTTAAAGAATTTAATCTATGCCAAAAGAAGCAATAAAAAATAAAAAAGTAGTTCCGCAAGTAGCGGTAAATCAAGAGGAAGAAAAACCGCCTTTTGAAACTACCACCCTTTGGGATTTTTCAAGACAAAGCTACGGCAAAAAACCAAAAGGCAATAATAAGTTTCAAGGCGTTACACCGGCTTTTATTATTTGGAATATGCTACAAAGATATACAAAGCCAGGCGATTTGGTAGTTGACCCAATGGCTGGAAGCGGGACAACAATTGATGTCTGCGAGGAAGAAGGAAGAAAAGCAATTGGTTATGACATAAACCCCCAGCACCCGAAAGTTAAAAAAATGATTCGCATAAAATTCCTCTTGCCGATAATTCAGTAGATATGGTTTTTATAGATTCTCCATATGGCAATAATGTCAGTTATTCTAATGAAGCCGCAGATATTGGAAAAATTTCTGCTGAAGACCCTAAATTTTATGAGGAGCTAGAAAAAGTTGCCCAAGAAATTTACAGAGTTTTAAAACCCGGCAAAGTAATAGGGTGGTTGATTGGCGACCAATGGGTAAAAAGAAAATTTACTCCAGTGGGGCTTAAAATTTACCAGATGTTAGTTGATAATGTAAAATTTGAACCAATCGACCTAATTTGTGTAACTCGTAGAAATCAAAGCTCTAATACTCGCATTTGGCATTATCGGGCCCAAAAATTTAATTTCTTTTTACGAGGATTCAAGTATTTAATTTTGGCGAAAAAACCTGATGGGAATAATAATTCTAAAATTGCCACAAAAGTAAGATGGCAGAGATATAAGTAACAAATTTTAATCAAAAGGCACCATAAAATCCGTTAAAGTCCAGTCAGGCCGGGGGGCGCGAAAGGCCGATGGTAAGGAACCCGCTTTGCAGGATGCCATCCTTAACCGTCTTCCTAAACTTTCGTTTTGGCCCACGACAGTGGGTGGGTTGGAGTTCATTTACACGACTATAAAAGTCCAAAAAGAGGCAAAGTGGATAATTTGTGTATAAAAACTTTATTACAAAATTGATTTCTTTCAAAAATTAGCTTAAATAAAGGAATTTTAAAAGTCGCTCTTTTTTAAGGGGCGATTTTTTTGTTTTTGACTAAATGTTGATTAGTGGTTTATCATTAAATCAAAGTGGGGAACTGTGGATAACTATGGGGATAACTAGTCAAATCTGGGGATAAATATGATTTTAGGAGAATACAAACATAATTTAGATTCTAAAGGTCGATTAGCTGTCCCGGCTAAATTCAGAATTAAATTTAAAACCGGGGCAATTATTACCCGAGGGTTGGACCGCTGTCTTTTTGTTTTCGGTTCGGAAGATTGGGAAGCTTTGGTGAAAAAGATTATTGGTTTGCCTTTGGCTCAAGCTAACTCGCGGGCTTTCAGCCGTTTGATGCTTGCCGGAGCCACTGATGTCAAATTGGATGTTCAGGGAAGAATTTTAATTCCTGATTATTTGCGGCAGTACGCGGATTTAAAAAAACAAGTAGTGCTTGCCGGTCTTTATAGCCGGATGGAAATTTGGGATGCGGAATTTTGGAAACAGTACAAGATGAAAACAGAATCGTCTTCCGAGGAAATTGCCGAAAAATTGGGCGAATTAGGAATTTAAAAATCTCTAATTAATCCCGAATATTATCTCTAATAATCTCTAATTAAAATTAGAAAATTTGAGAAAATTCGGGACAAAATTAGAGATTGATTAGAGAAATTATGCATACCCCAGTTCTTTTAAATGAAGCAATAGAAGTTTTGGCGCCAAAAGCCGGAGAATTTTTTATTGACGGCACCATAGATGGCGGCGGTCACGCTTTAGCCGTCTTAGAAAAAATTTTGCCAACCGGAAAACTTTTGGGCGTTGATTGGGATAAAGAATTGATTGAAAAAGCGAAAAAGAAATTTCCAAAAGAAAACACTGTTTTGGTTAATGATAATTTTAAGAACTTGCCTCTTATCTTGAAAGAAAAAAAATTACCCTTGGCTGACGGCTTATTTTTAGATTTAGGTTTTTCTTCTTGGCATTTGGAAAAAAGCGGTAGAGGTTTTAGTTTTAACGCCGTAGCCGGGGAAGAACCGCTTTTAATGACTTATTCTTTGTCTCAAAAATCAGTTTGCCAATGGCTGAAAGAATTAAGCGTAAAGGAATTAGCCGAAGTGATTAAAAATTTCAGTCAGGAAAGATATAGTGAGCGGATTGCCCAAGCAATTAAAGAAAATTTACCCCAAACAACTGACGAGTTGGTTCAAATTATTAAAGCCGCGGTTCCCAAAAATTATGAACACGGCCGCATTAATCCGGCGACAAGAACTTTTTTAGCTTTGAGAATTTTTGCCAATCAAGAGTTGAAAAACCTTCAAATTTTCCTTTCAGAGTTAAAAGAAATCATCAAAAGCGGCGGCCGAGTGGCAATCGTTACTTTTAATTCTTTAGAGGACCGATTGGTAAAAAATTTCTTCCGGCAGATGGTTCAAAAGAAAGAGGGAAATCTATTAACCAAAAAATTCATTAAACCGACGCCGGCCGAAATTAAAATCAACCCTCGTTCCCGTTCAGCTAAATTAAGAGCTCTTCAAATTTTATGACCATTATCAAACCAAAAAAACATAGTCAGTATTTAAAATTTTTTATCATTACTTTTTTAATTTTATTTTTAGGAGCCATCTTTTATATAGATGAATATAATCATTCGGCCAATCTTCGTTACCAGTTGGAAAATTTAAAAAAATCAATTGTTCAAGTTCAGGAAAAAAATGCCGACTTGAAAAATGAACTTTTTAAAGTCATTGACCCGAATCGCTTAAATGCCTTGGCTCAAGAAAAAGGCCTCACTTTGGAACGTCATCCTCAATACTTTGGTTTTAATCAATGAAATTCCGCTTTTTTATCCTTTTTGGCTTCTTTTTAATCCTTTATAGTCTTTTGGGTTTTAATCTTTATACTCTCCAGATTGAGAAGGGGGAATCTTATTTAAAAAAAGTTCAAGCCAGAAATGAATTTTTGGCTGATTTGGAATTAAAGCGCGGTCAAATTTTTTTTCTTGATAGAAACCAAAATGATATTTCCGTTGCTCTTAATAAAAATTACCCCCTGCTTTACGCGGTTCCTAAGGAAATTCAAAACCCCGAACAAACTGCCGTCTTATTGGTTCCTCTCATTGGCGGGGAGGAAAAAAAATTAGCCGCGATTTTCAGCGATCATCAAAGTCTTTACCGTCTATTGGCTGACAAACTTTCGCCGGATTTAATAAATAATTTAGAGAAAATCGGACCCCTTCAGGGAATTTATATTGACACCCAGCCTTATCGTTTTTATCCTTTTCAAAATTTAGCTTCTCAAGTTCTGGGATTTTTCGGAATCAATGATAAAAATTCAAAACCAACCGGAATTTACGGCCTTGAAGAATTTTATAATAATGTTTTGAGTCAAGAGAAAAATTTATATTTAACTATTGACCGCAGTCTTCAAGTTCAATCCGAAAACGTTTTGAATGGTTTAATTCAGAAATTTGACGCCGTCGGCGGCACAATTATTATTGAGGAGCCGAAAACCGGAAAAATTTTGGCTTTAACCAATAAACCGGATTTTGACCCCAACGAGTACAGCAGTTCTTCCATTAAAAATTTTTTAAATCCGGCTATTCATTATCTTTATGAACCCGGCTCGGTGCTTAAACCTCTAACCATGGCCGCGGGCATTGACCTTGAAGTTTTAACGCCAACGACAACTTATGTTGATGCGGGGAGGGTGACTTTGAACGGCAAAACTATTGAAAACTGGAACCACAAAGCCTATGGTAAAATTACCATAACCGAGGTAATTGAACAATCTGTTAATACCGGCGCTGTTTTTGCCGAACAAAAAATCGGCAACAGTCAGTTCTATAATTATTTAAAAAAGTTTGGCTTGGATAAAATTACCAACATTGATTTACCGAAGGAAGCAGTCGGCAATTTAAAAAATTTATCAAGAAAAGAAGCCCGGGCAATAGATTTTGCCACCGCTTCTTTTGGCCAGGGGATAGCCGTTACTCCGATGGAATTAATCAGCGCTTTTTCAGCCATTGCTAACGGCGGCGTCCTGATGAGACCTTTTCTCAACCGTGATTTAAATCCCCAGATTGTTGATAGAGTTATTAAACCCGAGACCAGCCGTTTGGTGATTGAAATGATGGAATCAGCTGTTAATAAAGCTCAAGTGGCGGCCATCCCCGGCTATAGAATAGCGGGAAAAACCGGTACCGCTCAAATCCCGGATTTTCAAAAGGGCGGCTACACCGAAGAATACATTCATACTTATGTCGGATTTGCGCCGATTAGCGACCCCCGCTTTATAGTTTTGGTTAAGCTTGATAAACCGAATTCAAATTTAGCGGCCCAAAGCGTTGTTCCGGCTTTCCGCGATTTGGCGCAGTTTATTTTTAATTATTACAATATACCGCCGGACAAACTATAATAACAATTTTCAATTTTCAATCAATTTCCAATGATTAAATGTTTAAAAATTAAAGCATTAAAAATTCATTAGAAATTAGAAATTCAGAAAAATTTATATGCGTAAAATATTATTAAATATTTTAAAATATATCCTCAAGCAACTCACTCGTTTGGTGCTCTGGCGTTATCAGCCGGAAATAATCGGCATTACCGGCAGTGTCGGAAAAACTTCCACCAAGGAAGCCGTTCAATCGGTTTTAAGACTGGATTTTCAAACTCGTTCGCCTTCCAAAAACTTCAATAATGAATTAGGTTTGCCTTTAACAATTTTAGGGGATTGGAAAGAGAGCGGCGGTTTCTTCTTTTGGTTTAAAGTAATTCTTGTTGGCATCAAACGTTTAATTTTCAAATCTAAATCTTACCCCAAAATATTAATTTTAGAATACGGAGTTGATAAACCCGGCGATATGAAATATTTGCTGAATCTAGCCAAACCGAAAATCGGCATCGTCACGGCTATCGGCGAAATTCCGGTTCATGTGGAGTTTTTTATGAATGTTGAAAGTTTGGCTCGGGAAAAATCTAAACTCATTTATCAATTACCAGCCATGGGTTTTGCTTTGTTAAACATTGATGACCCCTTGGTTTGGGAGATGAAAGAGCAAAGCCGGGCGCCGGTGGTTAGTTTTGGTTTTTCGGAAATGGCTGACATTAAAATCAGCAATTTTGAAAATCATTTTGAAAAAGGAATTGCTTGGGTAAGTTTTAAGTTAAGTTATGGCGGAAGTTCCGTGCCCATTCATTTAAATGACACGCTGGGGCGTTCTCAGGCTTATGCCGCGGCCGCCGCGGCCGGCGTTGGTTTGATATTGGGAATGAATTTAGTTAAAATTTCAGAAGCCCTTCATCTTTATCAGTCGCCCCCGGGACGCTTGAAAGTTCTCCCCGGTTTGAAAGGAAGTTTTATTATTGATGACACTTACAATGCTGCTCCCTTAGCGACAATGACGGCTTTGCAGACATTAAAGGAACTTTCGGCAGAAAGAAAAATTGCGGTTTTGGGCGATATGTTGGAGATAGGGAAATATACTCTAGAAGCTCATGAATCCGTGGGTCGTTTGGCAGCTAAAATTGTTGATTTGTTGCTCGTTGTCGGTTTTAAAGCCAAGCTCATTGCCGAAGCGGCTTCGGAAGCCGGTTTGCCGGCTAAATCAATTTTCGCCTTTACTAAAATTTCTGAAGCTGCTGATTTTCTCCGACAAAAAATTAAGAAAGGCGATTTGATTTTAATTAAAGGCTCTCAAGCCGTTCGTCTGGAAAAAGTTGTTAAAGAAATAATGCGGGAGCCTGAGAAAGCAGAAGCTCTTTTGGTTCGTCAAAACAAACGCTGGTTTCAAATTCCGGGAATGTATGATAATTGATTTAATAAGGGCCCTATCGTCTAGTTGGTCTAGGACGTAGCGTTCTCAGCGCTAAAACATGGGTTCAAATCCCATTAGGGCTACTGAATTTTTGGCGTCGGGTCAGCTATCAAACACGGGTTCAAATCCCATTGAGGCCGCCAAATTTAAATAGCTCAAATGAGGAAATTATTTTTTTTCAAAATTTTTCAATTTAAAACCATTTCAATTATTTGGCTTTTTAACCTTATTCTTTTGATATTTATTGCCGGCTTAATTTATTTTAACAGCCCGCGGCTAAATCCGCCTTTAGTTATTCATTTTGATTCTTATAAGGGCGTTGATTTTTTAGGCGAGGTAACGACTATTTGGGGAATTTGGCTGGCAATTTTTGTTTTTAACATTTTGAATATGTTTTTAACCGAATTCTTTTTATATCGGGAGCGTTTTCTTTCTTATTTTTCAACCGCTGTTAGCGCGATTTTAAATCTTTTACTTTTGGTTGTTATCGGGACAATTATTTCTTTAAATTGAGAACTTGGGTTTTTTAAGAAACGCCTTTGCTTTTTTATTTTAATATCTAATAAGACGACGATCGTCGTGTTATTAGATACAACCGGGTACAGACAGATATTCTCAAATTGAAACTCTGGTTGGGCTTTATGAGTTTTAGGAGAAGTACCATCAAAGGTACTGAGGGATCCCTCTTGTTCCCATTATTTATTTGTCTCCAAAAAACTTTCCTGCTATGATGAAAGGGGAGAAAATTTAAATTTTTGGCATTTAAGATATGGAAACAATACTTTTTATCATAATTTTATTGGTTTTAATCGCCGGCTTTGTCGCTTTATATTTTCTTTTGATTAAAAAAAACAAAAGACAATCGGTTGATGAGCCGGCTTTAATAATGCTTCAAAACCAAATTAGCGAAATCAACCGAACCTTGGATACAAAAATCAGCGAGTCAACCAGAGCCATTCAGCAGCATTACGGTGAAAGCGCAAAAATTATCAGAGACGTAACCGAAAAGTTAGTGAAATTGGACGAAACTAATAAACAAGTAATAAATTTTGCCGACCAATTAAAAAGTTTGCAGGATATTTTGAGAAATCCAAAACAGCGGGGAGTTTTGGGCGAATATTATTTAAAAACCGTTTTGGAAAACATTTTGCCGCCCGGGACTTTTAAAATGCAGTATGAATTTAAAGATGGAACAATTGTTGACGCGGTAATTTTCCTCAAAGATAGGATTATTCCGATTGATTCAAAATTTAGTTTGGAGAATTACAATCGGCTTTTGGAAAGCCGGGACGAAAATGAAAAGAAAAAAATAGAAGAAATTTTCCGGCAAGATTTGAAAAATAGAATTGATGAAACATCCAAATACATCAAACCTTCCGAAAAAACAATGGACTTTGCTTTTATGTTTATTCCAGCCGAAGCTATTTATTACGATTTGCTGATTAATAAGGTTGGCGTGGTAAACGCCCGAGATTTAGTTGAATACGCTTTTGTGGAAAAAAAGGTAATTGTGGTTTCGCCAACCACGTTTTTTGCTTATTTACAGAGCGTTCTTCAAGGCTTGAAAGCTTTACAAATTGAAGAATCGGCAAAAGAAATTAGAAAAAGAGTGGAGGAATTGGGTCGGCATTTGGCAAGTTATGATACTTTTATGAAAAAATTGGGCTCGCATTTAGGAACTTCGGTCGGCGCTTATAACAGCGCTTACAAGGAATTGGGTAAAATTGACAAAGATATTTTAAAAATTACTGGCGAAGCTGTAGAAATAGAGCCCTTAGCCTTAGAAGAACCAATTGAGGAAGAATAAAATTAAAGCCCGCCTTTTGAAATATTTGGAAATAAATAAAAAAATAAATTTTTCATAGACTAGTCCCCGAAGAGGGGTTGATTTGACTTCGGCAAATCAGTGAATTTTCTTAAATAATTCTCTGTTATATTTTTATTGATTTTTGGGGTTATTTTTTATATACTTATTTTAATGAAAAAAAATAAAAGGCAAGAAAAAAAAGAAGATTCTCATAAAATTTATAAACGTCCCTCTTGGGATGAATATTTTATGAGTATCGCCGAACTGGTAGGTAGCCGGGCAACCTGCAATAGGGGCAGGTCAGGATGCGTTATTGTTAAAGACAAAAGAATTATTGTGACTGGCTATGTCGGCTCTCCGATTGGTCTGCCTCACTGCGATGAAATTGGCCATGAAATGAGCAAAATGATTGATGACGACGGAACGGAATCTGAACATTGCCTCCGCACTATTCACGCCGAACAAAACGCTATCACTCAGGCCGCTAAAATCGGCATATCTATAAACGGTGCCACTCTTTATTGCTATATGACGCCTTGTTACACCTGCGCCAAAATGATTATAAATTCCGGTATCAAAAAAGTGATAGCCCTAAAAGATTACCATAAGGGCAAAAAAAGCAAGGAAGTTTTTGCTAAAGCCGGCGTTGATTTCCAGCTTTTAAACAATGAAGTTGAAAATTATAAAAATGATTTTTCTTTTAAATAAAAATATTCATAAAGACGCGATTATCCCCCAATGTGCCCATAAAGGCGACGCCGGGATGGATTTATATACTGGAGAATCTTTATTAACATCTTTGGATTTTCCAATATGTTGGGGAGTTATTAAATTTGACATTTAATTTTCATTCTTGTTATAATAAAAATGTATGGCAAGACAATTTACGGCAATTTATAAAAAAAGCGGAAAGTGGTATTTAGGTTGGATAGAAGAAATTCCAGGAGTCAATACTCAAGGAAAAACTCTAAAAGAAGTAAAAGAAAGTCTAAAAGAGGCGCTTTTGTTAATTTTAGAAACTAATCGCATTCTTAATAAAAAAGAAATCGCTAAAGGTAAGGTTATTCGTGAACCCCTCTCTATTTCTGTATAATGAAATTTCTGTATAATGAAACGAAAAGATTTAATTAAACATCTTCTTAAGAATGGTTGTATTTTTTTAAGAGAAGGCGCAAGACATAGCGTCTTTTTTAATTCATTACTTAGAAAATCTTCTACTGTCCCTCGCCACATAGAAATTGATAACTTTTTAGCAAAGAAAATCTGTCGAGACCTTGGCATATCGTCGCCGAAAAGGAAATAATTTTTAAAAAGCCCATCACTAGCCCCCACACCAAAATTTGGTGTGGAGGCTGGGCAATTTTTGTTGCAGAATATGAGATACATTGGTAATACCCCTCAGATGGCAAAACCTGGTCAGAAAGAAAATTAAGATTTATTTAAAAGGGCCCATCAATCCTTGGGCAACATCCCCACCTATTGAATTTATCCAAAAAACACCTAAAAATACTACCGATGCCCTCATATGAACCAGCGCAAGGGCTTGATTTTTAAAAGAGGTGTGCTATAATGACACTGGTAAGTGAGTGTGATTTTCCTTAATGTATTAATTTAGGTTAAGGAAAGCCCCTCCGTCTCCTCCCTTGTCTTTGACAAGGGAGGAGTTTTTATTGGCTTACATTGAGGAAATTAAAGAAATTGGTTTTGAAAAAAGTTGCGGCCTGTGACATTTTTTAAATTTGGAGAAATTGCTATAATAAAAGGGGTAGATAATTGAGCACTCTCTTACCAAAAGTAAAACGGAGGTCACCTTTATCTACCCCTCTTTTCCTAATTTCGGTTTTTAATGATTCAACTGGAAAAAGATGTTTTATTAAAAAGGCATTCCCATTATCAAATTGGCGGTCCGGCTAAATATTTTTTTCAATTAACCGGCTCTGACAATTTGGAGGAAGTTTATGAAAAGATTAAAATTTTGGCTTTGCCGGTTTTTATTTTGGCCGGCGGAACAAACATTTTATTTCCGGATAAAGGATGGGAAGGCTTGGTTATTAAAGTCGCCAATAATTTTATCAAAAAAGAAAATGATTTTTGGCGAATTGGCGCCGGGACAACGATGGCTGATATTTTAGATTATGCTGTTTCTGACGGTTTTTCCGGTTTGGAATGGGCTGGCGGATTGCCCGGCACTTTGGGCGGAGCAATTTTCGGCAATGCCGGCGCTTTTGGCGGCGAAATCAAAAACTCGGTAATTGAAACCGTTAGTTGGGATTTTAGTCAACGAGCTCCAAATTTTATTCAGCGGAAAAAAGATGATTGTCAATTTTCTTACCGTTCTTCCATTTTTAAAACTAAACCTCAAGAAATCATCCTTGAAGTCAAATTAAAATTTGAAAAAGGCGAAGCGAAAAAAATTAAAAAATCTATTCAAGAAAAAATTAATTATCGGAAAAAATATCAACCTTTGGAATATCCCAATGCCGGCAGCATTTTTAAAAACATTGATTTGAGAAAAATCCCCAAAAATTTGTTAGCTTTTGTTAAACCAGCAATTAAGATGGACCCCCAGGCAGTTGTGCCGGCGGCTTTTTTGCTTGACCAAGCGGGTTTAAAAGGCGAAACTATCGGAGGAGCGATGATTTCTCCCAAACATCCCAATTTTTTTGTGAATTTGGGCGAGGCCAAAGCCGCGGATGTTTTGGGTTTAATTGAACTGGCTAAAGAAAAAATTAAAAAACAATTTCAACTCGCCTTAGAAGAAGAAATTATAATAATTAAATGATTTCAAAATTTTTTCAATCGTTTTTTGGTCAAAGAATTTTAAAAGAAATAAAGCGCCAAGTTGAAGAAATTAATAAACTTGAGCCGTCCTTGGCGGCTTTAAGCGACGAGGAATTGAAAAATAAATCTTCGGGGTTAAAAGAAAGAATTAAAAAGGGAGAAAGCGAAGACGAAATTTTAACTGAAGCTTTTGCCTTGACAAGAGAAGCTAGCCGTCGGACTCTTGGTCAGCGGCATTTTGACGTTCAGTTGATGGGCGGCATTTTTTTGCATCAAGGGAAAATTATTGAAATGTTCACTGGCGAAGGGAAAACTTTAGCCGCCACAGGTCCGGCTTATTTAAACGCTTTAAGCGGCAAGGGAGTTCATATTGTTACGGTCAATGATTATTTGGCTCGCCGGGATACGGTTTGGATGGGACAAATCTACGATTTTTTGGGATTAAAAGTCAGCTGTTTGGTTCATGACGCCGCTTATCTTTATGACCCCGAATTTGCCAGCGAGGAATTGGATAAAAAAAGAGATGAATTGGGCGGCTTTATGGTAATTGAAAAATTTTTAAGGCCGGTCAATAGAAAAGAAGCTTATTTGGCTGATATCACTTATGGCACTAACCAGGAATTTGGTTTTGATTATTTAAGAGACAATTTAGTTTTGCGTTTGAGCGATAAAGTTCAAAGGCCGCCTTACTACGGCATTATTGATGAAGTAGATAATATTTTGATTGATGAAGCCCGGACGCCATTGATTATTGCCATTCCCGATACTCAATCCAGCCAGTATTACAAAGTTTTTGCCCAAGTAGCGGGTCGGCTTTCTAAAGATACTGATTATCAAGTGGATGAAAAAACCAAGACGGTCAATATTACGGAAGAGGGGATTGAAAAAGTTGAAAAAATATTGGGGATTGAAAATATTTACGGTCCGGAAAATTTTCGTTTGGTTCATTATCTTCAAGAAAGTTTGAAAGCCAAAGAACTTTTCCGGCGCGACCGGGATTATTTAGTAAAAAATAACGAAGTGATTATCGTTGACGAATTTACCGGCCGATTACTTTACGGCCGGCGTTATTCCGGCGGTCTTCATCAAGCCATTGAAGCCAAAGAAGGAGCTTTGGTTAAAGAAGAAAATAGAACCTTGGCTCAAATTACCATCCAAAATTATTTCCGTCTTTACAAAAAAATTGCCGGGATGACGGGAACCGCCCAAACTTCAGCCGAAGAGTTTCATAAAGTTTATAATTTGGATGTCGTTACCGTTCCGACTAATCGGCCGATGATTAGAAAAAGTTTTCCCGATGTTATTTATAAAACCGAAGCCGCCAAATATCGGGCGGCGATAAAAGAAATTAAGGAAAGACACCAAAAGGGACAGCCGATTTTGGTGGGGACAACTTCCATTGCCAGAAATGAAATTATTTCGGCAATGCTCAATAAAGAAAAAATTTCCCATGAAGTTTTAAATGCCAAAAACAACGAACGCGAGGGCGCCATTATTGCTCAAGCCGGAAGATTAAAAGCCGTAACCGTTGCCACCAATATGGCTGGCCGGGGAGTGGATATAATTCTCGGCGGAAATCCGCCGAGTCCCGAAGAAGCGCAAAAGGTTAAAGAGTTGGGCGGCTTGCATATTATTGGCACCGAACGCCATGAAGCCCGAAGAATTGACAACCAATTGCGGGGCCGTTCCGGTCGGCAAGGGGATATCGGTTCCAGTCAATTTTTTTTGTCATTGGAAGATGACTTATTGAGAATTTTCGGCGGCGAGAAAATTAAAAAGTTAATGCAGGTTTTTCAAGTGCCGGAAGATACGCCTTTGACTTCTAAAGCTGTAAGCCGGGCGGTTAATCAAGCTCAACAAAAAGTTGAAGGCGCTAATTTTGATATCCGCCACCATCTTTTGGATTTTGACGATGTTTTAAACAAACAGCGTTCTGTCTTTTATGCCAAACGTTTGAAAATATTGGAAGGGGCGGAAAAGAACGAAATTCGTCCCTATTTGGAAGAAATTTTTTCTCATTTTTTGACTTTTTTTGAGCAAAGGCTCCAAACAGCTCCATTTCCAGGAGAAGCAAATAAAAGCGAGGAAGAAAAAGCTCTGAAAGGATTGGAGGAAAAAATAAAAAAATTGCCCGAGAAATTTGAACCCGAACGGTCAATAATGGTTGGCCAGCACTTGGTTAGAATTTTGGACACTCTTTGGATTGAAAATTTAGAAGATTTAGAATCTTTAATAGAGTCGGTCAATATTCGGGCTTACGGCCAGCATGAACCCCTTGTTGAATATCGGCGCGAAGCTTATTTACTTTTTCAGCAGTTGAATAATAATTTTGAAGGGCTGGTTATAAACACTATTTTCCCGCTTTTGGAAATAGATTTAAATAAACTTCAAAGTCGTTCAATTCAAACCGCTCCGCCTCAAGGAAAGAAATTAGGCCGTAATGACCCTTGCTGGTGCGGTAGCGGCAAAAAATACAAGAGATGTCACGGGGGATGAGAAACACGAAATTACAAAAATTATACAGACAAGTGGATAAATGTAGATTCTGCAAAACAGGAAGAAACAAACTACAACACATTCACGGCTTCGGTGCCATGAATCCGGAATTAATGTTAATTCTGGTAAATCCGACTTACAGAAATTTAAGCTCTGCCCCAGAATATCAAGGAAATAGGTTCCCGTTTATAGGAGTAAGGCAGTTTTGGAGAGTACTTGCAGATGGGGGTCTGATAGATAGAAAAGTTGCATTCAACTTGCCATCGAGAGCCGCGTGGAATTCCAAGTATACAAAACAGATCCAGAATGAATTGGCTAAGAACAGATTATTTCTGACAAATATAGTAAAGTGTTGCTATGATCATAGTTTATATCCAGAAGACAGAGTCATTAAGGAACAGATAAATATGCTGGCAGAAGAAATAAAGATTGTCAGACCAAAAATGATAGTGGCATTCGGGGAATTAGTATATAAAACGCTTACGGGGAAGAACATAAAATTAGCCGGATATTGGAACGATCGGAAAAGAAAAGGTGATTCAGAAATAATTTCTGGGTTAAAAATTCCGATAATTCCATGCTACTTTCCGATCGGTCGTGGTAATCCTAAAAAGGCCGCAGAAATTATGAGAAGATTCTTGCGGACTGAGAAATAAATTCAAGAAGCGTCATGGGGCGGAGGACAAGCATTAATAAAATATCTTTGAGATTCACAGTGTCGTTACATTTTTTTGAGATAACAAAAAGGCGGAGTATAATAAAAATATGAAAAATTATGCCAAGGTTGGGAAAAGAACCGGCCGGCCGGCTTATCGGACGCCGGCCTTGTTTCGCTATCGTCAATATTTAAAAATTAAAAAAGCCGCCAGTTGTTCTTCTGGTTTGAAGGACCTCAAGTATAAATTTAAAAACAATGGCTAAAATTAAAAGAATCAAAGTTATAATTTTAATGGGCGGACCCTCAAGTGAATATGAAGTTTCTTTAAATACCGGTAAAAATATTTTAACCAGTTTGGATAAGGAAAAATACGAAGCCGAGGCATTGGTTATTGATAAAAAAGGGAATTGGCCCGCTAAGCCGGCGGATTTAAAAAATAAGTTTGATATTGCTTTTATTGCTATGCACGGGCCTTACGGCGAGGATGGCACGGCTCAATCAATTTTAGAAGAAGTCCAAATGCCGTATACCGGCTCTAATATTGCCTCCAGCGCTTTGGGAATGAATAAATTTTTGTCTAGCCAGATTTTTAGAGATGCCGGTTTAAAAACTCCTCATTCTTTATTAATTTCCAAAATTGACTGGCGGGATAATAAAGCGGCGATTTTTAAAAAAATTGCTCTTTATCTTGAAAGACCCTTGGTTGTTAAGCCCAATTACCAAGGTTCAAGTATTGGCGTAAGTATAATTAAAAATCTTTCCGACCTTGAGCAAGCAATAGAAAAAGCTTTTAATTTTTCCCGCCA
>Ga0210016_1002901_pt1 | contig 15406 bp, 15 predicted proteins | sample CryGeyCG2014_300_FD_185454 | JGI IMG/M metagenome (GOLD analysis project Ga0210016, IMG submission 185454) | Groundwater microbial communities from aquifer - Crystal Geyser CG02_land_8/20/14_3.00 (SPAdes) (version 2) | ecosystem: Environmental > Aquatic > Deep subsurface > Groundwater | place... | reverse complement strand
CCGTGGCCATTCCCTTAATCTTTCTCTGCTCCTTGACAAATGGGACAAGCCGTTCAATGGCGTCCTCACCCTCCCCCTCCGGATGCAGAAGGAGAACCTTGTTCGGCAGGAAGCGGCGGCCAAGGGCCGACAACATCTTCTCTGTGCCTTCGTGATGCAGCTCCCCTGCAATGACGATCTCTTTTGTAGGGCCAAGATTAAAGTCTGCGGCAATGAGAGCCTGCGAAAACCCGACCGGCGAAGTGCCGATGGTTTCGCCGAAGCTCTCCATAAGCTTTGCCGCTTTTTCTTCGAGTTCATGCCTCATGGTCATCCGGCCGAGGCGGGAGAGATTTAGGGCCGCCACCGAGTTTCCTGAGGGGATCGCTCCGTCATAGATCTCCTTGATCCTCGCGATGAGTTTTTCATTGTCGAGACCCGTAAAATAGAGACCCCCTTGTTTTTCATCCCAGAAGAGTTTCAGCGTCTCTTCTGTGAGAGACAACGCCTGCCGGAGGTAGCGGGCATCAAAGGTGGCTTCATAGAGCTCGATCAGTCCCCAGGTCAAGAAGGCATAGTCATCCACGTATCCTTGAATGACGGCTTCTCCCTGCCGGTATCGATGGAGAAGCCGGCCGTCCCGCCGGAGCATCTTATCAAGCAGGAAATCGGCGGCGCGACGGGCAGCCTTCGCGTACTCCGGTTCGCTCAATGCCTGGGACCCTTTGGCCAGCGCCGCTATCATGAGACCGTTCCAGTCGGTGAGGATCTTGTCGTCTTTGGAAGGATGAACCCGTTGATTGCGTGCGGCGAACAGTTTCCGTCGAGCCTCCTCCAGTATCCTTTCAAGCTCCTCCTTTGCCATTCCCCGGTCCTTTGCAAATGTCTCAATCGGTTTTGCGACATGCAAAATACTTGTGCCTCTTTCAAAATTGCCCTTCTTGGTCACGCCGAAGAATTCGGAAAAAAGGTCTCCTTGATCCCGCCCAAGGATTTTCTTGACTTCTCCATGAGTCCAGACATAAAACTTCCCTTCCTCTCCCTCGCTGTCGGCGTTCTCCGAAGAGTAGAACGCGCCTTCCGGGGAGGTCATATCCCTCAAGACATAGGTAAAGATCTGTTGGGCCACTGTGGCGTATCTCTCTTTTCCCGTGGCCTGGTAGGCTTCAAGATAGGCAATGGCCAGCATGGCCTGGTCATAGAGCATCTTCTCGAAGTGGGGAACCAGCCAGCGGGAGTCCGTGGAATAGCGGTGAAACCCGAAACCCACGTGATCATAGATGCCTCCGCTCGCCATGGCGTCCAGGGTCGATTCCACCTTGGACAGGGCCTCCTTGTTCCCGCTTCGCTTCCACCAGCGAAGAAGAAAGGAGAGGTTATGGGCCATAGGGAACTTGGGGGCTCTGCCGAACCCGCCGTATCTCCTGTCGTGTCTTTCTTGGAAGGTCTGAAAGGCTTGTCTCAGATTCTCAATGGTCAGCATACTGCCGGGTGATGAAACGGTGAGGTTCTGAAGACCCTGGGTGCTGTTCTCTCCAATTTCAAGGAGTCTTGGGCGCTCATCATCCCAGAGTTCTGCAATTCGGCCGAGGATCTCCATCAATCCGGCTTGACTTGATCTTGTATGTTTGGGGAAATAGGTGCCGGCAAAGAAAGGCTTCTTGTCCGGCGTCATGACGATGGTCAGGGGCCAGCCGCCGGAACCGGTCATGGCTTGGCAGACTGCCATGTAGATTCCATCAATGTCCGGTCGTTCTTCCCGGTCCACCTTGACGGCGACAAAGTGTCGATTCATCAGCTCCGCCACCTCGCTGTCTTCGAAGGACTCCCTTTCCATGACCTGACACCAGTGACACGCGGAGTAACCGATGGAGAGGAAGATCGGTTTGTCCTCCTTTTTCGCTTTTTCGAAGGCCGTCTCGGACCAGGGATACCAGTCCACGGGATTATCGGCATGTTGCAGAAGGTAGGGGCTCTTCTCATGAATAAGCTGATTCTGTTTGTGATTCCTCCGGGCCTCAGTTCCCCGTGAGAGCTGAACCTTGCTTTCGGTTTTCCCTAAGTCACCGGTGCCGGAAACATTCATCAGATTTAACATCATACCGGTCATCACCAGAAAAACTACAAGAGGCCATTTTCCATGGTTTTTTGGTAAACCTCTCATCCCGTCACGTCCTTTATGGGTGTCATCTTCAAAATGACAAATTGAAACGGCTATCTCGCTACACCATCGACCTTGTGGACCTTTATCCTGCTCACGTTGAGCTTGCCGTTTTCCCCCTGTTTCAGCCAGAAGTCGATATCGAGGGTCTCCGTGTTCACGGAACCATCGGGTTTTTGCTCTCTTGCATTGAAATCCACGCACATGAAATAGGTCTCATCCTCCAAGACATTGACCTTTTTGTGGAGTTCAGAGAAATCGAGTTTTAAGACCCGCTTTTCTTTGTCGTCCCAGAGAAGAAAGTATCCCCCCTTGAGTTCCGTGTCCCGATGTATGTAATCAAGAATCGCCTCTTTAACCTGTTCGGGGTTCACCGTTGCTTGTTCTTCCAGATGTTTCCCAGGGTGTTCCTCTGCCCGGAGTGTTCCGTCCGAGAGCAAAGACGCAAGGGCCGTCAAAACAATAACCGTCAGCAAAAAAGTCCGTCTCATTTGGTATCTCCTTACAATCGTATTCCCCTGTCTCTGTCCCTTGAATGACAGGTCAAGGTTAAATAGGGTATGATATTTTATATAATGTCGGGATGTTGCCAAAATAATACAGGTCTATAATTGGTTTTGCATTCAAATTCCAGAAAGGTTATAAGGCGACCCTTTCAGACTCCCCCCCCCCGGAGTAAATGTATTATTTGAGTCCTTTCCCGACATATTAAAAATAAAGGGCGTTAATGGAAAAGGCGCACGGTGCGAAGGGTGGCGGATTGTCGGCGGGAGAGAAGAAGAGCTTTGTGGAGCGGATGAACTCTGTGCGCATCCCCGTAACTAACTATTGCAGGCATCTTCTCTGGCGCCGCGGGGACCTGGAAGACGCACTGCAGGAGATTCTGACCACTGCTTACGAAAAATATCCGCAGTTTGAACCGGGCACCAGTTTCAGGGCGTGGATCTTCCGGATCGCCACGTACACGGTTTTCAATATAAACCGTAAATATAAAAGAGAGTCCGAACGATTTGTACCGATGGAGTCGGAGGGACCGGAGGTTCATCCTTTTATTGAGCAAGAGTTGTCGTATCAGGAGATCCTCAAGGATCCCGATCGGATACTGGCGCACGTGGGTGAGGAGATACTTGCGGCCCTTTCAAAGCTGAGCGCAAATGAGCGCGCGGTCTTTCTTCTCCGGGGTCTTGCCGATCTTTCCTATAGGGAAATTGCAGGAATATTGGATATGCCTCTCGGAAGTGTCATGGGATATCTGGGCCGGGCAAGGGGCAAACTCCGACGCTCCTTGACCGATTATGCGTGTCAGCACGGTATGATTTCAAGGATGGGTCTGGTGTAGAATATGAGATGCGAAGAAGTGCATAGAGAACTGGGGCCCTATTTGGACTCCGAACTGTCTCCCGATCTCAGTTTCGAGATTGGGGAACATATACAAAACTGTCGGGCGTGTTCGGAGAGGCTTCATTCAGAAAAAAAGATTGAGAAACACCTGCAATCCGTGATTCTCAAGGAAGACCGGGAGGATCTGCGGATTTGGGACAATGCCGTGGAAAAGGTGACAGGTGTCGGCCAAAGATTCCGGAAACTCAGGATAGGCTACATCGCCGCCGCTGCCGCTCTGATCTTAGCCGTAGGCTTTAGCGCCTGGCACCTTGCTTTGCAACATCATGAATTGGACCTCGCCCGCTTCGTGGCCCAGGGCCATGAGGATTACCTTGAAAACCGGCAGAAGCCGGCAGTGGAAACTCAGGATCCCCGAGAGTTGGGACGATATTTCTCCGAGCGCCTGGGTTTTCCCGTTGGCTTTACAAGAGACTTCCCGCGCGGGTATACCCTGACCGGCGGTAAAACATGCTTCCTCCATGGCGTTCCGGCAGCCTTCTGGATGGCTCGCAAAGGAGATGCCCTGTTGTCCATATTTTCATTCGCTCGTCATCAGCTTGCGATATTTCCGGACGCTGCCAAGCGTTCTGCCGCAGAAAGCGGACGTTTACATTGCCAAGTGGGTGACCTGGAGTTTTTTGCTTTGGTCGATGGGGAACAAGTCATCTCTGCCATCGGCAACCTGAGGGCAGATGAGTTGGAGGGCGTTATTCTCCATCTGGCAGGTAAATAGGCCGAGCAATAGTGTTCACCCAGTCCGGTCGTGTGATCTGTTCTTGATCAACCCCACTGAGATCTTCTATGTCGGCCCCTGGTCCCGCTTTTCCATCTCCGACAATTCTAATCTTAGTTTTTACAATACGTTACATGGTCTGATCCATCTGGAGATTCCAGTCCTTGACAAATGCTTCTGAATGTTTTATTATAAACCAAACGGTCGGTTTTTATGGAGTTTAAATAGGATGCAGCGCAAAGGTGATTTGACCAGAGAAAAAGTGCTCTCCGAGGCGGCGCGCCTTTTTCATCAGAAGGGGTTTGGGGCCACCAGCATCAATGATGTGGTTGCAGCCACAGGGCTGAAAAAAGGGAGCCTCTACTTTCATTTTAACGGCAAGGATGCGTTGGCGCTTGCCATCCTCGAAAAGGCCAAAGAAGAATTCCTCAAGTTTCTGGATCTTTCTCTGTCCGGGGAAACACCGGGTGAATCTCTCCGCCATTTTTTTCAGGGCGTATTGGAAAAGCAGAAAAGCTCCGGCTTTGTGGGAGGTTGTATCTTCGGGAATACGGCCCTGGAAATGAGTGACAAGGACCCTCGATTCTCAAACTTTATCAAGGAGGTCTTTACAGAATGGGTGGAAAAACTACAAAGAGTCATAGACGGCGCTCAGGCCTCCGGAGAGGTGAGGAACGATCTTCCCGCCCACTTCCTCGCCCGCCATGTGGTGTCAACACTGGAAGGCTGTATTATGTTAGCAAGACTTGAAAAGAATGAAAAATTGTTTAAAGACTGTCTGAAGTCCATTAAAGTTTTGATTGGCTTGAAGGAATAATCTATATTTTTTCATTCATTTATATACCTAACGTTCGGTTTATTGTTTATCTTTTAGTTACCCCATATCTTTGGAGGTACCCATCATGTCAAGGATTCAGCCACCAGAATCAGAAAACATTTCAAGACAAGTAGAGGAAATATTCAAGGAGATTGAAGGAGCGTTCGGCAGGGTACCGAATCTGATGAAGACTTATGCTCACCATCCACCTCTGTTAGAAGCCAATTGGAACAAGGTCAAGGCGGTGATGATGCAGGGAAGTCTTAACCAGAAAGTCAAGCAGACCATCGCTGTCCTGGTCTCCAAGGATAACAGCTGTAATTACTGTGTTGCTGCCCATACGGGTGCGCTGAAATCCATCGGCGTTTCGGATGAGGAGATCAGAAACATTAAAGAGCAGGTCGACAAGGCAGACTTTAACGCCAAAGAACAGGCCTTGATCCATTTTGCACGCAAGGCGAACCGGGAGCCGTTGAAGATCACGGGGGACGAGTTTGATTCCCTTCGCAAGACCGGCGCCACTGATGCGGAGATCATAGAGGCCCTCGGCGTTATGGAGGTCTTTACCTCCTTCAACAAGTTCCTTGATGCCCTGCAGGTGGACATCGATTTCAAAACGCCTGCACCAAAACGAGGTTGATGATTCATTCTTTCAGGTCTGATACCGGAGGACCTGAAGCAAAGGAGGTGATGAGAATGGTCATTCTGTAGGAAAACGGTTTCCAGATGAAATATCATATAAGGAGGAAAAACATGCGAACAACCGACAAAACCCTCGACTGCAAAGGTCTGAACTGCCCGCTTCCCATCCTGCAGACCAAGAAGGCCATGGACGGCATGGACCCGGGCCAGGTTCTGGAGATGCTCTCCACCGACCCCGGCTCCAAGAATGATATCTCGGCCTGGGCCAAGAGGACGGGGAATGAATTGATGGAATCTGCGGAGGAAGGCGGCGTCTTCATGTTTTATATCAAGAAGACGTAGCCGACCTGTTTCTTGAACCGAGGCCGGGCCTCGTTCCCGGTCGAACGCAAAGGAGAAGATCATGGGTACGAAAATGACGATCATCGCCACCAAGGGGACACTGGATTGGGCCTATCCGCCCTTCATCCTTGCATCCACGGCAGCGGCCCTGGATTATGAGGTGAGCATATTCTTTACCTTTTACGGTTTGACCCTGCTCAAGAAAAAAATAACCGCCCATGTGAGCCCTCTGGGCAACCCGGCCATGCCCATGAAGATGCCCATGGGACCCAAGTGGTTCAGAAATATCAGTTGGAACATCCCGAACATCATCCAGGCCAACATCCCCGGATATGAATCTGTGGCCACAACTTTAATGAAGAAGACCATCGCCAATAATGGCGTGGCCGCCATCGAGCAGCTTCGAAGTCTCTGTCTCGATGCAGGCGTTCGCTTGCTGGCCTGCCAGATGACGGTTGAACTCTTCGGCTTCCACCAGAGCGATTTTATAGATGGCCTCGAGTTCGTTGGGGCGGCCAGCTATCTGGATATTGCGAGCGAAGCCAAAATCAATCTGTTTGTTTAGCCTCGCTGCAGGTTTTGTCCGGGCGGTTAGTACGATCCCGACATGAAGTCAACCCTATGAATGGTGGTTCCGTATGAAGCAGACGACGTTCTGGATCTGCATCGCCTTTGTGCTGGCGCTCTGCCCGCATATTCTTTTAGCAGCACCCGGTGAAGATGCCCGATATCACAAAAAGACCTTGATGCGTACCGCTGATCCTATCCTTATTGAGGGAAGCGATCTCTCGGGCATGACCGGGAAAAAGATCGATGCGTTCCGGTTATTCGCTTTCAGGCAGGGGGTACCTGCCGCCATTCCATTCCAGATCGACCAGAGAGATTCCAAAAATGACTGGGTTTGGGAAACGGCGTTGCAGGGTGGAAAAACAGAGGACGATCAGGATCCCGGCGGTGAGAAAATCCTGGATGACAATGATCTTCTGGTCTTCCTGTCACGAGATCTGGGTGACCGCAGTGATGATGTGCGCCAGTCACTCCTGCCTGTCGCGTCCGCGACGCAGACAGGTCATGCTCAATACATTCTGGAGATTCAGGTCCAGAATCCGGCCGCACATGCCGAGGGGTGGGCCTACCTGGCCTATGATGAGGTCAGCTCGCCGCCCCTTTCAGATATCCGATACATGCGCTTCTCCCCGGACAGCCGGAAGGTCACCTCCCCTGTTTATGAACTCAGCTACTCCAAAGAGCATGTTGCTGTTTTGCAGGACCTGAGCGTGGACAAGCACGAGATTCTGGACCGGCTCAAAGTTCGCGGTAAGGCTGATATCAAGTTAGGTCCGGTCAATTTTTCCATCCGTTTCAATGAGGAGGATGTCGGGGGATATATGGAGGGCTATATTGATGGGCCTGTGCGGACGGTGATACGAAGTGTGAACTATGTGCACCTTCCTCTGGGGCTCAGGACGCCGCGGATAAACTGCGACCACTTTTACTATCCTGAATATGCCGAAGTACCCCTGCTCTTATCCATCCAATTTCTCGTCCACAAGGCATCATTACTGCTCACCGCGGATTATCAGGGGTATCCTTTTCATGAGGCCGTGTTTGAGGGCGACGGGAAGCCGACCGTTTTGGAACATGGTGCAACGTCTGTTGAGCCTGGGCCGACCCTGCGGGAGGGCCGGTGGATTGCACTGGCGGGTGACACAAGGACCGTGATCAACCTCTTAAAACTGCCGGATAAAGTGGCGAGTCATGCGACCGCGAGTCTCTATCTTCTCCATGATCCGAAAGCACAGAACAAGCCGGAGACCTATCCCGGCTCGGCGCCTGAAGCAGGATTTCAGATCACAACCAAACCGGGTCTCCCGAAAGGGGATTATATTCTCTATCTGATTTTCTACGTATCACCGGGTCCTTATCTGCCCGGGCTGGAAAAGGAGGCCTTGCGTCTCCTGGATGACAGAATGATCTGGAACGTATCGGGAAAATAGGAATTTCAGGTTTCAAGTTATGAACCAGTCAAGAAGGAGACCGCAGTCATGTCAAATCACTCCAAACCTCTAACGGGGCTTCTTTCATGGGAACCGGTGGACGAACTAATCGAGAGAACCCGGTCCATCGGACCCTGGTATATCCACTCCCCGGAGAAAGGGATGGAGACCCTCTTCGTGGCCGAGGCCGGTGAGGCTTCGGCCTTTCTGGCCGCAAGGATTGAGGATGTCAAGAACCGCAAGCAGGGCGCCGGCTGGGTTTATGTGCACACTCCTGATACTCCTTCATGGATAAAGATCTATGACCCCTACAAGTGCGCTTCCTGCGGCACGAGAAGCCCAAAGGCATGGTGGGAAATGGCGCTTGAAGACCCAAGAGATGGGCTCCCCGAGAAGCCGCCGGTCCGGGAAAAAAAGAATCTACTCGATTGGTTTAAAGAAATCGGATCGCCCCATGAAGAATAGATCGCATTTTGGGCAAAAGAGATACTTGACGACTTTTCTCTTCTTCGGGTAAGATTTGATTCTCTGTGCTGCCTCAGAATCTCCAGCCATCTGGAAAGGAGAAACGTTGATGAAAGAAAAGTTAGAGAACGAGGCCCATGTGCCTCCTGCGCCGGATCCGGAGGGCGAGGTCCTCCGCCGTTACGGGGAGGGCGCACGAAAAGCCGAAAGCGGCCTTTGCTGTCCCACGGAATATGATAGACGCTATCTGGATCTTCTCCCCGAGGAGATCCTTCATAAAGATTACGGGTGCGGAGACCCGTCATCCTATGTCCGCGAAGGCGAGACGGTTATTGACCTCGGGTCCGGGGCCGGAAAGATATGCTATATCCTCTCGCAGAAGGTCGGGCCCTTAGGCTCGGTGATCGGCGTGGATTTCAACGATGCCATGCTTTCGCTTTCCCGGAAATATCTCGATGAGATGGGGCAAAAGCTAGGATACCGGAACATCCGTTTCGTCAAGGCCAGGATCCAGGACCTGGCCCTGGATCTGGAGGCCGCACAGAGATGGCTGGACCGTCACCCTGTCCGGTCCGTTGAAGAGATCGGGACCTATGAGGCCGAATGTACGCGCCTCCGCAGGGAAGAACCGCTGATCCCGGATGCAAGCGTGGATGTGGTGGTCTCCAGCTGCGTGCTGAATCTGGTTCGGCCTGAGGAGAAGGTCAAGCTATTTTCAGAAATCTTCAGGGTCTTAAGACGCGGCGGCAGGGCCGTGATCTCGGATATTGTCTGTGATGAGGACCCCACACCCTCTATCCTTTCGGACCCTGAACTCTGGAGCGGCTGCATCGCCGGCGCCTTCAGGGAAGACCTTTTCCTGAAGAGGTTCGAGGAGGCCGGTTTTTACGGTGTGGAGATCCTGTCGCGCCAAAAAGAGCCCTGGCAGGTGATCGAGGGAATTGAGTTTCGGTCCATGACCGTGCGTGCCTTCAAGGGAAAAGAAGGTCCGTGCCTTGACAGAAATCAGGCGGTGATCTATAAAGGTCCGTGGAAATGTGTCTATGACGATGACGGGCACACCTTATACCGGGGACAAAGAGCGGCGGTTTGTGATAAGACCTTTTCAATTATGACCGACCCATCTGGACCTTACAGCCGTGATATGGTTGCCGTACCCCCCAGAGAAGAGGTCCCTCTGGACCAAGCGGCAGCCTTTGATTGCAAGAGGGAGACGCTTCGCGATCCCAGGGAGACCAAGGGGCTTGAGTATCGTTTGACGACCTCTCCTTCCAGTAATCCGTGCTGCGGACCTGACGGCTGCTGTTAGAACCTTTCAGTATCTTAGCTTGAATGCGCTGAGAGGATCGAGGGATGGCTTCAGGAACTTTCAACGAAGGAGAGAAGATGAACCGATTTGAGAAGAGAATTGCCCCAATCACGGGCCAGGGATTGTATTCCGATGATATTGATATTATCCAGGTCAATCTGGGCCTGCGGTGCAACCAGATGTGCACGCATTGCCATGTGGATGCCTCTCCGGAACGGAGCGAACTTATGGAATGGCCGGTCATGGAACGAGTGATCGAACTGGCTGAAGGCAACAAGCCGGGCATGATCGACCTGACCGGGGGAGCCCCGGAACTCAACCCTCACTTCCGGCGGTTTGTGCAAAGGCTCCGGCATAGAGGACTTCCTGTACAGGTCCGGACCAACCTGACCGCCATGATTGAGCCCGGCACGGAAGATCTGCCCGAATTCCTGCGGGAGCATGGGGTAGATCTCGTGGCCTCACTCCCGTGCTATCTTGAGGAGAATGTCCGGGCACAAAGGGGTGCAGAGGTCTATGAAAAAAGCGTCCGGGTCATCCGGCGGTTAAACGACATGGGCTATGGCAGCGATTCAGGTCCGATGCTTAATCTGGTCTACAATCCGGGAGGGGCCTTTCTTCCGCCCGATCAGATCCAATTGGAGGCTGACTACCGGCGCGAGCTAAATCAGCGTTTCGGGATCGTCTTTACACGGCTTATCACCATCACGAATATGCCTATCGGCCGATTCCTCGCCCAACTGCGTAAGGCCCATGAGGAGATGAAGTATATCTCCCTTCTAAGTAAATCCTTCAATCCGAATACGCTCCAGGGGCTCATGTGCCGCCACCAGATCAGCATCGGCTGGGACGGGAGGGTTTTTGATTGCGATTTCAACCTGGCGCTTGGAAAACCTGTGAATCACGGAGCGCCGGATCATATCGAATCCTTTGATCAATCGGCCCTGAAAAAAAGAAGGATCGTGACCGGCGACCACTGCTTTGGCTGCACGGCCGGGTGCGGGTCTTCGTGCAGAGGCGCGCTGGCATAGGCTTGCAAACCATTTGGTCAGCCACGAATTTTCACGAATGGGCACTCATTTCTTTGTATGATTCGAGATGATTCGGGACTATTCGTGCTTATTCGTGGCAGAGCATGTCTATTCTTTTTCTATGGCCCAGGAGATGATGAATTCATTAAATAAAGGCAAGAGTAAAGCAAAAGCATGGTGGAAGCCGGTTGTTCTCATGGGCGCCCTGGTTCTTGTTGTTATGCTGGCAAGGATCTTCGGCATCGGTGACCGCTTGGGCGATCTTCGCGGCTGGATCAGAGGCCTGGGCGCCTGGGGCCCGGCGGTCTTTGTTCTACTTTATATAGCGGCCGTGGTGGCGGCCATTCCGGGATCGGCCATCACTGTGGCCGCTGGGGCCTTGTTCGGATCGGCGGCTGGGATCATCCTGGTGAGCCTGGGTTCCACGATTGGGGCTGGACTCTGTTTCCTCATTGCCCGCTTCTTTGCCCGTGATGCCGCAGCCAAATGGCTTTCTTCCAATGAGAAGTTCCGGAAACTCGATCAAATGACGGAACAGCACGGCGCCATCATCGTGGCCCTGACCCGGCTGGTGCCGCTCTTCCCTTTCAACCTGCTGAACTACGGTTTCGGCCTCACAAAAATCCCTTTCCGAACCTATCTCTTCTGGTCCTGGCTCTGCATGCTCCCCGCTACGGTCCTTTTCGTAATCGGGACAGACGCCATTGTGAAGGGAGTCTCCGAAGGAAAAATCCCGTGGGGATTGATCGCCCTGGCCGCAGGCGCAGCCGTTCTTCTGGGGTTCCTGGTCCAGTCTGCAAGAAAACGGCTGCAAGAAAAGAAGTCTGGAGAGAACCGGAAATAATATACCGAAGAGGAGGCTCATCATGACAAACAACCCTCAAGTCATGCCTTATGATGCATACAACATCACGCTCGTCTCTAATGTGCATCCCGAAGACTGGGTCAATCCCGAGCCGGCGCCGCGATATAACCTTGTGGTGATCGGCGCCGGCACGGCCGGACTGGTCACGGCCGCAGGCGCCGCGGGCCTGGGGGCCCGGGTGGCCTTGATTGAGCGGCGCCTCCTGGGCGGCGACTGCCTGAACGTGGGCTGCGTCCCGTCCAAGTGTCTGATCCGGTCTTCTCGTGCCGCTGTTGATGTCCTGGGGGCAGAGGACTTCGGCATCAAGATTCCGGAGGGGGTTCAGGTTGACTTTGAAAAGGTCATGGAGCGGATGCGGCGTCTCAGGAGCCGGATCAGCGTTCATGATTCGGCCAAGCGTTTCCAGGAGTTGGGGGTGGACGTCTTCCTGGGACAAGCCCGTTTCATCAGCCCGGACGCAGTCGATGTGGAAGGAAAAACCTTACGTTTTAAAAAAGGGGTGATCGCGACCGGGGCGAGGGCCGTGGTCCCTCCGGTACCGGGCCTGAATGAGGCCGGCTTTCTGACGAATGAGACTGTCTTCAATCTCACGGAGAGACCGGAACGTCTCGCAGTCTTCGGCGCCGGGCCTCTGGGATGCGAACTGGCGCAGGCGTTTCAACGGCTCGGGAGTCAGGTGACCATCATCGAACAGGCGCCGCAGTTCCTGACCCGTGAGGACCCGGATGCGGCCAGGATCCTATCCGATGCCTTCAGAAAAGAGGGGATTGATGTGAGGCTGAACACCAGGGTGGATCGGGTCGGCCTGGATGGGAGGGAAAAGACCATCCACCTCAAGACCGACGGAAAAGAATCCATCGTGGTTGTGGATGAAATCCTGGTGGGGGCGGGCCGGGCCCCGAACGTAGAGGGGTTGAACCTCGAGGCCGCAGGCGTGGTGTATGATCCCCGCAAGGGCGTTACGGTCAATGACCGCCTGCAGACCGCCAATCCCCGCATCTACGCCGCAGGGGACGTCTGCCTTACACATAAGTTCACTCATACTGCGGATGCCACGGCGAGGATCGTGATCCAGAACGCCCTCTTCATGGGACGCAAAAAACAGAGCGCCATCACCATCCCCTGGTGCACCTATACGGACCCGGAGATCGCCCATGTGGGGATGTATGAGCGGGATGCCAAAGGAAAGGGGATTGAAGTGGATACCTTCATCCGGCCGTTGAAGGAGGTGGACCGGGCCGTCACCGACGGTGAGGAGGAGGGATTTGTCAAGGTTCATGTGAAAAAGGGAACCGATCAGATCCTTGGGGCGACCATCGTGGCCCGGCACGCCGGAGAGATGATCAGCGAGATCACCCTGGCCATGGCCGCAGGCATGGGCCTGTCCAGGATTGCGAATGTCATCCACCCCTATCCTACACAGGCAGAGGCTATCCGCCAGACGGGCGATCTTTACAACAAGACACGCCTCACCCCCCTGGTCAAGAGCCTCATGTCCCGGTGGCTCTCCTGGACAAGATTGTGATCACGCAACTATATGATTGACAGGTTTGCCTTTATTTCCTAAGATCAATTCGGACAGGGAAGACCATAAGGTCAAACGAATCACGGTCTATCCCGGAAAGCGGCTGAGCTATCAGAGGCACCGGAGCCGTTCGGAACACTGGCACGTGGTGACCGGAGAGGCCGTGGTCACCCTGAACGGCCGTGAGGTCCCGCGCACGGCCGGAGAATCCATGGATATCCCGTGCGGCGCCGCACACCGGATCTTAAATCCCGGAACCCGTAATCTGATTTTCATCGAGGTGCAAAAAGGGGACTACTTCGGAGAGGACGATATCGAACGCCTGGAGGACGATTTCGGACGGAACTGAATCGCATGACGGTCACGTTCATCCTTGAAGGGGCTCCCTGTCACCTGACGGACCAGGCCGGGAAAGTGGACGATTAGAAGACCAGCGAGGCATAGCTTACGGCGGATGAGGTCGGCGGCTCGAAGAATTGGCCGTAATCAAGAAGGCGGCCTTTCCCTCCCTCCATAATCTTGAGAAAGGTATAGATGTTGGGGAGGCCGCAGACATTGTGGCTTTCCCTCTCTTTTTGTATCTCCTTGAAGAACCCCTCAGCATCCCCCTCCTCAACATGCCTGATCAATGAAAGGTCATGGGTTTTCAGTGAGACGAGGTCGGTCTCGGTCAAGGGCATGGAATCCCCGAATTTCGGGCCTACATGGCTCAGGTCCGCCCCGGCGATCAGGGCTGCCTTGCCGTTCCGCCGGGCCAGGAAAGCCTTCAGGGTTTCAACGAAGAGGCGGATGGAATCATCATACATGGGACCCTCGGGCCTATCCATGAGATCCGCAAAAGAGTTGCACAATACCGGAATGATCTTGATCTCCCTCTCCGGGAAAAGATACCGCAAAAAAACCGCCTGAAATTCCACAGAGTGTTCGATCCGGTGGCCGAGCTGGCCTTGTGTCCAGTCCACTCCTGCGGCATCGTGGATCTGCTCGATTCCCTCCTGATCGCAAGGGATCACGCCCAGAGGCGTTTCAAAATCTTTTGGGCAGATCGAATACCGGTTCTCCCCGATGCTCCCGTGCGCAGTCCCCAGGATAATCATGGTGGAGGCGGCGCTCCCCTTTAGACGGGCATAGGCGGAGGCATAACAGCTTCCGGCCTCCCTGATATCCATATGCGGAGCGATGATTCCGGAGACGGTTCCGTCCGGATGAGCTGATTCTTTCAGGGCGCTGAAAAATCCCGTAAGAAAACCGGAGAGTTCTTCGGCCGTTTGAGGATAGGCCGTTCCGCTGTGTGCGGCAGGCCGGACGCTTGCATGGAGAAAGTCTTCTTCGATCCTCTTCCGGTGCAGGCGGAATCCTTCGCCGTCCAGAAAAAGATACTGATGGAGTTTCCCGATCAGGTCAACAATCTGCTCCCTGGGAATCATGACTTGGGTCTGCCGCATGAAATCCGCCTGGATGCCGCTCACGTCACGCGTCCCATCCATCAACGTCATCATCAGATAGGTTGCATGATTAATCATCAAAGCGGCATCTGAGAACCCTTCCGGATCTCTCAAACAAATGGCGGCCCCTCCATCCGGTTGGCTGATCGGAAAGACCATCAGAGGACGGAGTTTCGGGTGTTCCTGGATCATTTCTTTCATACCTTTATGAGATATTGATACCCACAATCATCACTGAAGTCAAGATTTTATTGATCCCATCGCAAAAAATAGAGACCACTCTCTGAGCGCCTTATGCCGGTCGGCAAAGAGCCTGGAACACCCGGAGATTTTTCTTTTCCCTTGAGAAACACCGGGGTCTATGTTAGATTCAAACTGTCCCGCAAATGTAAGGAGAATCTCTCTTGAGCATTGCCTACCTGGATTGTTTTTCGGGAATCAGCGGAGACATGACCCTCGGGGCCCTTCTCCATGCAGGCTTAAAAGAAGAGGTCCTCTTCTCCGAATTGAAAAAGCTGAATCTTTCCGGGTACCGGATCGAGATTCAATCTTCAAAACGCGGCTCCATCTCCGGGAACCGAGTCGATGTGATCATAGACAAGGCACAGCCGGCCCGGAACCTTCAGGATATCCTTTGCCTCATTGATGGAAGCAGTCTTTCCCCTGGGGTAAAGGAAAAAAGCAAACGGATCTTTCAACTGTTGGGAACGGC
>Ga0210016_1002891_pt1 | contig 15435 bp, 15 predicted proteins | sample CryGeyCG2014_300_FD_185454 | JGI IMG/M metagenome (GOLD analysis project Ga0210016, IMG submission 185454) | Groundwater microbial communities from aquifer - Crystal Geyser CG02_land_8/20/14_3.00 (SPAdes) (version 2) | ecosystem: Environmental > Aquatic > Deep subsurface > Groundwater | place... | reverse complement strand
GGTTGAGGATGACAAGGGATGTATCATTCCCGCACCCTTTCTGTCATTCCCGTGAAAACGGGAATCCAGTCCGAATGGATCCCGCATCAAGCGCGGGATGACGGGAGGGACTGGATCCCGCATCAAGTGCGGGATGACAAAAAGGAATGTGGATCCCCAATCCGAAGCGCTTCGCTTTCGGTTGAGGATGACACCGGGGCTTTCGGTTGAGGATGACGGGAGGCTTTCGGTTAAGGATGACACCAGGGCTTTCGGTTGGGGATGACAAGGAGGCAGTCGGTTGAGAATGACAGAGGGGATAGGTAAAAATTTATTATTTCAATAATTTAACAAACACATCGGTCGGGATGTCTACGCGCCCGAATTTCTGCAATCGCTTTTTGCCTTTTTTCTGTTTTTGAAGCAATTTATTTTTACGCGTCACATCTCCGCCATATAAATGCCCGGTGACATCTTTGCGCAGAGGGGAGATCCGCTCGGACGCGATCACTTTTCCGCCGTGCATCACTTGAATTTTCACTTCAAAAACTTGGCGGGGTAAAAATTCCTTTAGCCTTTCAGCCAAGTTTTTCGCCCGAGCATAAACATCTTTTTCTGGCACTAAAATAGACAAAGGTAACACTAAATCTCCGGCAACATAAGTGTCAAGCCGTTTAAGATTGCTTTGGCGAAACTCCAGCCACTGATAGCTCATACTGGCAAAACCGCTAGAAACCGATTTTAAACGATCGTAAAAACCGCGAAGAATTTCGGAAATTGGCATTTCGTAGTGAAGCTCCACCCGTTTTTCCGATAGGTATTTAGAATTTTTTAGTTCACCGCGAAAATTTTGAGTTAAATTCATCACCGCGCCTACAAACTCGCTGGTCGTTAAAATCGTCACCAAAACAAACGGCTCTTTGATAGCGTTAATTTCAGACGCGTCAGGCATTTGCCACGCGCCTTTAACTGATTGCTTGACACCATTTTTTAGCTCAATTTGAATTTCAGGCGAGGGGAAGGTAGCGATTAGATCTAGCTGAAATTCACGCCGAAGCCGTTCAAGTAAAATTTCAAGGTGGAGAAGTCCGAGCAATCCAATTTCAAAACCAGCGCCCAGCACAGGGGAATGGTCAGGTGAAAAATTAAAACTAGAATCATTAAGCGCTAATTTTTCAAGAGCTTTTTGCAGTAGGGGATAGCTGGCGTTTGAAAGCGGAAAAATCGAGGCAAAAACTACTGATTGCGGTTTTTTATAGCCCGGCAGTGGCTCAATCTGCGCGCCTAAATCCTTTTTCAAAATAATTGTGTCGCCAACCTGCGCCTCCCCCACTGCTCGCAAATTCGTTACCGCATAGCCAATATCGCCAGCATTTAATGTTGAGGTTTTGGTCATTCTCGGCATAAAAAATCCCACTTCGAGCGCCTTGTCAATTTTGCCTGTTGACAAAAAACTAATATCCTCCCCTGCTTTGAGTGAACCACTAAAAACCCTGATATGCGCCACCACCCCCCGATGCTGGTCGTAATGCGAATCAAAAATTAAAGCCTGAAATAAATTTGTTTTCTGTCCTTCACCAAACTCCCACACCTCGGAGGTGTGGGAGTTTGGTGAAGGAATTTTTTGCACGACAGCAGACAGAAGCTCGTCCACTCCCTTGCCGATCTTGGATGATATATGATATATTTTATTGCAAAATTTGGCTGGTAAAATTTCCTTGATCTCCTGCTCGCATCGCTTGATCTGCGCGCTTGGTAAATCAATTTTATTGATCACCGGAATAATGGCTAAATTTTGCGCCATCGCTTTTTTTAGGGTTGATAAAGTTTGCGCTTGCACACCTTGAGTGGCGTCCACTAAAAGTATCGCGCCTTCCACCACCGCCAAAGTTCGCGAAACTTCATAGGAAAAATCCACATGCCCGGGAGTATCAACTAGATTCAGAATTAGTCCTGAATTTGGAATTTTCAAATCATTTTGAGATCGCCTTTCCGGCGATTGCCGATGAGTTGATTTGAGATTTGCCTGCCCTTTAGCGGTAGCTATCGGGGAGATTTGAGATTTATCAAATTGCAACCTAACAGGCTGAAGTTTAATTGTAATTCCTCTTTCTTGCTCTAAATCCATTTGATCTAAAAATTGGGCAGTGTGCTTACCTTTTTCCACCGCGCCAGTAATTTCCAAAAACCGATCAGCCAGTGTTGATTTTCCCGCATCAATGTGAGCAATAATACAAAAATTTCTAATTCTATCTGACATAAAATTCTCAGCCATTGTGCCCCCTAACTCTTGCCCTGTTCTCCATTTTAGGTTTCTAGTTTTAGATTTTTTAATTTGAAATATTGACTTCATATTAAAAATATATTAAAATAAACTAAATTTCAAGTATTGCACCTGAACAAGGAGGACTTGGCAAATGGAAACGAGCTTGTCTCCACAGGTAAAAACTATCCTTGAAATCATATTTCTTGTTTTTACGGTTGGACAAGCAGTCCTTTGCTGGGCGCTGGCAAAAAATCGAGACAACAACCCCAGACAAGGAGGAAGCTGATGACCAAGCACACAGCCATAACACTGCCCGACGGAAATGCCACGCAAAACCAAACAAATACAGCTGACGAAATCAACGAATTTCGCGCGCTTCATCAGACTGAAATCAATAACACTAAAATGCGCGTGATAATTCTAACGCTTATCGCAATCATTGCTCTTGCCTTTATCGCTTTTCCCGACTTTATGTGCCAAATGTTCCAAACTTGGCTTCAGTAAGCTACATTCTACAAAATCAAAACTACCCCAACCAAACAAGGAGGAAATTGATGATTAGATTCAATCCGATAGAAAATGCATTGCTAATGATGACCTGTTTCTGTTGCCTTGTCGGTGCTATTTGCGAACTTATACTTAACCGCGTCGATCATCATATCAAAAAAATACACAAAATTGACCAAGATTTTATTTATCAAACAACCATTTATCGCGCTGGTATTATCAGAAAAATTTGCGTATACGCTATAGCGTTGGGATTCGTTTTTGCATTCATTTCTGGTATGGTCCACGATCTTTAAGAGCTTTTTCTTTTTGAATTAGCTCTTTTTTAGTATTTTTTACTAAATCAAAACAAGATTGCCACGCCTTGCTAGGCTCGCAATGACAAGATGCGGAGTATTTACATAAGTCGTATCCTAATTAATTTCTGTTTTCCGCCCAACTTCTTCCAAAAATTATTACTCGCCTCCACACCTTTTAACCAACAACGACCCTACTGCACCAACCTCCCGGTAATCGCCAGTTGCTTACTTTGAAGTTCAATTTTAGACAAAGAAGTAATACTGCCCTTTTTTACTTGTTGGTTGATTAGGTTTTCGATAGTTTTATTGAGCTCGCGCACAATAAACTCCGGGGTTTCAAGCTTGCCTGTTTCAACCTTTATAATATCTATTTTCAAATGACCATTCTCTATCGTCGGCAGAGCTGAAATTTTAATGCTGGATTTAAGCGGTTTGACTAATATACCATACAGCTCAATCGCGTTGGGATTTACTAGCGCGGTAATATCTTTGATCGCCAGCAAATTATTGTTAAAGTCGTCATTGTTTTGCGCAATCAGCGATGTTAGCTCGTCCTCTGTGATAACGATCGTCACTTCCCCGACTTGCCCTTGCGCTTGTAAATCGGCTGATTGCCCTATACTCTGATTTAATTTTTCGCTCAGCGAATCAACCGATTTTTGACTGGGCGTTATTTTTCTTACTGGTAAAAAACTGATACTTTGGACTGATTTTAATAAATACCAAATACCGACCGCGCCGGCGATAAATAGTAGCGCAAAGACAATCATCATCACTTTGCAACTACAGCAATGCCGTTCTTTTTTAGTATCTATGTCCTGATAAAATTCTTCCTCAGTCGATTTTTTGCCCATTGTCAATTTTTATAACTTTTTCAAAAATACTAAAACTGAAATTCTCCACTTTAAGCCACTTAGTAAATGTTATAAATGCGAGGATACCGAAAAAACCAGAAAATACTATTTGCCCGAAAACCTCAACAAATCGGTCAAGATCAATATATGTTCCGTAGGTATATTTGGCTGCCTGAATATAAATCGCCATTAGCCCGCTGGCAAATAAAATCTTAACCGTATTTTTGCCAATTTTTTTCCAATTTATATCCAAGCCAATCCGCTTGATAACAAAACCCAGTAGCAACACATTAATCACCATACCAAGCGAAAGACCGGCTGCAAGCCCTGCCACGCCAAACTTTTTACTGAGGAAAAACCCTGCCGCCAAACTCGCCACCACCGTAATCACGCCCATAATGGTGGGCGTTTTGGTATTTTGACGAGCATAAAGCGCTTTGGCAAAAAGAGGCAAAATTCCAGAAAAAACCAAAGCAACAGAAAAAATGCCCAATGTTGAAGCGGTGGCTTGCGTTTGCTCCCAACCAAAATGCCCTGAACCCAAGATAATTCTAACAACCTGCGCGCGAAGCAGGATAATTGCGATGGATAACGGAATTAAAAAATATATTATCGCCAGCATTCCGTTTTCCATCATTTTGATAAATTTTCTTTCATTTTTCTCCGCATATACTCCAGACAAATGCGGGAAAAGAGCAGACGCGATTGAGGTGCCAAACACCACCGAAGGCATTGTTTGAATGTTATCAGCCAAATTATAAATCGCCACAGACCCAGCGCCAAGCCCGGACGCAATGGCTGTGAATCCAATCAGCAAAATCTGATTTGAACCAAGTCCAATTGACCGCGGAATCATCAATTTAAAAATTCGAGTCGCGTCTTTATCTTTTAAATCAAATGTAAAACTCGGTCGCCAACCCCGTTTTAAAATTGACGGCAACTGAATCGCCATATGAAGCAGGGACCCCACCAACACCCCAATGGCTGGCGCGTACACGCCTAGTCGATTCCCTAAAATTATTGTTCCCAAAATAATTGATAAATTGTAAACAAGCGGAGCCAAACTGGAAATAGTAAAATGTTTAAACGAATTTAAAATCCCGCTGAAATAGTACGAAACCGCAAAAAATAGTGGCGAGACCAAAAACAAACGAGCCAGATTGAGCGTGGTGGCTTGTTTGTCAGGGGAAAAACTGGGAACAATAGCTTTGATCAGCCATGGCATCAAAAAAAACAATAACACAAGCGACACAGCTACGCTAACCAAGCCGATGTTGAGTAAATTATTGGCAACGCGAAACGCCTTTTTTTTATCTTTGGCTAACAGCTCGGTAAAAACCGGGATAAAAGCAGCGGAAATCGCGCCCAGAATTAAAATGTTAAACACCAAATCAGGTAAACGGAAAGCTGCGTAATAAGTGTCAAGAAGCGAGGTCGGAATTTTTTGAGCTAGATAATGATCTCTGAGAACTCCAAGTATATTAGAACAAAACAAAGTAACCACCAAAACCTTTGTGGCATCGGTCAAAGAATTTTCCCCCTTCATTCGGCTTAGATATTTGAGCATTTAAATAAATTGCAATAAGTATGGTTTCTGTAATTATTAAATAATAGAATATAATAATCGACGCTATTGGATAATGAATACTTTTTTTCCCTTACTTAAACAGTCGGGCGAAATCTTCGCCTTCAATCGTTTCCTCTTTGAGCAATTTTTCCGCAATTTGTTTCAACATTTTTTTATGCTTGGCTAACACTTGATACGCCCTTTTTTTCGCCTCGTTGATAATATCTGAAACTTCCTGATCAATAAGCGCCGCGCTTTTTTCGCTGTAAGTTTTGTGCTCTGCCAGCTCTTTGCCAAGAAAAATCAGCTCCTCCTTTTCGCCAAGCGTCATTGGACCGATTTCATCGCTCATACCATAACGGGTCACCATATCGCGCGCGATTTTGGTGGCATTTTTCAAATCATTGGACGCGCCAGTTGTAATAGAATTAAATTGTATTTCTTCTGCCACTCTGCCAGCCAGCATTTGAGCGATCTGGTCTTCAAATTTTTCTTTTGAACTAAGGTGTAAATCCTCTAGTGGCACACTCCAAGTAAAACCCAGCGCCATACCGCGCGATACAACCGAAATTTTATGAATCGGATCAGTGCCCGGCAAAATGTGTCCGACAATCGCGTGACCGGCTTCATGATACGCAGTAATCTCTTTTTCTTTTTCTGACAAAACCTTGCTCCGTCGCTCTGGTCCAAGAAAAACTTTTTCCACTGCCCAGTTTAAATCATTTTGCGAGATGGTTTTTTTATTCTGGCGAGCGGCAAAAATAGCTGCTTCGTTGGCAACATTTTTTATATCAGCGCCAGAAAACCCGGCTGTGCCCTGCGCAATTTTTTCAGCATTGACTGTTTTATCAACTGGTTTATTTTTCAAATGAACTTCAAAAATAGCTTTTCTTTCTTTTTTATTCGGCAGATCAAGCATCACCCGGCGGTCAAACCTGCCGGGACGGAGGAGCGCTGGGTCAAGCACATCAGGACGATTAGTCGCTGCCATAACCACAACTTTAGTCCCGGGATTAAACCCGTCCATTTCCACCAAAATCTGATTTAAAGTCTGCTCCCGTTCGTCATGCGATCCGCCAAGCCCGGAACCGCGTTGACGCCCGATAGCGTCTAGCTCATCAATAAACATAATCGAAGGCGCGTTCCGTTTGGCTTTGGCAAAAATATCTCTGGTTCGCGCCGCGCCCACACCCACAAACATTTCCACAAATTCAGAAGCTGAAACCGAAAAAAACGGCACGCCCGCCTCGCCAGCCACCGCGCGCGCGATTAAGGTTTTTCCCGTGCCCGGCGGTCCAACTAGCAGGACTCCCTTGGGAATTTCCGCGCCGAGTCGACGAAATTTTTCCGGATAACGCAAAAACTCCACCACCTCCTCGAGCTCCTGTTTGGCTTCCTCTGCGCCCGCCACATCGGCAAAACTGATTTTATGCTTGCCTAAATAAAGCTGAGCTTTAGAGCGTCCAAAATCCATCGCGCGCATATTTGATCCAGTAGCGCTTTTTAACATAAAATACAAAAAACCAGCAATCAGCAAAAATGGCAAAAATATGGTTAATAAATTTGGCAATAGACTGCCTTTGTCTGGATCTTCCACCACGATATTGACATTGTCGGGCGTGATTTGGTAATCGCTTAACTGGGCTGATTTTTCAATATAAGCGATCAATACCTCGCCATCAACTCGCGCTTCTATTTTACTTCCTTTTACGCGAATTTCACTCACCTTTTTATCTTGGACTAGTTGCTTAATTTCAGTAATGGTTGACTCTTTGGTTTTGGGCGAGCCAATGTCAGCAAATTGAAAAACAGCCAGTATGGCTAGCAAAATTGCGACAAAAATCAACGCTTGCTTGGTTTGTTTGTTCATTTTGTTAGAATTAAAATTTAAGTATTGAAAGTCAAGGTTTTAATCAGCGATTTAATATTTAATCACACGCTAATTACACGCCTTACGCAAAATTTCCTTTCTGTCATTCCCGCACCCTTTCTGTCATTCCCGTGAAAACGGGAATCCAGTCGTTTTGTCTGGATCCCGCATCAAGTGCGGGATGACAAGGGGGCTTTCGGTTGAGGATGACAAGGGAGTGGAATGAAATTTTGCGTAAGTTGTGTAATCAATACTTTTTTGGCTAACTTGCCTCGCTTATAAATCAAAAATCTAGGTTCAAGATTCTAGAATATTTTTGCCGGCGCGAGGAGTCGAACCTCGGTCTAGGGTTTATGAGTCCCTCGTTCTACCGTTGAACTACACTGGCTCACCTAGAATTGAGATTCTATATTCTAAATTCCAGTTGGTAGCGGGGGCAGGATTTGAACCTGCGACCTCGAGGTTATGAGCCTCGCGAGCTAACCAGACTGCTCCACCCCGCGATATTTTTCTGATACTATTTGATTATACTGCTTTTTTTGATAATTTCAAGGACTGGACTAAATTTTGAAATTTGGCAACTCGACATCTTGGAAAATTAAATTAAACCATTTTTGATAATTCGGGGTGGTATCTTTGGCACTGTTTTGTATCGATTGTTCCTCATGAACCTCCTCAACTTTATCAGTATTTTCAGGCGCGATCACAATGGTTTCGCCAGCTTTTTTCATCCCTAGCCGTTTTCTAGCTTCCAGCTCTTTGTAGGTGTTTGACTGATAATAAACCAATAAATTATTCAGGTTTTTGTTTTGAATGTTGGTTGACTCAATTTCTCCCTTAAAATCATCAATCTTTAAATTTGTCTGGTAATTAAGTTTGATTTGGCGATAGACAATAAAACCGCTATAAATAACTAGCGCTAATATCAGTATATTATAGGCAAATAAACCAAGCTTTTTGCCTGACCTTTTAATCTTTGTTTCTCCGTCCATAAAATCATTATAGCAAATTACGCCAAAAACCCAAAACCAAATAACCTACCCCCAACCCCTAGGGTTGGAGGTATTGAGTTAATCGTCTCTAATTAAAAGTGAGGCGAAACGCAATTAGCTCCGCACTCGCTTTTTTTTTGAAACTCGCTTTCCTTAAAGATAATTTCTACCAACGACCGTTATCTTTTCCTTTTTTCTTGCGGGTTAACTCTTCTTCCCCTGGCTGAGAAACCCACCATTCATACACATAGTATCCACCAATTCCAGCGGCAATCGCCACTGCGAGAATTACCAAGGCAACAATGAGCCGACGGCGATCGCTTTCGGTCACTTCTATTTCACTTTGTTCCTCCTCGCCTTTAACTTCTTTTATTTCTTGCGGTTCTACTTGGGGGGTGGCTATTGCAGAAATACTCGACGGCTGGCTAGCTGATGGTTCGGACTCGACAATTGATTGGCGCGTATAAATAGTAGGAGATTCAGCTAATACCACCTTGCTTGCCGATGTTGTAGCGACTGTTTGGGCAACCTCAATTTCTGTTGATTGCACCACCACGTTAAACTCGCTTACATTGCGCGCTCCATCAATACTAGCAACGCCAAACTCATATTCCTTTCCCGCTGTTAAGCTACTAATTATCGCGCTAGTCGTGTCCGCGCCTACAATTTCAACTTGCGTATAAGCACTGCTATCATTACTGGTCTTCTCTCTATATCTCACTAAATATGCCATTGCGTCAGATACCTTGCTCCACGAAAGTTTAACTTGATTCTTACCTTGTCCAGCTTGAAAATTAGCCGGTCTTTCTGGCATAAACACATCCGCAGCGATTACGATCGGCGTTAAATGGCTGACGGTCGCTTCAACAAACCCTTGATACCCGTTGATATTCACGAAACTTATTTTACCTTCAAACATTTTCCAACTAGTAGAATCTAAATCATAATAATAAAGCCCAACAATCTGATTTTCATCCACGATTCCTGATTTGTCTAAATCATCTTGGGTAAAATAAATTCTAATAGTTGCTGGAAAAGCGGTTGATTCGTCCAGCGCAAAATCAAAATACTTTTCACCCACTGCCACCAAACCCTGCAAGGCAAGCGATTCGCCCGGATTTGTTTTATAGGTGCTAATACTGCCAAATGCAGTGCCAACCATTGCGTTAGCTGGCGTCATCTCTGCGCCAAAATCAGTTTTACCGTCTAGCATTTCTCCGGCAACTAAAATATCAGTAACTGGCGGGTTAATATCACTGGTTAAAAGCCCGGCGATATAGGTAATGCCCTTATAAATCTCACCGATCGAAACATTGCCCGCTTTATCTTTCAATTGAAGATAAACTTGCTTGTCCCCGCTACCAGAAGATAAGGTAAAGTTTTTAGAGGCGCTGAAACTTTCCCACGCCACGCCAGAAAAAATTGGATCCTCTGACACTCGCATTTCGCTCACTCCAGCAGTCGCGTCATAACCTGTAATAGTTAATACCACCTCTCGACTGTGAGTGACGGTCTTGTCGTTATTGATTGCAATCTTTCCTGTGGGCGCTTGCGAATCATAAGTGAAAGTTGCGGTTGAAACTGCCCCTGTGTTGCCGGCATTGTCGGTCGCTTCCGCCTTTATCTCATAAGAAATACTATCCGTTAAATTGGCTTTGTTAAAAGCATACGACCAATTATTGGTGCCAGTGGCAGTCAGCTCACTGCTTGCCCCCCAACTCGCGCCATTCCAATATAACCCGTCTGATAGGCGCTGGAGGGTAATTTTAACCTGATTTATGCCAGATCCAGCATCGCTGGCTGTACCGCTGATTCCCGTCCAAGTATTGGGACCGTAAAATCCTGAAGTTGCGATAGTTGAAATAGGAACATCTGTCTCGTGAGTGATCTGCACCAAAGTGCTGGTTGATACCGCTTGTGTACCATTTTCAACCGTTAAATTAAAAGAATTAGTTTGGTTAGCGACCAAGCTTACGGTGAACAAAAATGCGCCAGTGGTTGCGTTGCTGGTCTGGGGAGAATTTGAAGGTGACCCCACCAATTCAGTCCCCATATTATCTTTAATCCTAACTATCCTATTCTCGGTCGCAACACCGGAAATTGTATAGGTATTTTGATTGGTATATGCCGAAGATATCGGCAAAACGGAAACGAACGATGGCACATTGCTTTCGCCCGGGGTAGGGTAACCTCCTGCTGGAGTATTGTTAAATTTCACCCAATCGTTAGCGCTTTCAGTGTCAATACCATCAGATATTCTCCCCCAAGATTCGCCCGTGCCCGGTAGTGACAAATACCCACCCGAACCATATCCAATATCGTCTTTAGTTTCCCCATCGGCATCTTTAATGATAATTTTATCTCCACCAGGATTGTTTAATTTATCCTTAAATTCAAATTTATAGTATGTTTTCTGCGCAATCTCAACAGGAAAATTACCCAGCAAATTTGGGGTTGAAGCCCCATCATATAATTTCCAACCTGAAGTTTGAAATAATTGATTAGAATTATTATAAACTTCTACCCATTTTGTGCTTCCATCTGGTAGATTTGCCATAAACTCGTTGATTTTTATCTCTTCGCCACCCGCCCGCGCTGTCTGCACCGCCAACCCCAACCCTAGCGCGCCACTGACTTGTAAAACAAAACCGATAATGAGTAGCTGAATAAAACCCCTTTTCAACCTCATAAATAATTTTTTCATATTTGTTATTTTTATTTTTGTTTATTAAAAAACCAAAGTAAAAAGCACTCTCATGACCCTCTTTTGCCCCTTATCCTCCTTATCGATGGTTAGTGCCCATAGCTTTGGTTGTTCCTAGAACAAAGGCTAGATTGCCCTAAGAAATAGTGCCATAGGTCAGATTCGCAAAACTATCGTTGCCTGTTTAGCATAAGCGGTTGCCACACCTTTGTCAAGCCCTTTTTTTTTGCGATCGCAAGATGTATTAATCGCCTTCGGTTCAACCTCAAAATTTAAATCTCAAATTACCTCATCGGTAATTGCTATAGTCGCGGTCTCAAAATTATTTTAAAAGCTCCTCGCAATTGCGAGGAGCTTTTTTCCATTTTATAGAAATTTCATTTTCCCTCCTTGATTTTAAATTTTGTGTTTTTAGTTTTGCATTTTAATTATTTTTACATCCCCACTCCTTTCTTTTGTTTTATTTTATTATTTTTAGTTTTAAATTTTATCTTTTTGATTATTACGAATGTATATAAACCGGTGTCCCAACTTCAGCCCAGTTATAAACTTGGGCTGCGTCGCCAATTCCCAGCCGCACACAACCATGAGACACTGGTATTCCTAGATGATTTTGCCCTTCTTTGTAGCCATTCGCCCATTCTGGCAATTCATGCAAACCATATTTTGAGCCAACAAACGCCATCCAATACGGCATATACAAATTATAAGTTGAGCTATACGCGCGATTGACTTTGGACAAAATACTATATGTGCCAGTTGGCGTGCTCATCCCGGGCTTTCCAGACGAAACGCGGTGAGACCCAACCACACTTTGCCCTTCCATTTGATATAAAGTTTGCGTAGCTAAATTTACTTCAATATATTTCCCCGGATAAAGCCCTGGCGTAAAAGGGCGGTTGATATGTGAGATCTTGCGCTTATCCTCTTTCATCGCCAAAGCTACTTGAGTTTTTTCACCGCTTAATGCGATTTTTATTTCTGCCAGCGCTTTTTCTGTGTCTAAAATTAAACCATCTTTTCCTTCTGTTTCAATCGCGCCATCTTCATAAATCCTCTGCGGAACCGCTTTAACATTGACCTTGTTACTAATTGCTAGCAAATATTCATCTATACCTTTGTTAGAAAAACTGATTGTTTTACCTTCAATAACCAGCATTTCCCATTTTTGCTCTAAAGAAGGAGAAAAGGTTTTGTTATCTAATACGAGTGTAATTTCCCGATCTAGAATTTTTTGCGCGTTGGCTTTTGTTTCCATTAAATCCGCTTGTGCCACTTGGGGAAATTCGATTTTGGTGTTAATTTTATAGATATAATTTTTACCAAAGGCTATACCTTGAAAAGCTTGCTCAGCGCCTTTAAAATCAATCGTCGCGCCATTTTCCTCCTTTTTAATTTTAATCTCGCCATTTTCAATATAAACTTTGGCGTCAGTCGCTGGCTTGATGATTTCTGCGTCAAATTTTTTAATCGCTTCGCTAAAAATGTCTTGATTTATGGCGATCGCAAGATGTATGTTTTTGTCGGTTTTGAGAAAATTAGCGGTGCGACCAATCCCATACGCTTCGCTAATCGTCTGGCTAGATTGTAATTTGATGCCCAGATCTTTGAGTGTGGTCACTATTTTTTTGTCATTGACTTCAATAATTATTTTTTCTGTATCTTTTATCACATTTGCCTCAAGATCTTTTAACGCCTTCTGAGGGCTTTTCCCGCTCAGCGAGATGCTATTGATTTTTACTAACGGATAAATTTCATATTCATACGCTTTGGCAAAACTCCACGCGCTAATTCCAAGAATGGATAAAAGACAAATAATAATCAGCAAGGTTTTGGTAGTGGCAAATAAAATTTTATCTTGTTTGATAGTATCAACTAATTTCATTTATCTCCTTACGCGCCAAGTAATTGGCTAATTATTTGAGTCAAAGGGATATCAAACCAATCCAAAGTATTATTTTTTTCACGACCAAGCATTAATACGGTAATGGTAGCAGGCTTGCCGTTGATTTCGCCTGATTGAATAGTGATGCCAGCGTGGTCAAAGTTTTCATTTAGCATATTCTTTCTGTGGGTAGCGGAATTCATCCACGCTGCGGTAACTTCATCTGCGTCAGTATAATTAATGGCTAAATTTTCACCGGCGTAGCGATAATTATATCCAGAATGTATGATAAAATCCCAAGGGGTAATGCCTTGGTGGAAATGGTCAAAATAATTTTGTGAGAACATATTGTCGGCTTTTAAGAAAGCGGCTTGATTTAAACGGGCATCAAAAATGAGTGGCTTTACGTTAAACGCCATTCTTTCTTGGTTGAGATCAGTTAAAATGTCTTGGGGGAAATAATTCTTTTCTGCTTTGATATAAGAGAACGGGGTAAATAAAATAATCAAGGATAACAACACTGCTAGCGAGATGATAGGTCTAATTTTGTGCGAGTTATTTGGATTGAACATTGTGATATTCAACCCTTCAACATTTCGTAGTATATGTTTATTATAACATATACTCGCACATATGTCAAATATACTTCAAAGCCCCATATGTATTATTAAACTGGGCTTTCATTAAAAACGGTTCGTGCATTTTTAATTAAAGCCACTTCAATGGGGCAGGATGGATTCGAACCATCGAAACCTACCGCTTATAAGACGGTTGCTCTAACCACTGAGCTACTGCCCCACAGCCACATTTTAGCAAATTTTACCCTGTGTTGCAATTCAAAACAAATTGCTTGATAAAAAATTTAGCACCTCCTTAGCGTGACCTGCGGGCTTAACATTTTCATATATTTTTCGCACGACTCCTTTTTTATCAATAACAAAAGTTGCGCGCATAGCGGTCTTGCCATTTTTTCCCACCACGCCAAGCAATTTACTCACCCGCAAATCCGAGTCAGCAATCAAGGGAAAATTTAATTGGTATTTACCGCAAAAACTGGTATGCGAAACTTTTGTGTCTGTGCTTACGCCTACTACTTGAGTTTGTAATTTTTCAAAATCACTAATCAATTGATTAAACCCCTTGGCTTCAAGCGAGCAACCGGGCGTGTTGTCTTTGGGATAAAAATACAAAACAACATTTTGATCGCCTAAAAACGAACTCAAATCAATTTTATCTTGATGTTGAGTTTCCCCCACAACAATCGGCATTTTATCTCCCTCTTTAACCTTGAACATATATTTTTAATTTTTTGGGTAAATTTTTTGTCCTTCATCGCTGTAAATTTCTATCGCATTGACCGGGCACGACTGGGCGCCTTGCAATATCTCCTCATTAGAATTGGCATTTTCATCTAATAAAATTACTTTCCCTTCTTTGTCTAATTTGAAAGTTTTAGGCGCGAAAAGCACGCAACTGCCTGCCCCCACGCATTTATCTCGTAAAATTACAATCTTCATTTCCCGCCCCTATCTTTCAAAAATACCAAATATGAATAAACTGTTATTCCGATAATTCCTAGAACTAAAATTGAAATAAAAATCGTAAAGGACCATTCGGGTTTAAAAAATAAACCAAGCAGGTTTAATATGCCAGCGCTCACAAAAACCCTGCCAGCCCAAAAATGCGACCGATCCCACGACTCGTCAGAACTCAGCGTCCAGGGCGTGCGAATGCCGATGAAAAAATTTCGTTTCAAATGAGGTAAATAATAGCCGATGATAATAAATAAAAGTGAAAAAGCTGGAATGAAAAAAACATTGGCGGAAAATGAATATTCGTTAAAACTGGCATACACCACCATAGCGTAAAGATAAAGAAAAAAAAGCGTGATAACAACCTTAAAAACTTGGAACACGCGAGCGAAACGCAAATAATTTTGGGAAAATGGATCCATTTTAGGCAGATAAGACATAATCACCAGCGTCACCAGAGAAATACCGGGCAATAAAAATAGATTGATATATTTTGGACCATAGCGATCGATTTCACCGAGTGCGTTCCAATGAACTGGAATTTTATCAGGTAATTTAGCATAATAATAAATTGAAAAACCAAACACGCAAAAAATTATAAAAAGTAATAAATTGTCAACCTTGGTCCAGAATTTTAATTTATTTTTCATAATTTGATTTTAACAAGTTCGGCAAGTTTTTGCAATTTTTTTACTATACAACTTATGTAAATATCATTCCACTCCTTGTCATCCCCGTTAGATAATTTTTATTTTCTATACGGGGTCATCCTCAACCGACTGCCCCCCCCTGTCATCCTCAACCGAAAGCCAAGCGCTTCGGATTGGGGATCCAGTTGGATCTGGATTCCCGTTTTCACGGGAATGACACACCCCTTATCATCCTCAACTTGACTGTGGATCCATATTCCTTTTTGTCATCCCGCACTTGACTGGGGATCTAGTCCTGCCTGGATTCCCGTTTTCACGGGAATGACACAC
>Ga0210016_1002886_pt1 | contig 15455 bp, 14 predicted proteins | sample CryGeyCG2014_300_FD_185454 | JGI IMG/M metagenome (GOLD analysis project Ga0210016, IMG submission 185454) | Groundwater microbial communities from aquifer - Crystal Geyser CG02_land_8/20/14_3.00 (SPAdes) (version 2) | ecosystem: Environmental > Aquatic > Deep subsurface > Groundwater | place... | reverse complement strand
CGGAGCGCCGACGCGCAGGGACGAGGGGGACAAGACCATCGTCGAGGGCGACGGCTTTGGGCTGGTACTCAACCGCGCGACCGGGCGGTTCGAAGTCCAGGACGGCCGCCACACGCTCCCGCTTCTCGACTTCCCGGCGGTCCACGTGACCCGCTTCGACTTCGGCGATCTCGGCGGGCCGGACGACGCGCCCTACGAAGTCCTGCCGAAGCGCGAGACGCGGGTCGTGGAAGGCGTCGAGGCCCAAGCGGCTCCGCAGGCGGTGAGGCTGGTCGTCCGCGATCGGTACGAAGGCTTCGCCGGCTCGGTGACGTGGACCCTCGACCGGAGCGGAGTCGGGAGGGTCAGCTACGACTACACGTACTCCGGCGCCGAGATGAGTGCCCGCGAGATCGGCGTCCGCTTCCGTCTGCCCGGTGAGTGCGACGAGCTGAGCTGGGATCGCTGGTCGGAGTGGGGCATGTACCCGGAGGACAGCATCAGCCGCACCGAGGGTCGCGCACGCGCCCGGCGCGACCCGAAGCGCGGTCCCGCGCTTGAGAGCACGCGCCCCACCTGGCCCTGGAGCCTCGACGAAACGGAGCTGGGCACCAACGACTTCCGGTCGGTGAAGCTGAACGTCTTCGAGGCGAGTCTCCGCTCGTCGGACGGCGGGGGGCTACGCCTCTTTGCGAACGCCGACGCCCATGCGCGTGCCTGCCTCGACAAACGGGGCGTGTTGCTGCACGCGCTGTCTGAGTGCCGCCTCGGCCCGGTCACAGTGCGCACCGGTGACCGCTTGCGTGGTGAGTTCACGGTTGTGCTTGCGAAAGGGTGACGGCCACCGCCTTGGGCGAGCAGGTGCTCCAGAGCTTCATTGACTGCCAGAAGGATGATTCTCTCGTCGCGTCGAATGATAGCTCCACCGCCGCCGGTCTGTTCTGGCGGTACCAGGGGGCGTTCCAGAGGAATCGTTCATGTTCACGCTATCGCTGGAACACCCCTACGGCTGAAAACGCGTGCCATTCCGAGGCGCGACCGTGAGGGAGCGCGCCTCCCGTGGGGCCGGGGACGCACAACAGGGCACGCGCTCCCTCTCGGTCGCGCCTCGGAATGGGAGCGCGTTTTCGAAGGAGGTAGCTGGAATACATTGGCCGAAGAGCGCTATTGCCGGGGCAGAGAACCGCGAGGGAGTGTTCAGAATGAAAGCCACAAGCTATGCAGTGTTGGTGTTCGCTCTGTCCGCCTGTGCCGTTTGGGCGGAAGGAGACGCCGCCCCCAAGCCGGGCGACAAGCGGATCAACCCGACGGATGGCGCCGAGATGGTGTTCGTCCCCGGCGGCGAGTTCCAGATGGGCAGCGACTCGGCGGAACGCGATAGGCTGTGGGAGCAGACCGGCTTTAGCGGCCGGTTGCGTGACGGCATTTGGTCAGAGGGACCGGAGCACCGGGTGCGCGTCAAGGGCTTCTGGATGTATGCGATGGAAGTCACGCGAGGGCAGTACTGGAAGTTCTGCCGGGCAGAGCGGCGCGAGATGCCTTCTGGTATTGCCGGGAATGACGACGACGCGGTTGTGAGCGTGAGCTGGAAGGACGCGCAGGCGTACTGCAAGTGGGCTGGGGTCCGTTTGCCCACAGAGGCCGAATGGGAGTATGCTGCTCGGGGAGGGCGGCAATTGGAGTACGCAACGGCAACTGGCGAGCTGAGCCATGACCTGGCCAACTACAACGGCACGGGAGGCCGTGATCATTGGTTGTACACCTCTCCGGTCGGCAGCTTCCCACCCAACCCCTTTGGGCTGTACGACATGTGCGGGAACGTCTCGGAGTGGTGTAGCACTCGCTACCGCCAGTACCCGTACCGCTCTGACGATGGCCGAGAGGACCCAACGAGTGGTACCGAACGCGTGCAGCGGGGTCATTCGTGGGCCTCCAGCCCGCTCTACCTCCGCTGCGCCAGCCGTGACAAGCTCCACTACTCAGGCGGCGGCGGCAACGACGGTTTCCGTTGCGCCAAGACTCCTTAGGATTTGGCGGTTGGCGGTGTTACCATTTTGGGGGTCTTGGGGCGAAGCCTCCCGTCGGCCGCGGGAGGGCGAAGGTCCTCCTGAGCCGGTGGGCGCACCCGACAGCGGCTCGGCGGGAGCCTCGTCCTCCCTCCGTTCCGGCTTTCCCAAGACGCACCGGTTTGTGCTTGCAGACAAGCTGGAGCACGAGGCACTGGAGTCGCTGCTGGTTCTGATCGACGCCCGCTACGGCAAGCGCCGGCGGGCCACCGCGCGTTCACAGTTCACGCTACAATCTCGGAGTGCGCGAGCGGAACGACCGCCGCGCAGGGAGTGAGAGCAGATGGCTGCTACGATGACGCCGGCTCAGGAGCGTTGCTGGGAACACGCCAAGAAGCTCAACCGGGTGGCCCGGTCGAACCCCCACTCGCCGTACTCCGGCAAGTGGGTAGGGTTCGTTGACGGGGAACTCGTCGTCGTCGCCGATAGCGTAGATGAGATGCTGACCCGTCTGAAGGCCGTCGAGCCGGACTCCACTCGGTGCCTGGGTATTGAGGCAAGCAGGGACTACGTCACGGTGGACTACATATGGACCAGTTGAGTTCGCCCTCGGCACTGTGGCCCTTCCAGCGCGGTCGTCCCATGGTGGGGGTCGAGCTGCTGAGCTGCTCGGATCCTCTCCTGCAACGCCGACTCATGGCTGACACGGGGGCTGGGACGGCGCATTCCGCATGGGACATCGCGCTCAGCGAGGACGACTGCTTGCGGTACGGCGAGGCGCCGGCAGGCGTCGTCGAGCTGGGTGGGGCTTACTCCGGGCTGTTCCTTGTCTACCGGGTCGACGTGGCAGTGCCCGCGCTCGCGGCCACACGCCAGTTGTTCGCCGTGGCCCTGCCGAAGGCAATGCTGCCCGCGGGCTTCGACGGGTTTGCCGGACTCCGATTCCTCGACAGCTTCACCTACGGCAACTTCGGCAAGGCCGGTCAGTTCGGGTTGGCGCCGATGCCGACGCGATCCTGACTCCGACTCAGGGCCAGGCGGTTGTGCCGGGCTGCACCGGACACCCTCCTCACCCCCTCGTCGTCAGAATCACCCGCTGGGAGGACCGATGAGTGAAGCCCGCGGGAGTGAAGGGCCACGGGTCGCCGTCGGCGCGGAAGTCGCTCCAGTCGGCGTCGTCGCCGTAGACCTCGGTGAAGCACAGCCCGGCTTCGCTGAGCATTCGGGTCATCTCCGGGAAGGTGTACTCTCGGGTGGACCACCGGTGTTGTTTGCGCTCGCCGGTGCGGGTGTTCCAGAGCGTGATCAGCAGGCTGTTGCGGTGCTGGCGCACGTCGAACGGTTCGTATTCGAGTAGGGAGACCCACTCGTCTTTCTCCGGATCCCCTCGCCACGTTCGTCCGGGCGCACCGAGGGTACGGGGGGCGTTGTTGGAGACGAGGAACCGGCCAGCGGGTTTGAGGGCGCGAGCTACTCCGCGGAGCACGGCCAGGTTCTCGGCGTCGCTGAACATGCCAAAGGTGTTCTCCCACAGGTACGCTCCGTCGAACTCGCTGCGGAACTCCATGGCACGCATGTCGCCTCGCACGAAGGTGAGTTCGACACCCGTCTCGGTCGCCTGCTGTTGCGCCTGCGTGAGAAACGGCGCCGACCAATCGAACGCCGTCACTTGGTAGCCGCGCCGGCCGAACTCAAGGGCATGGCGTCCCAGGCCGCAAGCGATGTCGAGCAGCCTCGCGCCCGCCGGCAGGGCCAGTGTCTGCTCGATGAAGCCGACATCCGCCAACGTGCGCTTCGGGGAAGGGGTGCCCTCCCATTGCCAGTAGTCCAGATCGCCGAAGGTGGTTTGCCACCAGTCCTCGTTTATCAAGGCTGTGCCTCCTGCCGGGTCTCGCCGTGAACTGCTGCCCAACCACTGCTGGGCGCGGTCCCCCGGCCCGGGCGCTGGGGCGTCGCTTCGGGGGGTCGACCTACACCTCTGCCAGCAACACCACGTATACTCGCGAAGGTTAGGAATACACCGAAGCTATTGCACAAGTTCGACGCCTCTGCGTGCACAGCAGTGTGTTGGGTGCTCACCACACGCCCACGGGTGAAGTTCTGCGAACTTCCACTTCGGTGTATTCCTAACCTTCGCGAGTATAGCTCTTCCCGTACTTCTTGGCGCACTTCGGGCAGATGGTGTAGTACGACAGCACGCGCTTCGCCGCCTTGCCCCGCGAGGTAACGTAGCCGGTCATCTCCTGCATCCATGCGCGCATCTGCGCGTACGGCCCCTCGAACACCTTGGTCAGGAACGTGCCGGACAGCGTCGTCATCTCCGAGTCGGGCACGTCCTTTCCCACGCCGAGGTACACGTCGGCTCCCCAGAGCGAGTTGTCGTCGGCAAGCACCAGCACGTCGTCTTCGGGGAGCGCCTCGGCCGCCTGGATCTTCGCCATGTTGCGCGTCATGACGGCCGCGAAATTCAGCGGTATGTGGAAGAGGCAGCGCACCCGGTCCTTCACGAACAGGCGGGCCTCCCAGGTGACCTCCTGCTCGTCCCACGGCGCGGGGTTGAACTCCGGACAGCAGCACTCGTCGCGAGCGTTCTCAGGCATTGGTGGTGCCTCCTTGGGTGGGGCTGGTTTCGCGAAATTATGCGCGAATTGCGCGTGCGGAGGCAATACCCCGCCGCCAACTGCTTCTCGGGCCAGTATGCCGGTTGGGTCGAGGCGGCGAGGCCAGGCGCCGGCCATTTGCCGCGTGGCGGTGCGCGGCATGAGGGGCCGGTGTATAATCTTCCGCTTCGCCGGCGCCTCGGAACGGCCGAGAATTCGAGCACCGGGCGTGTACCGCGCCCAACGCATTAGGAGTCCTGCTTGAGATTTCCCTTGAAGTCGCTCGTGTTGGTGTCCGTGGTCGCTGCGTGGGTGGCGGTGGGCGCGGCCGAAGAGAAGGCCGCCCCCGCCCAGACCGAGGCCCCTACAACCGAGATTGAGAAAATGAGCTATGCCGTCGGTGTACGCGTGGGCGAAAGCCTGAAGATGGAGGGCATGACGCTGAGCCTCGACATGCTCATGCGCGCCATCGGCGACGTGCTGGGGAGTAAGGCGCTTGTCATGACAGACGACGACTTGGAGGCGGCATTCGGGACCTTCCAGCAGCAAATGGCCGCGCTCGACGAGGCACGCACGAAAAAGCAAGCAGAGAAGAACCTCGCCGAAGGTAAGGTCTGGCTGGATGAGAACACCAAGAAAGAGGGCGTGGTCGTCCTTCCCAGCGGGCTGCAGTACAAAGTGGTAACCGAAGGCACTGGCGTTCTGCCGACGGCAGACGACACGGTGAAGGCGCACTACCGCGGAACATTCCTCAACGGCGACGAGTTTGACAGCTCCTACAAGCGGAATGAGCCAGCCGTTTTCCCGGTGGGCGGTGTGATCCCCGGCTGGCAGGAAGCGCTGAAGCTCATGAAGGTGGGATCGAAGTGGCAGTTGTTCGTGCCGGGAAGCCTGGCCTACGGGGAACAGGGACGCCGGAGCATCCCACCGAATGCGACGCTGCTCTTCGACGTGGAACTCCTTGAGATCGTGAAGGAACCGAAGGAGTAGGCGCTCTGCCTGTCCTCCGGCGCGCGCCAGAGAAAGGGTTCCGGCACCAACACGGCGAACTGACTGAGACCCGGCCGCCCGCAAGGGGCCGGGTCTCATCTGTTTCGTGCGAGGAGTCTGCTATGCCAGAACGCAAAGCTGCGCTTGCCATCGGCGCCCACCCGGACGACGTCGAGTTCATGATGGCGGGAACACTGATCTTGCTGGGGCAGCAGGGGTACGACCTCCACATAATGACCGTCGCCAACGGCTCCTGCGGCACGGCGGAGTGTGACCGCGAGGAGATCATCGAGCTCCGGCGAGGCGAGGCGCAGCGCGCCGCCGCGGTGATCGGCGCCACGTATCATCCGGGTGTGGTCGAGGACCTGGAGATCTTCTACGAGATCGACGCGCTCCGGAAAGTGGCTGCCGTGGTGCGACAGGTGGCGCCGGAGATCATCCTGACGCACCCGCCCGTTGACTACATGGAAGACCATACAAACGCCTGCCGGCTGGCCGTGACAGCGGCGTTCGGGCGGGGGATGCGCAACTTCGTGACAGAGCCGCCTGTCGCTCCGATTGAGAACGACGTCTTCGTCTACCACGCCAACCCGCACAGTGGTCTGGGGCCGCTTCGGGACCGTGTCGTCGCTGGCGAGTTCATCGACGTAACTGGTGTTGTGGATCAGAAGGAGGAGATGCTCCGCTGCCACGAGTCGCAGAAGAACTGGCTCGACGTCAGCCAGGGGATGGACTCCTACCTGATCACCATGCGGGAGATCTGTCGGGACATCGCCGGCCGGTCTGGCGCGCCGGGAATGGCCTACGCCGAGGGCTTCCGCCGGCATCTGCACATGGGGCTTTCGGCCACCGACCGAGACCGGCTGAAGGAGGTACTGGGGGACCTCGTTGTAGTCAACGACGAGTATGAGCGCGGGCTCCGGTAACCGGCTGATTGCGTCGCGCTGACAACAGAAAAGCCGCCCTGTCCCCAGGGCGGCTTTTGTCTGTGCGACCGTTGTGACGGCTCTGGCCGAGCTACTGCGCGACAGGGCCGACGTCGCCGATCTGGGCGGCGACGTCGAACTCGTGCTCCTCGAAGTTGGCGGTGAACTTGCGCGCCAACTCGTTGGCGGTCTGGTCGTAGGCAGTCTTGTCTCGCCAAGTGTTCCTGGGGTCGAGGATCTCCGCGGGCACGTCGGGGCAGGCTTTGGGGACGAGCACGCGGAAGATGGGATGGGGCTCCATGGGGACGTCTGTCAGCTTGCCCTGCAGAGCCGCATGCACCATGGCCCGAGTCAGCCCGATGTCGATGCGGTGCCCTTCGCCATACGGTCCGCCCGTCCAGCCCGTGTTGATCAGCCAGCAGTTCACCTTGTGTTCCGCGACTCGCTCGCCGAGCAGCTTCGCGTACACCGACGGCTTCAGCGCCATGAAGGGCGCGCCGAAGCAGGTGCTGAACGTCGGCGAGGGCTCGGTGACGCCCTTTTCCGTGCCGGCGACCTTGGCCGTGTAGCCGGAGAGAAAGTGGTACATGGCCTGCTCGGGCGAGAGCTTGGAGAGGAATGGCATGACGCCGAAGGCATCGCACGTCAGCATGACGATGTTCTTGGGATGGCCGCACGTGCCGGAGACATCGGCGTTGTCGATTTGCTCGATGGAGTAGGCCGCCCGAGTGTTCTCGGTCAGGGTGTCATCATCCAGGTCGATGTGGCGGGAGAACGGGTCGAGCCCGACGTTCTCCAGCACGGTGCCGAACTTGTGCGCAGACTCATAGATCTGCGGCTCGGCTGTGGGCGAGAGCCGAATGGTCTTGGCGTAACAGCCGCCCTCGAAGTTGAACACGCCCTCGTCGCTCCAACCGTGCTCGTCGTCGCCGATGAGGGTCCGGTTTGGGTCTGCCGACAGGCTGGTCTTGCCCGTTCCCGACAGCCCGAAGAAAACCGCCGGGCCTTCCGGCCCGACGCTGCAGGAGCAGTGCATCGAGAGAACGCGGTCTTGGGGATAGACGTAGTTGAGAAAGGTGAAGACGGACTTCTTCATCTCGCCGCCGTAGCTGGTGCCGCCGATGAGTACGAGCCGTTTGCCGAAGTGCATGAGGATGTGCGCTTCGGAGTTTGTCCCGTGCTTCTCCGGGATGGCGTGCAGCTTGGGGCAGTCGATGACGGTGAACTCCGGCAAGTGCCGCCGCCGGACCTCCGGATCATCCTCGCGGATGAACATGTTCCGGATGAAAAGGCTGTGCCACGCGTACTCGGTGACGACCCGGATGGGGATGCGGTAGCGTGGGTGGGCGCCCACGTAGCAGTCCTGGACGAACAGGTCGACGCCCCGCAGGTATGCCTTGAGGAGGTCGAAGAGCTGGTCGAACTTGTCCTCGGCGATAGGCCGGTTGACCTTGCCCCACCAGATCTTCTCCATGCTGGAGGGCTCTTCCACCAGGAACTTGTCGTTAGGCGAGCGCCCCGTGTGGTGCCCGGTGCGCACTACCATCGGGCCATTGTGGGCGAGGTGCCCTTCCCGTCGCGCGACGACTTCTTCGTAGAGCTTGGACGTGCACGGGCTCCAATGGATGAAGCCGGTACCGGTCAGACCGATGGTCTCCAGGCCGTGCAGTGGTTGATCTGGCATGCTGACTGTCTCCTCCGGGATCGCGTGTCGCCTGCCCGGTTTTCCCGGCAGGTAACCAGCTCTGGTGTAGCGGGCACCAAGTGACTTCCTCACCGGCAGAGGGGTTCACCTGCCGGACAGTGTGGGGGGTGCCGAATGCTTGGTAGTCGGGTCCGCAAGCGCGAGAAGGGGGCGGCGCCGGCCGGGGGAAGGCGCCTTGCGGAGATAGGTAGTGTAGCATACGCGAGGGGGAGGCAACAATCCCGACCGCCCCCCCTCGCGCGCACAATCTCCCGTCGGCGAGCTGCGAAGGCCGCCAACGCTCACGGGTCACCAGTCGAAGGGCGAAACGTAGTCTCCATGCTGCGCCTGCGCAGAGAGCAGCCGCTCACGTTGGGCGGCAAGCGCCTCGAACACAGCCGCGGGCGCATTCTCCACGTCAGTGCGGTAGATCTCGGACACGCGGTCGAGCTTCGCCAGATTCTCGGGGATCCGAAGCGTAAATTGCCGCTCGTAGAGCTCTCGCGGGTAGTCCCTGCCCAACACGGCAGTAAACAGCACCTGCAAGTCCTCGTAGAGTGGAAGGAGCCCCACCGGAGTCGCAATGGTCTCTACGTCGCCGTTGGCGCGCAACTCAGCCCACTTGATCCAGACATGCTTGTCCATCACGCCGTTGAGCCACTTGCCGTCTTCGCCACGGAGGAAGTAGTTCACGCCGAAGATCAGGGGCGCCTGCGCTGCCTTTGCCCCGAAGTCCAAGTGGTTCTGGATGTACTGACCCAACGGGATGGACACGAAGTCGGCATTGGACATGGGCTGGAAGGCGCGGGCAGCCTGCTTGTCTACTACCGCGGCGGTCGGCTCCGACTCCAGGCTGGCGCCGATGGTGATGACGCCATGCGCCCAGTTCAGCGCCTGTTTCACAGGTACCGAGGTGTCGGAGTCTCGCCCGCCGTATACGATTGCGCCAAGCGGGACCCCGGCCGGATCGTCGGCCAGTGGATCCAGGTTGGGCAGGTCGCGGAGCCGGACCGTGTAGCACGCGTTCGGGTGCGCCGGCGGGACTTCCTCGCCGTCGACTTCCTTCCCTCTGAACCACTCGCCGGAAAAGTCCCAGCCCTTCTCCGGACACTCGCGACCATCTCCCAACCAGTAGACGTTACCGTTGACCTTCAGGACGTTGGAGAAGATCACCTCGCCGGGGGTGGTGATTGTGCTCCAGATAACCGGGTCGCCTTCGCCGTTCACGTCCTGAATGATGCCGAACAGCCCACACTCGACGTTGGCACCGTAGACGCGACCGTCATGCACCCGCAGGTAGGCGATGTCGTCGCCGACGATTGTCTCGCCGGGCCACATCGCGGTCGAGGTCTTGCCGCACATGCTGGGGAAGGCGCCGGCGAAGTAGCTCTTCCGGCCACCGGGACCGTTCACCCCCATGAGGAACGTGTGCTCGGCCAACCAGCCTTCGCGGTCTGCTTTGCGGAGGGCCAGCCGCAGGGCGAGCTTCTTGAACCCGACGGTGTTTCCGGCATACTGGGTGTTGACACTGTAGACCAGGTCTTCCCCGTAGTCGATGTAGGTCTTCCGCTTGTCGGTGTCGACGCTACACATGTGTTCGTCCACCGCGCCCGACGAGTGGAGCACCCGAAAGAAGTCGCCGGAGTCGCCCAGCGCCTTGAACTGCTCATACCCCGTCCGGTACAGCAAGTCCTCGCTGTGGCCGACGTAGTAGGAGTCGGTTAGCTGAACGCCGGAGAGGGAGAACTGGGAGCCGACCGGACCCAGGCAGAAGAACCTCACCAGCATCTCGCGACCGGCCATGGCGCCCTGCAGGTAGCCGCGGATCTGGGCGAGTCCCTCGTTCCGGTCGATGGTGCTCAGACGCTTCCCCAGGTCGTCGCCGGCAGGCACCAGGTACTTGGTGGCGCCGCGGTCACAACCCTGGTCGCTGAACCCGTCGAGGTGCACGGTGTGCCCCGCTATGGCCAGTCGGGTCTCCTCGCCTTTGGCAACCGCCTGCTCCCGGACGTAGGCGATGTCTTTAGGGTCGTCGGTGCAGACGAACACCGAGGCGGGGTCGCAGAGCGCAATGGCCTCAGCCACGAAAGCGTGCAACTTGGGGTTGTCCAGGGCCGCCAGTCGCTCGTACTGCTGATCGCCGAGCTTCTGGCGGAGAAGTGTCTGGGTGGTCTGGGCTGTTGTGCTCATTGATCACTCCTGTTCTTGGCACACTCGGTGTCACCGGTCGCCCGCGTCAGCTTGCGGCGAAGCGAGACGAGGATCGTCCCATCGCCCGATTCTGGGTCCACATCCAGGCGCGAGCGCTCGACGCAGCGCCCAAGGAGATGCTGTATGGCCGATTCGAGTACCGGCTTGGTGACGCGGTAGGTCTCACCATACACTCGATCCAGCAGGTCCCGGGATTGTGCGTCCCGGGCGTACTCGCGTTCGGCGGGGCAGGTCACGCCGCTAAGCGTAATCACCACTGTGTCCGCATGTACATCGACCTCGACTGCCTTGGGGACTTGGGAGAGTTGCTCGCGCTCGAACTTGGTCACTTCGTCCACGAGCGCACGCTTCAGACGTTCCGTAGGGTCCATGGACCATCTCCGTGCGTGGGGGAGCCTCCCCAGAGACAGTAAGAGCCAGCGCGCCTCTCTGCGGAGGCTCTTCGCTGGCTCCTGTCTTCTCAAGCCGTCCCGTTCGCAGCCTTGCCGGACCACGGAACCGCTGCTATACCCGCGAAGGTTAAGAACACACCGAAGTGGAAGTTCGCGGAACTTCCCCGGCAGGCGTGCAGCAGAGGTAGGACAGAGGGTATTCTCCCAGACGGAGCCGAAGTCGCACCGGGACTTCGGTGTGTTCTTAACCTTCGCGGGTATAACACAGTGCTCTGCTGATTCGTCGGCCGTCCGGCAGCCCCCAACTTCCGAGGGTGCCCGCACGGCCGCAGACAACACGCCATTGGCGCGAACTAACCACGGTACCAGAGACCGCGCCCACCGGCAACCTCTGGGGCGCTGCGGAGCCCTCGACCAACTCACGAGCCGTCGGGATCACGCACGCGAGGCGGCGCCGCGAGGGTGAACAGGATGATCCGTTCTCCGGTGACGGTGCTGATGTCGGTGTGGAGGCTCTGCACCTGCTGGCCCGTCAGGTCGTGGACGAGTGACCCCAGCAGCACGCGCGCCTTCTCCAACAGCTCGATGCGCACCTGCTTGATAAGCGAGCGCCCGCGCCCGCCCTCGTCGCTGCTGGCTGCCAGCCTCCGCTCGGCAGGCGTCAACACGCCTCGCAGCCGGACCAGCACCATGTCGTCAATCACGTGGGTCCTGGTCTCGTCGGGGCCGCGCCCCATGTAGTCCTTCTCGAAACGGATGAGGGCTTCGCTGATCTCCGCTTCCAGTTGGCCCTTCGTCTCCGGTGTCGCGTGACTACTCATGACTGCCTCGCAGGGACGACCGGGCATCTACATGGTCTTCGCCGCAGACACGAGGTCCGCGGCCCCGGCCTCCCGCCGGGTTGACAGGGCCTCTGCGTTCGGGCACCCTCCGGGGTAACGCGGCAGCGTGAAAGTGCCGCAACTGGTACCGATTGGAGGCGCCTGCTATGGCGCGCGTGCTGGTGGTCGACGACGAAGAGCGACTGGCGAAGACCATCGCCTACAATCTCCGGGCTGAAGGGCACGAGGTGGTGGTGGCGCACGACGGTGAAAGTGCGCTGGAAGTGTTCCGGACAGAGCACCCCGACCTCGTCGTGTTGGATCTCATGCTCCCGCGCCGGTCAGGCGTGGAGGTGTGTCGTCTGGTGCGCGAAGAGTCGAGCGTACCGATTCTGATGCTGACCGCCAAGGCGGGCGAGTCGGACAAGGTGACCGGGCTGGAACTCGGCGCGGACGACTATGTGACGAAGCCGTTCGGGATGCGGGAACTCATGGCTCGCGTGAAGGCGCTGTTGCGCCGAGCGGATGTGCGGGCAGCCCAGGTCATCCGCCTCGGCGACCTGGTCCTCGACCTGGACCGGCACGAGGTGAGGCTCCGCGAGGCCGTCGTCCCGCTGCCGCCGAAGGAGTTTGATCTGTTGACGCTGTTGGCGCGGAACGCCGGCCGTGCCGTGCGTCGCGAGACGCTGTTGCGGCAGGTGTGGGGCGACGACTTTTTTGGCGATAGGCACACGCTCGACGTGCACATTCGATGGCTGCGCGAGAAGGTCGAGGAAGACGCCAGCCAGCCGAAGCGGGTGACCACCGTCCGGGGAGTCGGCTACCGGCTGGAGGGATAGCCTATGCTGCGCACGCTGCACGGCAAGCTGCTACTGACACACCTCGCCATCACGGTGCTCGGCCTCGGAATCCTCGGCGTCTACCTCCTGCAGGCGCTGAACGACGCCTTCCTGGATCAGGTGAAGCTTGGTCTGATGGACGAGGCGAAGCTTGTCGCCTTGCACTGGGGGGCGCACCATCTGCCGCTGGAATCCGGGGAGGCGCTCGATCGGGAGGCGACTCGCGTCGCGGAGGAGATCGGGGTCACCGTCGTGGTGACCGATCGTCACTGCCATGTGCTGGCGCACTCGCCGGGTCTCGGTGAAGGGGTGGAACTGCGCCCGGAGGTGCCGGATGCGCTGCGCGGCCGAGTCGGCCTCTGCGTTCGGTCAGGGCCGAAGATCGTGGGGCGGCAGATGCACATTGCCTACCCCATTCGCGACGAAGGCCGCATCACGGGAGTCGTCCGGCTGGCTGTGCCATTGAGTCGGATCGACAGCCAGCTTGCAGCGGTCCGCAGAGCGATCCTCATGGGCATGGCCCTGCTCGTCGTGATCGCCATCCCGTTGAGCCTCGTCTGGTCGGAGCGGCTCTCCACGCCTCTTCAGGACATGAGCGTGATGGCAGCCAAGATTGCCGGCGGCGATTTCGGCGAACGGGTCGAGGTTCTTGGTGAAGATGAAGTCGGGCAGTTGGGGCGCAGCCTGAACACCATGGCCGCCGAGTTGGAGCGGCTGTTCGGGCAGCTCGAGGCGGCTGCCGCCCGCGAGCGGGACTTCTCCGGCGATGTGTCGCACGAGCTGCGAACGCCCCTGGCAACGGTGCGCGCCTCCGCCGAGACATTGCTTTTTGCGGCCCGCGACGACCGGGAGGCGCAGCGCGAGTTCCTGGGCGACATCATCCTGGAAGCGGCGCGCATGGAGCGCCTGGTGGACGACCTCCTCCAGCTTGCGCGTATCGAGTCGGGGACGCCCCTGAAACTGCGACCCGTGTCGGTGGCAGAAGTCGTTGAGGCGGCGGTTGCCGAGCTGCGGGACCGGGCACAGACCGGTTCCCTTCGGCTGGACGTGGCTCTGACGCCGGCCTTGGCGGTGCTGGCCGATCCCGACTCGCTGCGGCGCGTGCTGACGAACCTGCTGGAGAACGCCGTCGCGCACACGCCCGCCGGCGGTCGGGTGTCGGTGGTGGCGCGCGAGGTCGCCGAGGGGGTTGAGCTCGCGGTAGAAGACACCGGCTGCGGCATTGCACCCGAGCACTTACCGCACCTGTTCGAGCGGTTCTACCGGGCCGACACGCACCGTTCCCGGCAGTCCGGCGGCACCGGCCTTGGGCTGGCCATCGTCAAGCGGGTGATCGCCGGCCACGGCAGCCGGATCACCGTGGAAAGCGAACCGGGGAAGGGGAGTCGGTTCGCGTTCGTGTTGCCCGCAGCCGCGTAGCCCGGGCGCCCCGAGGTCTACTTGCGTATCTCGAGCCACCAGCCCACGTCCGGCTCCGTGAGGAACCGGAACCTGGGGAGGCCCGCCTGCTCGGCCTTCTTGTCGAGGTCGTCGAGGTCCTGCCACCCGTCTGGTTTCTTCTTCCAGTTCTGGTGATCCCTTACCAGTTTCGCCCGGATCTCTGGGTCGAGCAGCCTGCCGAAGCCGCCGCCGACGTACGCTACCCCGCCCGGCTTCAGGATTCGGTAGCACTCCTTCAGCCCCTGCACTTGGTCCGGCCAGAACGGGATTGAGCCGCGACTGAAGACGAAGTCGGCGAAGTTGTCTCTGAGCGGAAGGTCCAGGGCATCGCCCTCGATCGGCACCACGCGCCCGGTCATTGTGCGGTAGTACGGCACCTTCTCCTTCAGTTCGTCCAGGTAGTCGCCGTTGACCGCGTGTAGCAGGGACACGCAGCCGAGGAGGGCGGCGCAGAGCGTACGCTGGGGCATGACGGGTCTCCCTTTCGTTCCCCACCGGTGCGGGGGGGATCATGAACCGCAAACATGATAGCCTTCCGCTGTGCAAGCCTCACTCAAGGGAAGCTCAAGGTTTGCTCAAATCGAGGCGCTGAGGCGCCCCGGGGCTTGCCCGTGCCTGGCCGTTGGCTACAGTGAACCGGTGCACTCCCCGCCCCGGGGAGCCCTCATTCCAGTTCGTCGCTATAGGCGCCCACTGCCGTTGACGCCGCCGCCCGCCGCACCACAGTCACCATGGCCCCTGGAAAGATGCTGGGAGAGATCGTCAACGTCTTCTCCTGCTGTATTTTCACCTGGAATGCACTGACGACGATGTTGCCTGCCTTCCTGCTGGCGGGCGCCATCGCCGCGTTCATCTCCAGCGCTTCAGTCGTCAAGTACTTCGGTCCGCAGGCCCGGCGCCCGGTTGCCTACAGCGTCGCAGCAGTGTCGGGGATGCTGCTCTCTCTGTGCTCCTGCAACATCGTCCCGCTCTTCGTCAGCATCTACCTCCGGGGCGCGGGTTTGGGTCCGGCGATCACTTTCCTGTACGCTGGCCCGGCTGTCAACGTGCTGAGCCTGATCTGGGTCATCCGGGTGATCGGCTGGCGGATCGGCATCTGGCGCGCTGTGGCGGTGCCGGTACTCGCGATTGTGGTCGGGCTGCTAATGTCCTGGCTGTTCGCCCGGGCGGAGAAGGCGCGCGCGGCCGAGGAGCTGTACTACGGAGACGAGAAGGAACGCGCGCCGGGCCCGCTCGTTGCGCTGGTCGGGCTGTTGCTGGGTCTGGTGACTGTGGGTGGCATGAACAACCTGACGGTCCCCTGCCGCTCGGGGGCGAGCGCTCTCCTGGCCGTAGGGCTGGTGCTGTTGCTCCGCTGCTGTTTCACTCGCGCCGAAGTGCGGGAGTGGCTCACCGAGACGTGGCGGTTGGTGAAGCTCGTCCTTCCCATCCTCATTCCAGCGGTGCTGCTCATCGGGCTGATCGCCCGGTATGTGCCGATCAAGTGGATCTACGATCTCGTGGGACAGAACTCCCCGTTGTCGGTTCTCGGCGCGTCTTTGTTTGGGGCGCTGATGTACTTCCCGAT
>Ga0210016_1002885_pt1 | contig 15459 bp, 9 predicted proteins | sample CryGeyCG2014_300_FD_185454 | JGI IMG/M metagenome (GOLD analysis project Ga0210016, IMG submission 185454) | Groundwater microbial communities from aquifer - Crystal Geyser CG02_land_8/20/14_3.00 (SPAdes) (version 2) | ecosystem: Environmental > Aquatic > Deep subsurface > Groundwater | place... | reverse complement strand
GCAGATCCTTCTTCTATCAAGATATTAGATGAATACTATCTTCAGGATAAAAATTCTATATTTTGTTCGAACTATATCACTTCAAGGAAACTCAATATATCGCCGGATCGATTTAAATTAATAGGGGATGGCTTCTATGAAGATGGAGTCAATATCTGGAAATCTCTCTGCGCAAAAATAAAAAAAGCTGAAACTTCTAATTCACCGTCTGAAAATTTTGACATTGATTCATTTCAATTATTAAAGTGCGGCATCGCAAAAGACAAAACTGGCATATTTTATTATCCCGGTTATCCAACTTATTATATGCCGGAGGAAGAAATATTTTTGAAAGCAAATTTCGCAGATCCCGATACGTTTCAACTAGATAGAATAAGTAATAATATTTGTTTTTTCAAGGACAAAAATTTTAGTTATCAAAGGGCGTCAGAATCTAAAGGATTAATTATTATAGAAAGCGGCAATGCAATGTCTGACGCTTATAAAGAACTTGGATGCGGTTTTAAACTAATTGATGGCAAAGTTTACTGGCAAAGTAAACTGGTGGAAGGCGCTGACGCAGCATCTTTCGAACCATACATTAATAAAAAAGAAAATTACTGCCGAAGCGGAACATATGCAAGTGACAATAAAAATGTTTTTTATGAAGATAAATTATTGGCCCAAGCTGATTTATCTACCTTTACAGTAATAGATACCGTTGGAGACTATGGCGCAGCTTTTGACAAATATCATCGGTATTATTATGGAGAAAATATAGAGTTTAGCCCAGGAAAAGCTGAGGCTTACGCTAGAGCCTATAAAACGTTGCAATATCAAAAAGAAATCTTTCCGGATGTAATTATCACTAGCGACAGAATAGAAGTAGATCTTGGCGCCTGCAAGCCAAATCCAGAAATTGGATCTGGAGGAACTGGGATTAAAGAGGCCTGGTCAATAGGACCAAAAAGCATAACCGTTAAAGGAAAAGAAGATAATTATTGTTTGTTAGAATTTAGAACCGAATATATGATTTTCTATGATTGCAGAATCCCTGATGAAGGAAAACTTATCCTTGGTTATGATGAAGAATTTGGGTCTCTTAATCTTTCATTAGATCCTTATAAATATTGTGAATCTTTAGTAATACGGCATTAATTCAATAACTAAAAATCAGGGGGATTAGCCCCTGATTTTTAGTTAGTTTTGTTACTCCTTTAGTTTACTTTGCGTATTCAATTACTCTCGTTTCTCTAATAACGGTAACTTTAATTTCACCCGGATATCTTAACTCTTCCTGAACTCTATTAGCTATATCTTTGGCAAGTCTGTGGGCTTGTAAGTCATCGATCTCTTCAGGCTTTACAAATACTCTAATTTCTCTCCCTGCTTGAAGCGCCCAGGCTTTTTCAACTCCCTGGAAAGAACTGGCCAAAACCTCAAGGTCTCCTAATCTCTTCAAGTAATTTTCTAGTGTATCTTTTCTAGCGCCAGGCCGCGCACCAGAAATTTGATCTGCTGTCTGAATTATAATTGCTTCAAGCGACTCATAGGGATACTCTTCGTGATGTGACTTCATTGCTGAAACAACCTTAGGCTCAATCCCGAATTTTTCCAAAATTTTCACTCCAATATCAGTATGAGAGCCTTCTACTTGATGATCAACTGCCTTGCCAATATCATGCAAAAGTCCTGCCTTCTTGGCAACGCTTACATTTGCTCCCACCTCGGCGGCCAGGGCTCCCGCTAAATGGCTCACTTCAATAGAATGTATTAATACGTTCTGACCGTAACTAGTCCGAAAACGTAGCCTTCCTAATAACTGAACGATTTTAGGATCCAGGCCAACAACGCCGGTATCATAAACAGCTTGTTCGCCGGCTACCTTAATTTGGGTAACAATTTCTGATTCTGCTTTTTGAACCTGTTCTTCTATCCTAGCCGGCTGGATTCTCCCGTCGTGAATAAGTTTCTCAAGCGCATTTTTGGCGATCTGCCGGCGTATCGGATCGAAGGCAGAAATGACTACTGTCTCCGGCGTTTCATCAACGACTATCTCAACCCCAGTCAATCTTTCTAAGGTTCTAATATTTCTGCCTTCTTTGCCAATAATTCTTCCCTTAATCTCTTCCGAAGGCAAACTTACTGTTGTCGTGGTAATTTCCTGCGCCTGAGAGAGACCATATTTTTGAATAGCCTGAGTTAATATTTCTTTCGCTCTTCTTTCGAAAGCTTCAATACCCTCCTGTTCCATTTTCTTTATTTTCTCAATAATTTCTTTCTGATATTCTTTTTCAACGCTTTCGAGTACTTCTTTTTTGGCTTCTTCCTTGGAAAGTTTTGATATTCTTTCCAAGTTTTCCAAAGCTTCTTTCTTTAAACTTTCTAGGTTTTCTTTAATCTCTTTCAGTCTGGTTAATTTTTCCTGAAAATCTCTTTCTTTATGCTCAAAATTTGAAATTTTCTCATCAAGAATATTTTCTCTTCTTAGTAAAAGTCTTTCGGTTTTTAGAAGTTCGTCTCTTCTTTCTCTTTCTTCTCTCTCGGCTAATTCAATGATTTTTCTCGCTTTTTCTTTTGATTGTGAAACTAAAACCTCAGTTTCAGCTTTAACCTGGGTAATTCTCTTTTGAATCCTTTCTTCTAAAGTTCCAACTTGTTTTCTGGCAATTGACTGACGGGCGTAGTACCCTAAGGTTGATCCAATCACCAAAGCAACTAAGCCCACGATAAGTGGAATAAATTGACTCATAATTTAAATTGAGAAGTTGGCAATTCATCATGCTAAATGAAATAATTTTACGATTACCGAGGATTATGAACTACCCCGTTCTGAAGGCCAAGGCATCCCTTTCAGGGCAAGTTCTTTCGGCGGTTACATCCCCGACGGCGGAGCGTCGGGGTATTCCACCGCCGAAATAAGCCTCGAGAAGTGCATGCAAGCGAATACCAAAATCTAGTATTAATTTTTATAATGCTATCATAGCAAAGAAAATGCGTTGCGTCAAAAACAACACTCCGCACTTTAAAAAGTGCGGAGTGTTGTTTTTGATTTAAACTTTTCTTTTTCCTTATTTATTTTTTCCTTTAATTACTTCGTCTATTATTCCGTATTCCTTTGATTCCTCGGCTGAAAGATAAAAATCCCGGTCTGTATCTCTTTCAATTTTTTCTAAGGGTTGTCCGGTATGCCTTGCTAAAATCTTATTAAGCTTTTCTTTTATCTTAATAATCTGTTTCGCTGTAATTTCTATTTCTACTGCCTCGCCGGTGACACCTCCTGCCACTTGATGAAGCATAACTTCGACATTAGGCAAAGCAAATCTCTTCCCCTTCTTTCCAGCGGCCAAAATAGTGACTGCCATTGAGGCGGCAAGCCCGATACAGACCGTCGAGATATCGGGTTTAACATACTCCATCGTATCGTATATCGCCATACCGGCAGTTACCGAACCACCCGGCGAGTTTATATATAGTTGAATATCTTTATTCGGGTCTTTCGAAGCTAAAAATAGCATCTGGGCAACGATTGAATTAGCCACCACGTCATTAATCGGACCTGCCAAAAATATAATTCTCTCTTTTAATAAACGGGAATATATATCGTATGCCCTTTCTCCATATTGGGATTTTTCAATAACAGTAGGAATTAGGTTCATAGTTAGAAATTAGGTATCAGATACTAGATATTAGGTATTAGATAGTTACCCTACATCCTACATCTGGCATCTTATACCTTATTAGACAAACTTTCTAATAATTGCAATACTTTCTCGTTCCTTATTTCACCTTCAGTATATATTTTTAATTTCTCGAGGTCAAGTTCTTTCCCCGCTTTTTTAACATCAGAATAACGACTTAAGGTTCTATTAATTTCTTCAGTAACTTCTGTCTCAGAAATTTGGATATTTTCTTTTTTGCCGATTTCCCTGATTATTAAAAAGTTCTTAACTCTTTTTTTGGCTTCCAAAGCTATAGAATCCGATATGTCTTTTTCGGTCTTATTAATCTTGCTAAGGTAGTCTTGAAAGGAGATTTTAAAATCACTGTTGATCTTTTCTTTAAATTCGGCTAACATTTTTTCTTTTTCCAAATTAATTAAAACTTCGGGTAAATCTATTTTTACATTTTGAGAGATCTTTTCAAGGATTTCGCTACGTACCCTTTGAGCCTCTATCATTTCCTTCTCTTGTAAAAGGCTTACTTTTATGCTTTTTTTCAGATCCGATATATTCTCAAATTTACCCACACTTTTTGCCCAATCGTCGGTTATCTCTGGCAGGACCACGATTTGAACCGATTTTAGCCTAACCTTAAAATTAATTTTTTTGCCCGAAAACTCTGGTTTTGTCGAACTCTCTGGAAAGTCCAAGATAAATTCTTTTTCTTCGCCAGCAGACATTCTCCTTAAGTTATCTTCAAATCCAGGGATAAAACCACCTTGTCCCAAAATAAAACTATCCTGGAATTCTCGTTTACCTTCTATCTGGGGGGAAGAATAGAGAATTTCTACAAAATCATCTTTCTCACAGGGTCCACTTTTTGGGGTAAAGCTGGCCCGAGACTTTCTCAGCCAACCCAACGCGTCTTCAATCTCTCTTTCTTCAATTTTTATTTCTCGTTTCTTTATTCTAGATGCAATTAATCTATAATCTGGAAGAACTACTTCTGGCAAAATCCAGGTTTTAGCTTTAAACTCAAAAGGATTACCTTTTGCCAATTTCAAAACTTGAATTTCTGGCTTTCCTAGGACCTCTAACTTTTTTTCCACAATGAATTTTACATACTCCTCCTTGGCAGCTAATCCTGCTGCCTCCTCCAGAATTTTTGCAGATGCGATTTCTTTCTCGGCAATTTCTGGCGGTACTTTACCTGGCCGGAAACCATTTATTTTTAAATTCTGGGCCAGGTTTGAAATTGCCTTTTGGTAATGCTCCTCAAACTCTTCGACTGAAACTTCAAATAAAATTTCAATTTGGGATTCCGATAAATTTTTGATTAGAGTTTTCATAATTTGATTTTTCCTTCAAGTAAAGAGACTTCTTAACTTAACTCCTTGTCTTTTCCAGCTTTCACCAACTTGCCTCTCTTATGGATGGTTGCTAAGCGAACAGGAAGTTTCTCTGGCTAACGGAGAAAAAGGACCTCTCTTAATCCACATTTATTACCCGAATGTCCCGACAATTATTACCAGTCAAGTTTTTACAGCAAGAAAGGAAGCAGTTATTAGAATCGGGAACAGCTCAAAGGAAATAATTAATATTCTCCTCTATAATATTAGAAACCCCGAAAATGTTATTTGCCTTCCTTGGGAAAACGAAAGTCCAGAAGAATTCGAAAAAAGAGTTAAGCTCTTCGGTCTTAATGCCTAGGCGCCAAGTAACAGAGTTCTTGGCGCTTTTTTTAATAAGAACCTGCCCTTCGGGCAGAACCTTGTTCTTCACTACGTTCGGAATAAGAACCTGCCCTTCGGGCAGAACCTTGTTCTTCACTACGTTCGGAATAAGAACCTGCCCTTCGGGCAGAACCTTGTTCTTCACTACGTTCGGAATAAGAACCTGCCCTTCGGGCAGAACCTTGTTCTTCACTACGTTCGGAATAAGAACCTTGCTTGTAGCGAGAACCTTGTTTCTCGCTTCGCTCGAAATAAGAAATGGGCATCACTAAAATAACCTTGCAATCTGTAAATACTCGAAAAGAATCGCAAAAAAGTGAAGCCTCTCCGGTCTAAAGGCCGGAGCCTCTCTTTTTTATTGAGCTGAAACCCCGCACCGAAAGCCCAGAAAGATTTTCGCTCGTCCCTGTCTTTGAAGGTGCTGGGGGTGAATTTATATCAAAAAACTTACGATAAGCAAAGCAACAATATTTAGTACCTTTATCATAGGATTAATAGCAGGACCCGCAGTGTCTTTATAGGGATCTCCAACCGTATCGCCGGTAACGGCTGCCTGATGGGCAAAAGAACCTTTACCGCCCAAATTTCCTGCTTCGATATATTTTTTAGCGTTATCCCAAGCCGCTCCCCCAGAGGTCATTGAAATAGCTACAAAAAGACCGGTTACTATAGATCCTAGCAAAAGACCACCCAATGCGGCAGGGCCTAAAATAAAACCAACTAAAATCACAGAAATTACCGGCAAGAGTGCCGGCGTTATCATTTCTTTAATTGCGGCTTTAGTTACAATGTCAACGCATCTTCCGTATTCTGGCAAAGTTGTACCTTCCATTAAACCTGGAATTTCTTTAAATTGTCTTCTTACTTCTTCAACAACTTTAGAACCAGCTTTACCCACCGCTTCTAAAGCGAAAGCGGCAAACAAATAAGGCAATAAACCACCGATAAATAAACCTACTATAACTTTAGGATCCCCTAAGAGAAATTGAAAATTCCCACCAAGATTTTTAAGATCTTGGGTATAAGAAGAAAAAAGAACCAAAGCCGCCAGCCCTGCTGAAGTAATAGCATAGCCTTTTGTTACTGCTTTTGTAGTATTGCCGACAGCATCAAGGGCATCAGTAACTTCTCTTACCTCATCGGGAAGGCCAGCCATTTCAGCGATACCGCCGGCGTTATCGGTAATAGGGCCGTAAGAATCGACTGCCACGACAATTCCTGAAATTGAAAGCATTGCCATTGTCGCTAAAGCTACGCCATAAATGCCAGCCAAGGAAAAACTAATTAAAATACCAAGGGAAATTAAAATAATTGGCAAGGCTGTAGACTTCATCCCAACAGATAATCCCGTAATAATGTTTGTTGCATGCCCTGTTTGAGAAGCAGCAGCAATTGATTTCACCGGCGCATATTTTTTTGAAGTATAATATTCAGTAATAATAAAAATTCCGGCAGTGATGAATAACCCAACTAAAGAAGAAAAATATAATTTGGTAGTAGGCAAAGATAACCCAGCTACTGAGAGTTTTTTAATAACTGGATAAAAGCCCACTGCCGACAAAATTGCAGCCACTGCCAATCCATTATAAAAGGCCTTCATAATGTCCTGATCTTTGCCAAGCTTCACAAAAAAAGTTCCGATAATTGAAGACAAAATAGAAATACTGCCCAAGACCAGGGGCAACATTATAAACTGAACATCGTCTATAGAGAACAAAGCTCCCAAAATCATAGCTGCTATTGCGGTTACAGCATAGGTTTCAAAAAGATCCGCTGCCATTCCGGCACAATCGCCAACATTATCGCCAACCAGATCGGCAATAACAGCTGGGTTTCTTGGATCATCTTCCGGAATACCCTTTTCAATCTTACCAACAATATCGGCGCCCACATCGGCGCCTTTTGTATAAATTCCTCCTCCAAGCCTAGCAAAAACTGAAATCAGGCTTCCGCCAAAACCCAAAGCTACTAACGCTTTTAAATCTTTAGTTAAAAAATAGAATCCAGAAACAGCTAATAATCCTAAACCAACTACTAAAAGGCCGGTAACAGAACCCCCTTGGAACGCTAAATTTAAAGCAGGGGATAAACCCTTTTTACCGGCTTCTGCAACCTTTACATTGGTCTCAGTGGAAACCATCATCCCGATAAACCCGGCTAAACCCGAAGAGATAGCTCCAATTAAAAAACCAATACCTGCTTTAAAATCTAAAAATATCCAAAGAACCACAAAAACAATAACCGCAACCAGCCCGCAAGTCATATATTGTCTTTTCAGATAAGCGATTGCGCCCTCTCTAATATACTTTGAAATTTCAAGCATTTTACCAGAACCAGAAGGCGCTCTTTTTATTTTTTTAATCAGGAATAAAACGAATACTAAGGAAAAAATAGAAACGATAATAGGAAAATACATCATAAGTTAATGAAAATGTTTAAACAATTTAACATCTAAACATAGCGCTTTAAATGCCAAATTTGTCTAAACGCTAACTTATTAATTTAACTTTTTAGGTGTCTTTTTTATTTTTGATTATTCGGAACTATTCTTTTTTTCTACCTTAGACTTTTCAACTTCCTCGGCTTTTTCTGGCTTTGTGTTAGTTTCTTCTTCCACTTCCACTTTTTCAGGCTGCCCCGGACTCCTAACATCTATTTTCCAGCCGGTTAATTTTGCTGCCAACCTTACATTTTGACCGTCCTTACCTATTGCCAAAGAAAGTTGATCCTCGGGCACTAAAGCTAATGCTTTATTTTTGGGTAGAATTTTAGCCTCCAAGACTTTAGCAGGAGATAAAGAATTGGCAATAAATCTTTCTGGATCATCTGAGTACTCAATAATATCAATTTTCTCGCCACCAAGCTCAGAAATAACCGCAGAAACGCGGGTCCCTCTCTGGCCCACGCAGGATCCGATAGGGTCTATTCCTTCAGCAGTTGAAACAACAGCAATTTTTGAACGAGAACCAGCTTCCCTTGCTATTGATTTTATCACCACTGTACCTTGAGAAATCTCCGGCACTTCCAATTCAAAAAGTTTTGAAATAATTTTAGGGTAAGCTCGTGACAGAAAAATTACTGGACCCTTGGAAGATTCTTCTACCTTTAGAATATAAACTTTTAATCTCTGGCCTGGTCTGTAAAATTCACCCGGAACCTGTTCTTCTCGTGGCAAAACACCTAATGTCTTTCCAATATCAAAATATATATTTTTTCCTTCTATTCTTTGAACTATTCCAGAAATAATTTCTCCTTCTTTTGATTTATATTCCCCAAAAATCGTTTCTCTTTCAATCTCTTTTATCCTTTGTAAAATTACCTGCTTTGCCGTTTGAGCGGCAATTCGTCCATAGTCTTTCTGCGTTTCAAGCTCAATCTCCAGTTCTTCTCCGGGTTTAATATTAGGTTTTATTTTTTTAGCCTCGTCCAGCATCATATGTCTCTCCGGATTAAAATGAACTTTTTTTTCTCCTTCTTTTCCCTCTTCTTCTTTTAACCCTTGGGGACCTGCTGCAGACTTTTCTTTAAGTTCTTCGAGCTCTTCTTCTGAATAGATCATCAAACTATCAACAACTAATTTCACCTGCCAAAAATTAACATCGCCTGACTCTGGATCAAGTTTTGCTTTAATTAGCTGACCTTTTTTGCCATAGTCCTTTTTGTAAGCAGCGGCAATTGCCTGCTCAATTGTTTCGATAACCTTTTCAACAGGAATACCTTTTTCTTCGGCGATTTGGCCAATAGCCGAGGCGAAATTTTTAATATCCATAATTTAAATAAAATTCAAATAACAAAATCCAAATGCCAAATAATAACAAATAATTAAATAACTAAAAATTTTTGGCATTTGAGCTTTGGCATTTGAGCCTTTAATAAAAATGTCCGTTTCGCACGGACACACACAAATTCAAAACTTAGCAATCTTAGCTAAGATTATCAAAAACTTATAAACTAGTCAAGCTCAACAGGGTAAAAAGCAACGCCTAATGTTCCGGGCCCGGCGTGAATTCCCAATACAGGAGAAATACTGGAGATAAAAAGTAGGTTAATGTTTGGATTTTTCTTTAATATTTCTTCCAATTTCTGGGCTTCTTTTAGGTTATTGGCATAAACAATTGCTAAATTAATTTTTTCTCCTTTTCCCATCTTTTTTACCTCTTCAGCGAGAATTCTTGCCTTGTCCTTGCCTAGTTTAATTTTCTGAATTTTTACTTTTCCATCTTTCAAATGAAAGAAAAATTGAATGCCAATTTTAGGCAAGAAAGAAACTGTCGGGATTAAAAATTCTGACATTTTAAACCTTCCACCCTTTACTAAATATTTAATGTCGCCGAAACAACCAAAAAGCTTAACTTTGGGCGAAAAAACCTTCAATTCTCTTAAAATCTCTTCAAAGTTTTTCCCTTGAGAAGTCAGTTCCTCTGCCTTTAAGGCAATCAGACCCTCGGCTGCGCTAACAGCGAAACAGTCAAACACAAAAATATTGTTCTTTTCTGGTTTTTTGAAAAGGGACCTAGCAATTCTTGCTTGACTATATGTTCCGGAAAGTTTAGAGGAGAGCGTGATAACCAAAACTTTCTCATATTTTTCCAAAGCTTTTTTATAGTATGTGAAATATTCTCCGAAACTGGCCGCAGAAGTAGTTGGTAGTTTTCGGGCGCCAGCTAGTTTTTCATAAAACGTTTCGCCTTTAACGTTCTCGACATCTGGGAAATTTGTCTTAAAAGGCAGAACCTCTATCTGGTACTTTTCTAAAATATCTTTTGGTAAATCTGCTGTTTCGCCAACTATTAGACCAATTGGTTTCTTTTTGACGGTCTCGCTTTCTTTTTTAATTATATCTTCTATCCGCCATTCTAAAATTTGGAAATCTTTGATTTTATCGTGTATTTGCCCGGGAAAATTAGTGTGGATATGGATTTTAATCCTGTCTTCTGTTTCAATAATATCCATACTGTCGCCCAAAAGAGAAATCTCTTTTTTAAAATTATCTAGATTAAAATCTTTGACTTTCAGAAAAGAAAATACCACCTCCTTTTGATACTTAGAACTATCTGAGATTGTCGGCACTATAGATATAGGCCTTGCTGTGCTTTCTATTCCAGAAGTAATTCCCTTTAAGCTTTCCAACCAAGCCTCCAAAATTTTTACAAACCCCAATGCTCCAGCGTCCACCACATCGTTTTCCCTTAAAACTTCTAGTTTCTCTTTTGTTTTCTCTAAGGCTAGTTCGCTTGATTTTTTGGCCTCTTCTAAAACTTTTATAATATTTTTTTCGCGAGTTTTGTCTCCAGGTTTTTTAAGTCTTGTCATTTCCCAAGCTCTTCCGCCGGCAGCGCCAACAACATCTAAAATTGTTCCCTCGACTGGATTGTAAATCGCCTGATAGGCTGCTTTTATTCCTTTTTTCATCGCCACTGCCAATTGATAGGAATTTACGAATCTTGAATGTCTGATATGATCTAAAACTCTAATGAGATAGCCTGTAAAAATCATCCCTGCATTTCCTCTGGCATTCATCATTGCCGCTTCTTTAATGTCTTTAGCCAGTTCTTGAAAATTATAATATTCTTTTCTAGAAATTGTTCCTTCAATGCCCAAAAGTGTTGCCGCTAAATTATAGCCTGTATCCTTGTCGGCTACCGGAAAAACATTAATTCTATTAATTTCTTCCTGATGGGAAACAATTTTCTTTGTGGCGGCTATCATCATTCTCTTTAAATCTGCAGCCGTAATTTCCGTCACTATTTTCTCTGGAGAACCAAAAACCATTTTCACGCCATTGAAAATCATTTCTTTAACGGGAGCTATTGGTTTTTGGGCCATTTTTACCCCAAATTTCGCAACTCGCCAACCTATTTTCGGCGGCAGCAGCAAAGGCACGGCAAAGGGCCTGATTACTTCCAATTTTCCTCTGTATTCCTTTTTTACCTTTTTAAAAATAATATTAATTCTTTGTTCAAGCCGAGTTTCGTCATTATCAAAAAGCAAACGGTTTCTGATTAATTCCTTTTTGTTAAAAGACAATTCGCTAATAGGGCTTAGTCTTTTGATAAGAATTGGGATTAAAGAAGCAAAAGCAAACATTCCGCCAATTTGGGCTTGTGTTTTATTTAAAAATGATGGTTGCCAAAAGTAAAACAGGATAGCGGCAACCAAAAACAAAAGAGTCCCAATAGAAGAGTTCCAAATAATTGCAAGCAAAATAAAAGGGATTATGGAAATCCCCAAAACCGTCGGAGATAAGGCTAGGAAAGCGCCAATGAATGTGGCGATTCCTCGGCCGCCGGCAAAATTCAAAAAGATACTCCAGTTATGCCCGACAACGGCAAGTGTTCCAGAAAAAATTTGTATTTCTGCAGAAAGACCTAATCTCCTCGCGCCGTAAACCACAAAGTATCCTTTGGCAAGGTCTAAAGCGCCTGTTAAAATGCCTTGAGTTTTGCCAACGTTTTCAAAAACATTAGAACCAGAGGTTTTTTTCCAACCAATTTTTAGAATGTCTTTACCCGAAGCGCGAGCTATCAAATAGCCAAAAGGAATAGAACCTAGCAAATAACTAAAAAATAGCCAAAATATTGCTGATAAAAACATTTAATCTAAGAGTTAGTTATTGGTAGTTCCACGTAAAAAGTCGAACCCTTGCCTTTTCCTTCTGATTCTGCCCATATTTTGCCATTGTGCAAACTAAGGAATTTTTTGGCAACATATAATCCTAAACCCGCGCCTTCAACGAAAAAATTTACACCAGCGGTCCCTCGAATAAAACCGCCGAAAATTTCTTTCTTTTCTTTTTCATTTAAACCTTCTCCAGTGTCTTTTACCAAAATATGAATATGGGAATCCGTTTTTCTAACTTCAATCTCAACGCTTCCTTGGCTGGTATATCGGATAGCGTTATCTATCAGGTTTGAAATAACTTGTCTCAATTTCAGTTGGTCGACCTCTATTTTAGGCAAAAAATCTTTTGAAGTTTTTAAAGAAATTTTAAGGTTTTTCTTTTCGGCGGCAATTTTCATTTCCTCGTAACAAGACTTAACGAGTTCCTCAACTTGAGTAAGCTCTTTTTCCAATTCCATTTTTCCCAACTCTATTTTTGAGATATTAAGCAAATCGTTAACAATTTTAACCAACCTGTCATTGGAAATCAAAACATTTTTTAAGGGTTTGTGCATTCGACGAGGAAGCTCTCCATAAGTTCCTTCCAAAACCATTGAAACATAACCTTTAATTGCTGTCAGGGGAGTGCGCAACTGGTGGGAAGCCATAGAAATAAATTCTGATTTGGCGTTATCTAATTGCCTTAGCTCTTCATATGCTTCTTTCAGTTCTTTCATTTGTTCGTCTACTTTTTCCTGAAGGTGATAAGAAAGATCGTCCACTTGGCTATATAATTTAGCGTTTTGCAAGGAGATGGAAGCCTGGCTCGAGAGGTTTACCAACAGCTCTATATCTTGTTTGGAATAAGGATCTCCCGAAAGCTTGTTTCCCAGAACAATCATCCCTGTTATTTTTCCTTCAATAAAAAGAGGCAAGCAAAGCGCCGCTTCAATTCTTTTCATATTTTCCTTCAGTTTCTCTAATTTTTCTTTTTCTTCTTTGTCTTCAGTATCACGGATAGCTAAAGCCAATTCTTCGTAAACTAAGGGCTTTTGAATATTTTCTAAATAAAAAGTTAAAAAATTATCTTTTACCAAAGAAATTCCATTTTCTTCTTTAAACCCTATATTCTTTTTAATCTGGTAAACTCCGGTTTCAGGATCTCTTAGCAAAACAACTGTTCTTTCCAGCTTCATTGTGTTAATCAAGGTTGCCGTAATAAGAGATGCAAGCTTGTCTAGTCCCAAAAGTTGAGTTAGCCTTATTCCCAAATCTGTCAGAACTCTCTGGTAAGAATAAAAAGCATAGTAAAAATATTTTGAGGCAAGCCTTTCAAAAAATCTGAATGCGCGCTGAAACAAAACAATGCTCAAAACAATTATCAAAGTTCCAATAACATTCAAGGGTATGGGTTGAGGCAATTTCCCATTCAGAAAAATCAACGAAAAAGCCACAGCAACCACCGTGGCAAAAGATAAGACATAAACTGTTCCGCGGCCCAAAACTACCCTAATATCCATAAAACGATAACGCAGAATTGCATATGACAGGATTAAAGGATATAAAAATATTACAAAAATACCAATTGGCGGGAAAAGAATTCCGTACCATAAGGGGAAAATAGTAAGTCCTCCCAAAAAAGCTATCGAGGCTGCTAAAATTACATACTTTATTTGTTCTTTTTTAACACCTTGGGATTCTTTTAAGTTTTTTGTTAATAAATACAACCCATAACTAAGCCCAACTAAAAACCAAATAAGCCAAAAATGGAAAGCCATACCCGCTTCTGGCCAATAGGAGAAATATAGTATCGGCCGTAGCTCTTTTACAAAAAGGTGATTAAAATTAAGTAAGAGGAATATTAAAGTAATAGAGTATCCAATTATTAAAAGCTTTTTTTTCTTTTGAACTAGGTTTAGTAGAGAGAAAATATAATGAATGTAAAAAATAGGGATAGAAATTGCTCCGGCCATTAACAGCTGAACAAATGTAAGAGCTTTTTCTTTCTCCGTGCTTAATTGCCAAAAACCAAAGTTAATTGCCCAAACTGACAGAGAAAGACTCATTAAACAAAAAATTTTATTCTCTAATCTTTTTCTGTTTTTAAGGTAAACAAAAATACCAAAGAATGCGGTTAAAATTCCTGTGGAGAAAGCTCCTATAGAAAAAATATTCATACTAATTAAAGTAAAAACCCCTATAGATATCTTATCATCTTCTATAGGGGTTTAACAAACCGTATTTGGTTTTTCTACTCGATTCACCCATACCTGCTTAGCAAAACTTCTCCGCCACGTAGAATTCACAAAACCAATTCCTTGCGAAATCCGATCAAACTCTTCCTTGTCCAAAAACGTATAAATCCCTTTTCTGCCTTTTAGAGTAATTGCTATCCCATATTTGAGAATTCTTAAACCGATCCAAGGACCGAAAACTCTATGGGCAATTTGTTTTCTAATTGAAAGCATGTCCGGCAGACTAAGCAAGAAGTTCCGGAAAAAGAAAGGATTCTTCTTTGGACTCGACCAAATCAATCGACCTCCTGACCTAAGAATTCGAAACATTTCCTTCATAGCCTCGGCAAATGCTTCTCTTCCTTCTTTTCCTTCGAAGTCAAACACATAAGGAAGGACCAAGTTTGCCACAATCCCATCGAACGAACCATCAACAAATGGCAGCCTCTCGCCCAAATTGGCATATTGCAACTCTAGAGGTATACTATTGTCTAGTCTTTCCAAGGTTGCTCTGGCAGGATCTAGAACGATATCTATCCCAATGACCCTATCTATATTTCTGTTGGATTTCTCCCAAAGTATTTGGCTCATCTTCGCCGGTCCACAGCCAGCGTCGAGCCACACTTCTCCTTCTCGGGGATCAACAAGTTCTTGAATTGTTCTAGCAAGATCGTAGTATGGAATTGTGTCCTCCAAGTGATAGTAAATTTCGCCATATCTCTCCCAAAAATTTAGCTCTTTCTTCCACCTTAAAAGTCTCTTCTTTGTCTCGGCAGACATTCCTTCCTTAATAGAAACATCAATGTCTTCTGAGCTTAACTCTCCATTTTTTGCACCACCAATTAGTTCATATAGTCCGATTGCCATTTCTTCTATCTCCCTTCTTTTTAATTTTCAAAGCTGAGAAATTCTCAGTAGCTATCACTACTATACAATATTGTTATCTTTAGTCAAATTTTGTTGACCTTTTAGCCTTTCTTCCAGTTCCTTAACCTTTTGCCTTAGCTCTGCCATTTTTAGCTCACGGCCAACGGTCAATTTATAGAACCTTTCCAATGCTTCTTTATCCTTCTTTATTTCTTCGTACAACAAAGAATTCTGAAGAGATATAGCTATCTGATAAGATAATGCCTCAAGGATATTAATGTCTTCTAATGAATAGGGGTTGCCAGAAATTTTTTCGCCAAGGAAAAGAATTCCTATCGACCTCTTTCTGTAGTGTGGGAAAATGGGGTCAACTCTATTTTCTCT
>Ga0210016_1002880_pt1 | contig 15475 bp, 12 predicted proteins | sample CryGeyCG2014_300_FD_185454 | JGI IMG/M metagenome (GOLD analysis project Ga0210016, IMG submission 185454) | Groundwater microbial communities from aquifer - Crystal Geyser CG02_land_8/20/14_3.00 (SPAdes) (version 2) | ecosystem: Environmental > Aquatic > Deep subsurface > Groundwater | place... | reverse complement strand
TTCCCATTGATATTTGGTCCCGCTACCTGCTTTATCTTCCGGGCGCCATCATGGCTGGGATTGGTTTCCTGCGCCAGTGGAACATGCAGCGAAAACTCGGTCTTTCCGATGTTGCCAATCTGATGTTGGGAGCGGGTTTGGCGTTTCTGGTTGAAGCGTTTATAGTCGGTTTGGTTGTACCGGCTGCTCTTTATGGGCCTGCGTCCTATTACAACTATGATCGCGTTATATATAACGCGTTCACAGGAGAGCAGGCAGGGATTACAGGATTTTTTGGATTAACTGCCTGGCTGGACTATGAGCGAATTTTGGAAGTCACCGGTTTGCCCATTTCTTTCTGGCGAATGTTGTCGGCTTTCGCCGTTACCTTCTTTGTGGTGCGGGGAATGGGTGTCTTCGAGGCGACGCGCAAGAGGCAGCTTAAAGCGCTGCAAGATGAGCGCGCTCAAGCTCAAAAAGCGGCTTTCGATGCCCAGATCGTTGCCAGACAAACGGCAGAAAAATGGACGGAAGTCCTGGTTAGCATCAACCGTCGCATCACGGAACTGGAAGACGTTGATAGTATTTTGCTGTACATCGTGGAGAATGCAAGAAAATTGCTGCGGGCGGACTTCGTCGGGCTTGCCCTATTGACCGATGATCCATCCTGCCTGGAGTTGAAGTGCTTTTCCATTGAAGACACTGCAGAGATGGTCCAGTCGCCGGTCATCGTTGAGACCCCCTTGATCTTGGAAACCTTGCAAACCGTGCGCTCCTATCGCTCCTCAGGCAATGAGCCTCCTGCCATGCTCGAAAATATCATTTATGGCCTGGAGAGGCCTGCCTGTGGGGCTGGAATTGTCCGCCTCGAACTGGATAATCGTCCAATCGGAGCCCAACTGGAAAGCGGGGTGCGATGAAAGTCGCACGCTCCGTTTGGAGCGGGGGAAAGACCGGGAGGTCTTACCTATCGCTACATCGCTAGCCCGCTCGTCACCATTGCAGGAAATGCGAGTTAGCTGTAATTCACTCGCCTCGCCCCTGAAGAGAAAGAGATTCTCATGCTTCAAGGAGGTTTTCATGCTTGAACCTGATACAATGAACTCGACTGAACTTCGGTCATTGCAGGAACAGAGATTTCAAGACGTGATCAGTCTGTTTTGGACAACCCCGCTATATCACCACAAGTTACAACAGGCGGGTCTAACCCTCAATCAGATTCGGTCTTTGTCCGACCTATCATCCATCCCCTTTACCACAAAAGATGACTTGCGCCAAACGCATCCATCAGAACGAAGCCCCTATTCATCTGGTAACATAGAATACTTGTTTTCCAGTAGCGGCACTTCTGGCGAGCCAACTGTGTACTACTGGACACACCAAGATACAGAAGTACTGCGTGAAGCTGGTGCCAGGGCTATGAGGCGAGTGGGAATCACTGCTGACGATTTGGCCCTTGTGCTGGCACCCCTGGGGCTGCCGATTATGTGGTACTGCATGTTCCAACAGTACAATGCATTGGGAGCAGGTGTTATACCACTAGGAGCTCGGCCCCCGTCTGAGGTCGTTGACGCATTGCTAGCTTTTCCAGCCACTGTCATTACGACATTGCCTGTCATCGGGACACGTCTGCGTGAATTCATGATGGGTACTGGCATCGAATGGCCTGAGAACAGGCCATTGCGTCAGTTCCACTGTGGTGGTGATTTCTTGACCGAAGCCCGGCGTCGGCGTATAGAATACTTGTGGGGTGTCCAGTGCTACAATTTCTTCGGTATGAGTGAAATCTTTGGCCCTATCGCAGGCGAATGCTCGCATCGGTCAGGAATGCATTTCTTGGCCGACTATGTGCATCTCGAAGTTCTTGATCCCGACACACGTCTCCCCGTTCCTGATGGTCATCCTGGCATAGCGGTCTACACGACCCTGTGGCCTAAAGGTTCTTTGCTTCTGCGTTATTGGTCAGACGACTTCGTCATTATTAATCAAAATGTGTGCGCTTGCGGCGCGACCTCACCGCGTATTACATTTCTCGGCCGCCCCTTAGACATGGCTTGGGTTAACGGATGCCGCCTGTTCACCAGTCAGGTTGAGGAAACCGTGTTGACATTCCCGGAGGTCGGCGGTGAATATCAGCTACACCTGGCGTCCCATCCTGATGGCGAGAGTGCTAATTTGATCATCGAAGAGACACCAGGAGCGCAGGTTCCTGTCACTGAAGTGCGAGATGCTCTTGGCAATCTTTTGAAGATTCCAGTTACCGTGGAAACTGCTGTTGCCGGGACGCTTCCTCGCGATACACCTAAGCCCAGACGCATATTCGATCACCGGTAGGAGAATACACAATGACAGATCTCACATTCTGGTCCACGATGGGGCAAGTTTCTGCTACCTTTGTAGGGCTTCTCTTTGTTGGCCTCTCAATATACCTGGAAAGCATTCGCTCGGCAATTAGGGAAGCGCACCTGGAATACCCGCTACAGGAAAACTCATCAAGGCTTATGTACGCAGCGGTGTTGTCCGATCTTTCCCTGCTTGCACTTCCTCTTTGGGTTTCCCTCGGCTTGATCCTTGAGCAGGAGCATCCTCAAATTCAACCTGCTTTCCCTTACCTTGTCGGTGTAATCCTGACAACTGTCCTTTTCTTGAACCTCTACCTCTACTGGAACAAGGTTACACAGGGACAGTTAGAGTTGCTGCGAGCCGAACCCCGTCCATCGCGGAAACTTCTGCAACTGCGGCTATCGCTCGGGGCGTGGGGCTTGCTCTTGGTAGTAGTGATCTACGGTGGACTGTTATTTGCGTTGCGGATTCCCCCAATGGCATCCTGGATTCTCTCTTCGTTGAAGGTCATTTCTTGGCTGAGTATCATTATCGGCTTGGGTACTGGAATCTTCGATCTCATAGCCTTCGATGCCGGAAATATCTTCTTCCGGATATCTGAGGATTTCCGCCGCAAGACCGAGGATCGCGAGCGCATCCTTAAAACTCAAATGGCAAAGATTGACGTCTTCTTCGCTCAATGGCGTGGTTTGGCATCCGATCCACAGTTTGTAGGTCGTATATCTCAGGCCACTAGCGCGGCAGGCTGGGATACTGAGACCGTAGAGAAGCGGTTCCGTGAATCTCGCGAGAGAACTATATTGGATTACGACGATTTCAAGGCAGGTATCCTCAGGACAGTCAATCCGACGACGGGCTGTTACCGTTTCACCGAGAGAATCCGATCGTCAAGCATAATTACGCTGAAGGAACTGCAAGAGATGGCCGAAGAGGTTGCCCACCTGCTTGAAGCGACGACAACATTTCTCAAGTACCTGTCAGAAAAATATGAGCGACTGGAAAAATGGAGCAAGGAAGGCGAATCTCAAGAGAAGCCTCCTCGTTCCAGCAGCGATCAGATCACTGCACATGACCAAGTAGCTGTACCATCATAAAAAGGCGTCTGTAATGGGTAATATCGACCCAGTTAGCAAAGGTTCAAACGGCGTGTCTGGTTTCTCTATTGTCGTGCCAACGCACGGGCGTGTCATTCATGTCGAACGTTTGCTCTCGTCTTTGGATCTGGCGCGCGTGAAATGCCCGGTTCCTACCGAAGTGTTCATTGTTGACAGCAGTCCGGTCCACGCAGCCGAGTGCATAGGGACGTTGGGCGAAAAGCACAATGCGATTTATGTCTCGGGTTCGACCAGCGTGCGAAAGAAGCGCAATGCTGGTATTCAACTTGCCCACTACCCGGCTGTAGTTTTTATAGATTCGGATTGTGAGGCCCATCCCGATTTGCTTGTGCAATATCTACGGAGCTACGAGGAGCAACCCTACCTAGGAGGCGTCTTGGGGCAGGTCGTTTTTACAGGCCCAAAGAACTGGACGTGGGAGATTGTGCGGTTCACGCCTTTCGTCAATTCCTTCTCATTTGCAGCGCAATGGCCTTATGCTATCTGGGGACCAACAGCCAATATTTCCTATAAGCGGGAATTACTGCTCGAAATCGGAATGTTCGATGAGAACTTTCCATTTAAACTGGGCGGTGACGATGTTGATTTGGGACTGCGTGTCACAAAATCCGGCTATCTTTTGCGCTGCAACCCAGACGCGATTGTATATCACGCTAGAGACACCTGGACGCATGGTGTAGGCATACTCTCGCGAGCAATTCGTTGGGGACGGATGGAGTTTCACTTGCTGAACAAGCACCAGTATCTCCAACAAACTGATCACCCTAAACTGACCGTTCTTCTATGTATCCTGATCGTCTTGGCTTGCCTGTTAATCCTGATTACCCATAGATGGGGATGGCTGGCTTTACCCTGGATCTGGCTCGGGGGAGTGTGGACAGTGGAGTGGGCGTTGAGCGCACTTGCAACAAAGGTAGAGAGTTGGCACCCTGGTCGGCTGGTAGCCCAGATAGTTGCCTGGTGTTATGAACTGGGCTTTTGCTACGAAAGCATATATCGTGGTCAACCACGGCTCATGTTGCAGCGTCCATTATTCCACATCGGTCAACTGAGCGGGGAGTGGCCTCTGCGTGTCCGTCGACTATGGAGTATTGTCCTGGCAACCTCTATCTTAATCCTGTTGCTACCTTGGCTGTAGAGACAGAGAGGTTAAGTATGATAGACCTAACTCTTGTTGACATTCCGTCCTTCAATAGCAGATTCTCACAATATTACCAGAGCTTGTTCGAGCAGAAGCAGGCCCTGTTGCGGGAACGAGAAGCAAGAATCTCCGGGACGAGAAGCCACACCGCACAATTCAATTACTCTTACGGGCTACTGTGCCTTGCGTCGGCTATCCGAGCATCAGGCTTTGCTGTCAGATATGTGGCTTGGAATGGCCATAATCTAGAGGAAATCACGAAATCAGCGAAAGTGAGCAGGTATTTCGGTGTAACGAGTTATTCCGCAACGATAGACGATGCCGCTATCTTGTGTAAAATTGCAAAACAGACTACACCTGGTCTGACCACAATAGTAGGGGGACCGCATGCCAGCCATCTTGACAAGCAAGTCTTGGAACAAAACCCCGAGATTGATCTTGTGGTGCGCGGCGAAGGCGAGTATACCTTGCGTGAGATTTTAGCATCACCATCAGATCATCTCGCAAATGTGGAAGGTATTACTTATCGTGGAACAGATGGTACGGTCATTCGTAATCCGCCACGCCAAGAAGTAAGTGATCTAGGCGACTTACCCCTTCCGGCCTATGATCTCCTTCCACGAGATATAAGAGATTATTTCATCAATATTTCTACTTCTAGAGGATGCCCTTACAGGTGCCGATTCTGCGCCGAAGGCACAGCCGGGAGAAAAGTTCGATTCGAACCTCTTAGTCACATTGAGAGAGAGATCGCATTCCTTAACACTCAGTTGCCTTTCGGGACTACTATCTATTTTAGTGACAGCATCTTCACGATGAACAGACAGAGAGTGGTCGAATTGTGTCAATGGATCAAACAACAACGTATCCATCTCACATTCTGCTGCGCCGTGCGTCACGAGTTTATGGATGCTAACCTGGCAAACGAAATGAGCGGGGCAAATTTCATTCGGTTCACAGTTGGTCTAGAAGATGGTAACGATTCTGTGCTAAAACTGAATGCTAAACTGACGACTTGGGCAGATAATCTGAATCTCTTGAGCCTATTGAGGGAAAATGGACGGCCATTTGTGACTGGTTACTGGATCACAGGTTTGCCTGGCTCTACTCACGAGTCACTCCAGAAGAACCTGGAAAAGATTCGTCTTCTCATAAGGGAGGACTTGGTGACAGAGATAAACAACAAGGTATGTGTACCCTATCCTGGCACATCGTTATACGACGATGCAGAAGCACTTGGAATAACAATTCTTTCACAAAATTGGCGCGAGTACGATAGGCTCTCTTTGCCCGTGCATCGGCTAACAACATTGTCTGAATATGAGATCTACAGTTATTTCATGCTGACAGAAGCAGTTCTCCTAGAGGAGATGAGAAAACGCGAGGGCGAAACGGCTTGACTAAAGACTGTTTCACCGAGAAGGAACTTGATGAAAACTGGGACCCCTGACGAACTTCCCGAGGGTATCTCGATCGTGGTACCTACCAAGGGACGGACTGCGTTGACCCGTGCCCTTTTGCATTCGCTGAGAATGGCACGCGAGCATTACGATGGTCCCAGCAAGGTGATCATCATTGACGACAGTGCACCGGACGAGAAGGGCGAACTAGCAGACCTGTGTGCACAGTTTGACGCTATAATGCTCCCTGGCCCGGCCAGTGTGGGTGCTAAACGCAACATAGGTATTGAGGAGGCACGATACAATATTACACTCTTTGTTGATTCAGATTGTGAAGCAGAGCCTCAGCTACTTGTGGAACATGCCAAGGCTTATCAGGGTGACGGGGCGGAAACTGTTGGCGGTTGTATGGGACCTACGCGTTTCGTTGGCCCAGATACCTGGCTTTGGAAAACGATCTCGCATACTTCCTACGTGATGCCATTCAGTTTCCCGGATCTTATGAGTGAGGTGCCATGGGGGCCGTCATCCAATCTGTCATTTCGCACTCATATTTTGCGGCAAATCAGAGGATTCGATGAGACCTTTCCTCCGCGCCCTGGGGGTGAAGATGTAGACTTGGGATTGCGGGTTATCCGACAAGGCTACCGCATTGTAACTAATCGAAACGCAGCAGTCAGGCACAGTAAAGATACCTGGAACAGCCTGAAAGTGATGCGAGACAGGCTTTTCCAATGGGGCAGGGCTGAACACTATTTGCATGAGCGTCACCCGGACCGACTCACACTTGCTCAACCGCGTCCACTGGCTGTGTTCTTGTTGGTTATTGTCATCGCCCTAATCCAGACTCTACTAACGCGCAACGTCCTGCACCTTGGATTACCTATCGTATGGGCACTCACTTCATTGGCGATATTTGCAGCGCTCACATCACGCTATATGGATAGAGCCGCGCCGACTTTTGCTCAACAAGCTCTTATTGTCTTACTAAACCAATGCTTCGAGAGCGGCTTGATCTGGCAGGGGCTCCAGCGGCGAACTATTCGCCCGGTATTTCAAACAATGCTCTATGCTGACGGGCAGTTGGTTGGTGAGTGGTATCACAGCGCCTATTGGTTGATCAGCAACTTCTTGGCTTTTACCCTGATGGGTGTCTTGATTCTTTGTCTGGGGTAACAACATGAGGAAACTACTATGGATGTGAGTGTTCTGACAAGCCGGGATAGGCTCAGTTTCCTGACCAGGATGAGCCGATGGCACGAGTACAGCACTACCAAAGTGCCGCTGATTTTCGCTCCGGCCTTGTATCTGATGCTGAGCGAGCCACGGGCTCCACTAGAGAGTTATGTGCGTTTCGGGTGCATTGTCATTTTCACGACACTTTACCTGGCCTTCGGTTATATGCTTAACAACTATGCTGATCGAGAGGTGGATCGGAAAGCTGGCAAAACTAATTTACTTGGAAACCTGCCCAGACCAATGGCTTGGTTCTTTCTACTGCTCACCTTGATTGCCGGTGTCATTGCGTTGCTTCCATTCCGCCACCAACTGTCTGTGGTCTGGTCGGCCACCCTTGCTTACGCTGCGGCGGCCGCTTATTCGCTGCGGCCGGTGCGCTTGAAGGAACACGGCTTTCTGGGACTGCTGGCAAGTGCTGTCGCACAACGGGTACTTCCATCCTTAGTGCTGTTTGCTGTCTATGATCATTGGAATGTGGATACTATAGCATTTCTGGCGCTCTATGCCGTAATCGGGCTGCGCTGGATTTTAATACACCAGATACTTGATGAACCTAATGATCGCAAAGCGGGCGTGCGTACATTTGTGAGTCAAAGAGGCTATGACAAAACCGAGTCACTAATGTATCAAATGGTCTTCCCTCTGGAAATCGGTTTGGGGATGGTGGTGATCATTCTGATAGGCATTGTTTCTCCTGAAGCGATGTTGCTATTGGGTGCTTACTGGGGCGAAATAGGGCTTCGTTTGATACTACACCGGCAAGGGAAAGTGACTTTTTCTCTGATTCAATTTGACGACATCCCTTTATCAGTATTCTATTTCCTACTCTGGCCTGTTTTCTTATCAGTATCCTTGTCTTTCCGGAACCCCCTCTTGCTCGGAATACTGGGGGCAATCATCTTGTGGCAATGGGGATATCTACAATCCGAAGGGTGCAGATTCTTTCGGCTTATTCGCCTTATATGGCAGCGAGAACCATAATGATCTATAGGCGGACGCTAAATCGTTTGTTGGCGAATATGTCTAAACGGTTAGGCACCTCTTTTGCTTGGGGATACCCATCAGCATTGATGGTAGAGCCGACCAATACCTGTAACCTGTCGTGTGTGCTGTGTCCAACAGGCGCGGGTTGGCTCAAACATCCGCAGGGGAGAATGGATATCATCGCATTCCGTCATCTCATTGACGAGGCGGGGCCTTATCTTGACCGGATTGCATTCTGGAACTGGGGAGAGCCATTTCTGCATCCGGGGATTATGGACATGGTGCGGTATGTGCAACGATGGCCGGTCTGGGTTCAGATTTGCACGAACGGTCACTTTTTCTCAAACCGTGCATTTGCCGGGGAGGTCGTTGAATCTGGTTTGGATCAGGTGATCATTTCAATGGATGGAGCGACTACAAAAAGCATCCAACAATATCGTGGCCCTCGTGCTAGTATGGACAAGATATTGGAAGGAATCCATAATCTTGCATCTGCTCGCAAAGCGATAGGCAAGACAAGCCCATGGATTGAAGTGCAATTTCTGGTCATGCGACACAACCAAGACGAGATTGAGATGACACGAGCGATGGCCACTGACGCCGGGGCAGATCGGTTCTATTGCAAGACGATTAATTTGCGTCCAGAAGATCTCGAGTCATTCGGCTCTCTGCTGCCCGACGCGCCCGAATTCAGCCGGTTTGATGTTAATTCAGATGGTCGGTGGTCAATCAGGGGAATGCCAGCAGGGATATGTCCCTATGTCTACAATACAGCAGTTGTCATCTGGGATGGCTCGTTATTGCCATGTTGCTTTGATGCTGAGGAAGCAATTCTACTGGGCAATGCCTTCAAAGACGGCCTGTGGCGTGCGTGGAACAGCGATTTCTTTCGCTCATTTCGGTACCGTGTGCGACATCATCGTGCAAGCATACCCATGTGCGCCTGGTGTCCTGAGGAACGCTGCGAGAATCATGCCCGATTGGGAAGGTTCTGGACTGACCTTGATAGTAACGCCAGTTTGTAAAACACAATGGATCTGACCATGTTTGAGCATATTTATCTGGAAACCACTACCATCTGCAACCTACGCTGCTCCATGTGCCCGCGTTTCGGCGGCGAGGATATCTCTTCGCAGCCGGTTATCATGCCAATGGAAGTGTTCGCGAGCTTACGCCCCGATCTGCCAAAGTTAAAAAGTATGGCGCTGGTGGGTTGTGGAGAACCCACCACCGACCGGCGTTTGCTTGGGTTTGTTACAGAGGCCACTCGGGCGGGTGTGTATACCATGTTTACAACCAATGGCATGTTCCTGGATGAGGAATACGACCAGCAGATCATTCAAAGTGGTCTTATGTTGTTGGGTGTTTCGTTGGATGGAGCCACCCCGGACACTTTTGAAAGTATTCGTGACGGGGCTTCGTTTATGAAAGTGGTTCTAAATCTTCGGCGCTTTATGGAATTACGCCAGCAGACTGGCTCTAGGCCGCTGGTGAAGATCCAGATTGTGCTCATGAAGCGTAATCTTTACGAACTTGCTGCGCTAGTGAACCTGGCAGCCGATCTCAAAGTGGAAGAAGTGTATGCCAAAAACTTGTGTTTCCTGCGTACCCACGAATTGATCGCTGAAAGCCTACAGGAAGAATACGACCCAAGCGTCGATGTCTGCCAACGAGACGAATTTATCGCTGCCGCCCTGGAGGTTGCCCGACGACGCAATTTACGCCTGGTCCTGCCTTCTTTTCGGCGGAGCGGGTCGAATGACTGCCCCTACCATCCCGGTACCACCCTTTTCATACGTCGCAATGGGGATGTGTTCCCCTGCCCGATTTACGCAGTTTGGAATTATGGCGTGGAGCGAAATGTTATTTTAGAAAAACGAATGGGGAATGTGCTGGAGCAACCTCTGACTGAGATCTGGGTGAGTGAGCGCTACCAGATTTTCCGTGACCGTTTTTTGGCTGGGGAGGAAAGGTTGTGCCAAGGTTGCACCGTCTGGCGTCAGGGGTACCAGGCATATTCCCCTCAACCAATTCAATCTTATATTTATTGAGCGAGTGCAATATGTGTATTTCACAACTTGAAAGTGCTCCAGTCGTTCCCGCGCCGGAGTCGATCGCCATTCTCGTGACTGGGCGTTGCAATGCAACCTGCATCTACTGTCCATATAACAAGGGAATCCTTAATTTTTCCAAAGAACCGTCCCGGTCTGAAGTAGAACGGCGTATTGCCGAAGCGTCTACTATGGGTGTGAGTACGCTGCGCTTTTCAGGAGGAGAACCACTCATCCGCCGTGATTTGGAAGATTTGATTGCTTATGCCGCCGCACGAGGAATGAAGCCCAGCATTGTCACCAATGGCTCGCTCTTGAGCGAGGCGCGCTTGGCAAATCTGGTCAAAGCCGGCATCCAAGCCATCACCCTCTCGATAGATACCCTCGATCCGGAATTGTACGAGTCCTTGCGCGGCTTGCCTTTCTCGCATGTTCGCCGCAACCTGGCTATGTTCCAAGCGCTGCAACGCGGTTCGGACGGGCCGTGGGTTGGGCTGACGGTGGTCATCACCCGGCACAATATCGGCCAGATCCTTGAAATGACGGAATCCTTGACCAAGATAGGAATCCCGATCCAGTACCAGCCTTGCCACAGCTACAGTGAAGAGAAAGAAAACAGTCAAAACCAACCCGACCCAGATGAAGTTGAGGAGGTGGTGCAAGCACTGATTGAAAGGAAAGGGAAGGGATATCTGGTCAATAATTCTGTGCGCTACTTGGAAGGGATCATTGATTTTGTAAGGACCGGCTGTCCCCCGGCAGATTTCCGTTGCCGGGTACCGTGGCTCATGGCGGTATACGACGGGGATATGCAGCTCCGGCCATGCTGCTTCCCACTCACACCCATCTCAAATTCTAAAACAGATTCTTTTCAGGAGTCCTGGAACAGCGCCGAAATGAACGGCTGGCGGGATAGAATTGGGCGAATGGAGTGCCCGGGCTGCTGGCTTCTCTCGCTGGATACCTGGAAATAAGCCATGCGCATATCAGTGATCATCCCCACCTTCAACAGTGCGCCCGTGATTGGCCGCGCCCTCGAGTCTGTATTTTCGGGCCATCGGGTGCCAGAGGAAGTCATCGTAGTAGATGGCTGGTCGAGTGATGGTACATTAGAACAGGTGCGGTCTTACCCTGTGATAGTGGTGATGAATCCCAAAGTGCATGCTGCCGCTGCCCGCAACCTGGGGATCGAAAACTCTAGTGGTGAGGTGATTGCATTCACCGATTCCGATTGTGTCCCCCAGCCAGATTGGTTGGAGCGCATTGAAAGCCATTTTCGCAACCGCACTGAGATTGCTGGTGTGGGGGGGCGTATGTTGGCCTTGCCGCCGGTGAATGAAGTGGAGGCTTTCAGCGGGCACGTGTTCTTAAATGATATCCTGCGCTACCCTGCCGTACCACAACAGGTTAGCAACCGGGGGTTGGTGGGGGCGTTCATCACTGCCAATTGCGCTTACCGGAAAGCGGTGCTGTTGGCAGCAGGCGGGTTTCGCGATGAATTTGGTAACAATGCCGAAGACATTGATTTGTATTGGCGATTAGTTGGGCGGGAACATCTCTACTACGATCCAGAGGTGATAGTGTACCACTCATTTCCAACTACGCGTCGGGCCTTGGCCCGCAAGTACTTCCAGCATGGCATCGCCAGTTCTAAGCTGACCCGTTACCACCTGGGTGGTCCACGTGTGGATTGGTTACTATATCGCAAACTGATAAGAAACTTGTGGCATCTTGTAACGCCCGGCAGTGAACATAAATGGGCAACCTTTTACTGTATTCAACTGAGTGCTCACATTTTGGGCAAAGTCTATGGAAGTTTGTTGATGCGCATTGTCAACTTGTAGGGAGTAGCTATGGTGCGTGATTCTATACTGACGGCGTTTCCAGAATTTGATTCTGACATAGCCCCCTTGCCAATGCGTATCAAGATTGAGATTACAACGCGCTGTAACTTGGCTTGTCGGTTTTGCGGCAGGGCTGCCGCACTCGAGTCTTATCTGAAACGACACAGCATGCTGTCTGATCGTAACCTATTTCTAGAAAGTCCCTGCTTCGGCCACGATATGAGCCTGACAGAGTTTCAACAGGTATTAATGGATCTCCCACAGGTGCAAGAGGTCGATCTGCAAGGCATCGGCGAGCCGCTGATTAACCCAGAAGCACAAGCGATGATTAAGTGGGCCGGCCAGCGCGGAATTCGCGTAATATTTACTACGAACGGGACACTACTGACAGCGCGGGTAGCCCAAACATTAATTACCAGCAACGTCAGACAAATCACAGTGTCGGTGGATGGCGCTATACCCGCGACCTACTCCTTTATCCGGCGTGGTTCAACCTTGCGAGTCGTGATCAAGAACATTAAGCGTCTAGCAGAAATGCGTGCCTCGGTCAAGGCGACCACTCCGCGCATTCGTCTTGCCATAGTGCTCACGCGCCACAACGTCAGTGAACTACCAGATCTGATTGACCTAGCCAAGCGGTGCAGCGCTGATACTGTGACCTGCGCGGCATTGAAGCCAATCGTCCCTGCTCTGGCAGATTGGGTTCCAGAAGGAAGCGTTGTCCAGAGATCAGTAGTCGAAGCAGCCAATCGAGCAGCCACATTGGGTATAGAGTTCGAATGTGAAGTAGCACTACCTGTGATGCCTCAGGATGAAAAAATTTCCACGCGGTCAATATGTGCCTGGCCGTGGCTTTCGGCTATGGTTACGGCTGATGGGTATATCACTCCATGTTGTTATGTGACCGATCCCAGAGTCTATAACTTGGGACATATCCGGGATAAACCTTTCACCATCATCTGGGAGGGGCCTCGTTACCAGGATTTCCGACGCCGATTGCGGGAAGGCGATACTACCAATTTACCCTGCCACACTTGTTATGACCATGTAGGATTATCACAGAATGTTCGGGAGGATGTGAATAAATGACCGGCTGGTGGCGTACAAAGTGGCAACAGATACCCAAAGCAGTCGGGTGGCTTGTTGGCACAGAACTCTCCTATCACTTCAATTATCCTCTGTGCCCACCATCTTCCTGCGTATTCAGTCTAACGAAACGATGCGACTCGCGTTGTCTGTATTGTGGAATCTGGAATGCATCCAAACCACCGGACCCATCGTTGGATGAAGTGTCACTCGTGTTACAACAGTTACGTGATCTGGGCGTCAAAGAGGTAGTATTCAGTGGCGGAGAACCTCTCCTACGATCTGATATCGTAGACATTGTTAGCGCAGCCACTCAATTGGGACTCAAGACTAATCTTTTGACCAACGGGGGGCGACTTGATCCAGCGTTGATCGGCGAATTGACGAATGCTGGCATAAGCATTATTACTGTGTCCCTTGACTCGCTTGACGGCGATGTGTATCAGAGATTGCGTGGAATCGCATTTGACCGGGTTAAGCGAGGGCTTATTGCTCTTGACAATGTAGATCGCTCAAAGACCCGCCTCCACCTAACCTGTGTGGTTACCATGCTTAATCTAGGCAGCCTGACTAGTCTGGCTCGCTATGCCCAAGATCATCAAATGGGAATGCTTTTCCAACCCTACAACGAAGTTCCTGGCTACAATCATCCAGAGCTAATACCTAACCCTGACACAATACAATTATTGGAAGAAGTCATTGAGAGAGTAATCCATCTCAAGTATCAAGGGTCTCCTGTCCTTAGTTCTGAGTACTATTTGCGCCGTATTCCGCAGTTCATGTTGAATCGCCACTCATTGTTGCGAGGATTTCACTGCACAGCAGGCTATATCGGTATCAATATTGACTCTAACCTGGATGTTCTTCCCTGTTGGAGCCTGCCTGCGGTCGGCAATCTGCGGACAGAAGATCTTCAGACCATCTGGGCCTCCCAATGCTTCGGTGAATCACGCAAGCAAATGAAACGACTAGAATGTCCTGGTTGTTGGCTGATCTGTCACACTGAGCGACGACAGCCTACATAACTACTTATTTTCCGCTACCCCTTTTTTGGGGTTTAAACAGCCACTTTTTGCCCATTCAAGCAGGTTTTTCCCCAAAATTGCTGGAATTCCAACACGTTTTTCGACCTGTCTCATGCAAAACTGTGCCAACCGCCTGTTTTACGGCCCGAAAAAGCTGGTTGACGCAAACCCCTTGTGGAGGGTAGCGGAAAATAAGTAACTATTACAGTTGTTCTTTGCTCTGTACGCTGCCCGTTGCTGATGGGACACCAAGGACGGACGAATATGGGCTGACCTTCAGTTGGCGGGTATACTTGGTTCACGTTGCCAAACTCCCGTTTATCGCATTCTTGTAATAGTAAGGTGATAAGTGAGCAAGTATCTTTTCAATCTGGTCAAGCGGGCTACCGATTACTTGCAATGTCAACCCCCAAAGGGGTGCTTCGTGAGGGATGAAGAAAAAACTGAATAGTGCATCATGATTAGTGCTCCGACGGCCGTGAGAGTGTCCCCTTTCGCGGCCATTTTTTCTTTCCCGGGTGACAACGAATTCTGTCTGGCAATGCTTCGCCGCCCCCGGCAGCCGATTTCGACAAACTCAATCCAGGTTTTTGTGGGGGGGCAGGCTTTTCAGGAAGGGCTCTTCTTTCTCAAAGAGAAGATGATGTTCGTTTTTAAGACGAACGCTGGACCGGCATCAGCGCCAGGACTCCTGCGTGGACACCGCCGCCACACCCCCCTCTGAAATCCAGTACCATAGGCATTATGCGCGTCACAGCGATTGGCAACCCACAGCCTTATCAATTCTTCGGGACATTTGCCGGTCTCTCTTTCTGGCCAGGCGGCCTGTCTCTGCTTGCCGCCGCGCCCGGCGTTGGCAAGACCTCCTGGCTGCTGCGGATGGTCTTCGAGGCCGCGCGGCAGGGCTTTCCGGCTGCCCTGGGCTGTTACGAACACACCTCCGAAGAACTCAAGTACCGCCTGCACTTGCAGAGCGAGGCTGCCGCAGCCGGAGCGCGCGCCCCCGCATCTCCTGAACAGGTGGAAGCTCTGCTGGCCCAGGGCGGCCAGGCCGTACCGGGTGCTCTACAACTACTGGTATGCCGGGGGATTGCCGGTCGCCGGGAGCGAGGCAGTCTGTCTGGATCTGGTCGAGTTCGCCCTGGATGTGGGACTCAACCTGGGGGTTCATTATTGTTCTTTAGAAAACAAGCACACCGGGCAGATCTATCAGCAGAACTCGATCCGCCCCATTCCAAAAACCATGTATTTTTCCCAGACCGATTATT
>Ga0210016_1002865_pt1 | contig 15516 bp, 15 predicted proteins | sample CryGeyCG2014_300_FD_185454 | JGI IMG/M metagenome (GOLD analysis project Ga0210016, IMG submission 185454) | Groundwater microbial communities from aquifer - Crystal Geyser CG02_land_8/20/14_3.00 (SPAdes) (version 2) | ecosystem: Environmental > Aquatic > Deep subsurface > Groundwater | place... | reverse complement strand
CGAGGAAGACGAGCAAAATGTTTTGAGGCCGTAGCCCAGCTACGGCGAAAAGCATTTTGCGAAGTCTGACGATGACGCAGCCGAAAAGATAAAATTGCAGCAGGAATAGTTTTGCAACCATCTCATTCAACAAATTAAAGATTATAGAACCCAAAGAAGCAAGATTGAGGGTCGAGTGAAAAGAAAGGAATTTTATGTGGAAGTTCAGCTCGCTCGTCTTGGGGAAGTATTTAACGATGAGGTTAGCGAGAGAGTGATTTTAATCAAAAAGCTTGTTGCTGGATATAAAAAGGGTCCGGCCTTCATAACCTCTAAACAAGGCAGGCAGTTATTAGCAAATATCGCTAAAGGCGGTAAAGGATCAAAAACTATAAAAGCAAAAAGAGCGCAACTCGCCATAGCTGAAACAATAAAATCCGGGAAAGGAGCGATCGGGGCCAAGAAAATATTTCTTGACTATTATCTGCCACTTAAGATTGCAACGCTTCGAGATTATGCTGATTTAACTGCCAGATATTTAAGAAAGAGCGGGTTATTTTCCGTAAGCAGAGATAAACTTGTCACAATAACTGAAAAAAATGATCTTATTAAATCTTTGCTTTCTCAAAAATGGAATCTTGCAGGGGATAAAGAATACCTTGATTATCTCTGGAATGATTCCTTGCCAGCTTTGCCGAGCGATAAAGCCGACTACCTCAAGAGCCATCTGATCGCTATAAAAACTAAAGAGAAGGCATTGTTTGATAAAGTGGGAGCAAGAGAATCATTATCTCTGATCGGAAAAAATATCGTGGCCGCCCAAGATGTTGTTGGATTAAAACAACAAACCAGAAGTATTGAAATAAATGAGATGGTTGCAAAACTATTCCTGCTGCAATTTTATCTTTTCGGCTGCGTCATCGTCAGACTTCGCAAAATGCTTTTCGCCGTAGCTGGGCTACGGCCTCAAAACATTTTGCTCGTCTTCCTCGCCTCGCTCGAAAATCTAAAATTTCGCTACGAAATAGTTTTGCAACCATCTCATATCATAATATCGGCGAACTAATGATAGCATTAAAAGCTCTTGGTCTTACTCCCCGAAACATTATCACTTGGCACAAAAACAATGCCATGCCCAGTATGACAAAGCGTTCATTTACGCACTCGTGCGAGTATATGTTGTATTTTACCAAAGGGAAAAAATGGATATTTAACTATTCTGAATTAAAGAAAATTAATCCGGATAAAACTAAAGATGGGTCCGAGAAACAAATGAGAGATCTCTGGATTATGCCAGTATGCCAGGGCAAAGAAAGAATAAAAGATAAAACTGGTCGAGCATTCCACCCGACACAAAAACCAGAAGCTTTGCTCGAAAGAATAATACTCGCTAGCAGTAATAAGGGCGATATAGTCCTTGACCCCTTTCTCGGAAGCGGCACAACCGCATTTATTGCTCAAAAATTAAGCCGTAAATGGATAGGTATAGAAACTGATGATAAATATACATCAAGGTTGCAGAAAAGAGAATAAAAAGTGCTTAATAATTATATCCCTTGGCCTCCCAACTTTTTTTAGAAACCCTATTTTACAGGCATAAGCTCTCCCCAGTTCTGGCCGGTTTCTATTTTCACTTTCATGGGCGGGTTAATCACCACTGCGTTTTCCATGGCCTTTTTTATTTTTCGCACTTTGTCCGCCACCACTTCTTCTTTGACTTCAAAAAGCAACTCATCGTGAATTTGCAAAATTAAACGACAGTTATTATCCAAAATTTTCTTTCGGGCAATATCCACCATGGCCATTTTAATAATGTCCGCAGCCGTTCCTTGAATAGGTAAATTGACAGCCATTCGCTCGGCCTGTGCTCGTAATCGCGGGTCCAAAGAATCGATTTCTGGCAAAAACCGCTTGCGGCCAAAAAGCGTTTCCACAAAATTATCATCTCTAGCTTTTTGTTTGGTGTTTTGCACGAATTGAGCAATGCCCTGAAATTCAGTAAAATATTTTTCAATAAATTCCTTGGCTTGCTTTCTGGTAATGCCGGCTCGCTCGGCAAAGGCCGTGGCACCCATACCATAAAGCACGCCAAAGCTAATGGTTTTAGCCAAAGAGCGCATTTCTTTAGTAACTTTTTCTTGGGGCGTGGCAAAAATTTCACTAGCTGTTGAGGTGTGGATATCTTCACCTCGCTGGAAAATGGCCAACATTTTCTGATCATTGGCAAGAAAAGCGGCTATTCTTAATTCTACTTGGGCATAATCGGCCGCTATAAACTGCCGACCATTTTCGGCCACAAAGCACCGCCTGATAGCCGCGCCCAACTCGCCCTTAATGGGAATATTTTGCAGATTGGGACCAGAGCAACTCATGCGGCCTGTTTCCGTACCCAACTGATGAAAATGCGGGTGAATGCGGCCATCCTTTGGATTAATCATGGTGGCCAAGCTATCCACAAACCCGCTTTTTAACTTAAACAACCCTCGGTAGCGTAAAATCAAACCGACCGCCGGGTGAGCGGCTTTAATTTTTTTCAACTCATTGGCTCCCGTAGAAATTACTCCGCCCGGCGTTTTGCGCAAGCCCAACGGAGAAATTTTTAATTTATCAAATAAAACCTCGGATAACTGCTGGGGCGAATTTAGATTAAAAACAGCGCCGGATTCTTGTAAAATCTTTTTTTCTAAATCTTTAAGGTCTGTTTCTAACTTTTCAGATAATTCATTCAAACGGCTAATATCTACTTTAATGCCGCTTTTTTCCATTTGCCCAATAATGGGCGCCAAGTCCCTTTCCGCTTGAGCTATTTGGGCAGACAGCATCTCTTGGCCTTCCAATTGGTCAATTTCCGAAAAAATATCCTGTTGAAAATCCGCCTTGCTGGAAAAAAGATTGCTCGGGCTGGGGCTAAAATTCTCCACTACTGACTCGGCTGGTTGGCTATCGCCCAAATCTAACAGCTTCTTGAGCAAAGTGTTAAATTCAAATCGCTCAAAAATGGCTTGAACTTTTAATAAATCAAACTGGCCAAACTGGCAATCAGCCAAATTAAAGTTAAGCGGTATGTCACATTGAATTTTAGCCAATTGCCGCGACAAAACTGCTTGCTTTTGACCATCTTTTAGTTTTTGTAAAACTCCAGGCTTAATTTTAGCGGCTTTTTTGGTGTTAGCTTTAATTCCTTGGTAAAGGTTGTCCAGGTCGCTGAATTCTTTTAACAATTCAATGGCGGTTTTTTCGCCAATACCAGCCACCCCCGGGATATTGTCCGAAGAATCGCCTCGCAAACCACGATAATCCTGTAGCTGACATGGCAAAAGGCCGTCATATCTTTTTTTGACCTCATCTATATCGTATAAAATTGTATCTTTGAGGCCTTTTTTCAAAGTGTAAACCTTGGTGGTTTCATTGACCAATTGCAAGGTGTCCATGTCGCCGCTTAAAATAATCGCTTCAAGCGGTGGTGTTTTTTCTTTGGCGGCTAAAATGGCCAAGGCACCAATAACATCATCGGCCTCAAATCCCGGTTTTTCAAAAATGGGCACAACCAAAGCCGTCAAAACCTCTTTGACTAATGGCAGTTGCTGGTAAAGCTCATCAGGCACCTTGGCTCGCTTGGCTTTATACTCTTTGAATTGTATATGTCTAAAAGTAGGCCCAGGCAAGTCAAAGGTGGCGGCCACATATTCGGGCTTGATTTCGTTTAAGGCCTTCAAAAACATTAAACAAAAACCATAAACCGCGTTGACCAACTCTCCTTTCTTTGTTTTCAGCGGCGGCAAAGCGTGATAAGCCCGATGCACCAGCGCGTTCCCGTCAATAATTAAAAACTTTTTTCGTTCTGCTTCTAACATTTCTTCATTTTAACTTTTTAATACAAAAAAACAAAACCGCCCTGATAATTCAGGGCGGAAATCCGCAGGCCGCTAAACTTCGCTCACCACATCAAATCCTTTCAAGCTACCGGTGATGGCCAAGCCGATGATTTTACCTTTGATGACATTCTTTTCTTTAATTTGAAAAGCAATCTCATTCAAGGTTGCGCCAGAGCCAACTGCATCATCAATAATTAGAATATTTTTGTAGTTTTTTGCGCCCTCTACCACAAAAGTTTTTTTTGCGTTTTCAATTCTCTCTTCCAGCTTGTTGAGGGTTTTTTGAGGAATAATAATTGGGGTTTTGATTTTTACGACTTTGATTATATCTATTTCTAAATTTAGATGCTTTTCTAATTCCTTCATAAGCTGAACTTCTCTCTTAACGGTTGGCGGCACAAAAACAACCGCGTCAATTTTAAAAAGTTTTATCAGAGCTTTAATTTTTGGCTTAATTTCCATTGATAACCGTTTAATTAATTTTTTATCCTGGCTTTGTTTGGCATACAACAAAAATTTACCCAATTTTGTTTTGCCAAACCTCTCAATGCTGTAAAAATCAAGATAAAAAAGATTATCCAAATAGACAACAGAAAAAATATTTTTCATTTTAGCCATTCCGTCAAGTAAGCCGTTTTTCTTTATGGAATTATATTTTTTAATAATTTCCACATAATCAATCGCTGACTTTTCAACATTTTGCCCTCTTTTCATGCACCAATCAACAAAAGCTCCCCAGCCGCTCACTTCTCTGCCGTTCACTGTAATATCCAAAAATTCTTTATCAATCAAATCCTTAATATCGTCTGACATATTGTATTTCTTTTCATCTTCTTTCTTGTCAGCTAATAAATAAAAAACCTTCGGCGGCTTGCCGACTTTATCAATGATACCCTGTTCCAGCAACTTAGTTAATTGCTTATAGACCGCTTGGCTACTAAAGCCCAAATGCTCAATAATTTCCTTGGGAGAAACTCTTTTTTGAGCTTTGATAAAAGCTAAAATTTTATCCGCCGTATCTGTTGTCATATATTTAACATAATATTAGCATAGTTGATAGTTGACTGTCAACTATCAACGCTTGCTCCTACTTAAAGCGCGTTGCCGTCAATAATTAAAAACTTTTTTGTTTCTGACATTTTTTGATTTTAACATTTCGACCCGAAAACGCAAAAACCCGCTATTTAAATAGCGGGCTGGGAGCGGCCAAAACTAAAATTCCTGCTTGGCTAAATACTTTACTTCGCGTTCAAAAAATTATCAAATTTTCGCGATTTCTTGTTGAAAAAACCTTTTGAGCTCGCCCCAATCGAGCGCCTTAATCATATTAGGCATAGGGTCGCGTTCGGCGTCCTCAAAATAAACTAAACCCTTCTTAATGTGCGTCATATTATAATTCACAGAGGCGTATTTTTGAGTAAACATTTTCAACAAATCCGACAAGGGCGCTATTTCTTTTAAAATGAAATAAATGTCCACGAAATCTCTTTTAGCGCCCCTTTTGGCGACTGTGTCAATTTTCATACAGGCAATATCAACTATGTCTGCCACTAAAATCCCGCCGGCCATTTGACATGGCTTCAATAGCGGATAATGATAACCCAAAAAAGAAATTTTAGTGCCATCTAAAACCCCGTTAATAGTTTGCTCGCTTTGATTCTCCAGATGAAATTCAGCTGTTCTGTGAGATGGTTGCAAAACTATTCCTGCTGCAATTTTATCTTTTCGGCTGCGTCATCGTCAGACTTCGCAAAATGCTTTTCGCCGTAGCTGGGCTACGGCCTCAAAACATTTTGCTCGTCTTCCTCGCCTCGCTCGAAAATCTAAAATTTCGCTACGAAATAGTTTTGCAACCATCTCTGTTTATATTAAACAAAGAAAATCGCTGAATGATTGCCGACTCGTCAAAATCTTTCAAACTGAAAAAATCAAGGTCATAAGAATAACGATGCCCTAAATATAATGCTAAGCCAGTGCCTCCAGCCAAATAAAAATTACTTACCAATCCAGAATTGCCTAATAGCTCAAAAGTTTTTTTAATGGCAGCAGGCAATAATTCCAAATACATAAAATTAACAACCTAAAACTAAGTTCCAATAATTGCGCGAGCGATCAGAAATGCGACGGCTTTTTTGCAAAACTTCGTTAAAATCGCTTTTCTGAAAGTTTTTATTTAACCACTTAACCGCCTCGTCGTCGCCCATTTCTAAAAGCCGTTCTATAATATAAAACTTGTACTTCTTGATATCCAGTTTTCGCGACTCAACATCCCAAAAATATTTGTGCAGGTGTTTGGGCAGCATAAGCAATTTACACTTTTATTTTACCATAAAAATTGCTGTTTTGCCAATTTTTATTTCCCGCTGGTTTTTGTCCATAAACTTAAAATTCAGGTAAATAGTTTCCTTGGGTAGAAACTTTTTGATTCTTTCGGGCCATTCAATGGCTATGATATTTTGGGGGTTGGCGATAATTTCCTGCCAGCCCAATTGCAAAATTTCCTCGGGTCTTTGCAAACGATAACAATCAAAATGATAAAAATTCTTAAATCTTTTCATCAGCACAAAAGTAGGGCTGGTAATTCTACCTTTCACGCCTAACCCTTTGGCCAACCCTTGGACGAATGTGGTCTTGCCCGAACCCAAGTCGCCTTTTAGAGCCAGCGCCAAAGCCCCTGCCCTAGTCTGGCTGGTCAAAATCTTTTTAGCTAACTGGCCAGCTAGCGCTTGAGTTTGTTTGGCAGAAACAGAAACTATTTTTTGACTAGTAGAAGCATTTGACATAATTAGTGAAATTAAGGTAAGGTTTGAATTAGGTAAGAAAAAACTGACTCAAATGGAAGAATTAAAAAAGCTCAAAAAATTAATTGATAAACATCAGAATTTCACCATAATCTTCTCTGAAGAAAAATTAAACGACAGCGTCCCGGCCGCGGCGGCTTTTTTCTACATTCTAAAACAACTAAACAAAAACGCCAAATTTATTCAAGATATCCCCGCCAACGCTCACTTTCTATTGCCTAACTACGAACCAATTAACCAAACCTCCTCAAAAACAACTTCTATCAACCCTATTGTTTATTTTATTATCGGAGTGGCTTCTCCCGAACCCATTAATCGCTATCTTGCCCCTAATAGCTATCTTGTCAACATTGATAATTGCGCCAACAACAATTTCGGCAATCTCAATCTCACCGAGGAGCAACCCCCCACCTTATCTGAATTGGCCCTTGATATTATCAGTTTTTTAGACGAAAATGAAAATCTTTTTTCAATTGAAACAGCCAGCGCTTTATTAAGCGGGCTTTTAGGCGATTCTTTCCACTCGCCATCAACCTCAAATAAACAACCGCTGGCCGCCGCCACCATTCAAAAAATTGGATTTTTAATTGACCAAGGCGCCAATATTAAGGCCATTGCCCGCCAAATCCATGAATCAGAACCAGAAACAAGACCAGTTGAAGAAAGGGCTTTAGAGCTTTGCGCTAAGATTTTAAGCAAGCTGAACATTTCGGAAAGGAGAAACACTGGCTGGGCTTTATTAGAAAAAGAAATTTTTGAAACAACCGACTCCTCGCCCAAAGACCTGCCTTTTGCCTTAAAAAAACTAAGCTCGGGAATGTTTCCTTTTCAGAACTTTTTCTTGCTCTGGGAGCAACACAACTTACCCATAGAAATACAGGGTATTTTTTATTCTCCGCATCTGCTACAATTAAATAAAATAACCAATAGCTTTAATGGCTGGCAAAAAGGCCAAGGAGTGTTGTTCAAAACTAGCGAGACAAATTTATTAAATGTTAAAAATAGAATTTTAGAAATTTTAGAACTCCCTTAAAAATTATGTTAAAAGAAATCCAAAAACTCAAGTCGGTCGGCGGCAAGGTCTTTGCTGGTTTAGAAGTCAGTGAAGAGCAATTTATTAAAATCAAACAAGCTGTAGCCAACATTACCCAGTTGGGTGAGGCGATTAAGCTTAATGGCCAAGGCATAGAAGATATCAGCGGCGCCTTGCAAATTATTTTCGCGGGCAGTTTGGTTTTGGCCGCCTCGGACATTCACTTTGAACCCGAAGAAGAAAATGTCAAACTGCGTTTGCGCTTGGACGGCCTCTTGCATGATGTTGCTCTGCTAAATTCAGGTCTTTACCGCAAAATATTAGCTCGCCTAAAACTCTTGTCCGAACTTAAACTCAATATCACCGAACGCTCGCAAGATGGCAGATTTACCCTAAAAATTACTGAAGAAAACAAGGCCAAAGAAATAGAAATTCGTGTTTCGGTTTTGCCTTCAGAATATGGAGAGGCAGTAGTAATGAGAATTCTTAACCCATCAGCCATTTTAGATCTTGACGAATTGGGCATTAGAGATGACCTGAAAAAAATTCTGGAAAAAGAAATTATCCGACCCAATGGTATGATTATTGTTACCGGGCCTACTGGCTCGGGTAAAACAACTACGCTTTACGCGGTGCTCAAAAAAATTCAAAACCCAGAATTGAAAATAATCACTCTGGAAGACCCTATTGAATATCATTTAGAGGGCATCTCACAAAGCCAAATTAATGCGGCCAAAGGTTATGACTTCGCTTCCGGCCTACAAGCTATTGTGCGACAAGATCCGGATGTTATTCTGGTGGGCGAAATTCGCGACCAAAAAACCGCTCAAATGGCCATTCAAGCCGCTCTTACTGGCCACCTTGTTTTGACCACTCTGCACACCAACGCCGCCGCCGGCACTATTGCCCGATTACAAGCTTTGGGCGAAGGACCCAATGACATTTCATCGGCCCTTAATTTGGTAGTAGCCCAGCGATTAGCGCGCAAGGTTTGTCCTAAATGTTCGCAATCAGAAACTGCCTCCGCGGAAAACTTGCAAATAATTACCAAAGAGTTAAACGCTTTACCCGAAACAATTAAAGATTCGCTGAAAATTTCCCTTTTACTCAAAAGTGCCAAATTACCCGTAGCCAAAGCCTGCTCCGCTTGCAACAATACCGGCTACAAGGGTCGGGTAGGCCTTTACGAGTTGATGATAATTAGCGATGAAATGGAAAATTTTATTGTGAAAACGCCCACCATGACCGACTTAAATAAAAAAGCCCGGGAAAGCGGTATGACCACCATGAAACAAGACGGCTTGATTAAAGTTCTGCAGGGGATTACTACTTTAGACGAGATAAAAAGAGTGGTTGGAGAATAATATAACGGAAGATCCCATACTAATTTTGCAAACCGGGATTGGATTAACCCCGCACCAATCCCAATGATATCCGCAGAATAACCAAGATTGGAAGGCGAATACGCCTATCGGCTCTGGCCTTAGAAATACCAAGGATTTCAGTAGGATTGATGCGGGGTTTATTGTTTGTAGCGCCATTGAGAGCTCGCTACGCTCGCTCTTCTGGCGACAAACAATAAAAAAACGCCCCCTCTATTGAATTAGAGAGGGCGGAGCATTAGCCCCAAGTGTCCCAAAGCGTATTGAGGCCCAGAATTTTTTTTGGGAGAGGCCGCGCCGGAGCCCAGCCATCCATTACAAAAAAGAATTCCTATCTTGGGGCTAATGTCCTTAGCTACTATAACACCCGTATTGTAGTATATTTTTTGTAATATGTCAAGCCCGTTAGAGTTTTTGGGGTCATTTTTGGATAATTAGGACATCAACGGGATTAAACCAACCACACGAATATGACTATGAATAATAAAACTCTAACGGGCTCAAGCCCTAAACCCCAAAACACACCTCTTGACGACCCCTTAGCTTTAGACCTAACTTTGCGGCCAAAAACTTGGGACGATTATGTAGGACAAGATAAAGTTAAACAAAATGTCCGTATTATTATTAAGGCGGCCAGCCAACGCAAAGATCCGTCAGTAGAGCACATACTTTTTTACGGCGGGCCGGGCCTGGGCAAAACAACCTTATCGCATTTAGTGGCGCAAGAAATTGGCGCCAATATCAAAATTACCTCTGGCCCAGCTATTGAGCGGGCCGGCGACTTGGCAGCCATTCTAACCAACTTGGAAGAAGGCGATATTTTATTTTGCGATGAGATTCACCGGCTATCGCGCACCGTGGAAGAATATCTCTATCCAGCTTTAGAAGATTTCAAGCTCAACTTAATTTTAGGCAAAGGGCCAATGGCTCGCACCATGGAACTAAATGTGCCTCGCTTTACTTTAATCGGAGCCACCACCCGCTTGGCCGCGGTTTCCAGCCCATTAAGATCGCGCTTTGGCGCTATTTTTGGCCTTAATTTTTACGAGATAGACGACATTAAAAAAATTTTGGCTCGTTCAGCCCGGTTGCTTAATGTTGTTATTAACGACGAGGCCTTAACTATTTTAGCTAAATCATCGCGCCTAACGCCCCGATTTGCCAACCATCTGCTCAAACGAGTGCGCGATTTTGCCCAAGTGCAAAACCAAAGCAGTGTTACCGCTGAAATAGCCAGATTTGCCTTAGATAGTTTAGAAATAGACGAGCAAGGCCTCAATGATAGCGATCGGCGAATTTTGCAAACAATTATTAACAAATTCAATGGCGGCCCGGTCGGCTTGCAGGCCTTGGCCGCCGCCACCGCCGAAGAGGAAGAAACAATTTTAGAAGTGCACGAGCCCCATCTCTTGCGACTGGGCTTTATTAGTCGCACGCCCAAAGGCCGAGTAGCCACCCGTCTGGCCTTTGAACACTTGGGATATCACAGACCCAAGGGGCTTGGTTTATAACAACCTGCTCGTTTCGCTCACAGAACCTTGTTTTCGGTAAAGTCAAAGATTATATTCCGAAAATGAAAAAAAGATTTTTTTATAACGCTTTAATTTTTGTCCTATTTTTAACGCCAAGTTTTGCTTTGGCCGAACAAATTAATATTAATTCTGCAACATTATCGCAATTAGACGAGATTGCGCATATAGGAACAAAAACCGCGCAGAAAATTATTGACAGCAGGCCATATAGCTCGATTCAAGATTTAAGCAGAGTAAAGGGTATCGGCGATGGAAAATATTTACAGGATATAATAAATCAAGGTTGGGCGTGCGTAAATTGTACAACTGAAATTTCGCAAACACAAAATACAGATATTGTAAATCAAAATCTTACTAGCATAACTTCGCCAGCAACGGTGGCTCCGACAGTTCCGCAAATAACTTATCCGAGCGATATGTATATCAATGAAATACTGCCCGCGCCCGAAGGGGCTGATGAGCAGAACGAATGGTTAGAAATTTACAATGGCAATGATTTTGAGGTTGATTTGGCTGGCTGGCAAATTAAAGACCAGATTGGCGCCATCAAAACTTACGCCTGGCCAGCCAACAGCTTCATTAAAGCCAGGGGCTTTCTAACTGTTAGCCGAGCGCAAAGCAAAATTGTTTTGCAAAACAATGGCGACGGCTTAACGCTGATTAATCCTCAAGGAATTATTATTGACCAGATCGCTTACCCAACAGCACCCGCCAATCAATCCTATAACCGCACAAGTAGCGGCTGGATATGGAGCCGTACTTTGACGCCCGGCCAGCCCAATGAAATTGACAAAGTAAGCGCGGCTGTCCAACAAAAAATTGCTCAAAAAAAATCAGCGACCACTTCGGCCGCCACAGCTATTTCGTCAAATTCCTTAGCGACCTTGCCTCTAACAGCGCAAGTCAATCAATTTTCTCCTTCAAACAACAAGCTCTCACGAATTTTTACTTTCTTATTGGCCATAGCCGTTGCCGCTACTTCGGCTATTGTGGTTATGTTTTTAAGAAAAAGAGATGGCTACAAAACTATTCCGTAGCGAAATTTTAGATTTTCGAGCGAGGCGAGAAAGACGAGCAAAAAGGTTTGAGCCATAGCCCAGCTATGGTGAAAAGCTTTTTGCGAAGTCTGACGAAGCCGCAGCCAAAAAGATAAAATTGCAGCAGGAATAGTTTTGTAACCATCTCAAAGCAGTAAAAGGGGTTGATTTTTTTTATTTTTTAAGACAAAGTAAAGCTGAACTAAATTTTATTTTTTAATTTACAATATGTCAGGACACTCACACGCCAAAACAGTGGCTCGCACCAAAGACGCCAACAATCAAAAAAAGGGGCAGGTTTTTTCTAAAATAGCCAGTATTATTGCGGTGGCGGCCAAAGATGGCAGCGACCCAGCCATGAATTCCAAATTACGGCAGGCCTTAGAAGAGGCCAAGAAGTTTAGTATGCCCAAAGAGAATATTGAACGAGCTATTAAAAAAGGTTCGGGCGACATAGAGGGCGAACAATTAGAAGAAGTTTTTTACGAGGCCATGGGGCCCAATAATACGGCTTTAGTTTTGGACGGCATCACTGACAACAAAAACCGCGCCTTGGGCGAAGTGCGGCAGATTTTGCAAAAACATAATTTCAAGCTGGCCGACGAGGGCTCGGTTAAATGGCAGTTTGAACAGAAAGGTATTTTAATAATAAATTCCAAGTCGCCAAATCCCAGCGACCAAGAAAAAGAAGAAATGGAGCTGGCGGTTATCGAAGCAGGGGCTGAAGACATTAAATGGTTTAAGGAAGAGACAACCGAGTGTCTGGAAATAAATACCAAGCCAGAAAACTTGGAGCAAGTTAAAAAAAATCTAGAAGCGCAAGGCATCAAAGCCGAATCGTCCTCTCTGGGCTGGATAGCCAAAGAAGAAATTGATTTGCCAACCAATGATAGAGAAAAGTTAGACAAACTTTTTAATGACCTTGACGACAGCGAAACAGTGCAAAATATCTACTCAAACCTAAAGGTTTGAGAATTACCAATTTTCAATTATCAATTTTCAATAAATTTTCAATATTAAATGATTTAATTTTCAGGCGAAGAACCTGACCAAGAGCCGTTTGAAAATTTTAAAATTTAATCATTGGGACTTAATTGAAAATTGAAAATTTGTAAATTGAAAATTATTTGATAATCCTTGGCATCGACCCTGGCGTTGCCGCGACCGGCTGGAGCGCGTTAAAAGTTAAAAACGCGAAGTTAAAAGCGCGAAGTGGGCTTGAGCTGTTGGATTACGGAGTTATTGTTACCAGCCCCAAACAAACAACCGGCGAGCGATTGCTCAAGCTCTATAAAGAAATCTCTGGTCTAATTAAACGACTCAAGCCGGATATTTTAGTAGTAGAAAAACTTTTCTTTTTTAAGAATCTAAAAACCGCTTTGCCGGTAAGCGAAGCTCGCGGAGTGATTCTCTTGGCCGCGGCTAATCAAAAAATTAAAGTTATTGAATTAACTCCCTTGCAAATCAAAATGGGCGTGTGCGGCTATGGAAGGGCCAACAAACAACAAGTGCAGAAAATGATCAAAGAGATCTTGGGTTTAGAAAAAATCCCCAAGCCAGACGACGCCGCCGACGCCATCGCCGCTGCCTTATGCGGCGCCTATGGCTTAAAAAATCCGTAGCTGTTAAGAATTTATTAAAACCCTATTGACAGAGTTGTTTTGCTCAATATAATGGCTTTATCCTGTATCTTTTCGCAGGTAAAGCAACAACCTTAGAAAAGGTCGCAATAATAAACATCTTTAGAGATGGTTGCAAAACTATTTCGTAGCGAAATTTTAGATTTTCGAGCGAGGCGAGGAAGACGAGCAAAATGTTTTGAGGCCGTAGCCCAGCTACGGCGAAAAGCATTTTGCGAAGTCTGACGATGACGCAGCCGAAAAGATAAAATTGCAGCAGGAATAGTTTTGCAACCATCTCTTAGAACAAAAAAACATGATGCTTAAAATTTACGACCAAGCATTTGACGATTTAGACGCTGACGAAGAAGACAAAGAATTAGAAGACGACGATGATTTAGACATTGACGAAGACGATAAAGAAGAAGAGGAGGAAGAGGAGGAAGATTTTTAATTAAAAGCTATCTACCTTGAAACCGTCCTTTGGCTTAGGCATAGGACGGTTTTGAGTTAATTAGAATTTACGGTAGAATAAAAAAATGCCAAAACAAAACAAACATAAAAAAATTTTTCAAAGCCGCTGGCGCTTGCTCTTACCCATACTGCGTTTTTTTGGTTTGTTTTTAATTTTAAGCTCCGTCGGAACAGCTATTTTGTTTTTATTTTTACTAAAAGATATGCCCCGCCCCGAAAAATTCACCGAAAGCGAGATAGTCCAATCAACTAAAATTTACGATCGAGAAGGCGCCACCCTGCTTTACGAAATCGCTGGCGAAGAAAAGCGCACCTTAGTGCCCTTGTCGCAAATTTCTCCCTTGCTGGGCCAAGCAGTGGTAGCGGCGGAAGACCAAAGCTTTTACCAGCATCAAGGCATTGACTTTAAGGCTATCGGCCGAGCGGTCTTGACTGACCTACGCATTAAAAAATTAGCGCAAGGCGCTTCCACTATTTCCCAGCAATTAATTCGCAATTATTTTTTAACTGCCAATAAAACACTAAAACGCAAGACACGAGAGGCGGCTTTAACCATAGAGTTAGAAAGGCGCTATTCTAAAGAGCAGATTTTAGAATGGTATCTTAATTTAGTGCCCTTTGGCTCTAATATTTACGGGGCCGAAGCGGCCTCGCAAACCTTTTTTGACAAACCAGCCAGCGATCTTTCTTTGCCCCAAGCGGCCACTATGGCCGCTCTGGTAAAATCGCCCTCTCTGCTTTGGCCTTATGGCCCAAATAAAGACGGTTTAATGGCCCGCAAGGACTATGTGCTTAACCAAATGGCCAAGCTTGGCTATATCACCGAGGAACAAGCGCAAGCCGCCAAAGACGAAATAATATCGTTCTCTCCCATTGCTAACATCATTAAGGCGCCGCACTTTGCGATGCTGGTTAAAGATTATCTTACTCAAAAATATGGCCAAGAGTTTCTTAATACCGCTGGCCTAAGGGTCTACACCACACTGGATATGAAAATGCAAACTATGGCTGAAAAAGAAATAACTAATTACAGCAAAGGATTGTCCCAGTATAAAGCGCATAACGCCGCCTTAGTGGCGCTTAACCCCAAAAATGGCCAAGTTTTGACTATGGTTGGGTCGCTGGATTATTTCGGCCAATCATCTCCAGCCAACTGCGCTTCGGGCCTTAATTGCTCATTTGACCCGCAAGTTAATGCGGCCATTAGCCCGCGACAGCCCGGCTCGGCCTTTAAGCCCATTGTTTACGCTACGGCTTTTGAAATGGGCTACAGCCCCAAGACAATCTTGCAAGACAGCTTCACCGAGTTTAACCCTAATTGCCCGGCTGATGGTTCAGCCAAAAAAGACAGATATGGCTTGGATTGCTATCACCCCCACAACTATGACGGATATTTTGTGGGGCCTATTTCCATAAGGTCGGCCTTGGCTCAATCCAGAAATGTGCCAGCTGTTAAAACCTTAAAGCTTGTCGGCGTAAGCAACGCCCTAAAAAAAGCTCAGGAAATGGGCATCACCACTTTAACCGACCCAAGCAGATACGGCTTGGCCTTGGTTTTGGGCGGCGGGGAAGTTAAATTATTGGAATTAGCTTCCGCTTACGGTATTTTTGCCACCAAGGGCATAAAAACTATGCCAAGCTTTGTTCTAAAAATTGAAGACAGCGAAGGCAATATCTTAGAGGAAGCGAAAATAAATTCCCTGCGCGTTATTTCCAGCCAAACCAGCCGCGAAATTAATAGCATTCTTTCAGACAATACAGCCCGAGCCCCGATGTTTGGCGCT
>Ga0210016_1002863_pt1 | contig 15523 bp, 8 predicted proteins | sample CryGeyCG2014_300_FD_185454 | JGI IMG/M metagenome (GOLD analysis project Ga0210016, IMG submission 185454) | Groundwater microbial communities from aquifer - Crystal Geyser CG02_land_8/20/14_3.00 (SPAdes) (version 2) | ecosystem: Environmental > Aquatic > Deep subsurface > Groundwater | place... | reverse complement strand
CAATTCGCACGTGCTGGGCTTGTTCTAAAAACTCTTCTGCTTGTTTTGCTTTGACCTGCAAGTCGTGGAGCTGGCTCACTAAACTGATGCGGACCGTTTTTGAGTTGATTTTCTTTTCTTTGGGTTTATGTTTTTTTTCTTGTTTTTCCTGTTGATACTTGAATTTGCCAAAACTCATAATGCGCACCACGGGCGTTTCAGGGTCAAGAGTAATTTGGATAACATCAACTCCGCGTTCCTTGGCGATTGTTCGGGCTTGTTCAATGCTGATACAGCCGAGATTTTTGCCGCTATCATCAATGGCACGGACCTGTTGCGCCGTGATGGCATCATTCATGCGGAATTTTGTTTGTTTGGGCTTGAAATAAGGCCTAAAAATAGAAGTTGTATGAATTAATTTTTTTGCAACAGAACTTTTCTGTAGTGATCCTGCATATTGCAGGGTTGCTACCCGGTGGGTATCCTTCGCTAAAGCTTCGGAATACCTGTCATCACGGAATCGTATTCGTTGATTATACAGAAACCGTTCCGTAGTTTTAACGAAGGACGGTACAGAAACCGTTCCGTAGTTTCAACGAAGGACGGTGGAGATGGTGGGAGTTGAACCCACGTCCATGCTCGGTTAGATGCGATATTTCTCCGAATGCATCTTGATTTTATTTCATAGAAAGGCGCGAAACCAAGAAAACGTTTCTTTCATGCGCTTGAGTATTGCTTAGCTAGCGTTCTTCAAGCAGGAACGCTCGCGCAGCTCAGTTGAGTTACGCCCATATTTTTGTACTGAGCATTCAAAAACAGGACGCCTTTATGCAACAGCAAACGCCGGAGCAAAGGAATTTACGCCGAAATTGGCATATATTGAATTCCCGAGTGTTTTACGAGGGGTACAGGATTCCTCGATTCGCATACCGCATTGCCAAACATGTCAAAGCACGTCATCCCCAACAAAGTAAAACCCTAAGACGAAATCATAAATCCTAATTTTAAGTTTCGAGGTTGAGTTTTAGTTTTTTAAAGAACGTTCGATTTCCCGCTCCGTATCCCTTTTTTTAATACGTTCGCGTTTCTCAAATGCGCGTTTGCTTTTGGCAAGTCCGCACTCAAGCTTCAGGTATCGTTTTACATTATACATCTGTAAAGGCACAATCGTCAACCTTGCTTCGCGGATTTTTCCTATCATGCGCTTGACCTCATCCGCATGCGCCAATATTTTTCTGCTGCGGTTTTCTCGGTATGTTGCGGGAATGTTTTTGGGTTGCAAAGGGTAAATCTTGGCGTTCAACAGCCATAACTCGTTGTTTTTGACAGTTATGTAACTATCTTTCAGGTCTACGCGTCCTGCCCGAACCGATTTGACTTCAAATCCATATAAAACAATACCTGTTTGAAAGGTTTCCAATATGTCGTAGTCAAACCGCGCCTTTCGGTTTTGAGCATATACTGCCATATCAGTAATTGTACACCCATCTTACTCCGGTTTGCGGCCCGATAGGGCGAAAAAGCGGATTAGATGGGTGGATACTGAAAACAAATAACAAACTTGAGTTTTTTAGTATAGCACGGCGTTTACCCCGTAGTAGATTTTGAACATCCCGCAAAGCGGGAAGCTGAAAGCGGTTCAAAATTCACTACAAGGGTTTACCCCGTAGTAGATTTTGAACATCCCGCCTGACCGCTTGCGCTCGTGCGTAAAGGGAAGCACTAAATCCTAAGCACTAAATCCTAAGCACTAAATCCTAAGCAAGCACCAGGTTCAAGACCCAAGACTTAAAAGGTAAGCGTAAGATGTAAAACAAAGAAGCGTAAAATGCAAAGCGAAAAATTCAAAATAAAGAAACGTAAGATGTAAAACTATTTTTAACTTTCCGTTTTACACTTTTCGTTTTACACCGTTCCAAGTTCCACGATTCAAATCCCAAGCTTCAAGATTCAAGATTTAAGATTCAAGAAATGGTATGCCCCGTAGTGTCATGCTAGAGGCAGATCCGCCTTTGGCGGAAAAATGCGACTGCCTTAGCAAAAGTAACCAAATAGTAAAGTCTTCGCAAGAACAAAGTTCTTGCGAAGACAAGGCCTAGCGGACTTTTTGTTTATAAAATAAAGTCAGAAATACAGCATCAGATGTTACATTATGTTACGATCGTTATATATTGTAACAATCTTTACTATATAACTTACGTAAGTAATACGCATGAATCAAAGCCGTTTTACTTACAAGTATTTGACTTTTACTGGATTGATTTGTATGATATCAATATGATATTTCAACCCTCCATTATTATCCGTGCGATTCGCATTCGGTGTTGACCCGGGGGTTTTGATATTATGGTATAGAAGCAAGCCCTTCGGTTATGAAGGGATTTTTTATACCTACATGGTACAATACATAAATACTCTATGTTTATTGCAGACTTTTTAAAAGGGAAGTTACAAGCTATTCTCAATGTTTCTGAATGTGATTTTTCTGTTTTCCCATCAGGAAACTCCAAGTTCGGCGATTATGCAACGAATATCGCTTTTGTGTTGGCGAAAAATCGCAGTGCCTCGCCATTTGCCCTTGCCGAAGATTTAAAAAAAGAGTTGGAAACAAATAAAGGATTTTGTAAGTTTGTTTCTGCCATTGAGGCGAAAAGCGGATACATAAACTTTGTTTTGCATCCGGCATGGGTTGCGCACATTGCATCAGAAAATATTCAAGCCGCAATCAAGCAAAGGAAGAAGAAAACAATTGTTGTTGATTATTCAAGTCCCAATATTGGCAAAACGCTTGCAATTGCTCATATCAGGTCAACGATTATCGGCGACGCGCTTGCGCGCATATATATGTATATGGGGTGGAGGGTTATCACGGATAGTCATGTGGGGGATTGGGGCATGCTTGCTGGAAAATTAATTGCGGCGTACAGAACATATTCAAAAAAATCGCTTGCCCAACTGTCTCTTGAAGATATACAGGATTTGTATGTGCGGTTTACGAACGGGGAAGAAGATAACCCGGAACTGACCGAACGCGCAAAACAAGAAACAGTCAAACTTCAGCGTAAAGACAAGGAAAACATGAAAATCTGGCGCGCTTTGGTTAAAATAAGCATTCGCGAGTTTACGGATATATACGCATTATTGGGAACTGTGCCGTTTCAGCATCAGTATGGCGAAAGCCATTACCGAACGCTTGCAGATTCCATTGTCAAAGATTTGGTCGCTAGCGGCATTGCGCAAAAAAGCCAAGGCGCTTTAATTGTTCCACTTGACCAAGAAAAACTCCCGCCCGCGCTTATTCAAAAAACCGATGAAGCGTTTTTGTATATCACCAGCGATTTAGGAACTATCGCGTTTCGCTGCAAAACATGGCGTCCTGATGCGGTGCTGTATGTGGTTGCAAATGAACAAGCGCTTCATTTTGAACAGTTGTTTGCGATTAACCGTTTGCATCCGTTGGACGCGCATGCGCTTTTGGTGCATGTCAAATTCGGCATGATGCTTGGGTTTGACGGCAAAAAGTTCTCCACGCGGCACGGAAGTTTTATATCGCTTCGCGATGTGATATCTGAAGCGCGCGAACGCGCGTATACGATTGCCAAAAAGAAAAATCCAACTATTTCAGAAAAACAATTGCGAACCATCGCGCGCGTCATCGGCATTGGCGCAATCAAGTATAATGATTTGTCGCAAAATCGAAACACAGATGTTTTGTTTGATTGGGATGCTATGCTTTCGCTCTCGGGCAACAGCGCGCCATATGTGCAGTATACCTATGCGCGGCTTTCAAGTATTTGCGCCAAGGCAAAGGCAAAAGTAAAAACGAAAAAAACAACATGGACACAAAAAGATTTCGCATTGTTTGATGACGCAGAGAATGTGTTGCTGAAAAAATTGATTCAATTCCATGATGTCGTGCTTCAGGCGTCTCAAGAATACGCGCCCAATTATATTGCGAACTATGTGTACGAGGTTGCCACAATGGTCAATGCATGGTACGAAACGCATCATGTTGTTCATGCAGGTCCCGTAGTTCAAAGCGTCAGATTAAAATTAGTTGCGCAGGCAATGACAGTTATCAAAATGGGATTGGGATTGTTGGGTATTGGCGTATTATCTCGTATGTAATAAATCCATTATACTGAAAATCATGCGTATGAAAAAAGAAAACACGCACCAAGACAAAACCTCGCCGTTTCCGGATTTGGAACAGCGTATTTTGGATTTTTGGAAGAAACAACGGATATTTGAGCGTGTGAACGCGCAAACCGATCGTCCGCAATTCGTGTTTTTTGAAGGTCCTCCGACCGCGAACGCAGGTCCCGGGCTGCATCATGTGATTGCGCGCGTATTTAAGGATGTTGTGTGCAGGTATAAAACCTTGCAAGGATATAATGTGTTGCGCAAAGCGGGCTGGGATACGCACGGGCTTCCGGTTGAACTTCAAATTGAAAAGGAAATCAAAACGAAAACAAAAGCTGACATTGAACAATTCGGCATTGCTGCATTTAACGCAAAATGCAAACAATCCGTGTGGCGGTTTAAACAAGAATGGGATAAGTTTACCGAACGCATCGGATATTGGTTGGATTTGGAGCATCCGTATATTACCTATGACGCGTCATATATGGAATCGCTGTGGTGGATTTTGAAAAAAGCATGGGATAAAGGATTACTCCAGCAGGATTACAAAGTCGTTCCGTATTGCACCAGATGCGGGACTGTGCTCTCGTCGCATGAAGTTGCGCAAGGGTACGAGGATGCGCAAGAAGAATCCGTGTATGTGAAATTCAAAGTAGCGGATAGCAAACACCCTGACACGTATTTTATGGTTTGGACCACAACTCCATGGACTTTGCCTGGAAATGTGGCGTTGGCGGTTCATCCTGATATTGCGTATGTATGGCTCAAGCAAAAAAATAGTGGTTCGACTCCGCTCACCACAGGCGGTTCGACTCCGCTCACCACAGATGGCACGACATACATTATTGCCAAAGACCGTATACAGGTGTTGCAGGATGAGTATGAGATTATCCGGGAATCGCGCGGTTCTGATTTGGTTGGTATGCGGTACGAGCCGATGTTTCCGTATATCAAAAACGCGAATCCGAAAAATATTGAAAACGCATTTCAAGTTTTGCCAGCGAGTTTTGCCACTGCAACAGAAGGAACAGGTATCGTGCACACTGCTGTTATGTACGGTATTGATGATTATGATTTGGGTAAACGCTATGCATTGCCCGAATACCACACGGTGGACGCGCAAGGCAATTTCATTTCGGATGTTGCGTTATGGGCTAATCAGCCCGCGAAAAAATCAGACCCGGCCATTCGTCAATGGCTCAAAGACAATGGCGTGCTGTATAAAACCGAAACTATTACGCATACCTATCCGTTTTGCTGGCGGTGCCATGAACCCTTGTTGTATTATGCGCATCAATCATGGTTTATTCGCATGAGTGTTTTGAAAGACCGCTTGATTCAAAATAACGAATTGATTCATTGGGTGCCCGAGCATCTCAAACAAGGCAGGTTCGGCGAGTGGCTGAAGGATGTGAAGGATTGGGCGATTTCCCGCGAGCGGTATTGGGGAACGCCGCTTCCGATATGGGTGTGCGACCGCAATCCTACGCACAAACTTGCAATAGGGTCGCTTCAGGATTTATCGCGCAATGCGTATCAACCGAATACGTATGTGTTGATTCGGCATGGCGAGTCCCGGTCCAATGTGGAAAAGTATTTGGCTCCATGGCCAGAAAAAGAAAATATGGTCAGCATCCTGACCAAGAAAGGAATTCAAGAAGTGCGGCTGCTTGCCGAATCTATGAGGGATACGCATATTGATATGATTATCAGTTCGGATTTGGCGCGTACCAGGCAAACAGCAGAGATTTTACATAAGCAATTTCCCAATGCAGAACTTTTATATGATGAACGGTTGCGCGAAATTAATTGCGGCATATATGCGTATCAACCCGAATCCGAATACGACGCATTTTATCATGCGACAAAAACAGAATCTTTGGATGCGCTGTTTTCAAAAAAACCTGAAAATGGAGAAAGTTTATCAGACGTGCAAATACGGATGCTTGCGGTTGTACGCGAGTACGATGCGAAATATCATGGCAAGACCATTGCGATTATCAGCCACGGAGACCCGTTGTGGCTTTTGGAATCAAAACTTGTTACGCACTCGCTTAGCCAGACATGGCAAATAGACGGATTCGCATTGGCAGGAATGAAAAAGTTCACCTCGCCAAATTTTCCGTATAACGACCAAGGTGAAGTTGATTTGCACCGCCCGTTTGTGGATGCGGTTGTATGCGCATGCCCTGTATGCGGAGCCCTTATGCATCGCGTCACGGATGTGATTGATTGTTGGTTTGATTCTGGCGCAATGCCGTTTGCGCAATTCCATTTCCCGTTTGAACAGATTGAACTTGGTCAGGACCCGAATATGCTTGTGGTGAGCGGAGCCGAACCACTTGTGGTGAGCGGAGCCGAACCACTTGTGGTGAGCGGAGCCGAACCACTTGTGGTGAGCGGAGCCGAACCAGTTGCGTATGCAAAGCTTATGGGAAACAAATTGCCGTTTCCTGCACAATACATTTCCGAGGCGATTGACCAGACGCGCGGATGGTTTTATACGCTTTTGGCTATCAGTACCTTGCTTGACGTTGGTCCTGCGTTTTTGAATGTTATTTCCATGGGGCATGTTATGGATGAGCATGGAGAAAAAATGTCCAAATCCAAAGGCAATATCATAAATCCATGGAAAATATTTAACACATACGGCGCTGACGCATTGCGTTGGTATTTTTACACGTTAAACGACCCTGGAGAGTATAAGCGTTTTTCCGAAAAAGACATGAAAGGCCGCGCGCATCAGGATTTAATGACCATACTGAATGTTTTGAAGTTTTGGCAAACGTACGCGCCCCAAAAGGTAGATATGGCAAAAGCACAAGCAACGGAAGTTATGGACCAATGGATGAATGCGCGTATGGCATTGCTTTCAACAACTGTCAAAAACCATATGGATGCGTATCGTGTATATGAAGCAAGCAGGGCATTGCAGGAATTCATTGATGATTTGTCACGTTGGTATATTCGCAGGTCGCGCCGCAGATTTCAAAAGCCGGAAAATGCCGATGAACTCATGAACGTGTCTGCGTTTTGCGCGCGCATGATGCTTGATTTTGTAATTATGTTTTCTCCATTTGTTCCGTTTTTGGCAGAACACATATGGCAGGAAATTCGAAGACGTTTGCAAGACCAAAACCAGATTCCGGAAAGCGTGCATATGGCATCCTGGCCCGCACTTATGAAGAGCGGAGCCGAACCACCTGAAAACATAAACGGTTCTGCTCCAATTCTTGATCATATGAAAATAATTCGCGCGCTTGCGGAGCGCATTTTGGCGCTTCGCGCAAAAGCTGTGATTAAAGTGCGTCAACCATTGGGTGTTGTGGAAATTGCGCAAAAACAAGCATTGTCTGAAGAGTTGTGCGCGATTTTGGCTGATGAAGTGAATGTAAAAACAATACGATTTGTTAACCGTATTTCTGAAAAATCATCATGTGTCGTTGATAGTCAAGGAGACAGCGCAATTGGGCTTGATACGGAAATCACGGAGCAGTTAAAGCAAGAAGGCATTGTGCGTGAGCTCGTACGAACTGTTCAAGAAGGCAGGCAGGCAATGGGGCTTTTGCCGCAGGATACGATTACGTTGTACTACGATGCGTTGGGTGCGTTTGCGTTTTTAAAACAGTACGTAGAATTGCTTAAAAAAGAAACAAAAGCACGAGAAGTCATTTTTGAGAAACATCAAGTTGCGTATGAAACTGAAATGGCCGATGGCAAAGAAAAACTGTGGATTGGAATCAATAAATAATAATAAACAATATAGTTGATGTATTATGTTGAAAATCTACTACGTGGTAAACCCTTGAATAAAGCAAATGGCCGCCCCAATTGGCGCAGCCCTTTGCTTGCAGAAAAATGTCACCTCAATTCAAAATAGGGAAAGTGGAGCCTCACGGGCGACATCCCGAAACGTCATTCATCCACGCCTGCGTGCCGAAATGCACTTCAGTGTGCAGGCACGCCTGCCTACCGCAGGCAGGCCTACGTTGTTAAAATGCACTTCGGCGTGCAAGCATAAGCACAGCCTATGGTCCTCTGGTGTGAGGGACAAAAATAGAATAAGAAAAGAGAATTTTGCTAAAGCCCAAAATAGAAATAAATCAATAAACCATTCATAACTATCCTATTGGACGATCGTTCAATAGGATAGTAAACCCGGCAATCCATCTATTATGCACAAAATCTATTATGCACAAAATTGAGTATGTACAACAATATTAAACAATATCAAAAGCTTATCGAATTATTGGATACCAATAAAGTTGAATATAAATTATTTGAACATCGGGCAGCATTGACATACGAAGATTTAGCTGCGGTTCAAAAAGAAACTGGTTTTTTCGGCACAGAAGGCAAATGCATGGTTTTGAAAGCTGACGATACTTTTATTGTGTATGTAACATTGCAGGGAAAACGAACAGATATGAGCGCAGTCAAACAGGATTTGCATGCGAGCAAAATTCGTTTAGCAACCCCGGAAGAATTAAAAGAATATTTTGGCGCAGAACCAGGTTGCGCATATCCATTTGGTTTTGACAAAAGCATCAGGATTTTTATTGACCCAAATGTGTATAAACAAGAGTGGTTTTTGTTTAGTCCAGTATTGCCTACACGAACCATACAAGCAAAAGGCGAAGACCTGCAGAAAGTATTTAGCACCTTAAAAAATTCTGTCACAGAGGTTATTCATTGGAATCAAACATAGAAAGTATTTTGAATACAATAAACACAAAAACGGGCACAGCCCGTTTTTGTGTTTATCATCTAATCAGGTGCCTGTGGTTCAAGTTTTAAGATTTACGTTTCAAGTTCTATAATGCCAGCCCCATTTTTTCCTGCACTTCTTTGAGTGTTTCCGAGGCAATTACTTGGGCTTTGTGCGAGTGGTCAACCAAGAGGTTTTTCAATTTCTTTTTGTCTTTGATGAGCTCATAATATTTTTCATGCATGGGCGTCAGTTTTTCAATAATCATATCAGCAACAGCCATTTTGAAATCAGCGTATGAAGCACCTTTGAATTGTTGCTCAAGCATAGTAATTGGAAGTCCAGAAAATCCGCTTGCAATGGTAAGCAAATTGCTTATTGCAGGTTTTTTGTTTGGATTGAATACTATATCTTTTTTAGAATCCGTAACTGCCGATTTCATTTTTGCCCTGATTTGTTCCGGTGTATCCATAAGCCCGATGGATGCTTTTTGATTGTCATCTGATTTTGACATTTTCTTTGCTGGGTCTTGCAATGATTTAATGCGCGAAAATGCTTTATCCAGCGTTTTTGGTTCAGGAAGAGGAAATGTCTCACCGAATCGTTTATTGAATTTTTCCGCAATGGAGCGGGTAAGTTCAACGTGTTGCACTTGGTCTTCGCCAACCGGCACTGCTTGAGGTTTATACAGCAAAATATCCGCAGCCATAAGCACTGGATACATAAACAGCCCTACATCTGCCGGGTCGCCTTGATGCGTTTTTTCTTTGTATTGCGTCATGCGTTCAAGTTCGCCCATGGGCGTGATGGTTGCTAATAACCATTGCAGTTGCGTGTGCTCGGGAATAAGCGATTGCAGAAACATCGTGGTTTTTAACGGGTCAAGACCGAATGCCAGGTACATTGCCGCGACATCAAGAACGTTGTGCGAAAACGTTTTGGGGTCGTATGGAGTTGTGATTGCGTGCAGGTCTGCTATGAAATAAAAACACTCGTGTTCGTTTTGTAGAGCAATGAATTGCGAAATCGCGCCAAGATAATTGGCAATAGTGAGTTGTCCAGATGAACGGATGCCTGAAAGGATACGCATAATAGCTATACCTTGTAGTAGAAATGCGACAGAATTTTATGCCGTATTTCCGATTTTATTTTATATAACAAGAAGTCCGCGGAACCTTGTCTTCGCAAGAACTTTGTTCTTGCGAAGACTTATATGTAACATGCATGGAATTCTTTTGCAAGGCAGTCGCATTTTTCCGCCAAAGGCGGATCTGCCTCTGGCATGACACTACAGGGTATATTATAGCACATCTTGAATCTTGAATCATGAATAATCTCAAACCACAAATTCCAAACTGTTTTGAATTTGGAACATTAAGGTCTTCGCAAGAACTCTGTTCTTGCGAAGACCTTAAACCCTTTTTTATACTCGCTTAATCACAGGAATAACCATTGGTCTCCGCCGAAGTTTTGCTGATAAAAACCGCCCCAATTCCTCTTTGAGAATATTTTTCAATGCGCCATCATTATTTTGGTCGCGATCCGTTTGCGCGTGGCGCGGACGGGATTCGTATCGTTCAATGACATGGCGCGTGCGTCTGCGTATTTCGGAAATCAGGTCTTTTGACTCTTTCATATATACGAATCCGCGCGAGATAATGTCCGGTTCAAACAAAACCTTTCCTGATTTGACCAAGGCAAGTACAATCATCATGCCGTCTTGAGCCATTGCTTGGCGGTCTTTTAGCACGACCTCGCTTACGCTATCTGTACCCAAGCTGTTGACCATCATTGATGTTGACGGCGCGCGCTGCGTGGAAATACTGATGGATGATTGCGTGATTTCAATAATATTTCCGTTTGACGCAACCGCGATGTTTTCTTTGGGAATATCAAGGGTCTGGGCGATATGCGCATGGGATTTGAGCATTGAATATTGTCCGTGAATCGGCATAAAGAACTTCGGCCTGACGAGGTTGAGCATCAGTTTCAATTCTTCTTGATACGCGTGGCCCGACCCGTGAATATCCATCATTTTGTAATGAAACACCTCTGCTCCTTGGCGATATAAGCTGTCTTTGAGATATTGCACCGCGCGTTCATTCCCCGGAACAATAGACGAGGAAAGTATCATTGAGTCTCCTGGTTTGATGCGGAAAAATCGATGTTCTTTATTGACAATTCGCATCAGAGATGCCCGGTCTTCGCCTTGCGCGCCTGTGCACATGATAACGACTGTATTATCAGGAAGCTTGATTGCTTCTTCTGGTTTTATCAAGGTATGTTTTTGCGCCTGAATGTATTTCAGCTCGGTCGCGATGGAAACATTTGAACGCATGCTGTACCCGTCAATAGCAACTCTGCGGCCATGTTTTTCCGCAAGCCAGATAACTTGTTGTATACGGCCAATGAGCGACGCGAATGTGGATACAATGATGCGCCCTTTCGCGTTATCAAAAATTTCGTCAAGGTTTTCCATAACTGTCTGTTCGGAAAGCGAATACCCCGGATTTTCCGCCCCAGTGGAATCCGACATAAGCAAAAGCGTTCCGCGGTTGGCAAGTTCAACAATGCGCGCGAGGTTTGCGGGTTTGTCCGCAACGGGCTGAAAATCAAACTTAAAGTCGCATGTGTGGATAATTTGCCCCACGGGCGTTTGAATTGCAAGTCCGATAGAATCAGGGATATTATGATTGATATGGAACGCGTCAACCTTGAATGGCCCTGCTTGGATGGTTTTGAAATCGTTCTTGTTGATGATTTCAATGCGCAGTTTTTTCATACGCGGAAAATCTTCCTGGCGTTTTAAGATAATGCCTTTGGAAAGCATAGTAGTATAAATTGGCGGATACCCGAGTTTGTCTATCAGGTACGGAATGGCGCCGATGTGGTCGTAGTGCGCGTGCGTGATGAAAATGCCGCGAATCCAATCTTTTTTGTCTTTGAGATATTCAATATTTGGAATCAAAAAATCAACACCCAGCAGGTCTTCATCAGCAAACCGAAATCCCATATCAATGATGATGATATTTTTTTCGTATTCAATAACGGTCATATTTTCTCCAACTTCCTCAAGTCCACCAAGCGGAATAATGCGCAGTTTTGCCTCTTGTCTTTTTGATTCATGAATGATTTTTTCATGCGCGCTTGAAGGTTCGTTTCTGCGTCGCGAAGGCGTTTGGGGAGCTCTCGGCATTCTTGTTGTTCTTTTCATTGGTATCATATTTTATTTTTATTCCTATGATAATTTATGTTATTGAGCCGGTTGATGCATAGGAAACAAAAATCGGTTCGTTAATAATATATTGTTGTGTTGTGATGAATAAAGGAAGACTTGAATCTTCGCTCCATTACTGGGATAGTTGCGCCGCAGTTTTTCCCTTCAGCCAGAAGACCATGGGCTTCGCTTCAAACCTTGAATCTTGAATCTTGAACAAATTCCAATTTCCAAAACCTAAAATCCGAAACAATGTCTTCGTAAGAACAAAGTTCTTGCGAAGACAAGAACATTTTCCTGTGGGGATAGAGAGATTTGAACTCTCATGGTATTACTACCGCTAGCCCCTGAAGCTAGTGCGTCTGCCAATTCCGCCATATCCCCTTAGTTTGGTTTTAAAAAAGGCGAGTTTCCGTTGCTTTAGCAAGAAGCGCATAGCGGGTTTACCCACCGAAACTATGCTGTGATATCGTGACCTGTTTTGTTGTTTTCATTTTCATTTTGTTTCTTGGGTTTTTTCCATGAGGCAAATGTGCAGGCGGGTTCCATCATTTAAGCATGCGCTATGGTTTTCGCAGTTGTTTTTTAAATCGTTCCTGAATTTTGGTTTCAAGCGGATTGACGCGTTTTATTTTTGCGAGTTCAAGCCCGGTCATTTGCGCCAGCGCAAGTCCAAACAGAATTTTCTCGCGTATTGTTTTGCCTTCAAGCTGTATGGAAATAGTTTTCAGCCCTATTGAGCGCAGCGTTTGCTCTGATAACTTGAGCCGTTTTCGCATGGCAGGCGATTCTTCAAATCCGCGTATAACGAGCGCGGTAAAATCCTTCACGGATTTTTGCCACGCAAGCGCCGCAAGCGCGTGATGGTCAGTGTCAGGAATATCGTCGGCAAAAGCGAGTGTTTTTGCTGTTTCGTTCAGATTAATTTCCCATACATGTCCCAATGATGTCAAGGCGGGAATGGTATATACGAGGCATCGCGTGGAATTGATAACTCTGGCAATTGCGCGCGCCTTTTTTCTTATTTGTTTTTGTGCCAAAAAGATGTGGTTCGGGTTTACCCCGTTAAATAGTGCTGAAGGCAATTTAACGGGGTTTACGCTTTGTTTGTCATACATACCGGTGAGAAACCCGAACATATATGCAACGCTGAATCTCGGTACAATTGCGTCTGGTATTACAGGGTGTATCACATGGGCATTTTTTGCTTTGCGAAGCAATACTCCGTCAGTGGAAAATGCCATAAGCGGCAGCGAATGGTTACGTGCCGTATCAAATGCAGACAGCGTTTCTTCAGTGTTCCCAGAGTACGAAATACAACATACCAGAGGACGCAATGCAAGAACCTCGTGCGGGAGGCCGTATGTTTGCCAGATGGTCACATGCACGGGAATACGCTCCGACAGGGCTAAAGTTTGGAAACATTCAGCGCCAAGAATTGACCCGCCCATGCCCGCGCACACGATACGCCGCTTTCGGGCGATTCCGCGTATGGATGCGCCCTGGGTGTATCCATGATGAAATTGTTCGCCAATGCGTTCGACGTATGCAAAAAGTGAAGTTAATTGTTCCATATGCGTTTTGTGTATATGTACCATTCATTTGCGCGCGCGAAGCGCTGTGCGGGCGTGTTGATAAATAAGATGTCTGGCATGTGAATATAATTTTCAATTGCCCACGTCCATTGTGGCCGAACCAAGAATGCTGCCGGGACATCGGCGCGTATGCGGTTTGCAAATCCGTCCAATAATATATTGATACGTTCAGGGTCGTTCGCTTTTCTTATGTCAGTTACGATACGGTCAATTTCCTTGTTTGTGTATTGACTTATATTAAGGCCCAATATAGCTTGTTGTGATGAGTGCCAAAACGGATATATATCAGGCACGCTCCCGGTCAGCGTTGTTTCGCTTGCAAGAATTAATTCAAACGATTTATTGTCAATGCGGTTCATAAATTCGTTTTTCTGCAGCGCAGTAAGCGCAACATTGACGCCGATGTCATGAAGGTTTTTGACAATATGGCCTGCAATAGCCTGCATGTCGGGCGCATCCAAATAGATAAGGGATATGTCCAGCTCAGTTGGTGTTTTTGCCCTTGATGACATTTTTTTATCTCGTATGCCATTATTATTCGTGTCTTTCCAGCCAAGGGCATTCAGAAATATTTGTGATTGGGTTGGGTTGAATATATATTGCGTTGAGCTTGCGACGAGCGCAGGCGCGTCAAGTGGAACCGCGTATGAATGGAAAACGTCTTGCACAATTGCATTGTTATCAATCGCGTACGCAAGCGCCTTACGAAATAGCACATCTTTTAGTATATCCGCATTCATGTTCATAAACAAAGCGATTGTTGTAGGTACAACAGGTTTTTGAAGCGTGATGATTCGTTGTGTTTGCTCTATGGCTCGTATATCGTCCCATGGGATGTTTGCAAAACTTGCAATTTCCTTTTTGCGCAAAGCGTTTTCAGCTGCTGCTGTATCGGGATAAAATTTTATGGCAATCGTGTCAATATACGGACCTGAGCCGTAATAGCGCGGAAAACGCACAAGCGTGTATTGTTTGGTTGCATTTGTGCTGTCCAGCGTAAGTTTTTTAAATTGATACGGGCCTGACCCGATAGGTTTGCTATTGAGTTCGGAAAGCAAAAATTGGTTTACCGGAACATTTTCCCACACATGTTTCGGAATGATTTTGAATGTAAGGTATTGCGGGAAAAATACATAGGGTTTGGCAAGGGTAAATGCGATGGTTTTGTCCGAAAGCGCTTGCACCGTGATCGAATTCCAGAAATTCGCAAGCGGATGCTGGAGCGCAGGACTTTTCATCATATCAATTGTGAAAAGAATGTCTTGCGCAGTCAGCGGCTGGTTGTCATGCCATACAATATTGTCGCGGAGCGTCGCAACATAGACCGTGCCGTCATTTTTCATTTCAAATGATTGCGCCAAATCAGGCATCACGCCCCCTTGTCCGTCTGGCTTTAACAATCCTGAAAATATGAGTGCTTCGAGAAGCGCATCCGTTTCATTTCCGTTTGTGATAACCGGATTAATGCTTTGCGGTTGTTGGACAAGGCCTTCGGAAAAAACTCCTCCGCGCGCAGGAATGATTGTGGTGTTGGTTTCATATGCGTGAATGCCGAGCCATACGATACCTACGCATGCGATGCCAAAACATGCAAGAAAAATGATTTTTTCCATAGGACGTAATACCCGCCATAACGCAATAACGCGCGCGGGACGTACACGCGAAAAAAATGCGGCAATGCGTTTTCCCAAAACATGTAGGGAAGCTATTTCCATACGATTCGTATCAATGGCGCGTTTACCCCGCACCAGTCCTGTCTAACAAGGATGGTGCGGGGTTTACCTCAGCACCAGTCCTGTCTAACAAGGATGGTGCGTTTATACAACGAAGCTTACAATAACGCTCGCAGCAAGCAGTGCCGCGCACACAAGCGTTGCGACA
>Ga0210016_1002853_pt1 | contig 15556 bp, 15 predicted proteins | sample CryGeyCG2014_300_FD_185454 | JGI IMG/M metagenome (GOLD analysis project Ga0210016, IMG submission 185454) | Groundwater microbial communities from aquifer - Crystal Geyser CG02_land_8/20/14_3.00 (SPAdes) (version 2) | ecosystem: Environmental > Aquatic > Deep subsurface > Groundwater | place... | reverse complement strand
CCCGGTGACCGAAGCCGACGAGGCGGCCGATGCCCTGATCTCGGCCGGGCTCAGGGCGGAATTTCCCGACCTGGTGCTGATCACCGAGGAACAGGCTGCCAGCCATGCCCTGACGGCCAGCACCTTTCTGATCGTCGATCCGCTGGATGGCACCAAGGAATTCGTCCAGCGCCGCGGCGATTTCACCGTCAACATCGCCTATGTCGAAAATGGCGTGCCGCTGCGCGGCGTGGTTTATGCCCCCGCCAAGGGGCGGCTGTTCTACACCCGCGCCGATGGGCTGGCGGTCGAGGAAACCGGGGCTTTTGACCTTGATGAGCCGGGGCCGTGCCGGGTGATTCAGGTGTCGAAGCCCGATAATGCGGGCCTGATGGTGGTGGCCTCGAAATCGCACCGCGACGGCGCGACCGATGCCTATATCGGCAAATATGCCGCCCGCGACATGACCAGCGCCGGCTCCAGCCTGAAATTCTGTCTGGTGGCCAGCGGCGAGGCCGATCTTTACCCGCGGCTGGGGCGCACCATGGAATGGGATACCGCAGCGGGGGATGCGGTGCTGCGCGGCGCGGGTGGCCGCATGGTGCGGTTTGATGACCATCAGACCCTGAGCTATGGCAAGCCGGGCTGGGACAATCCGTTCTTCATCGCCTATGCCCCCGGCGTAAACTTGAAGGTGTGACATGCCGGTCCTGATCGCGATCCCCGCCCGTTATGCCTCGACCCGCTATCCGGGCAAGCCGCTGGTCGCGCTGCGCGGTGCCGGTGGGGTGGCCAAGACCCTGATCCAGCGTTCGTGGGAGGCCGCGATGGCGGTGCAGGGGGTGGACCGGGTGGTGGTGGCCACCGATGACGACCGCATCCGTCGGGCGGCGGAAGGGTTCGGGGCCGAAGTGGTGATGACCTCGGCCGCCTGCCAGAACGGCACCGAGCGCTGCGCCGAAGTGGCGGCGGCCTTGCCGGGGCACGACATCGTGGTCAACCTGCAAGGCGACGCGCCACTGACTCCGGCGTGGTTCGTCGAAGACCTGATCGCGGGGCTGCGCGCCGACCCGGGGGCCGAGATCGCGACCCCGGTGCTGCGCTGCGACGGGCGGGCGGTGCGCGACTTTCTGGCCGACCGGCGCGACGGGCGGGTGGGGGGCACCACGGCGGTGTTCGGGGCGGGCGGGCGCGGGCTTTATTTCTCGAAGGAAGTGATCCCCTACACCGGGCGCAGCTACGGCGACGACGAGCCGACGCCGGTGTTTCACCATGTCGGGGTCTATGCCTACCGCCCCGCCGCGCTGGCCGCCTATCCGGGCTGGCCGATGGGGCCGCTGGAACGGCTGGAAGGGCTGGAGCAGTTGCGCTTTCTCGAAAACGGCCGCGCCGTGCTGTGCGTTCAGGTGCAGGCGCGCGGGCGTCAGTTCTGGGAGTTGAACAACCCCGAAGACGTGCCCCGGCTTGAGGCGATGATGGCCGAGATGCACGTCGCATGACCGACCGCCCGGTCAGTGTGATCGTGGTCAGCCGGGGGCGACGCGAGGCCTTGATGCGCTGCCTGACCGGGCTGGCGCAGCAGGATCACGCCAACTTCGAGGTGATCGTGGTGGCCGATCCAAAGGCCTGCGCGGTGGTGCGGGCCAGCGCTCTGGTGCTGAAGCTGGCGACCTTCGATCAGGCCAATATCGCGGCTGCGCGCAACCTTGGGCTGGGGCTGGCCAGCGCCCCGGTGGTGGCCTTCATCGACGATGATGCGGTGCCCGAGCCGACCTGGCTGACCCGGCTGGCCGCCCCCTTTGCGGACGCGCGGGTAGTGCAGGCGGGTGGGTTCGTGCGCGGGCGCAACGGGATTTCGTTGCAGTGGAAGGCCCTGAGCGTGGATGCCTCGGGCTGGGATCATGCCCTGGCGGTGGACGAAGCCGCGGTCACCCTGCATCCCGGCAATGCGCAGCGGGCGGTCAAGACCCAGGGCACCAATTGCGCCTTTCGCCGCGACGACCTGCTGGCGATCGGCGGCTTTGACCCCGGCTATCACTACTATCTCGACGAGGCCGATGTGAACCTGCGGCTGGCGGCGCGGGGCGGGCTGACGGCGGTGGTGCCGCTGGCCCAGGTTCATCACGGATCAGAGGTCAGTTCCCGGCGCGCGCCCGATCGGGTGCCGGTTGATCTGGTCGAAATCGGTGCCAGCATCGCCTGTTTCCTGCGCCGCCATGGTGGCGATGGCACCGCGACCGCCCGGCATGTTGCGGCGCAGCGGGCGCGGGTGCTGCGCCTGATGCAGGAGGGGCGGATCGAGCCGCGCGACGTGGCGCGGCTGATGGCCAGTCTGGCCAGCGGTCTGGTCGAAGGCGCGCGTCGGCCGCTTGCCGCGTTGCAGCCGCTGGTCGCGACCCCGTTGCCGCTGGTGGCGCTGCCGGGCTGCGGTCCGCGCGCGGGTTGCGTGATCGCGGGCCGGATCTGGCAGCGGCGACGACTGGCAGCGCAGGCACGCGCGGCGCTGGCGCAGGGCAGGATCGTGACGGTGTTCTGCCTTGATCCCAGCATCCGGCGGCACCTTCACGTCTTTTGCCTTGAGGGCTACTGGTGGCAGGGCGGCGGGTTGTTCGGGCAGGCCGAGCGCGGTGGGCGGTGGTTTCGCTGGTGGCGGTTCAGTGCGCGGATCAAGGCGGAGTGTCGGCGGATCGCGGCGCTGCGCCCGCTTGACGCAGCGTCAGGCTTGACCGGGTTGCCCCACGAGTGACTTTTCGCCGCTGTTTCTGTTAAGGACAGTTGCGTAATAGTGCCATGACGGGCAACAATTAACCCAAATTTGGTCAGATTGTCGTGCAATACGCAAATGCAGGTGCGAATGTGGCGCGCACCAGTAGTGTTCAAGCGTGAAGGGTAAGCAATGAAGATCAAGAAGGTCACCAAGGCAATCTTTCCCGTCGCCGGAATGGGCACCCGCTTTTTGCCCGCCACCAAGTCGATCCCGAAAGAGATCATGACCCTGGTTGACCGCCCGTTGATCCAATACGCCATCGACGAGGCGCGCGCGGCCGGCATCCGGGACTTCATCTTTGTCACTTCGCGCGGGAAATCGGCGCTTGAAGACTACTTCGACCACTCGCCCGAAATGGAAAACACCCTGCGCCGTGCGGGCAAGACCGAGTTGCTCGAGATTTTGCGCGACACCAACATGGACAGCGGCGCGATTGCCTACGTGCGCCAGAACCGGGCGCTGGGCTTAGGTCATGCGGTGTGGTGCGCGCGGCGCCTGATCGGCAACGAACCCTTCGCCGTGCTCTTGCCCGACGACGTGATCGCCGCCGAAAAACCCTGTCTGCAACAGATGGTCGAGGCTTACGGCGAGACCGGCGGCAACATGGTGGCCGCGATGGAAGTGTCGCCCGAAAAGGCCTCGTCCTACGGCATGCTTGACGTGGCCGAGGACATGGGCGCGATCGTGCGGGTCAAGGGCATGGTGGAAAAGCCGAAAGCCGAAGACGCGCCGTCCAACCTTGCGGTGATCGGGCGCTATATCCTGTCGCCGCGGGTTCTGAACAACCTCAACCGGGTGAAACAGGGGGCGGGGGGCGAGATTCAGTTGACCGACGCGATTGCCGCCGAAGCGGATGGGCCGGATCAGGTTTACGGCTTTCGCTTTCGCGGCCAGCGCTATGATTGCGGCTCCAAGGCCGGCTTCCTGCAGGCCACCGTGGCGTTCGGACTGGCGCGCGCCGATCTGCGCGACGAGTTTTATGCCTATCTCAATGACATGATGGCGCAACAGAAAGCGGCGCAATAGGCCGTGGGCGCAGCCCCGCCCGGTTGGCTGCTGGATCTGACGCGGCTGGTGTCGCGGCTGGGGCGCGGTGCGCTGACCGGGGTGGATCGGGTCGAACTGGCCTGGCTTGAACATCTGGCGACCGGGCCGGTGCCGCTGTGGGGGCTGGTGCGCACGGCGCTGGGGTTTGTGCTGCTGGATGGTCGGGGTGCGCAGATGGTGCGGGATTGTGCCACTGGCATTGCACCGCTGGGGGCGGCTGATCTGCTGGGCCGGATCAGTCGTTGGGATCAGCCGCTGCGCGCCCGCGCCGAATCCGATCTGCGTCGGGTTGCGCTGGCGCGTTGTGTGCGGCCGCTGCTGGGGCGGATGCTCTCGCGGCATCTGCCAAGCGGCACGGTCTATCTCAATGTCGGCCATGCCGATCTGGCGCAAGGGGTGATGCGGGCGGTGCACGGCATTCCGGGGGCAAAGGTGGTGGTGCTGGTGCATGACACCATTCCGCTTGATCACCCCGAATTCTCGCGCCCCGGCATCCCGGCGGTATTCGCGCGCAAGCTGACCGTGGTGGCCGCCGCGGCCGATCTGGTGATCCACACCACCGAAGCCACCCGCGAGCGCACCGAGCGGCATCTGGCCGCCCTCGGTCGGGTGCCGCCCGGCGTGGTGGCCGCGCTTGGCGTGCCGGTGCCGCGCCCCGAGCCGGAACTGCTGCCGCCGGGGCTGGATCTGACGCGCCCCTATTATGTGACGATCGGCACCATCGAGCCGCGCAAGAACCACGCGCTGCTGCTGGATGTCTGGGAAAAACTGGCGGCGCGTCTGCCAGCGTCGGCCATGCCGCGGCTGTTCATCCTGGGGCACCGTGGCTGGGCTGATGCGGCGCTGTTCGCCCGGCTAGACGCCGCCGGGGGCCTGGTGCGCACCTTGCCCGATCTGCCCGATGGTGCGGTGGCGGCGCTGCTGGCCGGGGCCGAGGCGCTGCTGTTTCCCAGCCTGGCCGAGGGTTACGGCTTGCCGCCGCTTGAGGCGATGGCGCTGAATGTGCCGGTGATTTGTGCCGCACTCGCGGTTTTTCGCGAAACCCTCGGCGACTACCCGGTTTACCTTGACGCCACAAACAGTTATTCTTGGTTGGAAACAATAGCAAAAAACATGACGGCAGGCGAAGGGCGAGGCGAAAACCGACAGGCACGCAAAGTGCCGGGCTGGGCGGATCACTTCAATGTCGTGTTAAATTGCGTCTGATACGCCAGTGAAAGGGCATCCGGCCCCCAGGGAATAGTAACGATTGGGAGTGATCGCAAGATACCGGCTGCGGCTTGAACGCCAGCGTTGCCGTTTTCGCGCCATGCGCAAGCGGCGCGAGCTGACGCCCGTTGTCAGCCGGGTCTCGGCCATTCGCCCGTCCGACATCCTGCTGTTTTCCACCCTGCGCAACGAGCGGGTGCGGCTGCCCTATTTCCTGAAATACTACCGCGAGATGGGGATCAATCATTTCCTGATCGTGGACAATGGCTCGGATGACGGCTCGCGCGAATACCTTGCGCCGCAAGATGACGTGTCGCTGTGGACCACCGAGCGCAGCTACAAGCGCGCGCGCTTCGGGGCCGACTGGCTGAACGGGTTGCAGATGCGCTACGGCCATGGGCACTGGACCCTGGTGGTCGATCCCGATGAATTCTTCATCTACCCGTTCAGCGATACCAGGCCGATCCGGGCGCTGACCGACTGGCTGGATGCGGGCTCGATCAAGTCGTTTCCGGCGATGCTGCTGGACATGTATCCCAAGGGTCCGATCGGGGCGCAGCCCTACCACGAAGGTCAGGATCCGTTCGAGATTGCCAACTGGTTCGACAGCGGCAACTACACCATTTCGCGCAACAGCAAGTTTGGCAATCTGTGGATTCAGGGCGGGCCGCGGGCGCGGATGTTCTTTGCCGATATGCCCGAACGAGCCCCGGCGCTGAACAAGGTGCCGCTGGTGAAATGGCAGCGCAGCTATGCCTATGCCAGCTCGACCCACATGCTGCTGCCGCGCGGGCTTAACCTGGTCTATGACGAATGGGGCGGCGAAAAGGCGGCGGGCTGCCTGCTGCACGCCAAGTTTCTTGATACCTTTGCGGTCAAGGCCAACGAGGAAATGCTGCGGCATCAGCACTACGCCAACAGCCACGAATACCGCGCCTACAAGGCCGCCCTCGACGATCAGCCCGATCTGTGGTGCAAGTGGAGCGATAAATACATCAACTGGCGCCAGCTTGAAATTCTGGGGCTGATGTCGAAAGGCAACTGGGCATGAGGGGGCGCGCATGACCGTCGGCTTCGTCATGCTGTGCCACACCGCGCTGGACCGCGCGGCGCAGGTCGCCCGGCATTGGGCAACGCGGGGCTGCCCGGTGGTGATTCACGTCGATCGCAAGGTCAACCGCGCCAACTACGCCCGTTTGCATCGCGCGCTTTCAGACCTGCCCGACATCCGCTTTTCCGAGCGCCACGCCTGCGAATGGGGCACTTTCAGCCTGGTTGCGGCCACCCAGGCGGCAGCGACCGTGATGCTGCGTGAATTTCCCGCCGTGCGCCATGTCTATCTGGCCTCAGGCTCGTGCCTGCCGCTGCGCCCGGTAGCAGAGCTGGTGGCCTATCTCGACGCGCGCCCGCACACCGATTTCATCGAATCGGTCACGACCGAGGATGTCGGCTGGACCATCGGCGGATTGAACCTTGAGCGCTTCACCCTGCGGTTTCCGTTTTCCTGGCGCCAGCACCGGCGGCTGTTCGACGGTTATGTGGCGCTGCAACGCCGCTTTCACTTTCGCCGCCGGATTCCGCCCGCACTGGTGCCGCACCTCGGCAGCCAGTGGTGGTGCCTGACGCGGCAAACCCTGTCGGCCATGCTGGAAGACCCCGAGCGGGCCAACTATGACCGTTACTTCAAGCGGGTGTGGATTCCCGACGAATCCTATTTCCAGACCCTGGTGCGGCAGTATTCGGTGAATGTGGAAAGCCGGTCGCTGACCCTTTCCAAATTCGATTTCCAGGGCAAGCCGCACATCTTCTACGATGATCACCTGCAATTGCTGCGGCGCTCGGATTGTTTTGTGGCGCGCAAGATCTGGTCGCAGGCCGACAAGCTTTACCGCACGTTTCTGGCCCCCGATGCGGCCAGCCAGATCCTGGCCGAACCCAACCCCGGCAAGATTGACCGGCTGTTTTCCAAGGCGGTCGAGCGCCGCACCAAGGGCCGCGCCGGGCTTTACATGCAAAGCCGATTTCCCAACGAGAATTGGGAAAACGGGCTGACCGCTGCGCCCTATTCGGTGTTCGAGGGTTTTGCCGAGGTGTTTCAGGATTTCGACACCTGGCTTGGCAAGACCGTCGGCACCAGGGTGCATGGTCATCTTTTCGCGCCCGAGCGGGCCGAATTTGCTGGCGGCGAGACCATCTACAACGGTGCCCTGTCCGACAGCGCCAGGCTGCGCGACTATAACACCTTGTCCTTTCTGCCCAGCCTGATCTGGAACACCCGCGGCGAGCGCCAGTGTTTCCAGTTCGGCCCGCGCGACAATCAGGCCCCGAGCTGGTTCATGGCGCGCGATCGGAATGCCCAGGTCTCGGTGATTTCCGGTGCCTGGGCGGTTGCGCTGTTCCATTCCAACCAGAATTTTTCGGAAATTCGCCGTGAAGCGGCGCGGTTGCAGAAGATCGAGGCGGAACATCTGTCGATCCTGCGCTCGCCCTGGACCAAGGCGCGGGTGCGGATCTGGACGCTGGCGGAATTCGTCCAGAACCCGATGGAGCCGTTGCAGACCATTATTGATGAAATCAACCCGCGTGCCCTGCGCCGCGTGACCGAAGCACCGCGGTTGGCGGCTTTGGCGGGCTTCGGCCTGTTCTTGCAGAACCTGCGCAATCAGGGCATGCAACCGGTGCTGATGGGCGACTTTCCGGTGGGCGACGACACCACTTCGGCACCCGCCCGCAGCGGCCGCCCCTATCTGGTGAAGTAGCGTGAGCGCCGCGCGGTTCACCAGTTTCGTGATGTTCGCCGCGATGCGGACCGGCTCGAATTTCCTCGAGGCCAATCTGAATTGCCTGCCCGGCGTGACCTGCCACGGCGAGGTGTTCAATCCCCATTTCATCGGCAGGCAGAACCAGACCGCGCTGTTCGGGTTCGATCTGGCGGCGCGGGCCGCCGATCCCCTGTTGCTGCTGGCGCGCCTGCGCCAACGCACCGATGGCCTGGCCGGCTTTCGTTTCTTTCACGACCACGATCCGCGCGTGTTCGATGCGGTGATGGCCGATCCGGCTTGCGCCAAGATCATCCTGACCCGCAACCCGATCGAATGCTACGTCTCATGGAAGATCGCGCAGCAAACCGGACAGTGGAAGCTGACCAACGCCAGCAAGTTGAAAACCAGCCGGGTGCGGTTCGACGGGCGCGAGTTCGAGCAGCATCTGTCAATGTTGCAGGATTTCCAGATCAGGCTGATGCACGGGCTGCAAACCAGCGGGCAGACCGCCTTTTACATCGACTATGAAGATATTTCGGACTTGGCGGTGCTGAACGGACTGGCGCAGTTTCTTGGGGTCGAGGGGCGGCTTGAAGCGCTGGACGAGACCCTCAAGAAGCAAAATCCCGAGGAAATTTCCGAGAAGGTGCTTAACCCGGCCGAGATGACAACTGCGCTAGCGCGACTTGACCGCTTCAATCTGGCGCGCACCCCGAATTTCGAGCCCCGGCGCAGGGCCGCAATTCCGGGCTTTGTCGCGGCCAGCGGGGCGGGACTTTTGTATATGCCGCTGCGCGGCGGCCCCGAGGTGGCGGTCACCGAATGGCTGGCGGCGCTTGGCAGCGGCGGGCTGACCGGCGATTTCGTGCAAAAGTCGCTGCGCCAGTGGAAGCGATCCCACACCCCGCACCGCAGTTTCACCGTTCTGCGCCATCCGGTGGCGCGCGCCCACGCGGTATTTTGCCGCCAGATCCTTGGCGATGCGATGCCCGAGATGCGGGCAGCGCTGGCAAGAATCTATCAGATCGACCTGCCCGCCCCCGGCCAACGCCAGAGCGCGCGCGCCCACCGCGCCGCTTTTCTGGGCTTTCTGCGGTTCCTGAAGCTCAATCTCGCGGGCCAGACCGGACTGCGCGTCGATCCGCACTGGGCCAGCCAGACGGCCGTGTTGCAGGGCTTTGCCCAGTTTCAGGGCCCCGACGTGGTGCTGCGCGAAGAGCGGCTGGCGGAAGGGCTGGCATGGCTCGCCGCCGAGCTTGGGGTGCCCGCCGCGCCGCTGCTGGCAGCGCCGGAAGCTGCCCCCCACCCGCTGACCGCGATTTATGACGCCGAGATCGAAGCGGCGGCGCGTGACGCCTATCAGCGCGACTACATGGGGTTTGGCTTCGGCACCTGGACTCCCAGCCTGAACTGACCATGCCCGACGTCACCACGGCCAGGCATTTCTTCTTTGCGCAAATACTCGCGGGGGGTGCGGGGGGCGGCAGCCCCCCGTTGACCCGGCCTCAGGCCGCCTGCGCGGCGCGCGCGGCGGTCAGGATGGCGTGCAGCTTGTCGGGGTCGGTGTTGGCGCGCAGTTTGGCACAAATCGCGGGATCGCGCATGGTGCGCGAGACCAGCGCCAGCGCCTTCAGGTGATCGACCCCGGAATCCTTGGGGGCAAACAGCCCGAACACCAGATCGACCGGCTGGCGATCGACCGAATCGTAGTCGAGCGGTTTTTCCAGCCGCAGAAATACCGCCACAATCTCGGTCAGTTCTTCAAGCCGGGCGTGGGGCAGGGCAATGCCATGGCCCACCCCGGTCGGGCCAAGGCTTTCGCGTTCCTGCAAGCCATCGGTCGCGACCGACGCATTCAGGCGATAGGCCTGCGCGGCGATCTCTCCCAGTTCCTGGAAGAGACGCTTCTTGCTGGTCAACTGGCCGACGACCCTGACGGCCCCCGGAGCAAGCAATTTGGAAAGTTCCATGAGCCGCCGTATGTCCTGCGCCCGGCTTCGGGTGCGTTATTTGCTGTTGCGCGGGTCGATCCAGCCGATATGCCCGTCGTCGCGACGGTATACGACGTTCACCCCGCCATGTCCTTCATTGCGAAACACCAACAATGGCTGCCCGGCCAGCTCCATCTGCATGACCGCCTCGCCAACGGTGATGGAGGGCACGCGGGCCTCCATTTCGGCGATGATCATGGGTTGAAGCGTATCGGGTTCGACATCCTCGGGTTCGGTCGTTGCGGCGAGGATATACGAGGAACCATCCTCGAATTCAACTGGCACCGTGCGGTCGGCGTAATGGCTGCGCAGGCGACGCTTGTAGCGCCGTAGCTGCTTGTCCATCTTTTCGCGGCAGGCTTCAAAAGCCGCATAGATTTCAGTGGCATGGCCGGTAGCCTGGGCGGTCAGCCCGGTCGAAAGATGCAGCACCGCCTCGCAATAATACTCAAAAGCGGTCTTGGAAAACACCACCACGGCCTCGGTCGGGCGTTGCGCGTATTTCTCGACAACCTCGCCGAGTTCGGCCTTGACATGGGTTTGCAGCGCTTCACCGATGTCGATCTGTTTGCCGCTGATCTGGTAACGCATGGCCTCTCCTTCACTTGGACGGCGTGGCAAATCCTGCGCCATGCAGGGTTACCAGCCGGTAAATTCGTGCGGAAATTGCGCGTGTCTGTCCTTGACCAAACCACTCCGGGAAGGGGCGCTGGGCGACCGCCTTGGCAATTGGGAACGGGGCGAGTTCGACACGCATCAACCATATTTGGCGACAGAAGGCACCAAGTTGTCAACCGCTTCGTGGTGCCATCTGCAAATCACTTCGGGGCAGGTCAGCTCATGCGGAAATTCTGGCCCAGATAGACCCGGCGCACGGTTTCATCGCGGATCACCTCGTCGGTGGTGCCGCTCATCAGGACCACGCCATCATGCAGGATATAGGCGCGATCGACAATTTCCAGCGTTTCGCGCACATTGTGATCGGTGATCAGCACGCCGATGCCCCGGATCTTCAGGTCATGCACCAGATGCCTGATCTCGCCCACGGCGATCGGATCGACCCCGGCAAAGGGTTCATCCAGCAACAGGTATTTCGGGTCGGCCGCCAGACAGCGGGCGATCTCGACCCGCCGACGCTCGCCCCCCGAAAGCGCCAGCGCCGGGGCGCGGCGCAGGTGGGTGATGGAAAAATCCGACAGCAACTCTTCCAGCCGCTCGCGGCGCTTGTGGCGCTCGGGCACCGCGATCTCCAGCACCGCCAGGATGTTGTCTTCAACCGACAGGCCGCGAAAGATCGACACCTCTTGCGGCAGGTAGCCGATCCCGAGGCGCGCCCGGCGATACATCGGCAGGGCGGTGACATCGCGACCGTCGATCAGCACCTCGCCACCCTCGGCGGTGACCAGCCCGGCAATGGCATAAAAGCAGGTGGTCTTGCCCGAGCCGTTCGGCCCCAGCAGCGCCACGACTTCGCCCCGCGTGAGGTCCATCGACACATCGCGAATCACCGGGCGGTGTTTGTAGCTTTTGCGCAGGTGGCGCACATGCAGGCCGACGCCGCCGGTGGTGACGGTAAGATCAGGCGGTGGGGTCATGGCTTGGTGGCCGGTTTGGGGGCGGGCACGAACACGGTCTGCACCCGGCCTTCCATCGTGCCGGTGCCGGTTTTCAGCTCGATCACCAGCTTCTGACCGGCGATTGTGCTGGACCCTTGGGTCAGCAGCACATCGCCGGTCATCACCACCTGGCCGCTGGCGATGGTATAGACCGCCTCCTGCGCCTCGGCCGCTTCGGTCAGGGTGGCCAGCGTCACCCCGCCGCTGGCATGAACCCGCGAAATCCCCTTGCCGTCGGGGGTGTATTCAACCCGCAAGAGCGGCGCGGAAAGGCGCAGATCCCCCTGACTTGCCAGCACATTGCCGGTGAAGATCGCGGTGGCCTCGGCCTGATTGACATCGAGCTGATCGGCCTCGATCTCGACCGGCAGGGTGGTATCCTGTTTCAGCCCGCCGAAGGCGACCGAAGCCCCCTGGGCAGCGGCGGCCAGCGGCATCAGGGCCAGGGCGCAGGCGAGGGCGCAGGCGAAGGACAGGGCACGCAGGGAAATCAACATCACTTGCCTCGGCAATAAGCTATTTTGTCGGACTGTATATCAGCTTCACGCGATTTGTAAAAACAACAACGTAGGAGCCGGGCGTGGCCGCAATGGCAGTCACGGTCATCTGCCCGGCGGTGATCACGCCCTGCGGTCCGGTCACTGTTACCGCACCGGGGCTGATGATCTCGGAGCGGTCAAGGGCTGCGGTCATGGCTGCGCTGCTTGCGAGATAGCCTGACGACGTGGTGATCACCACCGCCCCGGTCAGCCGCAGCAGCCCGGCGGCATTATCCAGTTCGCCTTGCCTCGCCACGATCGTGATCGTGGTCCCATCCGGGGTTTGCAGCACCGCGTGCGGCGCTTGCGCCGTGCCGCCGGTGCGCTCGTCGGCATTGGGGCGGGCGGCATCGGCGGTGATCGCAAGGTCGGCCCCATCGCTGGTGCGGCCGGCATAGACCGGCGCGGTCATCCGCGGCTCGCGGATGCGGTCGGCGACATCGACCGTGGCATAGGGAATGGCATCGGCAGGGTCGATCCGGCGCGACACCAGGAACAGGGTGGACAGAATGGCCAGCGCCAGCAGCGGCAGCACCACCTTGAGCCAGACCACCAGCCGGGAATGCAGGTTGCCGGGCGCGTTCGCGGGCATCATGCCACTCCGGCACGCAGGCAGTCGTGAATGTGGATCAGGCCGACGGCGGCCCGGCTGCCGGCCGGATCGACCACGAACAGCGAAGTGATCTTGCGTTCGTTCATCACCGCCAGCGCCTTTTGCGCCAGCGCATCCGGCCCGATGGTGCGCGGCGATGGTGTCATCACTTGCGCGGCGGTCAGGGTCAGCAGCCCGTCCATGTGGCGGCGCAGGTCGCCGTCGGTCACCACCCCCGCCAGCGCGCCTGTGTCATCGGTCACGCCCACCACGCCAAAACCCTGACGGCTCATGGTCAGCAGGGCCTCGCGCATCGGGGTCGGGCCGGGCACCAGCGGCAGCTCGCTGTGCATCAGATCGCGCACCGTCAGCAGCCGCGCCCCGAGCTTGCCGCCGGGGTGAAAGACCCGGAACTGATCGGGGGTGAAATGGCGGTGCTCCATCAGCGCGATCGCCAGCGCGTCGCCCAGCGCCAGCGTCATGGTGGTCGAGGTGGTGGGCACGATACCCTGATCGCAGGCCTCGGCGGCGGGCGGCAGCAAGATCGCCACATCCGCCTGGCGCAGCAGGGTCGAGCCTTCGCGCCCCGCTACCCCGATCAGCGCAATGTCGAACCGCCTTGTGTGGGCAATCAGGTCGGCCAGCTCGGGGGTCTCGCCGGAATTCGACAACAGCAGCGCCACGTCGCCGCGCATCACCATGCCCAGATCGCCATGGCTGGCCTCGGCCGGGTGGACGAACTGCGCCGGTGTGCCGGTGCTGGCGAAGGTGGCGGCGATCTTGCGCGCGATATGGCCCGATTTGCCCATGCCCGACACGATCACCCGGCCCCTGGCCGCCAGGATCAGCTCGACCGCCGCGCCAAAGCCGGGCCCGAGGGCATCCGCCAGCAGGGTCAGGGCGGCGGCCTCGCGGGCGATCACCCGGCGGCCGGTGGCCAGAAAGTCAGTGGTGGAAGAGGTCATTCGGATCATTCCAGCCCATCAGATCAAGCTCTGCCCGCGTCGGCAGGAAATCGAAGCAGCGCTGCGCCAGTTCCAGCCGCCCTTCGCGGATCAGCCGCGCCTCGAGCGCCGCCTTCAGCCGGTGCAGGTATAGCACATCCGAGGCGGCGTAGTCTTTCTGCGCGGCGCTGATCGTCTCGGACCCCCAATCCGAGGTCTGCTGCTGTTTCGAGACATCAACCCCCACCAGATCGGCCAGCAGGTATTTCAGCCCGTGGCGGTCGGTAAAGGTGCGCACCAGCTTGGCCGCGATCTTGGTGCACCAGACCGGGGCCGTCACCACCCCGAAGGCCTGCTTCAGCGCGGCGATGTCGAAGCGGCCGAAATGAAACAGTTTCAGCACATCGGGGTCGGTCAGCAGGCGTTCCAGATTGGGTGCGCTGATTTGCCCCTTGGCGATCTGCACAAGGTGGGCATTGCCGTCGCCCGACGACATCTGCACCAGGCAAAGGCGGTCGCGGCGCGGGTCAAGCCCCATCGTCTCGGTGTCGATCGCGACCACCGGGCCAAGCGTCAGCCCGTCGGGCAAGTCGTTGTGATAAAAGTGGATTGTCACGGTTTCATCCTTCGAATTGGCACGAAGGATCGATGGTGCCCAGGAGAGGACTCGAACCTCCACGCCTTGCGGCACACGGACCTGAACCGTGCGCGTCTACCAATTCCGCCACCTGGGCCGGTGTCGTGAAGGGCGATGTAAAGGCGCGTAGCGAGACTGTCAACGGGGTCTGGGGAAAATTCGCGCCCACGAATGGCGCTTGTTAGCAACGCCCTGAAAAGTTATGGATGCCGAGATTATCGCAGCTATCCCAAAGGGCATTGCAGATGAGCAAGCTGGTCACGATCTACGGTGGTTCGGGTTTCGTCGGGCGTCACATTGCGCAGCGCATGGCGCAGCAGGGCTGGCGGGTGCGGGTGGCGGTGCGCCGCCCCAACGAGGCGCTGTTCGTGCGCCCCTACGGGGTGGTTGGCCAGGTCGAGCCGGTGCTGTGCAACATCCGCAACGAGGCCAGCGTGCGCGCCGTGATGCAGGGGGCCGATGCGGTGGTCAACTGCGTCGGCATCCTGAACGGGGTCGGCAAGAACAGTTTTGATGCGGTGCAGGCCGAAGGGGCCGGCACCATCGCCAGGGTGGCCGCCGCGCTGGGGGTCAAGCACCTGGTGCAGCTTTCGGCGATCGGGGCGGATGCCAAATCCGACAGCGCCTACGCGCGCAGCAAGGCGGCGGGCGAGTCGGCGGTGCTGGCGGCTTTTCCGCAGGCGGTGATCCTGCGGCCCTCGGTGATCTTCGGCAATGGCGACGGCTTCTTCAACCGCTTCGCCGCGATGACCCGCTATGGCCCTTTCCTGCCGGTGGTGGGCGGGGCGACGCTGTTCCAGCCGGTGCATGTCGAGGACGTGGCGCAGGCGGCGGTGCAGGGCGTGCTGGGGCAGGCGGCACCGGGCATCTTTGAGTTGGGCGGGCCGGATGTCGCAAGCCTGACCGACCTGATGCAGCAGATGCTGGCGGTGGTGCAGCGCCACCAGTTGGTGATGGATATTCCGTTCTTCGTGGCGCGGATCATGGCGTTCGGCTTTGACATGGTCCAGAAGTTGTCGCTGCAACTGATTACCAACCAGGTGCTGACCCGCGATCAGGTCACGAACCTCGCGCATGACAATGTCGTGGCACCGGGTGCCAGGGGCTTTGCCGAGCTGGGTATCGTGCCTGCCTCGATTGCCGCCGTGCTGCCGGAATACCTGTGGACCACGCGCCCGGCCGGGCAGTTTGCGGCGATCAAGAACTCGTCCAAGACCCTGCGGAAGGTCTGAGCCGTGGCTGATGCGACGATTGTCGCCGGGTTCCTTGGCCTGATCGAGGGGCTGACGGAATTCATTCCGGTGTCCTCGACCGGGCATCTGCTGCTGGCCGGGCATTTTCTGGGTTTTCACAGCGCGGGCAAGACCTTCGAGGTGGTGATCCAGTTGGGCTCGGTGCTGGCCTTGCTGGCGGTCTATGCCGCGAAGCTGTGGCAGGTGTTTTCCACCGCGCCGCACGACCCCAAGGCGCGGC
>Ga0210016_1002847_pt1 | contig 15565 bp, 16 predicted proteins | sample CryGeyCG2014_300_FD_185454 | JGI IMG/M metagenome (GOLD analysis project Ga0210016, IMG submission 185454) | Groundwater microbial communities from aquifer - Crystal Geyser CG02_land_8/20/14_3.00 (SPAdes) (version 2) | ecosystem: Environmental > Aquatic > Deep subsurface > Groundwater | place... | reverse complement strand
AGCTGTAATTCACCAAGGGGGTATTGTAACTAAAAACAAAGTACTGACAAAAAAGAGTAAAAAGAAAGGATAAATAAAGAAAAAACAAGGCTAAAGATATCCTAAAAATGGAGTAAAAACAGATAATGACAAAACAGAGGAAAATATCATTAATTATTCAACGGTCTCAAAATTTCTTTCCCTCATATCGAGGGCTTTCTCGCCCACTTCTCAATTGTACATTGTACATTTGAATTATTACTCCAAATAATCCTGCAATTTCTTTCGCCTTGACGGATGTTTTAATTTTCGCAACGCTTTGGCTTCTATTTGCCGGATTCTTTCTCTGGTTACCCCAAATTTCTTGCCCACTTCTTCCAAGGTCATCGGTCTTCCCCCTTCGAGTCCAAAGCGGTAAACCAACACGTTGGCTTCTCTTGGGGAAAGAGTGTTTAAAACTTCCTTAATGTTTTCCTTCAGCAACTGTTTGGAGGCGGTCTCAATCGGTGAAGGCGCACCATCAGCAATAAAATCTCCGAGTAAAGAATCTTCTTCATTGCCGACAGGCGCTTCCAAAGAAGTGGTGCTCTGGGAAATCTTTAAAACCTCTCTTACTTTGGAAACGGGAATTTCCATTGCTTTACCGATTTCTTCCGGCAGAGGATCACGACCCAAATCCTGCATTAATTTTCTTGAAGTGCGGACCAATTTGTTTATTGTTTCCACCATATGAACCGGAACACGAATCGTTCTTGCCTGGTCCGCAATCGCCCGAGTAATTGCCTGCCTAATCCACCAGGTAGCATAAGTAGAAAATTTAAATCCTCTTCTCCAGTCATATTTTTCGACCGCCCGAATCAACCCCTGATTTCCTTCCTGAATCAAATCAAGGAAAGTCAACCCCCGGCCGACATAACGCTTGGCAATCGAAACAACCAATCTTAAATTAGATTCGGCCAGCTTTTTTCTTGCCTTCAAATCATCCTTTTCAATTCTCTGGGCCAGATCAACTTCTTCTTCCGCTTTTAAAAGGGGAATCTTGCCAATTTCCCGCAGATACGTTCTTACCGGATCGGAAACCGTCGGCGTTTCCAGAGTAGCCAAAACTTCAATCTCTCTAGTTAAACCCCGAACAATTTTTTCGCCTTCTTTTAGTTCTTCTTCACTGATATTTTCAAAAATGTCAACATTTTCTTCCAGTAATTTAGTGTAAAACTCATCAAGAACATCCAAATAATCTTCCGCAAAAGAAAAAACTTCCAAAACATCTTCCTGGGTGATAAATCCCTGTTTCTTCGCTTTTTCAATCAATTTTTTCACTAATCGACTTTCCAGCGTTAATTTTGGAGATTCGAGAACCGGTTCGATCGGAGTCTCTATCGGTTTTGGTTTTTGGGAAGCTTTTTTGCCGGCCATGGTGTGATTTTACCTCACTTAGGCTTAAATTTAAAGAGCCAAAGCTCTTTTTCCCAAATCATTAAGTTTTTTGGTCAAACTTAAAACTTTTTGGTCAAGATTGTGGCTCTCTGATTGGTCTTTACTCTCATGTTTAAGTCCCAGCAAAGTTTTTTGTAATTCTTCCTTAACCAAAATAGTCTCCACCAGAATTTTTGTTTTTTGAATTTCCCTGGCCACCCAACCCCCATCATCAATTCTTTCTCCAAAATCAATTAAATACAGTTTGTTATAAGCGTCTTTAAGCTCTGCCGGCAGAGTTTCAAAGAAAAATTGGGGTGAAAACTTCTTATTATTCCCTAAATAGTCTTCTAAATACTGGGCAATTTTTTGATACACCGGCTCCGAAATTAAAACTTTTTCTTTTTTGGTCAGCTCCTCAAATTGCCGGCTTTGAAAAATTAAAGCCAAAAAATACTCTTCAAGCACCAAAAGCCGACTTTTTACCGTTGGCGGGCTGTCTGATTTTACCGCCGGCAAAACCGGAGATTTTTGAACGGATTTTTCGATTTGCAAAATAATGGCCTCTTCATTTACTTCCAGCCGATCGGAAAGTTTTTTAACATAGATATTTTTAACTATCTCATCCTCAATTTTTGCCAGAATCGGGACAATTTCCTGACCAATCTTCTTTTTTTCTTCTGCGGTCGCCCCACGGCATCTTTTAAAAGCCGAGTCTATAAAAAAATCATAGATACTTTGAGCCTGATCGTATCTTTTTTTTAAATAGTCGGGTTCTTTTTGCGCCGCCTCATCCGGATCTTTGTATTTTTCCAAGCTCAAAACTTTTAAATTCAGCCCTGCCTTGTCTGCAACCTCAATCCCCCGCCGGCTCGCCATATCGCCGGCGACATCCGCATCAAGCGATAAAATCACATTTTCGCAAAACCTTTTCAATAAACGGGATTGTTCTTCTGACAGCGCCGATCCTTTTATCGCCACCACATTTTTTATTCCAGCCTGATAAGAAGAAATAGCATCAAGTTCTCCTTCCACCACCATGGCACAATTTTCTTTTTTAATTTCTTCTTTGGTAATATTTAAGGGGTATAAAAGCTCGCTTTTATGATAAACGGCGGTTTCCGGAGTGTTAACATATTTAGGCTCCTGCCTGCCGGCAGGCAGGTCTTTAATCTCCGGGTCCAAAACCCGACCGGCAAAACCAACAATATTTCCCCTATGGTCACTTAATGGGAACATCAGCCGATCCCGGAAACGATCATAATAGGTATTGGGTGATAGTTGTTGGGCGTTAGTAGATGACGTTTGCCGGGGAATAATAAGGCCGGCTTTTTCAAGATCTTCCGGATTGTACCCCTTTTTCCCTACTAAAAATTTTTGCAGTCCGTCCCACATGGCCGGGGCGAATCCAAGCTTAAATTTCTCCAGAGAATCTTTAGAAATCCCTCTTTGCAAAATATAATTCAGGGCCTTCTTGCCAACCTGATGATTTAATAGCAAATAATGAAAAAACTCCCCCGCCAAGTGGTTAATTTGATACAACTTATCTTTCTCAGATTCGGACTGGCTCGGCCGATAGCTTTCCAAAACCACGCCCGTTTTTTTGGCCAAAATCCGCAGCGCTTCCCCGAATTCAATTCGCTCTATCTCCATTAAAAAACCAAAGGCGTCCCCGCCTTTCCCGCAATTTCCAACAATGTAATTGTTCACTACGAAAGAATGATCTTTTTTTATCGTTAGATTAAAAACTTTTCCGGAAAAACTTTCAGTTAAAACCTCTCTTATGGGTAAAAGCCAGAATTTTTCTCCATCTCTTTCTATAAAATCAGAATAATGAGCTGTTAATTTTTCGTGCCATTTCACCATATAAGCTTCACAATGGTGCACCCCTTTTTTATCCACCTTTTCAGGAAAAACGAAAAATAAAGGAAATTTGTCAAGCCGCAAAACTATATCCTTTATTTGCTCAGCTAAAACAGGAGAAATTATTGTAATCGCTTTATATTTAGTTGGTTTTTTAGTGTTTGATTCAAATCCAAAATAGCCATCGCCTTTAAATATCGCTTCCAGGAGTACTCTCTGCTTATTTGGGGGTAAAAATTGAAGCACAAATGGAATATGTTTGTTTTGTGCTCCTTTTCCACATAAATTTTCGAAAATATTTGCTAAATTAGAATTACAAGCACTTATCTCCAAGCCAGTTTTACTAGTTTTTCTAAAATGAATTTTTGCTTCAACACCAAATATTTTCTTAATTAAGAAAATAATTTCTTCAGCAAAATCAATCTCGTGATTTCCTAAACTGAATCTTATATAGGCTCGATGGCTACTTCCCTCGGCTATCCAATAACCTAAAATTTTGAGGAGTTCATCATTAACTTTTACCTTAAGAGGAATTGTTCTTATTTTTTTCCCGTAGTTAGTTTTTCTTCTATTAAGATATTTTTCCAAATCTAACTCCAAAACATCCCGAATAGCTTCGTTAATTGGATAAAGCAAATAGTCATTGGGTTCTAAATATTCAGCTTTTATTTTTTCGATATAATAATTTTTGAAATATTTTGTCGGACAGCGTTGATTGCATCTTTCTTGACATAATCTAGTTTCCCTATTTTTTTGTTTGCACAACTTAGTTTTAATACAATAAACTTCATGGTCTCTTGTCATAACAACTTCTCTAGAGTCCATTCTTGTCTTTATCTTTATTAATTTACCTTGATAATTTCTTTCTAAAAGCCTGAAGACTGGAGAATATTCTCCGCTTTTAGTTAAAACTAAATCTCCTATCCTTATATCTTCAATTTTCTTTGGTCCAAAAATTGTTTTAACCAATTGATCTTTCGGAAAACACCCAAAACAGTGCCAAATTTGCCTTTCCGGAGAAACCATAAAAGAAGGCGTTTTTTCGGTATGAAAAGGACAGAGCCCTTTAAAATTCCGGCCGGCTTTTTTGAGAGGCACCGTTTCGGAAATAAAAGCCACCAAATCAATTTTTGAACGGATTTCCTCTATCTGGTCCATCTTAAATAAGTTTTGCAAACTCTTCGGCCTTAATAATTCTGATGCTTTGAAATTTTTTAATTTCTAAAAGGTGCTTATCACCGCTGACAAGATAGCCTGCATTTGCTGATATCGCCGCTTCAATAAATCTGTTATCGCTTTCATCGGTTTTAATCAATCTAATTTTTTCTTTTGGTTCAACAACTTCAGCAAATGCCCTAAATATTTTTATATATTTGTCAATTAAGTTTTTGTCCAGACTATATTTCTTAAATATTTTGGGGTAAAACAAAACCCTTTTAACTTCTTCAAGAATCTTTTCGGAAACAACAAGAACAAATTTTCGCTCGCGCCAAAGAGAGATAATTTTTGCCGGGCTGGCTTTAGGAGAAATCAAACCGCTTACCAAAATATTGGTATCAACCACCGCCTTAATCATACTTTTTACTTACTTCTAACTGCCGTTACTGCTTCCTCTACATCTGCTTCAACTTCCCTAGCTGAAATATTTTTGTTTTTATTTCTATTTACAGAAATCTCCTTAAATAGGGATCCTCTTAACTCTTCTAATTTTTGATACTCTTCTACATTAAGTAAAACCGCAAAAGGTTTGCCTAATTTTTGAATTAAGTACTTTTTTCCGCCATAATAAACCTCGCCTAAGAGGTTAGCGAAATTGTTTCTGGCATCAGCAGTTGTAATTGTCTGCAACATTGTTTAACAATATTACAAATTGTACAATTTGTCAATAAACAAATTTGGCCTTTCAGAAGTACAAAATATCCTTAACGGTAATCAGTGAGGTCTCCGTTTGCGATTTTGAATTTTTGATTTCCGCGATATAAAAAGAAAAACTCATCAATTTTTTGTAATCGGTAATTTTTTCCGTAAATTCGATTCCTTGTAAGTGGTCATATTCGTGTTGAACTACTCTCCCTAAAATTCCGTCACATCTCAGCTGAAATTTTTTGCCCTCTTGGTCGTATGCTTCAATTGTTATCTTTTTTGGCCGTTTTACCGGGCCAAAAAGTTGGCCATTCGCAACACAACCGCAACCTTCATACGCAACCGCTTCCCTGGAAGACATTTCTGTAATTTTTGGATTAATAAATATTCGCAGTTCGTCTGTTTGGTCGGCCGGTCTGGTCGGAGTTTTTCTCGGCTCCGTCACAAAAACCAAGGAATTTTCCCCAATCTGCGGTACCGCAATTCCGATCAGTCCATTTTTCCTCATTGTATCGACCAAGTCCTCAATAACCTGCTTTAAAGCTGAAGCATCAAAATTTTCAATTGGTTTATTGGGAAGTTTTAATCTCGGATCCCCTATTTGTAAAGTTTCTCTTATCGCCATATGGGCTGATTTTAACACACCGGATTTTTATATGTTTTCTCGATATTTTGGGTAAATGTCCATAATTCTTCTTCCGACATCAACTTTACCCCAAGCTCGCCGGCAACTTTAAAAATTTTTTCCTCCGCCCTGCCTTTTTGAGCCAAAGAAGCGATTTCAATTTCCAGCTCCAGGTGATAGCCCCAGGTTTTGCTGTATTTTAAGGCCAATTCAACCCCTTTGTAGGAAAAATTATGCCGGAGGATTACCGGCTCGAAAAGATATTTATAACCCAAGTTGGTAAAAAGTTTAATTGCCGGTTCCACCGATTCTTCCCCAACAGGAAATTCAATTTCTTCAAAATGGCTTCCTTTGCCGATTTTGGTTAGTTTTAGGGTAATTTTCCCCGATTTTAAAGAAATATTGTGAGTAACTTTAAGCAGTTTATCGGGCAGACAAAAAAACCAAACCCGTTTATCGTCTGCTCCCAAATCCTTAGCCTTTTTAAGTAAAAACTTAAGCAGTTTGTCGTATTTGGCTTTGGAAAATTTAGCCCGGTATTCTACCTCAATATTTTTTAAGGAAGTCATTTCTTTTTATCCAGCTTGTCCAATTTTAAAATTTTAACCCCAAAATATACCACCAGGGCGATTACTAAAAAATCAATCGTAGTATTAACGAAGCTCCCCCACATCAGCTTCGCCCCGCCAATCGGCAGATAAGCCTCATCCAGGTTACCAACCGCTCCCAATAAAACCCCTAAAACCGGATTAATAATATCCGAAACAAGGGAAGCAACAACTTTGGAAACGGCCCCGCCTAAGATAAAACCAACCGCCAAGCCCATTACTCCCTGCTCTCTGATAAATTCAATAAATCCTTTCATTTTTTAACCTCCTTTTTTTACAAAAAATTTCTTACGCTGCGAAGAGGGCGGGATTTCCTTCGTTTCACTCAGGACCGCCGCTTCGCGTCTTGCTTCTCATCCCGCCAAAATTAAGCGAAGAGGGCGGGATTCGAACCCGCGATAGCCTTGCGACTATATCCGCTTTCCAGGCGAAGGCACTAGACCACTATGCGACCTCTTCTAATAGTCCTGATTTTATCTTGTTTTGAAGCAAAAAGCGAGAAAAATTTGGTGCCCCAGGCGGGAATTCCTGCCCGCCAGTCGCCTGAGGCGACAGCCGATGGCAGGCGGGGAACCGACATTCTCGAATAGTTTCTGTGCCCCCAGGGGGAATCGAACCCTCAGTCTTCAGGTTCGGAACCTGATGTTTTATCCGTTAAACTATAGGGGCAAAGCAATTTATTGCGTGGCGGAGAGTACAGGAGTCGAACCTGTTAGCCCTTACGGGCACGAGTTTTCGAAACTCGCGCATTACCGTTCTGCCAACTCTCCTTTTTTGGTGCGCCTAGGAGGAATCGAACCTCCAGTTTTCAGGTCCGCAACCTGATGTTTTATCCGTTAAACTATGGGCGCCCGAATACGCTAATTATAACAGAAAACAGCCTTAGAAGTTATTTAGGAAGGATTTGAGGGAACGGTTTTTTTCTCACTCTCAAGAGGTACTTTTTCTGCCAGCCATTTTGAAGCGTTATCAAAAAAATTAGGTTTTACTTCTTCTTCAATCAAGTATTTCAGCAAGATTTCTTTAATCCTTGCCTGGTCTCCCTTGCCAACCAAAATTGTAATCCTTCCTACTAATCCCCCGCCCCGCAGTTCCAAGTTGACCACCTTTTGGCCGTATTTTTCCGAGAACCAAAACTGAGAAATTGATTCATAAAGATATGTTGTTCCGGCGTAAATAATTCCCCTATTGGTAATTTTGTATTCCATTTCTTCCGGTTCAACTGTTGACAGCACATAATAAACAAAGGTTAAAGCAATAATGGCCGCAATCAAAAACCATTCTTTAACAAAAAACAAAATTAAACCGACCAAAAGGACAATCGCAATTACGGTTGTCCAAAATTCTTTATTCCGCCTTTTAAACAGCCTTGAAGGCGCTCTCCAAATATACAAAACCTTTAATTCTTTTGAAGGAATAACTTTAACGGGAGAACTTTCGGGAGAAATTTCTTCTGGCATGATTTAAGAATAGTACAAAATGGCAGGAAAAATCAACTGGCGGAAGCGTAAGAAATTTTCTAAGAAAATTTCAACGCTCCAGCAGCGTTTAAAATGCTTCGCATTTTATTACGCTGCGGAGGGTACAGGGGTCGAACCTGTTAGTCCTTACGGACACTAGTTTTCAAGACTAGCGCATTACCGTCCTGCCCACCCTCCTCATGGGACAAACCTTGCGGTTTTTCCCAACGATTTCCCTAATAGGTAATTTTCTGATTCATCCACTTACTTACCAGAAAATTTAACTTTAATCTTTTCAAATAACTCCCGTTTTTGCCAATGGTTCTCCAACACAAGTTTATCAAGTCAATTGTATAAGTTGCCTAAAGTGCTTATCAAAACTTAAAGCTTTCTTAATCTTCAATTTTTTCATTATAGCCAAGGAATAGCAATCTACCCAGCTGATATTTTTTGATTCTGCTTGCTTAAAAATTGAAAAGGCATCGTCAACATAATCTTTTGTTTCCAAAATCACCCTGGTCTGACTCTTTAGAATTTCTTCTACAAATTCTATTGCCAATTTCTTGTCAATCCGTTGACTGCCGACAGTCAACACTTCTCCTAAAACCGCTTGCGAAGTAATATAAACTTCATTTTTATGACATAAGCTCATTTCAACGGCTTTATTATGGTTGTTATCCTGCGAATTCAGCAAAGAAAGATAGTAAGAAGCATCAATAAAAATCATTCCGACGCTTTACCATACAAATATTTTTTATAGTTCTCGGATAAATCTGTCGGCGCTTTTACTGCTTTCTTCTTATCCCCAATTCTGGCAAGCCTAGCCAGTAATCCTTCCTTGCTTTCGGTCATTTTGCAAACATATTCTTCTATTGCTTTTCTGGTAATTTTGGCCACAGAAACGTTCTTGCTTCCGGCAAGAAGTTTTAAAGCTATTTTTTGTTCTTCCGGTATTCGAACGACTAAAGTATTCATTTTTTTTAAAATTGTATTCTGTAATACAGAATACAAGAATTTCATTTATTTGTCAATGCTTTCTCTTTTAATCCTCTTTTCTAATTCTTTCTCATAAGCAATCTCTAAATTTTCACTTTAAAATATTTATCCAACATGCTCTTAATTGTCTTCCTTCCATAACCACCTTTTAAATAGGTTTTTCTCCTTTTGGCATCAATTCTACCAAGAAATGCTTCATAAAAAATCAATTTATAAGGTCGAAATGGCTTTGCCGCCAAACTTTTTCCTTCATTATGTTCTTTAAATCTTTTCTTTAAATCTGAAGTATATCCAATATAGAGACTTTGGTCTTTCTGGCTTTGGAGGATATATACATAATAAAACATTAGCGGCAGCGTAAGAAATTTTCCATTGAAAATTTAAACGCCACAGCCGCGTTGAAATTTTTTCCAAAAATTTCTTACGCGGCGGAGGAGGCGGGATTCGAACCCGCGTGAGACTTGCGCCTCAGAGGTTTAGCAAACCTCCCGAATTGACCAGACTATCGGACTCCTCCTAATTTAAAGCTATTTTAACAGAAATTCTGCTTTAAAACTACCTGGCTATTGTTATCCCCCAAACCTTTTTAACCCCGGCTTTTTTTAAAACTCCGGCGGCTTCTTTCATAGTTGAGCCGGTAGTCCAGACATCATCTACTAACAGAATATTGAATAATGAATTATGAATATTGGGGGAAAGACAAAAAATGCCTTTGACATTTTCCTGCCTTTCTTTTTGGGTTAATTTTGTTTGTGAGACGGTATTTTTTTCCCGAACAAGTATTTTATCCGAAAAGGATAAATCAAACAGACAAGCAGTTCTTTTTCCAAAAAGCGAAGATTGATTAAAACCGCGTTTTCTTTGTTTATACCAGTGCAAGGGTATCGGCACAACAATTGGTTTTTCTTTCTCCATAAATTGCCTTAGAAAAATGATATTAGGTTCTTTCCTCTCAATCTCATCCTTGATCAACCGCCAAAATTCTTCTTCCAAATCCGTCACCAGTTTATATTTTAATTTGTGAATCGCACTTCTGATTATGCCCCCGTAAACAAAAAAAGAAAAAAGACCTTCTAGGGAAAATTTAGTCAAACAAAAGCGGTGAGTCCGACCAAAAGGGCTCGGCTTCCCGCAAACAGGGCAAATCTGATAGATCTTTCCTATTTTTAACCGGCATTCGGCACAAAAATAACAGGCTTTTTTACCGCACCCAAGGCAAGATTTAGGAAAAAGAAGGTCTAAAACAGTCATTTAATTTAGTTTAACACCAAGGTGGTAAAATTAAGACATGAAGATCATCAACAAATCGGTAGGTTACGATTATGAGCTTTACGATAAGTTTGAGACGGGCGTGGAGTTAACCGGCGCTGAGGTCAAATCTTTGTTTTTAGGCCACGCAACACTTGGTGAAGCTTACGTAAAATTTGTAGGGAACGAGCTTTTCTTGCTCAACGCCCATATTCACCCGTATTCTTATGCCGATACCACCAAAATCGACCCTAAACGGACACGCAAACTGCTCCTGCACAAAAAAGAGCTAATATCCTTGCAGTCAAAAATGCAACAGAAAAATCTTGTTTTAATACCTGTCTCGTGGTACAATAAGGGGCACCAGATCAAGTTGGAAATTGCTTTAGCTAAGGGTAAGAAAAAGTGGGAAAAAAGAGAAGCGATTAAAAAAGCCGATTTGATAAGAGAAACACAGGAAATTTTAAAATTAAAAATTTAAGGTGTTGGTTTACTGCTGAAGATTAATAACAGATTGGGGATGACTGGTATCGACGGGAAGCGCTCTTTTAAAAATGCAAGCCTCCTTTGAGCAGCAGGAGTAAAACAAGTTCAAAAAAACAAAAGACAATTCTTACGAAGTGTCTCCTTCAGTTGACGGCTTTGCCGTTAACTACGCTTTTGCGTAAAAGAAGGCATCTAGATCGTTTTTCCTTGCCGGAACTTTTTAGGTGTAAACAAAGACAAGGTGCAGATGGAAAGCCCGCTAAACGCTTTTCATTCAAGCTTGAGTTTAGCAACCTTTATCTTTCCAGACTAACGGATCAGGATAGAGGCAAAAAAGTTAGTCTAAGCTTGTAGATGTTTTAAAAAGTTCTTTTCGGATTCCGGTTCAATTCCGGACATCTCCACCATTCAACGCAACCCAACCTCATAAATTTTACTTCTTGAGAGAAGGAAAATTTTCTTTAGTGACTCGATTGCCACCAGGTCTTCAGCCTGTTTTATCTCTTCCCCACTATAGGCAATTTTAAACTCGCCGTTTTTGGCAATGACAAAAATTTTGCCCCTACTTTTATCCAAAACATACAAATTTTGTGTCTCGGTTGAAGTGTAAATTTTAACCGGATTCCCAAAACTTTCCGGCCCGCCTTGCGGCGAGGCAGGCATCTTTGATAAGACAAAACTTTCCTGCTTCCCTAAATTAAACTTTAAAATATTATCCTCCTCCAAAATCCAGACTGACCCGTCAATCGCCAGGCAAACCGCTTTTGACAAATCCGGCCGGTCACCGACAAACCAGCCTTTTTTGGCGCCAAATTCGTCTCCATTGGCCGCATAGCGCCAAAGATTGCTCCCCCCGCGATCAAGCAGATACAGGTTCTGACCAAAAGAGGCCATACCGGCAATTTCCTTCCACTCCACGTCTTTGCTTATCTTTAAAGACACCGCCTTGTTCTGAGGATTGACTTCTTCCACTCCCTTGCTTGAAAAGACAATAACTTTACTACCGAAGACGGTTGTTAAGTTACCCCCCTCTCCCGAAATATCAAAAACGGTATGGGATTTTTTTTCATAATCTAAAAGATACACTTTCTTTTTATTGGGATCCAAAATCACCAGATTTTTGTCAATAACCGAAAGTGAAACCCCCCCCGCTCCGTCTTGTATAAGATTCAAATCCATAAAGGTTGGAGTGTCGTTCAAAACAATTTCCGACTGCGAAGAGGAAAGAAAATCTTCAATCTGTTTTTTAATCAACTCCGTCTCGGCAAATCCCCCTTTAACCCCAATTGCTTTTTGGGTAATATTTTTGGCTTCTTCCGCCAACAACCGTCCTTTTCCGGGATCAGTGACAAAAACCGCTCTTGCTTGGTTGAATTTTTCTTCTGCTTGGGAGAGAAGAGCTTTCACTTCTGTTTCCTTTTTAGCTTCATAGCTTTTTTTAATCCCGAAAATAAAACCCAGCCCCAAAATAACGAGCAACACCAAAGAAAGGATAAAATAAAACCTTTTCTTGGAAGCAAAATCTTTATTGCGGACAAAAATTCTGTTTTTAAAAGAAGGAGGGGGGAAAAGAGAAGGCACTTCTTCGGTTTGAATTTCTTCTTGGACTTCTTCAAACAAACCCAATATCGCCGCCGCATCTGCCATTTCACTCTGGCCGAGTATCGCCGGTGCCAAAAGTTCAACCGCTTGGTCAAGCTCGCTGTTTTCCAAAGCTAATTTTAAAATTTTATTCTCAATTACCCTAAAAAATTTTTCTGAGCCTAAAATTATTAAGTCGTTGTCCTTAATAAAACCACTGGCAGTAACCAAATCCCCGCCTCCTTCAAGAACTACCCCAAGTTTGTCTTCCCGTTTAAGCAGGATTTTCCCTTTGCCAAAAACCGCCAGATAAATAACTTCTCCGACCAAAGCGGCAGCGACAATCTCTACCCCTCCCTGCTCCTGACAAACTTTTTTGACTGCTTCCCCAAGTCTTTCAAAAGCAGATCCTTCAAGATTCCCGTAATATTCCTCGTGCAAACGACCTAATATTTCCCGTCCGGCCGCCACCGCCTCGATTCCGTCCCCCAGTCCCTGAATTACCAAAACCGCCAGTAGATCGCCTCTTTTTTCTTTCTTTTCGCTCTCTTCAGAAGAAAAGCAGTGGGTTTGCGACCAGCGGGAACTGCTGGGGGTACCGACAATTTTGGCGCTTTGCAACGCAAAGTTCATTTTCATTAAGGCAGGCTGTTAAAGCAACAGCAGGACAAATAAAAAAATAAAGGCAGAAAACAAAAACAGAACCCAGGAAACCAGCCGGAGGGAACCGGTCAGGATGCCGAAAACGACATCGGTCATCAGTCTTACCTGCCGGACAACAATGAAAGCGAAAACGACATAAACCGCCAAGCCCAGCAAAACAAACAGTTTTGCTATTCCCCATATATTTATATTTAAAATTGTGTCGATTATGTTATCCATAGACAAATTTTTAATTTCAAATTATCGGATGCGTCCCTCCAGGGCCTCAATTTTTTCCTCCGTTCTCAGTTTCTGAAGTATTTCCGCCACCTTTGCCGGCCGGGGAATATCCTCAAAAACAAATTCCACAATCTCGGCCGCAGTTTGCACCGTAACATCACCGTAATTAAAGATCGTCCCGAAAGCTCCGGAATTGTTAAAAGAGACGTCTTGGATTTTATCCAGTTCGCAGTCGGAAATTTTTTTAGTCGTCAAATTAACAAAATCAATATCGATGATCCGCTCGTCGGTAATAATGGTCATGTTAAAAAGCCAAGCTAAAAATTTTTCAAAAATAAACATCAGGGTTATCAAATACCAGACAATGACAAAAACAAAACGGTATTTCTCGGGAAAAGAAGCAAGCAGGGGAAAAAAAGTCAAAACCGCCGGGGCAAAAAATAAAACCAGCGCTATAAAAAACCAGGGCAAATTAGTTATCCAATGGCGCCGTAGTATCAAAAGAATTTCCTCTTCCGGATCCTGAGTGTCAAAATGAACGCCCTTTTTTGGCAAAATTAAAAGCGAAGATAAACAGTGGCCGCTTTGAGGAGGCAAGAACTCCCGTTTGGTCGTCTTTTTGACTTCCTCTTTGGGTTGATTGGACGAATACAATTCTGGCATAATAATCTCTAATTAATCTAATTTCTAATTACTCTAAATAAATCCCAATTCCAGAATTCTCAAAAATTTTAGATTAATTAGGTCAATTCTTATTATAGTCTATTTCTTCATAATATTGAAAAGACTGGATTTGATGCCAATCGCCCCAGGGGCTCGAAGGTTAAAAATATATTTAAGTTCTTCACCGGAAAATTCTTTTCGGCCCCTGTCCGTTTCCAAATAAACTTTGGCGGTAAATCCGTCATTCGAGTAAACAATTTCAGGAGTACCGTTAATTTTGGTAACCGGCCCGCCGTATTTCCCCGCTTCGCTTTTAACCTTACTCCTATCCCAAGTATCCGTAACTCCAGCCTCCAAAAAAGAAAGGTGGGTCACCTCGGAAGAATTGCCTTTATAAATCAGAAGGGCATTAATAATGTCACTGAATTCTTCTTCCGTCAGCCAAGGATGGGAACGGCCGTACGAGACATTGCTTCTCGTTTTATACCAGGATTTATAAAACCAGGGTGATTCGGCGGTTTTTTCGTAAGCTTGACTGGTCCAGCCCCCTTTTCCACTTGGAGTATCCCAAAGACCGAGGGTGGAATGGCCGTTGTAAGAATAAGAAAAAGTGTACCCGCCGGCGGTTGAAGCGTACCAGGCGGAAAAGGGCTTGCCTCCGGCCATCAATACCCAACCCCGCGTGGCATTGACCGCCTCCTCCCATTTACCCCCCTTGTTACTTGGTTTATAAACCTGGCAGGATTCGGTGGCACAGATTGAGCCAGCGCCGTTATTTGTATAAGCCAAGGCGTAAGACCGGGCCGCCACCGCCTGGGCTTTTAAAGCTTCGAATCCGCCGCTGTCACCCCAGCCCGACGGCATTTCGTAAATCCGCTTGACATATGTTTCAATATCAACGGTTCCGTAACCGCTCACCCGAATATTTATGCCCGTCGAATAATCTTTTTTAATTTCCACCCCTCCGTAATAAGCGTGCAGTATGTCTTCGGCCGATTGGCCCGCTTTGGCCCGGCCGTACGCTCCATACTGACTCATGCCCTTGCGGTGGGGCGCCCCAAACGAAAAGACCGCAAACGCCGGGGAAAAACCGGGATTATAATCCGGCCGGGAAGCGGGATCGTCTGCCGGAGGAACATCGCCGACAGAAGTGGAAAAACCACCGGCTTTTAAAGCTTGAATTTCGGCAATCTTTTTCTTAACTTGGCTAAAAAAGGTTTCGGTTTTCTCAACCTCACCCTCTAAAAATTCAGCCTGCTTGTCAATTCGAACTTGCAGACTAGTTAAAGAAGTTTGATTTTTCTTTAAGGTCTCTTTGTCTTTTTTTAAAGAACTAATTTTTTGGGAAATACCGGTTATCAGTTGCCAATCCTGTTGGGCCGAGGTCCGGCGTAAAGTTAACCCCTGATTAAAATCCGCCACCGATTTGGTTGAGAAAAGTAAAGTTAGAACGGTAAACTCCCTCTCTTTTTTGTAAATGTCTCTCAGCCGATCAGAAAGAATTTCCGTCTGCGCGGTTAAATCCGTTTCTCTTTGAACGATCTCCTTCTCCGTCGCTTTCAATTTTTTGGTTAAATCCGCCAACTTGGCAATAATGCCATTTAATTGTTTTTGGAAAGAGGCCAGGTTTGATTTATTTTTCTCATGAGCGTCTTTATATGTATCGAGAAGTTTCTCCTGCTCCGCAATTTGGCAAACATAATCAGTTGCGGGACAATTTTGGGCAAAAACATAAAACTTAAAACTAATAGCTAATAGCGAAAAACCAAAACTCAAAACTAAGAACTTAAGAAGATTCTGAATTTTAAACCTAGATTTTGCCTTTTGCATTTTGATTTTTGAATTGTGTTTCCATTTTACCATTTTAATCGGGTGTGATAAGATTTAAGAAATGA
>Ga0210016_1002832_pt1 | contig 15605 bp, 14 predicted proteins | sample CryGeyCG2014_300_FD_185454 | JGI IMG/M metagenome (GOLD analysis project Ga0210016, IMG submission 185454) | Groundwater microbial communities from aquifer - Crystal Geyser CG02_land_8/20/14_3.00 (SPAdes) (version 2) | ecosystem: Environmental > Aquatic > Deep subsurface > Groundwater | place... | reverse complement strand
TCAGGATACCCAAACAGATCAAAAAAAGAGAATGCAAAGACACAGAGGAATGGCGGCGTAGCCCAGTGGTTAGAGCATCCGGCTCATACCCGGAGTGTCGAGGGTTCGAATCCCCCCGCCGCCACCATAAAAACGAACGTAAGTTCCCTGCTTACTGATTTAGAGCAACTTTTAAGCTCTCAAAATGTATTTAGTAAGGATTAACCATTTCGAAAAACACTGATTCATAGGAACATTTTACCTGGTTAGTGGGAATTTGCAATAATGAATTCTAAGCTTTATTGGCACTGTTAGAAAGTATTAGCTTTTAAATACCAAATAATTGATTTGACACAGATAGTTATTTGTATATAATGCCTTCAATTTATACTTTAAGTTTATAAGAGGAGGATGTATATGGAAATAGAGGATTATGGAGTTAAGTTTTCACCACCGTTTTTGAAAAGTGCAGTTAAGATTCACAGCGATGTGCGGAAATTTTCTGCAGATTTTCTTAAAGAAAGAGGTTTTCTTGAAATACCCCCTGTCATTATTTCTCCAATTACCGATCCTCTTAATCATCCTACCAGTCACTCAACTATTGAAGTAAATGGATACAAATACGAGTTAACAAAGAGTATGATTTTTCATAAACAGATATCATTACATGTCTATGATAAAATTTTTGCCTTTTCTCCTAATATACGGCTTGAAGAAGCTAATAAAAGAGCAACCGGCAGACATCTAATTGAATTTACTCAACTTGATATTGAAATGAAAAACGCTTCGAGAGAAGAAATAATGTCTCTTGGAGAAGATATGTTGATCTATATTATTGAAAATACCATTACAAATGATTCGAGTATCCTTTCTGCTCTTGGAAGAAATTTAAAGTGCCCTTCTAAGCCATTTAAAAGAATTACATACAGGGAAGCACTTGATAATTATGGCAATGATTTTGAAAATAAGCTATCAAAAGAATCTTTAAAACCATTCTGGCTCATTGATGTTCCATTGGAAGATAGAGAATTTTATGATCGGGAGGATCCTGATAGGCCTGGTGTGCTTCTTGACATGGACCTTATATATCCAGAAGGATTTGGCGAAGCAATTTCTGGTGGAGAAAGAGAATTTGAGCTCAATAGAATTATTACAAGAATAAATAAAAAAGGTCAAACACTAGAACAATTTAAATGGTATATCGATTTTGTCAAAAGATTTGGACTTTTCAGATCTTCAGGTTTCGGAATTGGTATTGAACGTTTGGTCAGGTTCATCACGGGCGCGAAATCAATTGAAAATGTTACTATCTTTCCAAAAATCCCTGGAGAATTTAGTCCACTATAAATCTTCTTCATTAAGCTCTTTCTGATCTCTCCCGAATCTAAGTGATTCAAATATTAAAATATTTTGCAAGAAGGTTTACAAAGAATTTTATGAATTTTAGATTTTATTGTAAAAGATAATTTATTTAACTTTGTTATTTTTCGTTTTATTTGTTAGGCAAGAATTTTAAAATTTTGAAAGGAAAAAGAATTCTAAGAGCGACAAACCAAGAAACCCTTTGAATAGTGAACAAAGAGGATTAGTATAAAATTTATTTCTTTTTTATTTTAAGAGTTATGTGTTTCGGCAAAAATCTTTAGTATTTGTGCTGAAGGATAAGTAGAAAGAGAAGCAATGCCATGGGCAAGTTCGATAGGGAGAAGCGCTCCTTCAAATCGATTGCTTAAAATAGTTGGTATTGTTGCAAAAATTCTGTCTGCTCCTATAAGATTTGAAAGTTTTGGATCCTCGACATATTCACCGGTCGGAATATTTAATACCATTTGGTGAAAATTATTAAGTTTAACAAAAATTTTTGCTCCATAGTTTGTATCCTTACCGTATGGAGCACCAGTAGTAGGTCTATGTTGAACCTCCTCTTTAATATACTGATTGGCTGGAATAAATAAACTTCCAATAGGTGCTTCTCTGCCAATGAGTTCTAAGTGATCGTAAAATCTACCTGTTTTTTCCTGTCCTATAATATGAATTGGATATCCTTCGTTCCTCGCATAAGCTAAAAAACGACGGATAGGGTTTACTAGCTTTGAATATTGAGCGCGGATAGTTAGGGGACCGTCTTTAACAAAAAGACACTGGGAGAGAATTTCTCTCTTTTCTTCCCAATAATATCGGATCCCCGTAAAAAGTAATAGGAGCTCATGAATATTCATATAAGAAGTTGCTATGGTTTCTGGTGCAGAATCTGGCGCCATTTCTAAATGAAAACCAAGCATGTCTGTCAAAAATAACAAACCTTTACAGTTAGGACATTCACCTTTTTCTGCATTATAAGGAAGCGTCGCAATTTTCTCTTCACAATAAGGACATTCAAAAAGTGGCAAGCTTTTTTGTTCCCCATCCCATTTCTCATAAGCAATCCATTTGAGAGTCTCCAGAGGTTCACCATTTAAAGACGCGTCTTTCATCGACTCAAAAATAATTTGTCTAATTGCATGGTACGTATTCATCCCAGGAAGAGAAGCATGCCTCAACGGAAAAACGGTTGCATGATATAATGCTGATTCAGAAAGAATGTCTCGCAAAGCAAATGGATGTGGCGTATCCTTGTCTATTCTAGATAAAGCAAATCGATCTAACCTTAAAAGTGCTGTCTTTACAAAAGCAAGTCTTTTGTTATGAAAACTATCAGATTCAATTGACTGCATTGAACCATCAATACCAAATATTAAAGCTAAAGGATCTCCCTGGGTGGGAATTGGCTCCCAGAAAGACTTATTAGAAACATCGGGAGGAGTATTGTTCTCAAAACTCTTAACTAGTTTATTTACAAGTTCGCTATTAAGAACATCAAGATGGCCAAGACGACTTCCTCTTTCTCCTGGTAATCTATCTCCAGCTTTATAAGGCATTATTATCACTCCTCTTGTTATTTGTATTTGACACTTTAAATTTCTTTGCTTGAACAGATACTACAAAGCGGTGCGAGCGTGTAAGCATTCTTAGGTATCCTACTGTTTTTGCTTGGAGAATGTCATCTTTAAGACTCTCATAAGCAACGTTAACTTTTGCAAGCGTTTCTACATCATCTTTAGATGCTAAATGTGCAATGAAAAAATTCTCAGTTTGTGCCAATAGGTCCTTGTTGATGGTAGTAGGAGATTGAGTAGAATATACCATTCCAATATGATATTTAGCCCCTTCTTTTGCAAAACGGCTATAGATTGTAGTAACATCTCCTGTATGTGGAAATAAATTATGAGCCTCTTCAAAATATAATTGTATATAGTGATTCCTTAAATCGTTATTGCTAAATTTGTTAACCTGGTATCTAAAAACAGCGTTTGATAGTTCACTAGAAAAATAACTCATCACTTCTGGGTTAGCATTACCCAGATCTAATATAACAGTGTTTCCATTATCTAAATTCTCAAGAATTTCCCTAACAAAATCACCAGCTTGCTTATCATGATAAATTCTGTAAGGTTGGATAAGCGCTGTTCCACTTCGACCGGCTTGAGGCTCTAGAAACTCTAAAAGAGCAATGTCATCGGGATCGAATAGAATATTTCCTGACTCTGTCGTCAAAGTTTGATCTGCTGGTTGTGCCCTTCGAAATCGGTTTATTACCCCTAATTCTTTGACTAATTCATCAAGAGTGTTTAGCTGCGAAGGTGGTACAATATGTTCAAAAGTATAAGCAGATTCTCTAAGATGTGTACTAAACCCAGGGTTAAACCGACTAGCAGTTTTGCCAGTGGGAGCTATTAATCCAAGTCTTGTTTCGTCAATGGAATACCCAGCCTTTTTCAGAATAGCCCAGAAGATTTGAATTTTCCTAAGCGCTCTTGTCTGATCACCGCTTGGTGGCAATGTCTTTATCTCTTCTAAGGAAACTAACTCTACACTAATGAAGCTTTTTATATAACCAGACTCTCTGCCATCTTGTTTTAATAAACTTCCAAGTATAATATGCGATTTTTCGGGATGTTCATAAAAGTTTAGTTTTAAAGGAAGTGATGGCGTTTTTTCTTTCGGACTTAAAGCATAAACAACACACCTATCTGGGTATACACTCCTTATCGAGCTGCTATCATCTTGAGGATTATCATTTGCATACTCACCATTTATATCAAATATAAGTTGTCCAACATTTCTAGTCTTCTCTGTTGTCTCAATTAAACTTTGTACGATTAATTTAACAACATTACTCTTACCTAATCGTGTTTTACCAAACATTGCTGTTCTAGTACCCGTAAAATCTTTAGTGGAAACATATACTGGAACTTGCGGCAGTGATTTGTTTGGTAAGGGAAGTCTACACTCAGTAAGACGTAAATATCCTATCTGGAAACGGTTGTCTATAGGTACCATGGAGTTAATCATTAGGTTCAATAAATCTTCATTAGGAGAATAGACCCTGTACTTGTGTGCACTAACAAAATTATTTAGGTCCCCTGAAAATTCAATCTCATTATTTATTTCAGGATTAGGATAAAACATTCCTAAAACTGCAGTTTTAAGAGCCCCCCATTGTAGCTCACTCTGTGTAAAAACATCTAACTCTGGCATTGACTTCTTCTGCAACTCAAAATATGTTTGTTGAACTTCCTTAGAAAGAGGAGTTGGCGCTGCCTCTAAAACTCTTAATAAAGTAAAATGTGGGGGTAAACTATCATAATTCGCTGGCAACATTATAAGTAACGAGTTACGGGGCACTCCTCCCACTGCAATTTTAAAAGGATCAGAAGTAATAATTGTTACTGTATCATATCCTATTTCTAATACATAGCCTACAAAACGCATTTCTTCATATTTTTTTGCGTCTTCATTTGCTTTTTCCTGCTTCAAGAATATTTGTAAAACCCTTAATGGGTGGTTTTGCATCGCAGCTTTCTCAAAAAATTCTTTCATTGATATACCTCCTTATAATTGCGAACTAAAACTTCTCCAGAATTATTAGCCATTATTCCTGGTCTTTTGCCAGTGCCTTTTATTAAATGAATAATCTGGTTGTCTAGAAATAGATTCAAAATATCGGGATGAGAAGAAGTCGTAATAGCCCATTTAACTCCTCTATTTGAGGCTTTTTTTAGAGAAAGCGCTAATCTCTGATAATCATCAAAACTGAACTTATTATATAAATAGTGAGCATTAAATATTTCTCTCTCACCCGGTCTATAAGGGGGGTCAATAAAGATAAAATCTCCTTTAAGACAAGAATCTATTACTGCTTCAAAATCGCTACACGTTAAAGAAGCATGTTTAAGTCTACTGGAAACTTCTAACAAAGATTCTTTATCAATTACCCAACGTCTATCTTGACCACCATAACCAACATTGAATTCTCCACTTTTATTGTGCCTCCACATGCCCTTGAAACACGTCCTATTTAAATAAAGTGTCCTAGCTGCCTTAAATGCTAAACCTTTTTCGCTTACTTTTGCTCCTCGAATCTGATAATATGCTTCTTTTGTAGAAGGGAAATTTTTGAATATATTCCATACTTTTATAGGATATTTATATATACCGTAGTATAAATCAATTAATTCTTTATTTATATCATTTAGTAAAGCATACTTGGGATTTAAAGCAAAAAAAACAGCACCTCCTCCAACAAATGGTTCGACAAAATGTCCCTCGATTAGTTCTCGTGGTGGTAAATATGGTAAGATATATTTAAGAATTCTTTGTTTCCCACCAGGATATCTGATAAACTTAATTTTTTCGTTTTTCATTCGCTCAGAAGTATAACCTAGTGCATAATTACCAGGAGAAGTTCTTGTAATTACCTTATCAATTTTTTGAACTGTAAGTTCATACGATCCTTCCATGTCTAATAGTGGCATTTTCTCTTCCTCCTGTTTAGAAAAATTTCTAATTTATATTATCTTCTATTTTTGTATAAAGTCAAGCATTTGAATAAAATTTTAAAGTTGGTATAATTGAGGGAATCTTTTAAAAGAGAGGGGTTATGGAAGTTAAAATTGCAAAATCACCTATTCCAATTATATGGATAGATACATCACTGATTATCAATCTCACTAGGCTAGAGAAAGGAGAAATCACAAGCAATAATTCTGAAAAAGGGCGCATTAATAAATTGCATGAACTTCTTTATCAAAAAGTAAGCGAAAAAAGACTTCTTTGCCCTATAGGGGAGCAAAAAGAAGAAATTATACTGGGACGAAATTTGATAGATGAATCTCGAGAAACCCAAACATCCTTGTCATTAGGGCTTAGGTTCAAACATAGGAGCTCTATTAAAAGCACTCAAATAATTTTGTTCATGAAAGCCTATATAGATAAAGAAGATGAAATTTTTTTAGATTATAAAGAAGCATTTAATGAAGACCCGGTTAAGAAATTGGATAAATTAGGAAGGTTTATAATAACCGTCGATTTTGGGGTTACAGAAAAAGATATTGTTGAAACAGAAACTATAAAGAAAAATATCAATTCGGGGGCTTGAAAGTCTTCGGCAGAAGAACATTTTAGAGGGAGTTACCTTTGAGCAAGAGCTTGAGAAGGAATATCAATGGCTTTTAAATGAGGGTTTATCGGTTTTCCTAAAATGTGGTCAAAAGATTAGTTTAGGAATCTTACCGACTCTTGGGGAGTTTAATCAAGCCAAGATTCTTGGAGATCTATTAATTGCTTGGGACAGATATAATGGAAAGCCTGAAGGTTTGCAAGGATTCATAGAGTTTATTAATTCAGATTATTACAAATCAGTTCCTGCAGTTGATATTTCTGCTCGTATATGGGCACACAAAATAACAAGCAGAAATCCAATAGAGTCTGGGGACTACATGGACATTGACCAAATTTCCCCTATTTTACCTTATTGCAACTTTGTATTCACAGATAGAAAAATGAAAAATCTTATTTTAAATTTTGGTTTCGACGACAAATACAAAACAAAAGTTTATTGTATGAAAGACCTTGATGAGTTGGTTAGTGATTTTAGTAAACTATAAAAGAAACTAGACCAAGTCAATTTACTTCACAAAAAAGAAAAGTTTGGTAGAATTATAATTGTACTATATGAAGAAAGGAGTGAGCAATAATGAGAGACTTACAATATCCGCAAGATGCAGAAAAACTCTTAGATAGCTTAAATAATGAGCTAAAATACGATGCTGCCTTTGCAGTATTCGGTAATACTCTGCAAAATATTTCTCAGTTGAACAACCAACCAAATTTTAATATTGGAATTATGTTTTATGATAAAGAAAACGTTGATGCCGTTCAGAGAGACGCTGTGAAGCTTTGCCCACGCTTTTCCCTAATTTCAATGATAAGTCGTTTTGAAGTATTTACACGAAATCTACTTCTGCAACGCAGAGTTTTAGAGGAGCTAAAAGTAGAGGGTGTAAAGATGACTCCCTCCAAAATGTGGAAAATACTAATCGATGTCTATAAAGATACAAAACAATCAATCTCACGAGTTATACTTGAACTACTTGTAACAAAGCCATCTACAGAGCTAATTAAACAAACAAATTGGCTAGTAGATATCAGTAGAGTACGGAATTGTCTTGCTCACCGTCTTGGCATTGTGCAAATCGAAGATTTAAAAATGCCAGGTACTCCAATAGAAACAATAAAAGATTTAAAAGAAACAGATACACTAAAAGTAGGTTGGCTTAGACTAAAAGTAATAGTAGATGGTAAGGAAATAGAATCATTTCCTTACAAAGTTACAGGTAAGGGTAAGGGTAACTTTGAATTTGAAATCTACGAGAGAGAGTGGAAAATTGGAGATGTAATTCAAATAACTCCTCAAGAGTGCCAATACATTGCTATAAGTCTAAGGTTTTTAGGAGGTCTTATTCTCTCAGAATTTGAAGTTGAAATGAATGAATTCCTTAGTAAGTTCAAGAGTCATTGAATTTAAAACTTATGTCCACCTATATTTCCATTCTTTTCCTAGTTCATACTTGAAAAGTTCTTACCAATGGTGTTACTAAGTATTGCAAATTCTTCGTTTATAAATCTTTTTATCTCCATTTTTGCAATAGTTTTTTGAAACTAAAAAATTCTTTTTTGGGATTTTTACTGCGTTGCTTTTCAAAATCTTTCGCCCCCCTCTGCATATTTATATATGAGGAAGGTGAAGGCTTTGAATCGCAAAAAGAGCGATTACAGAAGAGTAAAAATGTGCGCACTTACCCGTCCTCGCAAAAATCTAACACTTGGAGGTGTTAAAGATGATTGTAGTAGAAAATCCAGGAAGTCTGGGAATGATTTTCGCCATGCCTGGCGACAAGACAAGGAATGAAAGTATTATGAACATTAGACCTACTGCAGCTGACCAGGACTTGTATGACATTGGACTTGCTATTGCTAACCTCATAACCGACGCATTATCTGACATAAGGCACACTATAACTAAGGTTTACGCTGCATAAGGAGGTGAATGATGGCTGATACAAGTGCAACAGTTTTAAGATTAGTTTTTGGTACTGAAAACGGAAAGACTGCTTCAATGGAGTTTAATAACCCAAAGGCAACTGTAACACAAGCAGAAGTACAGGCTCTGATGAACCTAATCATAACAAAGAACGTTGTGAACACTAAGAACGGTGCTCTAACAACGATTGTTGATGGCGGTATTGTAACAAGAAGTTTCACTGATTTAGTTCCATAGCATCCGTTCCTCCTTTGGTGCAGGGGTAAAATGCTCCTGCACCCCTTTTTTATAATAAATCGCAAGGACAGCGATTAGAAAGGAATAAAAAATTTAAGATAAGAAGTGATTGAAAATGAACATACAACCAGAATGGCTGTCGGGATTCATGGGAGTAATCGCTCCCTTAATTGTGAGATGGATTACAGGCGCAAATCTTTCAAGGAAATGGAAAAGTATAATTGCAATACTCATATCTTCCGTGATAGGTTTTGCATCTTCTTTTTTGTCAGGGCAGTTTAATCCTTCAACGATATTAAAATCAATTGCAGTTGCTTTCTCTATCTCCCAGATATTTTACGACCAGGTATTCAAGGACTTATTTAAATGACCATTGAGGAAATCCTTAAAGAGATTGCAAACTTCGGCTTCCCGATTGTCGTTGCAGCTTACCTGCTTTTTGTCTTTGGAGGTAAACTTGACAGGCTTTCCGATGCAGTTGAGAAACTCTCCCGCTATGTTGAAGGTTTGGGTAAAAGATGAGAGAGATAAAATACATCATACTCCACCACTCTGCAACCGACTATCAGAAAGACAAAGATGATATTGACGGAAAACTTATCGGAAGAACTATCTGCGACAGAGCTCAAGAGAAATATAAAAAAGAATATCCTGATTATAGATGCGATTATCACTTTATCATAGGACACACTGGAGAAGTATTTAAAGCACAACCAATTGAACAACCTTCCTGGCACTGCACGAACTACCAGGCAAACCTCGTAAGTATAGGAATATGTTTTTTAGGCAACTTCGAGAATATTGAAATGCCTACGGAACAGTTCAATGCAGGTGTTGTTTTAATAAAAAAGTTAATGAAGCAATTTAATGTATCGTTGATAAATGTTATCAGGCACAGAGATGTCGTTTCCGATATCACTCACACGGCGAGCTCTACAGAATGTCCCGGTAAGAACTTCCCTTACGTTCAAATGCTTGACGCTTTAACAAACGGCGAACCGTTCTTTGACATCGGAGAGGATTATCCTTACATAAAAGAAGTGAAGACCTTAAAGCAACTCGGCATAATTAAAGGCGACGGCTACGGAAACTTAAGACCTAAAGAATATATCACAAGGGAAGAGGCGATGCTCATTGCATATAGAGTTATAAAGTTGTTACAGAATTAATACTTATGTGAAATCGTCTTCGAAAACCTAATCAAATAAAACATTATATTTTTACGAAGATAAAAGTATTAGGGCTTTTTAAATAAAAAAGCGGAGCCAAAGAGCTCCGCCTATGAACATTAATTATTTCATATTAAGATTTAGGATATGTTATTGTAATTGTCTTTGTCGTTTCATCCCACTGCACGTCACAGCCAAGAGATTCTGTAACAAAGCTAAGAGGGAGCATAGTTCTTGAGTTTATTATCTCAGGAACAACTTTAGGATTAGTTGAATCAATTGGAGTATTTACACCATTCACTTTTGCTTGAGGTTTATTAATCCAGAGTTCAATGGTTGTGCTCCCTAAAATTACTGTAACTTTCTTTTCATTAGGATCCCAGCCAACTTGCGCTCCAAGAGGCTCAGCAATCCATCTAATTGGAAGATATGTTCTCCCTTCAATTATTTGAGGTGGAACATCTAACTCTTGAGGAGCATAATTTACATACATAGTTTTATTTCCTATTTGAAGAGTGAATACTATTCTTTTAGTGTATTTTATATAATACTCTTTCTTAGTTTTGTTTCCCGCATTATCTTCTACTTCAATACTAATTTTGTTCATACCTTTATTGAGAGTTATTGTTTCATTAAATGAACTATCTTCTGAGAGTCTAATCTTCTTTCCGTTAATATAAATTGATGAATCTTTTATTCCACTAATTCCATTGTCTATTGCATAACCAGAGATGTATAAGGTTTTTTCAAATACTTCACTTAGTAAATTACAGGAACAGTAAATTATTGGTGGAATTGAGTCATGCATATCGACAGTAACATCTTCTGGAGCAAAGTTTTCACCATTTTCGTTGAACGACGAAACCCTATAAATGTAGGTCTTCCCAAATTCAATTGTTGTATCTTCAAAACTTTTTGTGTTTTCTTTTAATGTCGCTATTAATTTAAATTCTTCCTCATTATCAGACTTTTTATAAATTTTAAAACCTTCTTCATCATCAGAAGTGTCTCTCCAAGTTAATTCAACTTTTTTCTCTGTGAATTCAGTCGGAAGGAAATTGAAATCCAAATCCATTGGAAGTGAAGGTGATTTCGAAATTTCAGAAAAGTAATTCAAAATTTCAGGATAAAAATCTTCAAATGTAGGATACTTATCTCTATTATTTTCATAAACATTGAGTAACTCATATATTCCTCTTATATAAACAAATCCAATTTCAACTTCATAAGATAACATTTTCTCTGCCACAAGTTGCCCAACAACTTGCCCAATTACTCCGTCGGCATCTTGCCCAATTACCTTTTCATTAAATTTAGCAACAACAGCTCTTATAATATGTTCATTTACGCATGTTTCCCATTCACCGTATGCATATCTTTCCATAATATCTTTTATTGGCAAGAAAAGTTTAGAATATTTGTTAACCTCATTTCTATATTTTTCTGTTATAGGATTTACAAATGAATGACTGAATTCATGCCAAACAAGACGTCTTAAAGGTTCAGGAGAATAAATTGGTTTATTATCTTTAATATAACCAGCTCCAATTATCGCATATATATCAAATTTAGAAGGTTCAATCTCAATTCTTGGGCCATATCCATCAGCGGAAATAGGCGTAAGAATTATATTATAACTATTCTTAGAAATGCCATAAAAACTTTCGAGTACAGCTACATCTTTATAATTTCCCAATTTCGTTTCAGTGTCCTTAATAAGGATAGCATAAAAATCTTTATGAGCATTGAAAAAATCCATAAAATTAGATTTAATAGCAAAATCTCTTAAAGCCTCAATAAAGGATTCCAGGTTTTCCTTTCCACCTGCTCTACCTATTATATAATCTGTGAATGAAGTTACGATTTTTAGTTCTGGTGGATTTGATAAAAAGAGCATTGCAGTTGGTGGTGCCTCATAATTGAAATCTCTCTTACTCATCTCTATAAATTTTGTTACTGCAGGATGAGATTTAAAAGGAGAGAAATAGTTTATCATCTCTCTTTTGTATTGAAAATCCGATTGGGTTAGCAGTGGATAATCACTTAAAAGTTGAACAGCAGAAAGTAATTCAATTCGTGGGTCAACAGAAACATTCACAATTTTGGATTCTTTAAGAGTAACTTTTGCTTTTAGAGGAGTTGGTGTTCCTGGAAAAGCTAAACTAAATAATAAAAAGATAGTTATTGTTAAAGTAAGAAACTTTTTCATAAAAAAATTCTCCTTCAAAATATCTTTCATTTATTCTCCGTATGTTATCGTTATCGTTTTGGTTGTTCCGTCCCACTGTACTTCACAGCCGAGATTCTCGGTGACAAATCTTAATGGTAACATGGTTCTTGAGTTGATGATTTCTGGCACTACCTTTGAATTGATTAGGTCAATAGGAGTATCAATACCGTTTACCTTTGCAATAGATTTACCTATCCAGAGCTCAATTGTTGTTGAACCAAGAGAAACTGTAACTTTTCTTTCGGTTGGATCCCAGGATACAGAACCACCTAAGGCTTCAATAATCGCTCTTATTGGAAGTAAGGTTCTGTTGTTCTTTATGATGGGTGGGGAGTCCAAAGTATTTGAAACTCCATTCACTGTAAATGAAGTTTGACCTATGCGAAGAATAATAGTGATTACAGATTTTTTGTATATGACGCTCAAGGTCTTTGTTGTTTGGTTTCTTGCTTTGTCTATTGCCATTATAGTAATCTTGTTAACTCCTTCTGTAAGGTTTACAGTAGTGTTGAAAGAACCATCAAAAGAAAGAAAAACTTCAACTCCATTCACTGTTACTTTATCTATACCTGATTCTTTATCTAAAATTGTGCCAGATACAGTAACTTTATTTTCTTTAGTTTTAAAATTATCGTCAGGGGAATGGATAACTACTTCTGGAGGAATAGTATCAGAGAAATTAACTTCTATTTCCTTAGTTACGGTATTTCCTGCTTTATCACTTACCTCAATCTTAACAATATTTTCTCCCGGCTGTAAATCAACGCAACTAGAAAATTCAAAAGAAGCATTACTGATTGTAGCTTCCTCGCCATTAATCAAAACCTTTGCTTCTGGCTCAACCAATCCTTTTATACAAATAGTATTTAATTCAGTAGTCACTTCAGTGGACTTAGGCTCTGCCATGGAAAATACAGGTGGAGTGTTATCAATAACTTTGTAGGTATTTGGTTTAAAATAAAACGTTGAACCAGACTGAAAACGAACTTTCTTTGTGCCAATAAAATCATCAGTGTAACTGCCAAAAGGTCCTTCTGAGGCTAAAAAAGAAAAACGAATAATTCCAGCATCCTCTGGCAGGTTGATGGTAAAAAATGTATATGCCTTAACGTCAATTTCAACTTTTGGAAGTTGAAAAACATAGCTAGTGCAATCAGGAAATTCATATGAATCTTGATAAGAAACTCCTTTTCCAGTAATAAGGTTTTGGATTTCGATTAAACCAATGGGCTTATCATAAACTTGTACCTGTAATAAAAGTTCATCTGATTTCGCGAAATCATTATCTACTATCTCACCAATCACATTTGTCGACTTCCCTATAGGGAAAGTATTTGGGAGAAGCTTAATTGCATTGTCCATTCCCCAGAGTACAAATGTGAAAGTTCTTATATACTCAGTGATTTCTTTAGGGTTAACACCAAAACCCTGACCTCTATAGAATTCAAAAAAGTCCGAATGGTCCTTACCAGTAATCTGATGCAGTATCTCTTCTACATCCTTTTCAGTAAGGTCAGACTGAGTAATGTCCTTATATTTTCTTGCAGCAATGGCAAAGTCCCATATGTTCGGAGACATATGCATCGGATCTTGCATGCGAACATTCATGTCAAAATCTCCAGCAGTAGCAACTATTTCTTGCCCAACGAAATACATAGATTGATTACCATTATACCAATAGTCTGAAACAACTTTAAGGAATAGTTTAAAATCTTCTTTGAGATCATCTAATTCGTTAACGTTCAAATTATTTGTGTTCACTACATTTTTCTCGTAGAACCAATGCCAATCATGACCTGTGACCTCTTTTAAAGTTTCGAGAACTTGATCATTTGAAACCCTAACAAAATTTGGACTGCTATATTTTTTCCAGATTCTCACCATTAAGTCATGAATACCTTTTTGATTATTTGTCTCCCTTCTCATTTCTTTATCCATTAAATAGGTAACGATAAAACCAAGAACATAACTTCTTGAATTTTGCTTCATGGTATTGAATTTATTTCCTCTTATATAATGAAATTTTCTTTCATACAACATTCCTGGCCACATTGGGTTGTTCTCAATTTCAGCTGTCATTATCCCTTCTGCATAGGTAGAATAACCTTCTGAAAGAAGGAAGTAAAAATAGCTATCAAAATTAACTCTGCTTTGGAAAAAGGCATGGAGCATATGATGTGGTATAGCTTCGTATCTATACCACCCTAGTAAGCTTTGCCTCAAATATGAATTTCCAGGTTGCCAATACTCTGGACCTATAAGAAGAATTTTTGGAAGAGGGAACTCGCCATAAATTTCCTTGATTTTTAGGTAGGTTTCATAATAAAAATCTGCACATTTGAGAGCTTCTTCAAGAGGCGTGTCACCCAGATAAACGTTCCAGTGTCCATAATCAAAATATTTAAACCCTACAACCCTTATCTCAAAACTATCATCATAAGTTTTAGTGTAATCAAAATCGACATTTCCAAAACCCCAGCCGCTCGACTTAGTCTCTAGAGAGATGTCTTCATAGGTAAAAGGTTTAATTACAAACCATTCACCTTCTTTTGGATATGCTGAAACGACTGTCCAAGAGTCTGGAACTGTAAACTTTACTTTTACACTGTCTACCTTCTGGTTGCTCGGTACAGGAAATACTTCATATCCACTTAACTCTCCACCAATGGCTGAAACCTTTGTGGCTGTTAGATCAGTTTTTGTCAGATCAATAGAGTAATTTGCAATGATTGAATCTCCCGTTACATTAACCTCAATTGTCCTATAATCTATCTCTTTCCAGGAGAGATTTTTCCCATCAGGGGATGAAAACTGCAGGTCTTTAAAAACCGAAAGAGTGGGTTCAGGGTAGTTCTCGTAACTTATTTCAAGTCGAAATGGTGATGTTGTAATACTTGAATAAGTTGCTCTTATCTTTATCCCAGCTTCAGGAGGGTTAGTTATGTTTATCTCATATGTTATGTCTAAACCCGAGCTTATAGGTGTGGAAAATCCCATCGAGTTAAAAGAAAAGCTTGTTAATGAAATTATTAATATCAGGCAGAAGACAGCTACTTTTCGCGTCAATGAAGCCTTACCTTTTTTGAAAGAACTTTGCGAATTCATCTTTGCCTCCTTTGCTTATATTTTAAACATAATTTTTAAGAAACCTATTTATGCAATCTGGTCTAATTTCCAGGAAAAGTAATTGTAATCGTTTTAGTTGTTCCATCCCATTGCACATTACAGCCGAGATTCTCAGTAATAAATCTCAACGGCAACATTGTTCTACCGTTAATAATTTCTGGGAAGACCTTTGCATTAGATTTACCTATCCAAAGTTCTATGGTTGTTGAGCCAAGTGAAACTGTTACCTTTCTTTCGGTTGCATCCCAGCCAATTGTCCCGTTTAATGCTTCAATGATCGCTCTTATGGGGAGAAGTGTTCTGCTGTTTTTAATTACAGGCGGAGAGTCTAAGGTGTTGGAAATGCCATTTATAGTGAATGAAGTTTGACCTATTTGAAGAATAATTACTGTTTGCTGTACAGGTTTTTTGTAAATGACGCTTAAGGTCTTTGTTGTTTGAT
>Ga0210016_1002819_pt1 | contig 15648 bp, 14 predicted proteins | sample CryGeyCG2014_300_FD_185454 | JGI IMG/M metagenome (GOLD analysis project Ga0210016, IMG submission 185454) | Groundwater microbial communities from aquifer - Crystal Geyser CG02_land_8/20/14_3.00 (SPAdes) (version 2) | ecosystem: Environmental > Aquatic > Deep subsurface > Groundwater | place... | reverse complement strand
ATATCAATTCCTTCGATCTTAGGGAAATCCATCATCAACTGCGAGAGCCTGAGAAGATTTTCAACCAGTGCTCCAATATCCAGGGGCCGTTCTCCCCGAATGCCTTTGAGAATGCTTGCAGCCTTTAGTTCTGAAATCATTTCTTCTGCCTCAAGTCGATTAATCGGAGCCACCCGGAGAGAACTTTCCTTGAGAACCTCGACATAAATTCCCCCCAATCCAAAGAGGACCACCGGACCGAAAGAAGGATCGCGTTTGGCTCCCAAAATGACCTCTTTCCCATCTGAGATCATCTTCTGGACAAGCACCCCGGAAGGGATTCCTTTTACAAGTCTTTTCATCTTATCATAGGCTTTTTCTGCTTCTGGGAGATGACTGATATTGAGCATGACACCCCCGATATCAGATTTGTGAGAGATTTGAGGAGAGATAACCTTCAGGGCAGCAGGTCCTTCTATTTGATTCATCGCCTTTTCCAATTCTTCTTTTCGATAAACGACCCGGTAATCCGCCACTGGAATGCCATAGGCCTGGATAACATCGAAAGCCTCCGGGAGGAGAAGATCTCTTTCCTCTTTTTTCGATTTTTGAATGAGGCGCCTGACTCGGATGCGATCCACCGAATAAGAAGGAGGTTTCTCCTTTGAAATTTTTTGTTTCCGGTAGTGTTCCCTCGAAATCGCCAAGGCGCTTAAGGCGTCTTCAGGTTCTATGAAGATAGGATAGTCAAAAGCCCTTTTGATGAAAGCTAATTCTTCTTCTTCGGTAAGGTAACAGAAAGCCACGGGCTTTTGGTAACGGAAGGAGAGTTCCTTGGCAGTATGAATCAGCTTTCGGGAGGGTTGCATTTCGTCACCAATGGCAGCATGCTGGAAAATTATTCCATCGACGGTCTTAATTTTGAGCACCTGCTCAAGGATCTTCGTATAGAGATCGAAGTCGAAGAGGTCTCCCAGATCAAGGGGGTTTGTCGGCTGGATCACCTTGGCCCTAAAATAGCTGTGAATCCTTTCCTGAAAGCTTTTCTTCATGGGAAAGAGCCGAAACCCATATCTTTCGGCTGAATCAGCCGCAACGATGGCAATGCCTCCGGAGCGGGAGAGGATGACCAGGTTATTCCCTTTCATAGGCGGGAGGGAAAGAACCTTTACGGCATTGATAAAGGATCGGAAGTCTTTTGTCCGGATGATGTCTGCTTGCTTTAATGCCGTCTCGACAATCTGATCATCATTGGCAAGGGCGGCCGTATGAAGTTTTGCGATCTCTTTGCTTGCTTCTCCGGTGTTGGCTTTATGGAGGATAATGGGTTTTGATGTGGATCGTGCCACCTCGAGCAAATCTCTTCCTCTTTGGATACTCTCCAAATAGATGCCGATGATTTCAGTCTGGGGGTCATCGATGAGATATTTGAGATAATCGATTTCGTTGAGGTCCAGTTTATTCCCCATGCTCACAATTTTAGAGATCCCCACACTGGCGCTGGAAAGAAGGTTAAGGTAAGTGAGGGATACGCCACCGCTTTGAACTAAGAGGGAGACTTTTCCCTTTCGGACTGCCTTTCGATTGAGAGGGGGAAAGGCAACGACAAAGCCATTCTCAATATTGATGATACCGATTCCATTCGGTCCGACGATCCGAATTCCCCATTTCTTGGCAATTCTCAGGGCCTCTTTTTCTAATTCCGCTCCTTCCTCAGAGTATTCGCTAAATCCTCCTGATTCAATGATGGCCCATCGAATTTTTTTCCTTCCACAGGCCTCCAATATCCCTGGCACGGTATGAGCAGGGGTGAGGATGACCGCCACATCGATTCCTTCTTTGAGATTCTCTATGGAGGTACAGATTCCCCTTCCAAAGAGGATTCCTTCTTTTTGGCCGATCAAAAGGATTTCTCCATGAAATTGAAATTCGAAGAGGTTTTCGACAATGATTCTGGCGAGGTTGTTGGGGTTCTCTGAAACACCGATCACGACTACCGATTTTGGGTTAAAGAGTTGATCCATTTTGAAACCTCCAACACAAATTCATCATGGCTGAAGCCATGAGTTACAAATGTCTGTGTAACTCAAGCCTTTAGGCTTGACGGTATCAAATCCCTTTTGAAAAAGGTTTGGCATATCCGGTTAATTCCACGTAACCCATTCCCTTGATAGGATTGCCTTGATATGTTCCCTCGACCTTCACACTTCCCTCCCAATAGGTCACTCGTGTTGATTCCTTCGTGACCAATTCTTGATCCTTGACAGTTGGGGAAAGGGTCAATTCAATTTGATGACCGGGGATCTTTATTTTCCATTTGGAGGGATAAATCGCTCCACTCTTTTGACTTTTCCATTGTTTCAGAACTTCAATCTGGAAGTCTTTCTTGGGGAGATGCTGATTCGTTCCATCGTGTAAGATGATGGTCCCGCTTGAGTAGGGATCGATTTTACCATCTTTTTGTCGCATTTGATAAAACATCAGCTCCGGCCCCTTATCCAATTGAAGGCTAAACCAATCCCATCCTACCTGATATTCTCGGAGTTGTGTAGACCCAAATTCATGGTCCATCCAACTAATTCCTTGAACAGGGACTTCTTCTTTTTGTAAGAAGATCTTCCCTTCCGTTTTTAAGCGAGGGATAGAATAGTAATGCGAAGCGTATCCCTCTCCTTCGGCCTTCTGGCTGATCCCATTTTGGCCATGGATGACTGGATTTTTTTCAGGTGCGAGCATCAGTTCAATTCCAAAATTTCTATCTCCGGCTTTGAGAGAGTGATTTTGCATCCCGGGACCTTTTCCTTCAATCGACCAGTCCTCGATCCAAATTCGAAAAGTCTTTTCACTTGCTTGGTAAGAGAAAGCCCCTGCCTCTCCCAGACTTCCGCGGCTCATCTTTTCAAGATATCCAAACTTCCTTCTGGATTCATCCGTGATGGCAAGATGGGCAAAATAGAGGTCTTGGATCGACCATTTCGATTTTTGATGTTTTGTCTCCCTTGCTAAACCCGTTCTGAAAAAAGTGAGTTGATAGCCAAACGATTTTCCATCCTGGCCAAGGGATTGGAGATGGCCGGAATAGTACCACCATTCGGTTTTAAATTCTGGATGAGAAAAATGGTCCTGGGGAAAAGAAAAGGTTCTTCCCGAAAGCGCTCGCTTGAAGTCCTCACCCCATATTTTTGAAGGAGTTAAAAAGAGATTAAATAGGATTCCAAAAATTATGAGATTCTTCGCTCCACTCAGAATGACATTCCTATTCTTGTCATTCTGAAGAAGCGAGGCGACTGAAGAATCTCTATTTCTATTTAAACCAACCTTCACTCAAATCATTCCATTTTGGGTTTACAGACTCAATTAAGGCTATCTTTTTGCCTCGCAACCATCCCTTAATCTGTTTCTCCCTTGAAATTGCCACTTGTATATCCTTTGTTTCTTTATAATAAACCAATTTTGTAATGTTATATTTCTTAGTAAACCCTTCGATCATTTTGTTCTTATGTTCATAAACTCGACGCATTAGGTCATTTGTCACACCAGTGTATAATGTTTTTGATTGGTTGGTCATTATGTAAGCGTAGTATTGTTTCATCAAAGATACTTAGACTCTTCCCCTTCCACTTCGTTTAGGGTCAGAGTGACAAAAAAAGGGACTCTGCTCGGAATGGAGGGTCTTTTCACTTTTGTCATTCTGAGGAGAGTTAGCGACAAAGAATCTCCGCGCTATAGATTCTTCGCCCCGCTCAGAATGACATTCAAATTATGACTCTTTTCATTCTGGGGGTTTTCTTTCCTTCAGAATCTCTCGGTGCAATGCTTTAAAGTCTTTTGGAGGAATGGCATCGGACTTTCTCACCAACTTTACAGCTCCGGAAGGGCAGGGGATGGCGCATACGCCACAGCCGATGCACCATTTCTGATCTACCACGGGGAAATCGCCTTCCATCTTGATGACCTGAACAGGACAGATCTCAACGCATTCCCCACAGCCGGTACATTTCTCCTGGTCCGTTTCCCTGAGGAAGTAGGTTGCCATCAAGACATCCCTTGGAATTTTCTTTCTTCTAATCGTCCCCACAGACCAACAACAGCAACCACAACAATTGCAGGTGTGTTTGATTCCCTCCCTCGCATTATCTACAAGATGGACCAGGCCTGCCTCCTCAGATTTTCTGATCACCTCCAAGGCCTCTTTTTTTGTTATCTCCTTTCCAATCCCCTTCTCAATCAGATATTCCGCCAGTTCATCATATTTTATGCAGTTCTCAAGAGAATGATCGCATCTTTTCTTTCCAATCAGATGGGCGGTTGCCCGGCAGGGACAATGGACCAGGGCAATTACTTTGACCTTCTTAATGACCTCTTCCATCATCTCAAAAGGGAATACGGCATGACTATCTGGCTCAAAAGATGGAGTCGCAGGGATATAACGAAAAGCCTTTGTTTTGGTATCCCCGTAAACCTTTCTTAGTTGGTCTTTTCCGGAATATTTGGCGATCAGTTCTGCCATCTTTTTTGCATTCGGAGTATTCACACCCCTCCAAAAAAAAGTCTGTGGAAAGCCGTATCCAAACTGCTGGAGGGCATACCCCCTGCTTCCATCCCTCATCTTTTTGGAGAAGAGGAGACCCCGCTGGGCTAAGTTTGATAAGATCTGTTCCAATTCTTCTGTCGAAATGTTTTGAGGAGGAGCAATTTTGTTAATCGAGGCGGGCTCAAAAGGAATTACTTTTGTAGGGATGGCCAATGCCACCTCTGCTTCCAAAGGAGTGAAATTCTCTCTGAGAATCTCCAGAAGCTCCTCTTTCTCCGGATAACCCATGCCTAAAGAAGAAAGATGCTTCGCCAACTTCTTGTAAATGTTATCGTCCACGGTAAACCTCCTATGGCTTTTTGGAATATTGGAATGTTGGGTAAATCCTCTTACTGTGGTCTTCGTTCTTCCCATTACTCCATTATTCCAATTTTCCTTTGGTCTTTATCTTTCCCATTCTTCCATCATTCCACTATTCCATTCATAACTCATCTTCATTCCATCCTCAATGATTCCACCACATTCATTTTGGCAGCCCGTCGGGCTGGGATGAAGCCAGCGCCGATGGAGGTAACCATCACCACTAACCAAGACTCGATTAAACTCCAAAGAGGAATGGAAAACTGGATCGTCCATCCAAAGGATTGTTTATTGATGACATAAATGAGAAGAACAGAGAGGAGAAAACCACAGAGGAGGCCGAGGATATGGCTAAAAAACCCAATCATCCCGGCCTCAATCAGAGTAGTCTTCTCAATCTGTCTTCGGAACGCACCCACGGCTCGGATGATTCCAATATCCCGCTGCCTTTCGATGATCAGGGCATTTAAAGAATTGATGATCCCAAGGATGGCCACGATGATGGCGATAAATTCAAGGGCATAGGTGATGGCAAAGGTCTGGTCAAAGATCTTCAGGACCTCATTTCGCAATTCGCGATGGGAGACCACAAAGAGGCGATAGGGTTTTGAATATCTTTCTCGAAGGGTCTCCTTGAAAGTTTCTTGAGAAACTCCCTCTTTTAGATAAATGCCAGCGCTATGAAATGTCTCATCGTCCCAAAGGGATTGAAAAATTTTTTTCTCCAGCAACACCATTCCCCAATCAGAGGAGTAATCGTAGAAGACTCCGGCTATCAGAAAATCCTTTTCACCCTTTGGGGTGTTGAGCTTTATCCGGTCTCCAGCCTTCACCTGGTGCTTGATGGAGAAACTTTCTGTGACGAGAATGGCTTGGCCAGCGGCAAACTGTTGGAGAATGGCCTGACGGTTCCCTCGAGTGAAGCGAATGACCTTCAGGTTGAGAAAGACCTCTCCATCCACAGAAGCAATCAGAGCGGGCTGGCCTTGATATTCAGCCTCCAAAGCCCTGAAGGAATCCACCGCTTTGACTCCAGGGAGAGAAGGCAGCGCCCTGGAGACCTCGAGAGGGAGGAGGGCGGAATAACCTGTGATGGAATAGGAGCCTGGAAAGATGAACACATCCCCATTGATCGATTGCTCCACCCAGAGGTCAACCGTCTTTCTGAAACTCAAAATCATGATGGAGATGCTGATGAGCATGGAGAGAGCGGTCATCAATGCAGCGATGGTGATCACCGTTCTGGCCATGGAGTCATGGATGTATCGGCTTGCCAGTTTTCCTTCCGATCCGAATAGGAAACCGAGAAGCGGAGCAAGGAGACGGTTGAGGAGAGTGGTGACAGAAGGGATGAGAAAGGAGACTCCAATGAGGATGAGGAGTGCAGCCAAGAAGCCGAGGATGGGCCGGTGATAGATGGGCTTCTGGAGGGCAAAGATGAATGAAAGGATGAGAAAACCGATGCCGATGAGACTGAAATGCCTAAGACGGATTTTTATTTTCGTTTCAAGGGTCCCCAGCGCCAAAGCCTCTTTGGGTGCAATCCTGGAGGCTTCCCTTGCAGGACCAATCGAAGAAAGAACGGAAGCGAGCACTCCCATCCCAAACCCTGCGATTAAAACGGTTGGAGAAATTAAGAGATGTTCAGCCTTGACCAGGATATAGAGGGCGGTGATCGTTCTGGAGACGAGATAAAGCATGATCTTTGCCAGCCCTATTCCAATTCCTATCCCAATCAAACTTCCCAAACATCCGATCCACACTGCCTCACCCATGAATAGGCGGAGGGTCTGAGGTCGGGTGAGGCCGACGCTTCGGAGAATTCCGATCTCCCTCCTCCTTTGGATGACAGAGATGGAGATGGCATTGTAGATTAAAAACATCCCGACGATTAATGAGATGAAACTGAGGGCGGTCAGGTTGAGGTGAAAAGCAGAAACCATCTTTTCAATCTGACCGCTCCGGGTATCGGATCGACGAACTTCGACTCCCGGAGGGATCACTTTTCTCAGTTCTCTCTCTATCGCCTCTATGGGTTTGGATTTATCCACCATCAGGTCAATTCGGTCAATCAACCCAACCTTCTCCAAGGCTTCCTGAGCCGATGCGATGTCAATGAGACCAAAATTTCCTTCCAATGAGTTTGCTGGCCCCTCCATCTTTAAGAGGTTTGTAATGTTGAGAATAACTTTTTTTGAACCAACGATGAGGGTGATTTTCTCCCCTTTCTTTAATCCATGTCGATTGGCCAATTTTTCTGTGATGGCAATGGAATGAGGGTCTTTTAGAAAAAGAAGGCCCTCGTCTTCGGACTGATAGAACTGGTATTCTCTAAACGGCTGATCACTAAAGACATCGATGCCAAGAAGGTAGAGGGGTTCCCCAATGGGCTCATCCATCTTGGAGGTATACTGAATGACGGGTGTGGCCGCTTTGACTCCAGGAACTTTTTTTACTTTGAGATAGACCTCTTCAGAAAAGCCTCTTCCGAAGGAGGTAATTTGGAAATTGGCTTTTCCCGAAACATGATCCACGGTAGCATTGAAGGATTCGATGGCAGTGTGAATAGCCATCTGGACGCTGACAAAAACACCCACTCCGAGGGCGATTCCTATAATGGAAAGAATGGTTCTTCCTTTATGAAGACGAAGGTGGCGGAGGGTGATGTTCTTGAGGAGATGAAAGAGGACCATAAATAAAAATCCAAATGTCAAAAGAATGTCAGAATTCAGGCTGGGATTAAGGTGTCATCCTGAGCAAGGCGAAGGATCTCCGGGATTCTTCACTTCGTTCAGAATGACATTCCTCAACCTCAGCCTTAACCTTTATTTCAAACTTTGAACTTTAACATTTGACGTTGGTTTAATTCAGAGGAGTTTTCCGTCGTGCATCCTCAGGACCCGATCGGCCATGGCCGCCCCTTCCTGACTGTGGGTGACCAGGACGATGGTCTTTCCTTGCTCGTTCCTTAATCGTCGCAGAATCTCCAAGACCTGCTTTCCGGAAACCGAATCGAGATTACCCGTTGGCTCATCAGCGAGAATGATTGCAGGATCATTGATCAAGGCCCGGCAGATGGCGACCCGTTGCATCTCCCCACCTGAAAGTTCATGGGGATGATGATATCTTCTCTCATAAAGACCCATTTCATGAAGGAGGCGTTCCATTTTAGCAGTTGGAGGATTTGAGCCTTCTCGTAAAAGGTAGGGGAGGGCGATATTCTCTTCGAGGTTCAGAATGGGCAGGAGATTAAAAAATTGAAAGATGATGCCAACCCGGTCTCGTCGATAAAGGGTCAGCCGCTGGTCGTCCATCAAAGAGGTATCTTCACCGTTGATCATCACATGGCCCTGCCCTGGAGAATCCAAACCTCCAATGATGTTGATCAGGGTAGACTTTCCGCAACCACTTTTGCCTGTGATGGCCACAAATTCTCCCTTTGAGATGTTCAAATTGATATGGTCCAGGGCGACCACGGGGTTATCCCCCTGGTGATAAATTTTCGTAACATTAATCAGTTCGATGAAATGGTCTTCCATTATAAAAAAGAGCAGAGGATAAATTCTCCCTGCTCTTTTTATATATCGGGGGGAACAGCAAATTGTCAACTGGGAAACAAGATTCTTTTTAATCTTGATTCAATTTCTTTAAATGTTTAACGAGGACAATTAACATTATAGGAATAATCGCTCCGACGATGACGACAGCTCCTCCTACCACATAAATCTTTGGCCCTATATCCTCTACGGTCCTGACGACCTGCATCACGGCAATCGATACCATAGCTGCCAGGATGCACATTAGGATAATGATACTCACTATGTTAGCGGCACTTAATTTGATATTCATTGCTCCCTCCTCTTTTTAAAGATGGCAGGCATTGGTTTTTCTGTCACCCTTATTTCTTCACGGCCACAAGCTCAGAACCTGGTAGAACCACTTCCTCTTCCACCTTCTTCTCTTTCTTCAAGACTGTTGTGGTGGCGGTACCGATGAAGCTGAAGAAGAGAATCGCTGCCGGAATCAACTGAAGAAGAACGATGATGGCGCCGACAATCAGGAAGATCCAGAGGGCAGTGCCGGCTCCTTTCAATTCGATAGACCTTGCAAATGCAGGAGAGGCAAGAAGTGTCATCGCTGCTCCAATCACCCCAACCTTTAAAGCTTGTCTTTTTCTTAACATGGCCTATTCCCCCTTTCTTTTCTTATTGAGGTTTTTGACTCACCTCACCCTTTAATCCTGCATTCCTAATGCCAACTCTGAAATGGGATAAAAGAAATTTATAATAGCTTGATTATATTAAGTTTTTCATTCTATAATTTTTATTGAGATTTATCGTTAAACCATAAGTGTATTTTAAAATTATACATATGCTCAAACCATTGTCATATGTGATTTAGATAATCTATTGAAATTAAAACAGTTTTATCGAATAATAAAATCATACATAAATATATTTTTTAAATTCATCCGTTCGGTGGCGCAAAGCCCTGTCTTTGAAGAAGGGATGATAAGCACCGCTCAGGATGAACCCTGAGCCCCTCGGCTGTACTCGGGGCCTTGAGCTTGTCGAAAGGCAAGCCTCAGCATTTATGATGGGGAGTCGAAGGGTTCACTTTGATAATTTAGAAAGTGAGCGATACGTTTACCCCGTTAGAAATAATGCCCCGCCCGTCGAGAGCCTCTGGGTCGAACGACTGGAATTTCTAATGGGGTTTACTCTTCGAAGCAGGCTTTTGGTAGGCTAAAAAGATCTAATCCATCATAAAGTCTTTCTACTTTTACAGTGATTTCCTTGATCGTTCTTAAAAAGGGCTCGGGAATGATGAGGGTTGTTTTTGCCACCTCATCTTCGTAAAGATTGTGTCTTAGGTATTCAGGTTCGTTTTCACCAAACCATATCTCCGCCTCCCATGATTTTTGATTGAATGATTCGGTCTTGAAATCCTTTTTGTTTAGTCCAAATGGGTTCCCGGATGAGATGAAGGTTAATATCCCATGGTTGGAAGTGGATCTGGGGGAAAGATTAGCGTACATGCACATGAACTCTCCCCCAAAGGCAACCGAGCAAACCGATAAACTATACCCATTCATTTTACTTTCAACATATTCTTGGAGGAGATAATGATGGGGGATAAGGTTCAATTTCCACAAGGCGGAGGGTTCCGAGATCACCTGCAAATCTCTTCCACCCCTTCCAACCCGACGCTTCAGAACCACTTTTCTCTTTCGCTCAATGAATCGGTCAGCCCCTACTAAATCTTCCGGGTCAAAGGCCATCGTCTCAGGCATGGGGGCAATCGATTTGATCAATTGGCATTGATTCCACTTATCCTCAAGCCTCAATCCAGGATGGAAGGTTTTTGGAAAGGGACCCATTCCATCCATCCAGATTTTGAAGGGTTTCAGGCATTCAATAAAGGGAAGGGAATGAAGGTAATCCTGGAATGTTTTCCCGTAGATTTTTCGAGAGGTCCATTCAATCCGCCTAAAAATATCCGAGGGCTTTCCAAAGTGGACCAAATGGGTAAGATGATATTCATGAGCCCCGCCGGGGAGGCCCACGTTCACCTCCACCAGATAGAGTTTCAGTTCGGGAGTGATAAGAAAATCGATTCCGAGGTACATACTTACTTATACATGACGGCCTAAGTCTGACGCAGTCTGTCATTCCGGGCTTGACTAAGCCTGCCCCGTACTTGATACGGGGGAATCCAATGATTTTCTGGATTCCCGCTTTCGCGGGAATGACCCCCTTTGCTGTGATTAATGTCGCCGTGTATAAAATATAAAAAACAGGTCTTGGACCTGTTTTTTTTCGGTGAATTCTTTGTCTCACGAAATAGGGGCTCCCTCCCTTCTTGGGAAGGAGCCCGACAGAGAATTTAGCAAGATGCTTTACATTTGCAAAGACCGGAGAACTTTTTGGCCACCTTCTTGATGGTCATATCATTCACCTCCTTTCAAAACACCCCTTGCATAACATTGGAAAAGATCCGGTTGAAAGAGACCCCCTTGAATTTTTGCCCGGTAGCGGCATCCGCCTCGACACTCTTCCATCACTGGACATTTGCAGGTGAGGTCTTTCATGGCAATTCGAGGAATGCGCGCCCAACAAGTTCGAAGACCCTCCTCGATTGATCCCACCGGTTCCCGGCTGAAAAGGCCGCACTTACAAACAGCCCCATTTGTAATTATACCACAAAGATGGGCTCCGCAAGTAGAATTTTTTGTTGAACTATGAAATCCTCCCCCATAGCCATAACTGAGAAGAGGGCTTGCCTCAGAAGGAGACACCCAGAAATCCTGATTTGTTTTCAGTCTCCCCTCTACACAAGGGACATCCACATTCCATTCCTCAATATTTTTTGATTGAAGGAGGGAAGCAAGCTGGTCAAACTCAGATAAATTTCTACGATGAATCATCGTGGCCACAGAGACCCGAATGTTGGCTTCTTGTAGATGGCCAATGGCCATCACGGTTTTTTCGAAGGCGCCTTTTCCTCGAAGGGATTCATGACCCTCTTTCATTCCATCGAGACTGATCTGAACCTCGTGGACGAGGAGCCTTTTGGCTATCTCTTTAGTAATCAACGTGCCATTGGAGAGAAGGACAGATCGGAATGCATAGTTTTGCAGGATATCATTGATCTCCCAAAAACGAGGATGAAGCAAAGGTTCCCCTCCGGAAAGGAGGAGCCTCAAACCCTGGATCTCTTCAAATGCTTCTAATACCCTTTGAATCTGTTCCATAGAAAGATCTTGATGAGAACTTTCTCCGATATAACAGTGGCGGCATTGGAGATTGCATCGGTCTGTGATTTGAAGTTCAAGATAACGGAGCGAAGGGATCGGAGAGGGATTGAGAGCCACCTTTCTATGGAGAGGTGTTTCTGAGAAGGCGACCAAATTTTCAGAAAGACAAAATTGGATGAATTCCTCGTCTTCCTCTCGGATAAGAGGGTTTTCGCCCCGGCAGATTTTGAGAAGGGATTGATAGGCATCTGCGTTCAGTTCATAAAGTTCATCCCTTTCGATGTCATAAAGGTAGGCTTCTTCGAGTTTTTTTAATATGGAGTGAGGGGTCAAAATGATGTATTTATTCTCGGAGGGCATCAGAAATCTCTTCAGGGGTGATAATCTTCTTCTCTAAAAGCCGTTTAAGGATTTTATAAGCCCCGCATTCCAGATCCTTTTCAGATTCTTTATAGAAATCACAATGTTTACAGATCAAATCAATCAAAGACTCTTTATCTAATTTCATCGGATTGCCTTTCTCTAAAATATAGCGAAGGCATTAAATATGGAGACATCTTTTTATGTAGGGCAGGCCTTCAGGCCTGCTTATAGCAAGGCTTCGTCGTGAGCTCAGCCGAACGGCTAAAGCCTTGCCCTACGTCAATTTTACATCAACTTATTTTTTACTTTCACTATAGTAATTTAAAAAGAGAGATGAATCAAGGGATTTGAGAAGGTTGAAATTTCGTAAAAAAGGATTCTTACGGAAAACGGAATAATGGAATATTGGGCGCCCAATATCCCAATATTAATTAAAAAATAATTAAAAGAGGTTGACGGTGCGAAGGAATTGAATTTATAATAATTTTAATGAAGAATAAAAACACTGGGGGTTTTCTATGTGGGATTACACGGAGAAGGTAAAGGATCACTTTTTGAATCCAAGAAATGTTGGAGAGATTGAGGATGCGGATGGAGCCGGCGAGGTGGGATCGCTGGCCTGTGGGGATGCCTTGAGGCTCACCTTCAAACTGGATGAAAATAAACGTATCAAAGAGGTAAAGTTCAAGACCTTTGGTTGTGCCAGCGCCATTGCCTCCTCTTCTGCCCTGACGGAGATCGTCAAGGGAATGACCCTTGAGGAAGCCGGGAAAGTTACCAATCAGGATATTGCCAACTATCTGGGAGGACTTCCCGTAGAAAAGATGCACTGCTCGGTCATGGGAAGGGAAGCTCTCGAAACAGCCATTGCCAATTATCGCGGGCAGAAAGTAGCGAAAGAGGATTTTGAGATCGTCTGTAAATGTTTTGGTGTGACGGATAAAGAGATTGAAAGGGCAGTTCGGGAGAACGATCTCAAGACGGTGGAACAAGTGACCTACTACACAAAGGCTGGAGGAGGATGTGGTGAATGCCATCCAAAGATTGAGGCGATCATCGAAAAGGTGAGAAAGGAGATGGGGAGAGAAGCTCCTCCTATTAAGCCAGAGAAGAAGAAGCTGACCAACATCCAGAAGATCAAATTGATTGAGGAGACATTGGGGAGGGAGATCATTCCTGCTTTAAAGGCTGATGGGGGAGATTTAGATTTAATCGACGTTGAAGGAAATAAAGTGTTTGTAGCATTAAGGGGAAAATGTTCATTCTGTCCCAGTTCTGAATTTACGTTAAAACAGTATGTGGAGACAAAGCTGAGGGAATTTGTCAGCGATGATATCGAAGTGGAGGAGGTCAAACCGTGAAGACCGTTTACGTGGATAATAATGCGACGACAAAAGTGGCTCCAGAGGTTTTGGAGGTAATGCTGCCTTACTTTTCTGAGTATTATGGGAACCCTTCGAGCATGCACTTCTTTGGAGGACAGGTCCAAAAGAAGGTGGATGAGGCGAGGGCGAAGGTGGCAGATTTTTTAGGGGCAGATCCATCCGAGATTGTTTTTACCAGTTGTGGGACAGAGAGTGATAATGCGGCAATATTTGGGACCTTCGATTCCTATCCGGAAAAACGTCATTTCATCTCCACGCGAGTAGAACATCCTGCCATTGGAAATGTCTGTACCTATTTAGGCCGAAAAGGCTACCGGGTCACCGAGCTTTCTGTAGATCGAGAAGGACGGTTAGATCTGGATGAATTGAGGGAGTCCATCACAGATGGCACAGCTTTGGTCACGATCATGTATGCCAATAATGAAACGGGAGTAATCTTCCCTATTGAAGAAATTGGTGAGATCGTGAAAGCGAAGGGAATTTCTTTTCATACTGATGCCGTCCAAGCAGCCGGAAAGATTCCTCTCAATATGAAAAAATCGAATATTGATATGCTTTCCATATCTGGACATAAACTTCATGCCCCCAAGGGGATCGGAGTTCTTTATATACGAAAGGGCGCCAAATTTTCTCCCTTTATGATTGGCGGCCATCAGGAGAAAGGAAGGAGGGGAGGGACAGAGAATGTCCCTTACATCATCGGTCTTGGGAAGGCCTGCGAACTGGCCAAAAAACATCTCGATGAAGAGAACACAAGGATCAAGGTCTTGAGGGATTATCTCGAGATGAAGCTTTTGGAGAAGATTCCAAATACCTTAGTCAATGGGGAACGGCTCCATCGACTTCCCAATACCGTAAGCGTCAGTTTTGAATATGTGGAAGGGGAATCCATTCTCCTGTTGCTCTCTGATCTCGGTATCTGTGCTTCTTCGGGTTCTGCGTGCACATCCGGTTCACTCGAACCTTCGCATGTCCTCAGGGCAATGGGTGTTCCTTTTACTGCTGCCCATGGGTCAATCCGTTTCAGCCTCTCTATTTATAATACGAAAGAGGAGATGGATTATATTATCGAACACCTTCCGCCCATCATCCAGAGATTGAGGGATATCTCTCCCTTCTGGAAAGACTATCTGAAGGCGCAGGAGAAGGGATAGACTAATGTGAACCAACGAGGTGACATAAAAATAATTGTTAGACACATATATGAAGAGGAAAGTAAGTGGAAGAAAATAGAAACAGTGTATTGGAAAGTGAAGATAATCGCCATGAAGTAAAAGAGCTGTTTAACAATCTTAAAAAACAATTGCCAAATCTTGAGAAACTTTTCAAAAAATGCAGTGACCATTGGGGATATGAAGATCCTATCTATCGTTTTTATCATCAAAGTTTCAAAGTCTATTGGCTTCAAGATACTACTAAAGAAATTGTAGAAACACTCCAAGCACTTTCGCCTAATCTTGAGCTAAACCCAAAATTCCTTTCTATTGTGAATGAAGGTCTAGGCAAAAAGTTCAAACCGGAAGATAATGCAAGATGGTTAGAAAATACGAGACCTATTTTGGAGGCTTTTTTCCACGCACGTTATTTTTTAGAAATGGCAGTGAAATATGGAAATGAGCTTCAATATCCTCCCAATATGTTACCAAGTGGATGGGCATCCTTTTTATATTTATACAATTTCTACTCCCCCATGGTCTGACGATGAATATCTGCTATCCTCCCTTTTTAGAGATTTTTTTAACGAGGGCAAATCAGTTGGAAAATCGCTCAATATAAATATTCCCGAGCCAATTCACTATTCAGGTAAACAATACTTTTCCCCATTTGCCTTGGGAATTCTTAGCATTCTTAAAAAACTTACAAGAGGTGGCTAAAACAAACTTAACCTTCCTCTGTAGATAGAAGAGACTCAAGAAAAGTCAAGCAAAGTGTGCCCCCATGTTTCTTCCTGAAGTATTGTTTGACAGGTTTTACCAAAATGTGTAGACTTCAAATGGTAATCGATAAGGGGTATATCTGGACTTGTTTCGGAGATGAAGGGGTATACGAAAGGCCATTTTTCTGACCAATTCGCTGTCGTCTTTTGTGTAAAAAGGCGACATTTTTACAAGCAAAAAAACCAGCCTTTCCAAACAGGTGCGGTTTGTCAAATTTAAAACGAGCCCTTAAAAAAAATTTCTCATTCTTTACTCGGCTATTCAGAAGTAGTGCATTATGATATATTACTACCGTAAAAAGTTATAAATGGGAACTTTGAGATGTTAAAAGTA